>Ga0105248_10009949_pt1 | contig 10468 bp, 9 predicted proteins | sample KBSS34metaG_FD_81524 | JGI IMG/M metagenome (GOLD analysis project Ga0105248, IMG submission 81524) | Switchgrass rhizosphere microbial communities from Kellogg Biological Station, Michigan, USA - KBS S3-4 metaG | ecosystem: Host-associated > Plants > Roots > Rhizosphere > Soil | place... | reverse complement strand
TCGCCCGCGCCGCCGGTGATCGCACTGGTGGGGCTGCTCGGGATCCTCGTGGGCGAGCAGATTCCCCCGCTGGTGAGGCAGGCACTGCAGCCCACGGCGCAGAGGAGCTCGTGGATGCAGGAGCAGGTGAAGCCTCACATGTTCGGCGAGCTGCCGCGCTGCACCACTCAGCGCGCAGCCGCGGCTGCGCCGCGCGAGGAGAGATCCCGTGGATGAACGCGCGACCTACGATGAAACGATCCGCCGCGCGCTGGACGTGTTCGAGCGGGTCCACCGCGAGCTCCCGTTCGATCTGGCTTGGAGAACGGCACGTCGGGCGCGCTGGGCTGCTCTTGCTGGATGGGGTGAGACATGAAGGTCAAGGCCGATCACAGCGTCTCCATTCCCGCCGTCCCCACGGACCGCGGGCCGCTGCGCATGCTGGCGATGCCCTGGGTGCGATGGCTTGCGATGCTGCTGCTGTGCGCGGCCTACCTGCAGGGCGGCCTCACCAAGCTCTTCAACTTCGACAGCGCGATCGGCGAGATGAAGCACTTCGGCCTGGAGCCCGCGGCGGTGATGGCGGCGTTCGTCATCGCGCTCGAGCTCGGGGCGACGGTGATGATCCTCGCCGGCGTGTATCGATGGCTCGGCGCGCTCATGCTGGCGGTGTTCACGCTCGGCGCGACGTTCGTCGCCAACCGCTATTGGGAGATGGCGCCGCCCGAGCGCTTCATGGCGGCGAACTCGTTCTACGAGCATCTGGGCCTGGTGGGAGGCTTCCTGCTCGTCGCGTGGTGGGACATCGCGCGCGCATCGCGCACGGACTGAGCACCGCGCGCGGCGGCCGCCTTACTCGTCCCCGGTGGGCACGATGCCCGCGGTCTCCACCATCAGGATGACTGCGCGCTCGGGAGCCCGCGTGCGGTGAACGACGCCCTTGGGCACCACGAAGCCCTGGCGCGGCAGCAGCTCCACGCTGCGGTCTTCGAGGTCGATGAGGAAGCGGCCCTCGAGCACGAAGAAGAACTCGTCGTCGTGCTCGTGCACGTGCCAGTGATATTCGCCCTGCATGACGCCCAGGCGCACCACCGAGTCGTTCACCTTGCACAGCGTCTGGTTGTACCAATCGTCGCTACACGCGTTCACGAGCGAGGGCACGTCGACCAGGGCGAGCGCGGGAAAGCGGATGTCCAGATGGGTGGCGTAGGGGTAGCGCGTATCGCTCATGGGTGCTCCTGGAGGATGTGAGGTCGCGTTCGGGAGTTGTACGCCCGTTGCGCCCCTGACAAGGTGCTGACGAGCTTGAAAGGGCCCGTTCGCTCCCACCCGAACGAGTTTGACAAGGCTTCATGCCTTTTAACTTGCCCCGCCTCGGCGCGCTGCGGAACATCGGTCGCAACAGATCGCAGCGAGGAACACCGTCATGAGTGCCATGCTTCCCATTGCCGTGTGCGTTGCGCATGCGCAGCCGATCGTCGCCGCCGGCCTCCTCAGCGTGCTGCACGCCTGCAGCGACCTGCGCGTGCGCCGCCTGTGCGCAAGCGTGCTGCACGCGTCCGCGCCCGAGTCGCTTGGCCAGGTGCTGGTGACCGACTACGACGCAGGCATGAGCTTCCTCGAGGGCGCGGCCCACGAGCGCGCGCACGCGGGGCCGAAGGTGCTCCTCGTGACCGGGCAGGACCGCGAGTGGGCCGTGCGTGCGGCCCTGCGCGCGGGGGCATTCGGCTTTCTGCCCGTGGGCTGCGACGTGGCCGAGCTGGTCGCCGCGGTGCGCTCGCTCGCCCAGGGCGTGCACTTCCTCTCGGAGGCCATCGCGCAGCGCGTCGCGCAAGCCCTCGCGCGCGAAGAGCTCACGCACCGCGAGGCCGATGTGCTGGGCCTCATCGCCGTGGGTGCGTGCAACAAGACCATCGCGGCGCAGCTTGGCATCACCGTGGGCACGGTGAAGACGCACGTGCAGTGCATCCTCGACAAGCTCGGCGTGCCCACGCGCACGCATGCGGCGCTCCTTGCCCAGGACCTGGGGCTGTCGCCGGCCGGCGTGCTGCGGGGGGCGCGACGCGCGCCGGGCGCCGCGCCTGCGGCCTTACAGCTGCAGTAGGGCGCGCGCTGCGCGCAGGTCTTCGCAATCCTCGTCGTGCACGAACCGCGAGCACAGCCGCGCGAGCGCGTGCCGCGAGCCGTCGAGCGCGCATTGCGTGAGTGCCGTGCGCAACCCCCATGCGAGGGCACCCTGGCGCCGCGCGATCGCCGCCGAGCGGTCCAGCCACTGCCGCGCGGTGCGCGTGTCCTGCGGATGGTCCGCGAGATGACAGCGCGCGGCGGCGCGGTAGATCTCCGCGGCACACCAGCCGCTCTCGCCGAGCTGTACACGCGCGAGCGCCTGTTGCGCGAGCGACTCCACGCCGAGCGTCACGAGCATGTCCACGTGCGCCGGCGCGAGCCAGCTGCCGAGATAGGGGGGCGCGATGACGCCGTCGCTCGTCCGCCGGGCGCTTGTCACCGCATCGAAGAGCGCGTGCCACGACTGCCAGACGAGCTGCCCGTGACGCAGGGTTGCCTCGTGCAGCGCGTCCACGCGTCGCTGGGCGAGGGTGTGCTCGCCGCTCCAGATCGCCACCGGGCAGGCGCCGAAGGCCAGCGCATAGGCGAGGGAGGGCATGTGGTCGACCGCGTGCGCGGCATCGATCGCGTCGGCGCAGGCCACGAGCGCCTGCGAGGGCCGGCCCTGCAGCCACAGGATCCGCGAAAGCAGGGTCAGCACGGCGACGCGATGATCGAGCTGGATCGATGCGCCCGCGAGCAGCCCGATCCCCTGCGCGCCCGCGCCCATCGCGAGGTCGGCGCGCTTGCGCGCACCGTGCTGGTCGCCGCGATGGTGAAGGCACAGCGCCTTCATGCGGTGATGCACGAGTGCGGCCTTCGCATCACCCGCCTCGCGCGCGATCTCGCCGAAGCGTTCGCACGACGTGAGTGCGCGCCGGTACTCGCCGCGGCAAGTGGCCGCAGCGAAGCCGAGCCAGGCGCTCGAAAGCCGCGCCTGCGGACCGGGCAGCCGCTGCGCGAGTTCCTCGCAGCGCGCGAGTGCCGCGTCGACATCGCCCGGCGCGCCCTGGGTGACCGTCATGCCGAAGGCAAGGTGCAGCCACAGCGCGAACGCAAGGCGAGCGTCGTCGATGCACTGCGCGTGCTCGCAGGCGCGGCGCAGATGCGCCATCGACTCGCCGAGGAGCCCCAGATGCAACCACAGCGGCGCGGACAGCGCGGTGAGCCTCGCGCCCAGGCTCGCATCGCCGTGCGGGCCGAAGGCCCACGAGAGGGCGGCACGCACGTCGTCGATGCGACGCGCGTGCTGCGCGAGCCACTGTGGCGTGCAGAGCTGCCCCTGTTCGAGGACGGCCGCGTCCAGCAGTGCGCAGCAGTCCATTGCATGAAGCCGCGCGGCGGCAGCGCGCTCGCCCTGCGCGTCGAGCTTCTCCGCGGCGTAGCTGCGCGTCGATTCGAGCAGTCGGTAGGGCGTGTGCGGGTCGCCGGGGTCGAAGCACACCAGCGATTTCGCGACCAGGTCCGACAGGAGCTGCGCGAACTCGTAGCTCGCATCCGCCGCGGCGCTCGTCATGCCCGGCGCGGTCTCGTCCGCGCAGACCGCGGCGGCGCTGTCCAGGCTGAAGCGCTCGCGAAAAACGGACAGCCGGCGCAGCACCCGCTGCTCTGGCGCGCTGAGCAGCTCGTGGCTCCAGTCGAGCGTGGCGCGCAGCGTCTGGTGGCGCGGCAAGGCGGTGCGCCTGCCCTGGCCGAGCAGCCGGAAGCGATCGTCGAGCAGGTCGAGCAGGCCTTCGAGGCCGTAGGTGTCCAGGCGTGCCGCGGCCAGCTCGATCGCCAGGGGCACGCCGTCCAGATGGCGGCAGATGCGCGTGATGCAGGCCACGTCCACTTCACGAAAGGGCGCCTGCCAGTAGGCCTGCGCCCGCTCGACGAAAAGCTCCACGGCCGGCCAGGTGAGCGCTTCGTCCAGCCCGATGTGCGAATCCGCGGGGGGCAGGGCCAGCGGCTGCAGTCGCAGCACCCATTCGCCCCGCGTGCGCAGCGGCTCGCGGCTCGTGGCGACGGTCATCACCGAAGGCGCCGCCGCGTGCACGCGTTCCACGAGATGCGCGAGCGCCTCGATCACGTGCTCGCAGTTGTCGAGCACGAGGAGGATCGACCGCTGCGCCAGCGAGCGCACGACGACCTCGGTGGGGTCCTCGGCGTAGGCCGCGATGCCCAGCGACGCCGCCACCGCGACGGGCACGCTGCGGCCCTCCGCGAGCCCGGACAGATCAACGTAGTGCACGCCGTCGCGGCACTCGGCGCGCAGGGCCTGAGCCGCGCCGATGGCCACGGTCGTCTTGCCGATGCCTGCGGCGCCCACGACGGTGACGAGTCGGTGCCGGCGCACGCTTTCGACCAACGCGGCGATCACTGCGTCGCGCCCGATCGTGCGGCACAGCCGGGCCGGCAGGCCTTTCACTTCGGGCGAGCCGCTCGCTGTCCTCGGTGCGGGTCCCTGCGGCGCAGGCGCGGCGATCGGGACCGGCGGTTCGACCCTCACCACGAAGCAGTAGCCGCGCATGGGCACGCTCGCGATGTGGCTTGCCTGACCGGCGCCGTTGTCCAGCGCCCGGCGCAACGCCGCGATCTGCACGCGCAGGCTGCCTTCCTCGACGATGACGTCGGGCCAGGCGGCCGCCAGAAGCCGCTGCTTGTCGATGACCTCACCCGCGTGTGCGACGAAGTAGTGCAGCAGGTCGAAGGCCCGCGCACCCAGCGGCACCATGGCGCCGTCGCGCCGAAGGGATCGCTCCCGGGGCCTCAGGCTGAAGCGCCCGAAGCTGAATTCGCCTTGCAGGCCCTCGTCGCTCACGATGCCCTCGCCCTCGATTCCGCGCTCGCGCCGCCCCTGCGGCCCGCATTCAGGTTGACACCAATATATGCACCCCTATATTGCCCCTCAGCGGCGCGCGGGCACCACGCGCGCGGCGACCCCATGAGCGTCACCACCCACGCCTTCTTCGATCCGGCCACCTGCACGGTGAGCTATGTGGTTGCATGCAATGCGACGCGCGCGGCCGCCATCATCGACCCGGTCCTCGATTACGACTTTCGTTCCGGGTGCACGGCCACGCGCTCGGCCGACCGCATCCTGGACCACGTGAATGCGCACGGATTGCGTGTGCAGTGGATCCTGGAGACGCACGCGCACGCCGACCACCTCTCCTCGGCGCGCTACCTGAAACACCATCTCGGTGGAGCGCCGATCGCCATCGGGCAGGAGATCTGCGAGGTGCAGCGCACCTTCCAGCGCATCTACAACCTCGACAGCGACTTCGTGCCCGACGGGCGCCAGTTCGATCGCCTGCTCGCCGATGGCGAATCGATCGAGCTGGGCCAGTCGCAGGTGCTCGCGATGCACGTCCCGGGCCACACGCCGGCAGACCTGGCCTATGTCGTGGACGGCGTGGCGTTCATCGGCGACACGATGTTCATGCCCGATGTCGGCACTGCACGCGCCGACTTTCCGGGGGGCGACGCTGCGCGGCTTTACCAATCCATACGCAGGCTCCTGAGCCTGCCTTCGGACACGACGCTCTACGTGTGCCACGACTACCCGCCCCTCGGGCGCGCGGCGAGGTGGGCGAGCAGCGTCGAGCAGCAGCGGCGGCACAACGTGCATGTGCACGACGGCGTGTCGCAAGCGCAGTTCGTCAGCATGCGCACCGCGCGCGACGCGACGCTGGACATGCCGATGCTCATCCTTCCCGCGTTGCAGGTGAATGTGCGCGCCGGCGAGATGCCGCCACCGGAATCCAATGGCGTGAGCTATTTGAAGATCCCGGTCAATGCGATGCCGCATCGTCCGAAGTGACTGCAACTGCCGCAGGAAAGTCGAGCGCTTTGCATTGCAGAGAATGGAGCGCAATGCAATGCAACGCAGGACTTTCTCGCATTCGGTGTATCGAAATGAAAAAGTCCCCCGTGCCAATGACCTCATTGGAATGCGCAATGAAGCCAATGGGGCGCTGCTGCGTGGGGGATCGACTCCGAAATCAGGGAGCCGTATTCGTTTCCTGCAGGTCGGAATGGAAACCTCGGGCGTCGCCGTGTCGCAACGCGGTGCCTGGGCCGATGTAACGCGGCGCAGAATCCGGCGCCATGCCGATCAGGGCCGCGCGGTCCATCGAGCATTCATTTCCAGATGCCGGTCATCGCAGTCATCAATCGAAAGGGCGGAAGCGGGAAGAGCACGTTGGCCACGCATTTGGCCGCGTATCTGGCCTCGCAGCACCTGCCCGTGATGCTCGGCGATGTCGACCGGCAGCAATCGGCGCAGGCCTGGCTGAAGCTGCGCGGCGAGCAGCCGCAGGCTGAATCGGCGCGCATCGTCGGCTGGGCGGTGGACCCGCGCAATGTGCTGCGTCCGCCGGCGGGTATCCGGCACGTGGTCCTCGATACGCCGGGGGGCCTGCGCGACTTCGATCTGGCGCGCGTCGTCGTCTGGACCGATGCGATCCTGATGCCCTTGTGCAATTCGATGTTCGATCGGCAGTCGGCCGCGCAGTGCTATGCCGAACTGCAGACGCTGCCGCGCGTGGCCAGCGGCCGCTGCCGCGTGGCCGCAGTGGGCATGCGGCTGGACGCGAGGACGAAGGGCTGCGACGCACTTGCGAAATGGGCCGAGGACATCGGCCTGCCCTTCATCGGTGCGCTGCGTGAAACGCAGGCCTATGTGCGTTGCGTGGAGCGCGGGCTGACGCTGTTCGACATGAACGATGCGAAGGTGCAGGGCGACCTCTTGCAGTGGCGTCCCATCATCGAGTGGCTGCGTCCCACGCTGGAGAGCGGGCCCGAGGAGTTCGCCAGCACGACCACGCGTCCGGGCAGGCTGCCGGACCGAGCCTTCGAGCTGCAGGCCGAGGCGGCGGCGTCGCGCGCGCGTCGTGAGGTGCGCCGGCCGGCGAGGGCGCCCGAGCACGCGTCCGAGGACGCGCAGTTCGCCCAGTTCGCCCTGCAGTCCAGGCGCGCGAGCCCGCTCAAGGATCGGCTGCTCGACGCCTTGCCGTTCCTGCGCCTGCTGCGCTCGAGCTGAGCCGCGGCGCCAGGGCGCCATTCCCCAACCGCAACGAAATCCGCGCGACCGGCAGCGAAGCCGCCGCCGTGTCGGACGCCTCCGGGTGATCGCACCAGGAAACGAACTAACTCGATTGCGGTTCCGTCCAGGCGATGGTGGCGGGCTCGGTGGTGTATGGGGTTTGGCGGTGGCAGTGCTGTATTGACGGGAACCGCTTAGCAGTTAGTTCATTAAATAAATGCAGCGACTCCATCCAAATGGACAGCGCGCCGAGCCGAGCGCTTCACGGTCTGCCATCCCCTTTCCCGGACGCTGCATGCGGCACGAGCTAGCATCCCGCCCGCTCGATCACTCCCTGGATGACGACCATGGACACCAAGCCACCGCTTCCGCCTTTCACCGCCGAGACAGCGCGCCAGAAAGTCCGCCTGGCAGAGGACGCGTGGAACAGCCGCGATCCCGATCGCGTCGTTCTCGTCTACGCGCAAGACACCCGCTGGCGCAATCGCAGCGAGTTCCCGGTGGGGCGCGAAGAGGTCCGTGCCTTCCTCCAGCGCAAATGGGCGCGCGAGCTCGATTACCGCCTCATCAAGGAGATCTGGGCCTTCGAGGGCGCGCGCATTGCGGTGCGCTTCGCCTATGAATCGCATGACGACTCCGGTCAGTGGTATCGCAGCTACGGCAACGAGAATTGGGAGTTCAACGAGGCCGGCCTCATGGTGCGGCGCCACGCGAGCATCAACGACCTGCCGATCAAGGAAAGCGATCGCCTCTTCCATTGGCCCCTGGGCCGCCGCCCCGACGACCATCCCGGCCTGAGCGAGCTGGGCCTCTAATACACCTGCGACCATGGATATCGAACCGATCCCGATGCTGGACATGTCCAGCGCCAAGGCCAAGCGAGCGGCCTATGAACTGCTGCAATCGCAGGCGCGCTCCCTCTTCGAGGGCGAGCGCGACTGGCTCGCCAATCTCTCGCAGTTTTCCGCCCTCGTCTTCAACTCGGTGCCCGACTTGAACTGGGCCGGCTTCTATGTCGCGCGAGACGACCGCACCCTCGTCCTCGGACCCTTCCAAGGCAAGGTTGCCTGCGTGCGCATTCCTTTCGACAAGGGTGTCTGCGGCGCATGCGCGCGCACGCTCGAGGTTCAGCTCGTCGAGGACGTGCACAGCTTCCCGGGGCACATCGCGTGCGATTCCGCGTCCCGTTCCGAGCTCGTGCTCCCGGTGGTCGTGGGTGGACGGCTGCGTGCAGTGTTCGACATGGACAGCCCCTCGCTCGCGCGCTTCGACAGCGAGGATGCGCACGGCATGACTGCCGCCCTGCACGCAATGGTTGCCGCGACGAACTGGGAGTGAGGCAGCACCTGACGCCCAGTCCCCTCATGCGCGAACGCGACCTGTTCGACACGCCCGGCGCCTCCCCCCTGGCCGCCTTCGAAACTGCCTTCGAGACCTGGCACCACCAGGTGCAGGACGCGGGTGCACTGCGGCGCTCTTCCTCCCGGGCCGTCTATGAGCACATGTGGGGGGGCCTCACGCACTGGGCCGTGGCGCGCTCCATCCAGCCCGAGGCACTCACGGCCGAAGATCTGTCGGTCTACCTTTCCAGCCGCGGGCACGAGGAGGACATCACCGCTCGCTATTCGCTGCGCTTCCTGCGGCTCGTCGAGCGCGTGCTCGACCTGCACTGCCTGCTGCACGAGCTGGCACCCAACCGCGCCGTTGCGCAGTTCCTCGAACGCCGTCCCGACATCCGCCACGCGGCCGCGCACGATCGAGAGCCTCTGCCCGAGGCGCTGAGCGCCGCGCAGGCGCGCCAACTCGTCACCCACCTGTGCGACACCCGTGCGCACGAAGCTTCGGCTCAGCGCTGGCAAGACCTTCGCAACCGCGCCTCCGTCGGCTTGCAGCTCGGCGCCGGCCTCACGCCCGGCGGTGTGCGCAGCCTGAGCCTGCGCAGCGTCATCGACAGCGGCGGGCGACGCGCGGGGCTCCCCTGGAAGCTGCGCGTGCCGGCCGATGGCAACGGTCCCGAGCACGAGACGCCCATTGCCGTGTGGGCCGGCCAGCTCTTGAAGCAATGGATGCAGCTGCGCGCGGCGCAAGGCATTGCCGGCGAGATGCTGTTTCCCTCCACCCGCACCGGCAAGCCCTGGGGCAAGGTGGCGCAATACACCGCGGCACGCGAAGTCCTCGTGCAAGCAGGCCTCGAACATGTCGAGGGCGGCTCCTTTCGACTGCGCCACACCTTTGCGCTGAGACAGCTTCGCCGCGGACATTCCGCAGAAGACGTGGCGCGCTGGATGGGACTTTCGGATGCCTCCGCAATCGAGCGCTATCGCCGGATCCAGGCCCACACGGTCGACCTGGACTGAGCGCGCGGCGGCAGCGGCAACGTCTGCCCCGCAGACCGCATGTGCATCAGTTCGCGCAGAACGCCCTCGCACGCGTGCAGCGCCGCCGGCTGCGACTTGCGCATCGCGCGCGCCAGCGGTGTGGGGATATGCCAGAAGAGGATCCGCTTGCGCAGCAACTGCTTGAGCCCACGGCTCAGGTCGCGAGCCTGCATCGGATTCAGTGGCGCGCGCCCCAGCCTGCGCGCGATGTCGTCCAGCGCCGGCACACCACCGGACTCGAGTGCCTCGCGCACCGCTGCAATGAATGCATCGTTGTCGTGTGCGACGAGGGACCGCACCGCTTCAGACGAGGTCCGTTGCTGCCTCGCGAGCCCGCACAGCCTTTGCATGATCGTCACTGCATCGCGGTAATTCCGCGCGGCAGACAGCTCCCCGGCGCCCGCGGGCATGCTCTTGAGCAAATCCGCGGCCTCCTGCGCGGTGATCGCGCGGCGCAGGAGCGCCGTATGCACACCATCGAGACACGCGACGATCAGGTCCGGTCGCTCGAAGTACTCGGCGTACGTCAATCCCGTCAGCGCACCCGCGTCCGAGCGCAGACGCAGCGCCTCCAGCAACTCAGCCTTCTTGATCCTCCCTTCGCCGTACGCCTTGAACGCGACCCGGAAATGCACGTGCACCTGCCAGGTCGAAGTGCTCTTGTCGAAAGGGAAAGAAACGCTGTCGACGTAATCGGGCGCGGCTTCGCCAGGTGGCGGCGCGACGTGCTTGACTGGACTCGGTTGCACCGATGGGCCGGCTCGCGATTCCCCCGGCCTCGCCGAAAGCGGCAAGTCATGCGTGAGCGTCGTCACTGCATCAGCTTCCGAAGACATCGCGGTGCCCACGGGTTCAGCGGAGGGTCTCGCTAGATCCACAGTGACCGAATCAATCTCAACGGCCCGCGCGACCTGCTCTCGGCTGGATTCGAAGACCTCCATCGCGCGTACCCAACCGAGCTCGCAGCGCTGAATCGCTT
>Ga0105248_10009948_pt1 | contig 10468 bp, 14 predicted proteins | sample KBSS34metaG_FD_81524 | JGI IMG/M metagenome (GOLD analysis project Ga0105248, IMG submission 81524) | Switchgrass rhizosphere microbial communities from Kellogg Biological Station, Michigan, USA - KBS S3-4 metaG | ecosystem: Host-associated > Plants > Roots > Rhizosphere > Soil | place... | reverse complement strand
TACCTCACATTAGAGAAGAGGAGTCATGAAGGGCAGGTATGAGCGATACCACTCGTAGGGCAAGCCATCGGGACCAGGGGACCGACGGACGTCGCGCGTCAGGCACTTGCGTGTGCCATGATCTCATTTGACAAAACAACAAAATGAAAGAATCGCCAACACGCTCAATCCAACATTTGCCCAGAGAATTATTTCGGAATTTCGACCAAACGCGAACATATTAGGATGTTTAACTGCGCAATCGTGTGCATCTGCCAGCCATCGCATACCAAGTACAGCCCAGATTATTGGAAAAACTCCAATACATGAGCTCATATTACAAGAAGCAAATGTTAAGAGGGAACAAACAAGGGACCCCACAAGAAAGATCCTGAAATGGTAAATCCCATTGCACGAGTCTCTGTCCTGTGTCCAATTGATTGGGAAAGCATCAATTGCTATTGAGACATTAACAATGTTGTATATTGCCAGTGCGTATGCAGCGACACTTATAACCAACAAGGTAGCGTAAAGTATGTACGGGAGATTCCTTCGAACTGGCGAATTGATCATACTGTAGTTTCGACTAACGCCCCTCGGTTGATAAAAGCAAGCTTAAATACACCACGTTGTTCGTAAACAATTTTGGTAGCAGCTGGATTGTGCGATTTGGCCGCGATAGATTGGACCATCCATAACGCATCCCAACCAACCTTTTCAATTGTAAAATTTGCGAGAAATAATGGCACAAGTACTATGCTGCAATTCTGGATTGTTCTTCAGGCACATATTACAACATACGTTTATCTGTCAGCTGTGATGAATTCGACAAATGTTTATGGCAAACAATTTTATGAATTGATAATTGCCCGCAGCACATCATCTAACTCTAGTAGAACAAGCAACCTGGGTTATAATTGTTTTCGCGACTTATGAAATCTGAATTCGGTTCCGCCCACGTAATTTTGAAAAGTGCTGCCAAAAAAGTGACGACCTAATTATCAAGGGGGTTCAAGGGCTTTGATTTGCTTTATCTTATATAGCCGGATACCACAACGTTCATCGTTAAGTAAAATCCGCAATGGACTCCTGGGAAGACCAGGCTCTCCTAATTATAAGCTCACTTGCCGTGCTGTACCTTATTATGGTTCTCGTACAACTAAAGCAGCCAGAAGAACTGAAGATTGACCGCGAGTTCTATCAAAACTGGGCCGACATTAGAATCACAGCTTCTCTACCGCCGAACTCGATCACCGAGTTGACTCCCGAAGGTAATCCTGCGAATACCGGTAATTCCAAAGGGTCCGGTCCACTGTCAGAGGATATTAAAATCGACATGCATTGCGGCGACGACAACAAGAAGGACGGCACCAACGGTGACACGAGGCGAAACCGCGCACGCGGCAATAGGGGACGCGAATGATTCACGTCAATTTGTTTTGTCGTAGTATCATCATCTGCGCGTAGGAATAAAAAAGACATTGAATTGATTAAGAACCTATCGCGAATTGAATAGTACTCCATTATCTAAGGTTGTCTATAATAATAAGAAGCAGCACGAGAAGTACGGGGCGAGCAACTAAGATACGGTGTAATATTAGATCTTCGCATCACACGCCGCACAAACAACGCCCACAGGTGAGGGTGTACCGCACCTTGTACTCAATATATGCATGGGTTTACTATTTATTAAAGAGTTCGATGGAAAGGAAACAGAAACGAGAGAAAAATAAAGAGGGAAATTCAGGTGCGGCAAGAGGGAATTGAGACAGGAGAATTGGTGAGGCAGCGCGACAGAAATCAGATGGGTGAGATCGAGACGGAACGGAGGGAGTTGAGACAGGAGAATCGTGAGGCAGAAACGCGACATAAATCAGATGGGTGAGATCGAGACGGAAGGGAGAGGGAATCCAGATGGCATTGAAATAATAAATAGAAATGAGGGGAAAATTGAGACATGATAGGTGAGGCGTGTGAGAGGTGGCAGCATGAGGTGAACGGAGCGATACAGGAATGTGAGATACACGGAAGGGTTGAGGAGAAAGCCATGTGCGTGCATCCGGGATTCACAGGGATCCGGGTTTTGCGCGTTTCTCAAGACACAGGATCGCAAACGTTTTGGAAACCGGTTCTAGGTGTGGCCAATATGTTCGGATTATGGGCGTTCTCTAAAGGAACACAATCGAGGTATCACTTAACACCTGAAACACATGATTGGGTTCGAGGAGTTGTTCTTAGTTCGCGAGATATTAGACATGAGCATCGTACCGTTAGTTAAAATTGATTCAAATTGGTTTTCAACGCGTCAGGTTCATATACGGATTGTAACATTCGCCTTCGCTTTCTTCGTTGGTTCGTAATCAAAAAAAACAGTACAATTAAGAGAAACAAATCAAGGGTGCATGCAACGGAGAGTCCGAGATCTTTCCAAGCAGATCCTTCCATCGTGTGGATTTTACTTCGCAAGAGAAGGAGTATCTCTCCTCTATATAGCAAACGAAAAATAAATATATTGGGTAATTTTGTTTGTTCGCAATAACAAAGGTATACGTGTTCGTGACGGCGTATTAGCGGTTTTTGGAACAAAGAAACTTAATTTGTGTAATAGTGTTCGTTCATAGCAGTTTGGCTAAACAGGAAATAGCCTGGCCACCCGCTCTCGGATGTGCTTGGTTGCGACGCCGGTAGTCGGACATGGAACGCCTCGCATCCAGACGGTAAATGTGAAGGTGGCAGAGACATTTCGACATGATGTGAAGTCGCTTCGTTTCGGTTGGTGAGACCTGGGAATATGCGAAATAAGAAATCAGGACAAACAACATCTCTGCATCTTGGTCGTCTCGTCGTAGCCGCGGTTGCTTGCGAGACAAATCCTTAATTACCTGAAGACGGTGCAAACAATTGAAGGAGAACGGAGAGTTTGTTTTCGATTTTTTCCAGTCGCATATGAATTTGCGTGCTCTCTGCTACTCGAGGAGGACGGCGTCGCGGTTTCGGCATGTCTATAACGCATTCCGCGCCTTTCTTTTGGCAGTTGGTACACGGGTGTATCCCCGTGCACTTGATCTTGCGCGTTTTACACCGTCTACAAGCATGTAGAACTCTTTCGCGTATGGGTCGTGACATCTACTGAAATAGGTTGTGTGCTTCTGGTCGGTGTTCGGAGGATTTATTTGGTCTTTCGGAACTGCAACGTGCCACATAGCCGAAACAATACCAAATTCATGGAAATAATTGGATGAGAGTTAAGCCATATCGGAAATGCTTTTCTTTCTCTCTGTTCCTTCGGTTTCCTTGCGAAGGCGGCTTTGTTTAGGTTTCGCCAACCATATGACAGGATGCGGTTTATTTTACAAGGAGAAACAGGAATCATGGTCGCTTTTTTCCCCCCTACTTATCTTTGTGTCATGCATGGATAATTCATTTGCTCATTCTATTGTGTACTAATATTCACGTAATCAAGGGAGGGAAATCCTATCTTGCGCTTCATTGGACGAGCTTAACCAACAGGGTTATTTTTGTACAAATTGCTGAGAAGATTTTCGTGTCACTACGACGTTTTGGGAAATCGATAGTGCATTAATTAGGAAATGTGGTGTTCCACAGGATGGGGGACCCCAGTTTTCGTTGTAAGGTTCTTGGCTGCATCATTCTTTGTTTCACCAAAACGGGGGTTCGGATTCTGGATGTCCTCATAGGTAATCCAAAATGCAAGAGCGTATCGCAATTGCTCCTTACTTTTGTTCAGAACAAAGACTTACTGTTGCTGTTTGTTTCACGAAACGGGAATTCGGATCTCGCGCTATCCAAGATGATTTGGGTTACACGCGAAATGGGGATTGGTTCATGGCGATTTGATTCATTGGCAGGCGAAGGGTCATATTTCCTTGTCGCCTACCCACCTATAATAACGCCTGATGACCGTGTTTGTTAATATGACATCATTGCGAGTTTCACGAGCGCGAGAAGCATCGATTGATGTAAACGGGAATTCGGGTTCTGGTTAATTGATTTGGAAGCATATTCTGTTGCTTAACGTAATATTTATTATCATTTGAGGGAATGAGAACACAAAAGGCTTAAAGAACTCAGGGAGAACAAATCAGGGTAACCCTAACCTTATTAATTGATTATTATCATAATTATCTCTTGGGTAATATCGGATAGAACAATCGTGGCCTCCACATATGGGGGGTAGATTTCGTGAAGGATCTGAAAATTTAGACCAACTGCGCATAGTCGGCGGTTCTGGTCTGGGTTGACAGAATTTTCGCGCATCCTGCATGCCTGTGGTTTCTACTGCGTTTTGGGAATTCTTGTCAGGCAAATTTGCACGTATACACATATGTCGCGGATGATACCGGTAAGCTGGAAATATTTTGTCGTGAACATTTTTTGCCATAGTTGCTAACAGAGCATATGCTTGTTTTTTTGTTTGACTTGCGTGAGCCCATTCCCCAGATGCGACTATGGAGATGTTCCTAAGGTGCGACTTTCCATCGAGGGTTTTGGATTTTGCGTTAATGTCTCGCCGAAAAATTACGAAACTGTTCTGTGGTCGGGGTATCCTTTTTGTTCGAATAGACACCCTCGGTCGGATGAGATCTTCTATTGGAAGATACGTAATTTCGCGAAGGTGATCATAGAGATTTTCAGAATATGATCGAATTTCATTTATGATGACTTCCTCGATATGGTTTGGACGTGGACGCCACTCGTTCATTTCAAGGGAAAGTCGTTAGTGCCAGAGGTGCGGAGACATGAACATTTTATTAACGTCATTGCCTGGGATACCAATCGCGGATATCTCGGCCCGCGATTGTCGATGGCAATTAATCCAACTATGGAACAATCGCTTTGGTGGAATAAATTATCAACCCCTACAGAATAAATTTCTTTTGTTACGCAATTAGTCTAACTATAGAACAACAGTTGTAGGATTTTCGAATCGTTGTGCTTAAAATTCACGTCTACGGCGTTGTCGTTACGCGATTGTCCATGCAATTAACAATCGCAGTGGAGGATAAAATTTACGTATACCGCAACTGTTGCTGAGGGTATTGTCGGAGCCCAACAGAATGAATAGAAGTCACTCTATTCGCATTAAGCGCAAGGAAGTTGGGGCAGGCGCCATTAAGCTTCAAAATCTTTATTTACTCGAACAAAATGCGCGGTTAGAAAAGGAAGCCGAACAAATGGGCGTTTCATGCCGCGCTCTACGAAAAATTGTTAAGCAAAGTCAAGACGAGCAGGTGTATATCCTCAAACAATTCAACGCAGCGCAAATCCAAATACAGCTTCTTGAAGCGCAGTTGCGGGAACGCCCACAAAGTAATGTGCGACGAGGTCGTTTTAAGGGTATTTCTAAACGGATTAGACATGTTTCATCCCGACTGACCCGAAAACTTCAATGTATTTTCAATGATGTATTGTGCCATTCATCTATCAAATGCTATTAATGTAATTTAATCATTCGTAACTGCGTAATAAATTATGTTAATTGTGTAATTTATTACTTGACACGTCAAAGCGGTCTAGAAAAGATTGCCAGATTCAACAATAACCAGATTCGTTTATTGACAGCGAGTAGCTGGCCGACTGTAGGTGCGTAGTATGCCACAAACCAGCTTATTACTTATCGCAACGAAACAGCCATGGGAAAACTAAGGTAAATTCCGGAGCACGAAAAGCACCACAAAAATATCTGTCTGACATTTGTAGAAAGCTAGTAACTACGTATAAAGCTCACTAGCGTGCATCTACCGAGAATACTTTATCAGTCTGTAACATCTGCAAATAACGCATCCCAAAGTACATATCAGAATTATACCAATGATTACAAAGGTTGTGATACAGATGTTGCCACACGTTCGACCGCCACCAGGGTGTGGGTAATACCAAAACACCCATCGACTGTGGCTCGTGCCGCCACCAGTAGTAATGCCTGTACGCGAACCGCCTGAGCGACTGCGCCCGCCCCCTTTCGTTAACGCGCCATCCGGGAGCAGAACGAACACCGAAAGGTAGCATATCAGGTACATGCAAATCAATCGCATTAGTTTCTGGCTTATGTTACAAGGGGCCATGATAGATGTTTGACTACACGAGTGTCTTGCTTCTTCACAAGTGGCAGAAGGGAATTTTCGACAACGTTTTAAAAATTTCTTCGTTGGGTTTCCCGTCCCTTTATTGTGCACAGCATGTGCAGATCATCCGTCACGTGTACAGGGTAATCTAATCTGATCACGATCTCGAAATAGAAGATAGAACGAAATCGCGCTTACTTCCGAATCCCCTGTCGTCTTTGTAAAATATGCTTATTTAGTAAGTTTATTAAGAACATTTCTTGGACATGATTAGTTTAGAACGTTTTTGACATGCATTCGTTCACGAATGCTGCAATTTTCCTTGCGTCCCTTGGCGTACCAGTAGTTCTTCACGATTCTGCCAGTCCGACCAGGTAAGGAGCGAGCTATCATTTCCCATTTGGCTCCATAATCGATGTACAATTTTTTTATTAGTTCTTGTTCAGCATTAGTGAGTGCGCTTCGGTTGACTGGCGACGGAAAGTAGGTAAACACATTGATGTTTGTAAGTTATTCAAGAGTAATGCTTAACATACTGTTTGGTCTCAAGTTGTTGTACCATCGTTCGCGGCACTGTTTCCCATTTCGTGAGCCAAGAAGTAGTGATACATCCATCCAGCGCCGGCCATACTTTTGAATAAGTTGCAAAAGCCGTTGATCCTCTTGTGCCGTCCAGGCCTTTCTGATAGCAAAAGATTGGTTAGTCGTTCTTGCTGCTCTTCTAACACTACACTGGCAACCTGCCTTGGAGTTTTCTTTCTGTCGATAGTTCTTTTGCACTCTGTACAAGTGTATTGCCTCATTTGTCACACATTGATTTAACGACGATGTCGTGCGTTTTATGTTCACTACCACAATTACTTAAATTGGTATGCTTTTGAACGATACAATTGCAATCCAGGTTGCTTGTTCTACAACACAATTCGCAGATCTGCGATTTTGCTACGAACGCAACAGAATTAGTGCAGTCCCAACAATCGGGAGTTGGAAAATGTGCTGCGGCCAATATATCAATTGACAATTGTGAAAATTAAATTTGTGTAATTATATATTGTGTAATTTATTACTTGAGACGTCAAAGCGGTCTAGAACAGATTGCCAGATTCAACAATAACCAGATTCGTTATAAGATATTGAAAGCAGGTCGGCAGTCCTGATTCAATAATCCATTTAAGTCAAAAAGGCTTCTGGAAGGAATAACGGTGGACGGAAGACTAGCTTTGCTGTATGTATATAATTGCGCAAAATGAAAATAAATTTGATTGTTAAAAATGAGAGATTTAAATGTGGGTGGCTCCCTAACTCCAACGCGGGTACAATGTCTGGCAAAACCCCGGTCGCGTTCCTTAATACATTATACCAAAAGCTATATGCTCCTGCGCCAGACTACAAGTATAATCGGTTAGAGAATGGGACGTTCGTTGCAACTTTAACGTTTAACGGGCGCAAATATGTTACGCCATTCGGTCATGAAAATAAGACAACGGCCAAGAGAGAGGTCGCTCGTCTGGCGCTCACTTTTCTCAGCACCGAGATTCCAGACATTATAACAACACTGCACGGTGAGCTGACGAGAACACAACTGTTGCCCAAACCGCCCAGAGCACCAAAGGGGATCAACAACCAGCCGCCAAAGGTTTCGGCATGGTGGGAAGTGGTCAAGATGGCGAACAAGCGGCCGGTCGTCTATCTTCTCGAGTTCTGCCAGCAGTATAAGCTCGGGCAGCCGAGATACGAACGCATCACCGACCACAATGGATACTACATGTTCACGCTTCAAATAGGCGACCGCGCGTGGCGAGGAGATTTGGCGATGTATGCGAAGAAAAAAGCTCAGGATCATGTTGCGGACAAAGTATTTAGGATTTTGTACAACGAGCAGCTTGGGATGCAAACGCAGCACGAAGCAGTTCATACTACGCAATTCAGTTCTCGGGTGTCTCCAACATCCTCGGCATCCACAGTTTCTACTGGTAGCTATCCACCAGATCTTTCTCAGCTGCAACCAGTTTTCACGTACGCTATGCCATCAGCACAAGGTGCTTTCTCCCCAAACCTTATGTCCCCGTCCAAAAAGTGCGTCAGCCTGTTACACGAAATTGCACAAAGCATAAAAATAGATATGCCACGGTTTGAGGTTTCTACGGAAAACGGGTTGTTTCGGGGTCAGGTAAAAATTATGGGTCAAGTGTTTGAAGGGAATGAGGTTTGCACAAAAAAGTCGGACGCGAAGGAGAACGTCGCCAAGTTGGCGTACGCGCACTTCGTAAGCAACGGTTTAATATGAGTAGTGCATAGTTCGTTATTTTCCGGTTTAAATATTTCGGGTCGGACGCGAATGAGAACATCACGACGTTGGGCGTACGCACACTTCGTAAGCATTTATATGAGTGGCAAGGAGCGCATAGTTGTTATTCCCGATACAAGGTAGTGGAGCCGTGATATACATATACTGTACCAATTATTCGCGTGCTTCGCAATCACTATCGGTTGTTTCCACAAGGCCGTCGTTTTGACTGTCGTCGTAAATGGTCTCGGCGCCCTTTGAGGCCAACAGGTCAACATTGTCATCACTCTCGTCGTCGCTTTCGTTCCATACATATTCAGCGTCGCAATCAGAGTCAGTATCGTGTTCGACGAAATCATCCAGGCTTGAAGTTTCTTCCTCTGTGCTCGAAGACATATCCGTGTCGTCATCGGAGTCCGTAATAGTTTCGCTGTCTATGTCACTATCGTCCTCGAACTTTAGCAGTGGTTGGCGCATGATGTCGTAGATTGCTTCGCCGTTGAGTGGGCGTGGCTGGCAGTAGTCGTGCACATTTAAAAGTACAATCCATTCATTATTTAAGTACAATCCATTCATTACCATCAAAAAACATAAAAAAAGCACTTGCTGATCTGAATAAAAGCTTGGCTGCTTGTTTATAGTTCGTGATTGTCAATTTTGTTAATATTGAATTTCGCAATTATACAATGGCACTTCCTGTAAGTATAATGATCCGGCACGAATTGCGTGTTTTCAACCTGTGATACGAGGAAATGATAACGTCGATACTCATGCAGAGCGATAATCGTGATGCTATGGAGTTGGCAGATACCATAATTCCTCCGGAGATCGCAATTTTCCCCGTATTCCCTAGTGTATTGAGACGCAGGTTCCAACCGCTTTACGAATTTACAATGTTTTACTGCGTCTTCAACCACAGAATGCTGGTTCATCCATTTTCCAACGGCGTCCCACATCACCGTCATCAATTTACATATGACGGTGTGAGCTGGCACTTAGAACGGGTCTCCTCGGATGACATTCTTGAGCGCGTTAAGATTGGGTTGGTCTCAATCGGGCGAGAAATCCACCAAGGCCAAATAAGGGATGCGTTTAAACATCCCCCACTAGTTGGGCTGTTCGCAGCTTACATAGGCCTTCTTTTGCGCATTTGCGTTGATCGAATTCTCCAGTTTGAAGGAAACAATTTACGGTTGCATGCCGCCAATCCTGAACGTGTAAACGCGTATGCTCTGGACTTCGCAAAACATCTTCGCGATGTTTGGCGTCGAGGACTGATCAGAGAGTTTTAGGGGGAAAGATATTACGTACACGTACCCCGAGCGTTATATTCGCTAGTTTGGCGGATGGGCTGGCACTTTGGATTGTTGCTGTATTTTTGTTTGTCAATTGTTCGAAGTTGGCGTCAAAGGGGTACGTATGATTTTGCAATTATACAATGCAGCTGTTTTGTTTATAAATTCTTGTCGACTGCATCGGATCACATTGAATGGACTATGGAAGAGCACCGTAAAGAGACGATTTTAAAATATTTAAATGAGGGCAGGATCAAAGACGCAAAACGAGCACTTCTCGAAATTCCCTGGGAATTTGACTGTGACTTCATTAGTGTTGAGAAGTTTCAGAACATAAAGGTATCGCACTAGTCGTCAATTTAACATGGTTTACTCGGCCTGAGATATCTATCGTACAGACGGATTCGGATTTAGGCGGGCGCCTTAAAAAGCTGTTGCACGAACATCCACTGATGCAAGTAGTGGGAGGTTACAAATTGTACGTCCTCGGACAAGATCGAGATATAAGCGATCTTGTAAATAGCCTACATGTCTCGGACGCCAATCAGAAACGTTGAAAAACAATTTGGCTCAATTTACCTAACGGTACGATGCCCATTTTTACCTTTCGCGAACTACGACCAACTCAGCACTATGAGCGGAACATATCCGGCCACGCCAAGAACCGTTTTCCAACCGTTCGCCAGTCCGAAGGGATCTCCCGTACATACTTTACGCCATCTTATTGGTTATATGTGCATACACATTGGCAATATACAACATTGTTAATTATGTGCCTGAAGAACAATCCTGAATTGCAGTAGTACTTTGCTTTATTTCTC
>Ga0105248_10009944_pt1 | contig 10470 bp, 6 predicted proteins | sample KBSS34metaG_FD_81524 | JGI IMG/M metagenome (GOLD analysis project Ga0105248, IMG submission 81524) | Switchgrass rhizosphere microbial communities from Kellogg Biological Station, Michigan, USA - KBS S3-4 metaG | ecosystem: Host-associated > Plants > Roots > Rhizosphere > Soil | place... | reverse complement strand
CGCGCCGCGCCGCGGATGAAATCGATCTGCCCTCCGAACCCGCTATACGGTCTCGTTCCCAGCGAATCCGCGCACACCTGCCCCGTCAGATCCACCTGCAGCGCCGAATTGATTGCAACCATCCGGTCGTTCTGCGCGACTACGAATGGATCATTCACATAGGAGATCGGCCTGAAGTCAAACGCTGGATTCTCGTGAATGTAATCGAACAGCTTCTGCGTGCCCAGAGCGAACGCCGCAACCGCTTTCCCGCGATGCAGCGTCTTGCGGCTACCGTTGATGATGCCCGCCTCCATGAGATCCACGACTCCGTCGGGACACATTTCGGTATGAATTCCAAGATCGTGCTTGTCTTCGAGGCAACCTAGTACCGCCTCCGAGATACCACCGATCCCCGGCTGCAGCGTGGCGCCATCCGGGATCAGCGAGGCAACATTCCGCGCCACCTTCAAATGCATCTCCGTGAATGGCTCCGTATGAAGCTCAAGCAGGGGCCTCGACGTCTCTACGAACATCGAGATCCGGGATACGTGCACTGCCGTGTCGCCATGCGTCCGCGGAGCGCGCTCATTCACCTCGGCAATCACCGTCTTCGCGCAGCGAATCGCGGTCATGGTGCAGTCCACCGTCGTGCTCAGGCTGACGAATCCGTGCGCATCCGGCGGCGACACCTGCATCAGCACCACATCCAGAGGTAATGCTCCTGATTCGAACAGTCCTTCGATTTCGCTGAGAAAGATCGGCGTGTAATCCGCGCGCCCTGCTGCGACCGCCTCGCGCACATTGTCACCAAGAAACAGCCCGCGATGCCGAAAGTGCCCTTCATACTCCGGTCTGGTGTACGCCGCGTCCCCTAACGTCTTCATGTGGACGAGTTCCACATCGATAAGTTCCGGCCCGCGGACCACGAGCGCATCGATCAACGGCTTCGGCGTGCCACAGCTCGGCTGTATCCAAACCCGATCCCCGGAACGTACTGCTTTCACTGCTTCCGCGGCACTCACGCACCGGCTCCGGTACCCTTCACGCCAGTTCACAATGTTTCGTCTCCAGAGATCTTTGCTTAACACCTGCAAGGCCAGCAGCAACTTCGGGCATCAGAGACCATCCTCCGAAACCCGGAATATGTTGCTCTCGCTGGTCGAATCTCGACTGTGACAGCAATCACCTCATACATCTGGAAAACAGATGTGCGGATTCGCTGCAATCCACCGGCGAAAGCGAGGAAAACGCATCATGGAACTTGCGATTTGCAGGGACCTGCCGAGTTGAACAAACCGGGTTGAGCAATCTGAGTATGTTTCTTCAAGAGACTGAAAAGAGACAAGCGCGTGCTCGTTAGCAGACCTCGGAATCGCACCAGGTACAACCAACACAATCTCGGTTCACATCTGAAGTGTTGTAAGACGTGGAAGAAATTGTGCGTTCGCTTCAGGAGAGGAATATATGAAACTTACAAATAGTCATCGACACTTCCTGCGCAGTTCGACCGCCATTCTGGCTGGTGCTCTCATGGTCGCAGGCTGCAACAAGCCAGCCCACCCCGATGAAAAGTCTCAGGTCAACGATGCATTGAAGAACAGCAATCTCAGCGCCGTGAGCGTGTCTCAGGATCGCGACAAGGGTGTTATGACCCTTAAAGGTGACGTTCCGTCTGAAGACCAAAAGAACCAGGCTGAAAATGCTGCCAAGCAGGCTGCGCCTGACTACACGATTGCCAACGAGATTGGCGTTCGTCCTCCAGGAGAGAGCAACGCTGGGTCAGTTGCCTCCAACCTTGACAGCGCCATCGAAGACAACTACAAGGCTATGATCAAGGCGCACGCCGCCCTCAACGACCAGAGCATTCGCGCTTCCGCGAAAAATGGAACGCTGGTTCTCAAGGGGTCCGTGAAGACTGCAAAGCAGAAGAAGGAAGCTGAGGATCTCGCCAAGAAAGTTCCCAACGTGCAGCAGGTCGTCAACGAACTCGAGATCAAGACGGACAAGCACTCGACGACAGCCTCCTAATTCCTGGTCTGAAGGGCCGAATATTACATAGATCTATACCTCAGCGTCGCGTTGCGAATCGGAGCCCCGGCAGCAAACCCTCTGTCGGGGCTCAATGATTTCCCGTTCTGCCATCCAGGTCCGATGGTTTCCCACTCTGAACTTCACATCACTGTTGAGTGCTATTCAGCACCTCTATTCTCGTCCGCCTCGGTCATCATGGATTCAAGTCTTCATTGGAGTTCCGCATATGTACGTCGTGCGGTGGCTATTCCCGTTTACACAAGGTCTCGGCCTCGGCATCCTGGCGATGCTTTTCCATGAGTGCGGCCATCTTCTCGCGGCATTGGTTGTTGGTGTCCGGATTAAGAATGTCGGCATGAAGTGGAACAAGGGTCTTTACACGATCCGCGAACAGGGCACACCCGTTCAGAACTTGATCGTCGCTGCCGCTGGCCCCGTCACAAACATCCTTCTCATCGCGACTGCTCACTGGGCTCCTGTGTTCGCCCTGGCAAACTTCTGTTACGCCATCGCCAACACACTGCCGATCGAGGGGTCTGATGGCTACAGGATCGCCCTCTGCTGGCAGCAAGTCCGATCACTGCGGAACAGCGACAGCCAGACCTGAGCGCTCGTGGGCACGTTAACTCCAGCATTCACTGGTAACTACTCTGCACGTGCTTTAGGTCACCATCGCTGCCCCAACCGGTCAAAAGGCCACAATAGAAGTTGTACTTTTGTTACCACTCTCGGGCGATGAACCAATTTCCCCAAATGGCTAGACTTTGAATCGTAGACAGCTGGAGAGAGCCATGAAAGAGAACGTACGAAAAGACGTTTACCGCTTCGCATACGACGAGGCTTCGTGTGAACTGCGAAAAATCCTGAAGGCCTTCGAGCAGCTGTGCGCTCAGAAAAACCGCGTTGAGAAGCTGATGGAAGTTCTGAAGCCCGAAGTCGGCGTGACCGAAGACCCCGACGACGGTAAGCATGTCAAGAAAACCACCCATTTGCCTTATTGCACAGTTGTCACCCGCCTTACCGTTCTCTAACCTGAACTCCTTTTCCCAGATCTTTCCCTCTCAGCCGGACGTGCCCAGACATGTCCGGCTTAAATATTTGCAGATATCCTCATCCGACCCCTCCTCTTGTCTCAGAGGCAATTCGTTTCCGGGTTCCGTCCTCCATCTTCTTTCGCACGTTCTGGTTGAATTTGGTTCTCTAACCTGAGAGAATCCCATCCTGCGATCGGTTTCCTTACCATCAGGGCTCCCCAGCCGACATACTGCGGACAGACGGGGCGTCCCGGCGGGGCGAAGACCGCGCGGAAGAGAAGTAAGAGCATCTCAAATCGTGCGTTATGAACACCAGAGTCTTCTCTGCATACAACCTGGCACGCGGGGTTCTCCTCAACTCCAAGCTGACGGCCGCCGAAAGCGGCAACCAGCCTCTGAAGCTGCTTGACATCGTTGTGAGCGGAATGGGTATGGACCCGACAGCCGGTCTTTGGCTTGCCCCTCTCCATGCCATACCGGCTGTGCCGCGAGTATTTCCTTTCGACCTTATCTATTTGGATAAGGAGTACCACGTGCTCGATACGGCGGAAATGGGCCCCGGCATCGATTTCCCGGCTTTTCACGCCGAGGTAGCGAGCGCCCTGATTCTTCCATCCGACACGCTTCGCCGCACTCACACTGAACCAGCTGACCGTCTGATCGTTTGTGTTTCCAACGAGTTGACTTCCCTTCTCGCAGCAACACCCGTCGTGCCGTCGATCGATTCAGCGGCACCAAATCGCGAATATGCCGCTGTCGCGACTGCCCTCTCCTCCGCCGGCAAGACCTCGGAACCGTCCGTTATCAAGCTCACACCTGAGCCGCAGCCAGTGGCCCCCGCAGCCCCCGTCACTCCTTTTGAGCAGTCCATTCTTTCGGCAGTGGCAAAGGTCGCTGAAACACGCCATTCCAGCGATCCGCATGCCCCTACCGATGCCCCCAGAGCCGCTGTCCAGGGTCCATCCATGGCCATTACCGATGCAGTTCTCGATTCGCCTCATAGAGTTCAGCCCACAATCATCGAACACCACATCGACCCCGAAGACCTTTTCTCCAATTGGGTCGTCTCGGCTCCGCCTGCCCTCTCCCCTTCCCGCACTGGACGTACCGGGCCCCCAGCGCCGCCGGTATCGGCAAAATCTCAAATGCCAGAACCAGTCAATCAGAACGGCAAGCGATCCTCGGATTACGCTAAAACGCCATCACCCAAAGACTCGCAGCCTGTTCGCGTTAAAGAGAGGGAGGCGCAAGCGCTGTCAGTTCAAGCCAAGGTCAAAGGCGTGCCCGGCGCAGCTAATCGACCGGCATTGTCAACGAAGGGGAAAACCGAGTCTGAAGTGAAAACGCCGCCACGGCAAGATCCCGGGAGGTTCCAGTCTGTTCCCGCAACGACCTTTACCTCTGCTCCCTACGGCATGTGGCAGGTCAGCATGCCAACTGCGATCGCACCCATGTCTGGAGCCAAATCTCCAGAACCCATGAAGCCGGCGCCATCCAACAAAAAGAACGGCACCGCACAACCCAAGTCCGTTGTTGCTGCCCCACCCAAAACGACAGCACCTCCACCGTCACCGGAGCCCGCTGATTCCCCCATTCCACCGGCTACTCGTCCGGCTCTCCCCTCAACCGCTTCCAAGCCGCAGACAGGGGTGGGATCCGCTTCCGTCGAATCGGTCCTCAAGGCGGACAGAGCGCCGACAGTGCGTAAACCTCGGCTCGGAGACCAAGCGAACGCCGAAGTACACACACCCGGAGATTTCGTCGCTTCGTTGCAGGAAAAACTGGAGCGCGCCCAGCATTCCAGACCTGCATCTGCACCTGCGGCAGAGGCGGCACCTGAAAAAATGGTCGCGTCAGCGGCGGTACCGTCGGCAACAGTTCATCAGCCTGAGCGCAGCGGGATCCTGCCAAGTCCAGCAAAGGCTTCTTCTCCGGCCGTGGCCGGCGCTGGCGGTCTCTCGTCGACAAAACCGGCGGCTGGACCGATTCTCAATTCCAAATCCAAATCGTCACCGATACCTGAAAAAGCCAAAACCGAATCTTCAGGCAGCCTTCGCTCCAGGTTCAAACATTGGCTGAATCCGGGCTCATCTCCCAGCGATCGCCGCGGAACCACTCGACGATATGTCCCCGGGATGGTAGCCCACTACTTCACGGGTGGAGCCCCGAAGCCGAATAACGTCGCAGACATCAGCATGAGCGGAATGTACCTCCTCACGGATGACCGGTGGATGCCAGGTACCATAATTCAGATGACGCTCCAGAAACCATGCGCCCATGGTGAGAGAAAGCAATCCATCAATGTCCTCTCCCGCATCATTCGGCGGGGCTCAGATGGAGTGGCCGCCGAATTCGTGATGTCTGAGGCCCTGAGTCATATCAGCCATGACATCCAGGCCTCCCAGGCGACCGACAGAATGGCCCTCGCCCGGTTCCTGTGATCCGCCCGCACGAAGGTCGCGCTACCAAAGTAACTCATGGTGCCATATGGAGTTCTTTCAGTTCAACTTACGAGGGATGGGATCCGCTCCATTGCGGGTGCTACTGTAACTGCTTGATCCGTCGAAAGCTTGGCTTAGCACTGGTATGCGGGAGAGGAATCTGCCACTATGAACGTAGAAATCGAGATCGGTAAAGAATCAACTGAAACGCATCCGAAAATCGCCGAGATCCGCACCGTCAATTCTGCGAACCCCCCATCGGAGAGAACCATGATGTCGACCCCCACCAAGGAGCCGCTGATGAAGCGCCTGATCCGTTGGATTTGCCCCGATCAGCGCGTTGCCAATCGACATACATTGCCTCCGCTCACCGTTTGGCTTGGGATGGTCCGCTCGTCCAAGGAATACAAAGTCGCCAACGTCAGCGTTGCAGGCTTCTACATGCTCACTGAGGAACGCTGGATTCCCGGAACATCCTTCCCTGTTACCCTCGAACGCACCGACGAATCTGGTGCTGGTCGCATCCTTACGGTGCAGGCCACTGTCGTCCGTGTTGCGGATGACGGCGTCGCCTTCAGCTTCCTGCAGAATGTCGCTGAAGAGAACGCCGATGGTCTGAGCAGCAGCACCAATCGCGTCGATCTCACCAAGCTCGCACAATTTCTCAAAGGCCTTCCACTCTCAGCTTCCGATCCCGACGAGTTTGAACGGGCATCATAACCGGCAGTATCGGCATCACTTCCCCTTTTGTTAACTTGGACTAAAAGGGCATTGCGGCTCTGCGTGAACTGAAGGCAACGTGGCGAATAGAAGTAGCATCTTCACCTTCAACGCCGAGGTGTCTTACATTCAGAACAGCCGGCATTCCCGCTTCGGGGTCATCGACCTCTTCATCTCGGTTGTGACGCGGGCGTGCTGTACATTAAGGAGCGATCTGTGAAGCGTGTATTGGTTTGCGGTGCTGGCGGCTTTATTGGCAGTCATCTTGCTCGACGCCTGGCGAATGAGGGTTTCTGGGTGCGCGGCGTCGATCTCAAATATCCCGAGTTTTCGCAGACAGCCTGTCATGAGTTCATGCAAGTCGATCTTCGGGATCCGCAGAACGCACATCAGGCAGTCGGCACCATCGAAGACGTTTATCAGCTCGCGGCAGACATGGGCGGCGCAGGGTACATTTTCACAGGCGACCACGATGCGGACGTGATGCACAATTCCGCGAGTATCAACCTCAATATTCTCGAAGAGGGCCGGAAGGCGGGCGTCAAGCGTCTCTTCTATTCTTCGTCGGCCTGCATTTACCCCGCATACAATCAGGAAGATCCTGATAACCCTGTCTGCTCCGAATCCTCCGCCTACCCCGCGGCACCCGATAGCGAATACGGATGGGAGAAGCTCTTCAGCGAGCGCCTTTACATGTCCTATGCACGCAACTACGGTCTCGAAGTTCACGTGGCCCGATTCCACAATATCTTCGGACCTGAAGGAACCTGGGACGGCGGGCGCGAAAAAGCACCTGCGGCGATCTGTCGCAAAGTCGCCGAAACTGCCGCGGATGGAGAGATCGAAATCTGGGGCGATGGAAAGCAAACGCGTTCGTTCCTCTACATCGACGAATGCGTCGAAGGCGTCCGCAGATTCATGGAGTCAGACTTCGCCGGTCCAGTGAACATCGGTTCCGAAGAGATGGTCTCGATCAATCAACTCGCCGAAATGGCGATGCGTATCGCCGGCAAGAGTCTGAGAATCCGCCATATTCCGGGCCCTCTTGGTGTTCGCGGCCGGAATTCCGATAACAAACTTATCGCCGAGAAACTCGGTTGGGCGCCTTCGCGCCCCCTTGAAGAAGGCCTCCGCAAAACCTTCGAATGGATCAACACCCAAGTGAAAAACCGAGTTTCAAGCATGGTCGCCTAGACCAGGCAGCAATTGCCCACTCGACTGCAGAAGGCCCGGATTCTATCCGGGCCTTTTCCGTTTTTGCCTAAGAGAACGTTCCGCTGACCGCCTTCGTGCATCAGCCATTAACATCCTTCCACTCGCTTTCCTGCTATATTCATGTTCGTCGCACTTCCCCTTGCCCGTATTTGGAGGAAGGCTCTCGAACTCAGCGCACTGCATTCGGGCCTGGTTCGATACGCCGGACGCACTCTGATCCGGCACCCTATTGGAAAGCCGCTGTTGCAAGACATTCGCTGGGCACTAAGCATCTGCAGCAAGTAATTCCTCGCTCGATTGCCAGCCTCGATTTCTTTCAATCTTTCAATTCAATGTGAATTTTCTGCGCCGCCATGCGGCGTTGTACAAGTTCTTGCTCTCACCGCTTACTTGCGGTGAAGCGCTGTCATTAACGTGCGGGCGGGTGCTGCTCCTGAGTACCTTCTCAGCATCAAACCTTTTGTCGTTTCCCCAGGTGAAAATCACATGTCTGCAAACTTCAGGTTGTTCGTTGCCCGAATTGAGTCCCTGTTTGTCCTCCGTTGCCAACTCTCGAAATCGTCGTTCCGTACTCTCATTTGCGTGTGGTCCTTGCTTTGCGCGATCGCCGCGTCGGTATCCGCGCAGACGCCAACGCCAGTTCCCGTCACCACGTGGCAATACGATCTGAGTCACGCCGGTCAGAACACTCACGAAACTGCGCTGAATCCATCGAACGTCAACCCTGGTTCGTTCGGCAAACTGTTTTCACTTCCTGTGGACAGCACGGTCTATGCGCAGCCGCTCTATGTCCCCGGTCTGAGGATGAGCGATGGACTGGTGCACAACGTACTCTTCGTCGCCACTGTGAATGACTCGATTTACGCTTTCGACGCAGACTCTAACGGAGGGGCCAACGCGACTCCGATCTGGCACATCAGCCTGCTCACCTCCGCATATGGAGCGGCCGCTGGAGCGGTAGCAGTGCCGTGGCAGGACAACGGCTCTCCCGACGTTGGGCCGACAGTCGGCATTACTGGTACTCCCGCAATCGACACGGCCACAAACACCATGTTCGTGGTGGGCTCCACCAAAGAAAATGGCGCCTACTTTTCGCGCCTGCACGCCATCAACATCATCACTGGAGCGGAGCAGCCGAACAGCCCGGTAAATATCACGGCAACTGTTGCAGGCACCGGCAATGGCAGCTCCGGTGGGCAGCTTTCCTTCAGCCCGCTCTGGGAAAATCAGCGCCCCGCGCTCAATTTCTACAACGGGTACGTCTACATCGGTTACGCGGCGCATGGAGACAACGGCCCGTGGCACGGCTGGCTGTTCGCATACAACGCGACCACCCTGCAGCAGACCTCCGCTCTTTGCCTTTCTCCAAACGGGGAAGGTGCGGGCGTCTGGGCTTCAGGCGCTGGCCTGCCCATCGACACCACTGTCTCCGGCGCACGCATGTACGTCGTTACCGGCAATGGAACCCGTTCGAGCACTCCGCCATTCAGCGCCAGCAGCGCATACGGCGAGAGCGTCGTTGCCTTCAGCCTCGCCAATGGAAAGATAACTCCGGTAGATGTCTTCACACCCTTCAACTATCAGATCCTGAACGATCATGATTGGGACCAGGGTTCCGGAGGTCTACTCATGCCTCCCGATCAAGCCGGCGCTCATCCGCACATGCTTATCACAAGCGGCAAAGAAGGCCGCATTCTCGTCCTCAATCGAGATAATCTCGGCGGTTATGTCGCCGGAGGCTCCTACAGCACAGACGCGCTGCAGGACATCACTGGCGTCGTTCCGCAGGCCAAGGGATTCTGGAGCACTCCTGCCTACTGGAATGGAAATGTCTATATGTGGGCCGAGAACAACGTGCCCATGCTGTTCAAACTGAATGGCGGTGTCATGGATACACAACCTGATAGCCAGTCCGCTATCACCTCGGCATTTCCCGACCCGACCTTTTCCGTATCCTCTGACGGAACGCAGAACGGCATCGCCTGGGCCGTACGGGCTGATCAATTCAATACCAAGGGCCCTGGAGTTCTCTACGCCTGGAACGCCAACGATCTCACCAGCACCATCTATGAAAGCGATACCAATGCGTCACGCGACAACGTCGGGCCGGCCAACAAGTTCTCCATCCCTGTAGTGACCAACGGAAAGGTCTACGTCGCTGCGCAAAAAGAAGTTGATGTGTACGGCCTGCTGAACGGTCAGCCCGCAGCCGCAGCTCCGGTGATCAGCCCCAACGGCGGTACGTTCTCTACAGCCCAGAGCGTCACCCTGTCATCCTCGACACCATCAGCCGCCATCTTCTACACGCTTGATGGATCGACTCCGACACCATCTTCCACGGAGTTCAGCGGTCCAATCAGCATCAGCACCGGCACCACCCTTAAGACCATCGCAAGCGCACCGGGATACCTGCAGAGCAGCGTCAGCAGTGCTGTGTTCACCTTTAGCACGCAGGCCGCGCCCGTGACCTGCTCGCCGGCTGGCGGAACTTACGGATCAGCGCAGACCGTCACTTTGTCTGACGCAGACACGAGCGCAAAAATCTACTACACCACCGATGGCTCGACGCCCTCTGCATCCTCCACTCTCTATACCGGACCGATTCAAGTCACGGTTTCAAAGACCATCAAAGCCATCGCGATTGATCCTGCGCTACAGAACAGCAACATCACCACTGCTGCATACATCATCCAGGTTGGTGGAAACACGATCAACTTCGGCAGCGGCTTCTCTACCACTGCTGGCCTTCAGTTTAACGGCAGCGCCGTTGCGAGCAACGACACTCGTTTGCAGTTGACCGACGGCGGACTCAACGAAGCTGGCAGTGTCTTCTGGAACGCGCCGATCAACATCCAGGCATTCACCACAACCTTCCAGTTCCAGATCTCCAACGCACAGGCCAACGGATTCACATTCACCATCCAGAACAACGCTCCCACTGCGCTCGGTGGAAGCGCTTCTGGACTCGGTTACGGGGGTATCCCAAAGAGCGCTGCTGTCAAATTCAACTTCTACGACTACAACGGCGAAGGCAACGACTCCACTGG
>Ga0105248_10009943_pt1 | contig 10471 bp, 7 predicted proteins | sample KBSS34metaG_FD_81524 | JGI IMG/M metagenome (GOLD analysis project Ga0105248, IMG submission 81524) | Switchgrass rhizosphere microbial communities from Kellogg Biological Station, Michigan, USA - KBS S3-4 metaG | ecosystem: Host-associated > Plants > Roots > Rhizosphere > Soil | place... | reverse complement strand
TCACTTCCGCGGCCGTGTAGCCCAGCATCCGTTCGGCACCGACGTTGAAGATCTGTATGACGCCGTTCGCGTCGGTGGCGATGCTCGAGAAATTCACGCTGTTGAAAATCGCGGTCTGCAGGGCCCGCGCTTCACGCAACGCTTCTTCGCGCCGGACCTCGCCGCCGACATCCAGGGTGCCGACGACGGCGTCCTCTGGAAACGCGGGGCCGTGGATTCTTGCGGACATATCCTGATTCTCCGTTCAGGGTTCCGTACTGAGACATTCTGCCGCGAGAACCGCAGCCGTTGGATCGCGCAATCCGCCCACGTGACTACCGTATAAGGTTCGCCCGTCGGCCAGCGGCAGGACTGTTCAAAATGGCACATCCTGTTTCGCGGGCTGGGCGCCCGAGTCGGGAGTGCCCGGAAGATCAAGAGGCGCGAGCGGATTGTTCCTCGTCAATCGGGAGGCTGGTCAACGGCGAGTGCCTCGCCTACGTCGCCATGGACGCCCACTCGGTGCTCATGACGAGGTCGAACTCCCGGGAGAAGAAGCCACTCCATCGCCGCATCCCGTGTAGGCATAGCCTATGCCGCGGGTCGCGTGGCCGCGCTTGCCCCCAGCTTGCCAAGTCCTCCGAGCAGATCGAGCGGCACGGGAAACACGATGGTGGTGTTCTGCTCAGTGCCGATCTCAATCAATGTCTGCAGGTAGCGAAGTGTGATGGCCACCGGCTCTCGATTCAAGACCGCCGCCGCCTGAGCCAGTTTCTCGGACGCCTGGAATTCGCCCTCGGCCGAGATGATCTTTGCGCGTCGCTCGCGCTCCGCCTCGGCCTGGGCCGCAATCGCCCGCTGCATTTCCTGAGGCAGATCGACCTGCTTGACCTGGACCTGCGTCACCTTCACTCCCCAGGCTTCGGTGTGCTCGTCGAGGATCGCCTGGAGCCGGGCATTCAGCTTCTCGCGCTGCGACAGCAGGTCGTCCAGTTCCACTTCGCCAAGCACCGAGCGCAAGCTGGTTTGCGCCGCCTGTTCGATGGCGTACCGGAAGTTCTCGACCTCGACAATGGCTTTGGTGGCGTTCACGACCCGGAAATACACCACCGCGTTGACCTTCAGCGAGACGTTGTCGCGCGTGATCACATCCTGCGGCGGAATGTCCCACGTCACCACGCGGAGTGAGACTTTGACGATCTTGTCGATGGGCCAGAAAATCAGGACCAGGCCGGGCCCCTTCTCTCGCTTCAGCACGCGCCCGAGCCGGAATACGACGGCCCGCTCGTATTCACGGAGGATGTTCAGACAATTGAACAACCAGATCAGAAAGACGAGACCGACGAACGCAATCGGCAAAGCCGCATTCGGACTCATGGGTACCCCGACGCCACAATATCCAGACGCGACCAATAGGGCTGTGCAAAACGAGACGCCACGGTCGCCATAGCCTTGATCGCTTATTGCGAGGTCATTCCTCGCGGAGCGCGGTTTGCGGCGTGATCCGTATCGCCCGAAAGGCCGGGATCACCGCGGAGGCGCAGCCCACCGCCAGGAGCAAGAACAGAGTCGGCAGCATCACGACGGGATCGACCGGCGACACGCCAACGAACACAGCGTGCATCAGCTGACCGGCAGCAACGGCCACGGTCAGGCCGACCAACGATCCGCCCTACACGAGCAAGAGCCCCTGCTTCAGGACCAGCCACACGACCGAGCGGCCAGAGCGGCCTGACGCGCCGATCGCGATGCGAATCCCGATCTCCCTGGTGCGTCGACGGACGGTGTAGACGAGGATCGCGTGGAGGCGGACGAGTGCGAGGGTCAGCGCGAGCGTTCCGAGCACGGCCGTGGGTATCAGGACGGCTCACGTTTCACGGCCGACCCTTGCTCTCTATTCTTGCGGGCGTCAGTCCGCGTACGAATAGAAGAGCATCGAAGGCTTGCCCTGGTGAGACAAATTCAAAAGTAAAACCGGCTCTGAGTTTGCGGCGCGCGGCAAGCCACTCGGGTGCCTCACCGCCTGGCGCAGACCGCAGGTCCAGCACAAATAAGGGAAGGTTGAGGCCCTCGAGAGGCGCTTCCACCGCCTCCGGCTCAGTTTCCGCAGCTTGGCCTCCAGAGGCGCCGCTTCCGGCCGCGGTTCCGAGGATGAAGAGATCCTTACCCAAGGCCGAGCGAAGATGCTGGCCCATGGAGTCCGGCGGCCGCTCAAGATCGCCCCAGACGCCCCCCTCGGTCGGCGCGCTCTGGACGTGCGTGTTGTGCGCGAAAACGAGCACCCTCCCCGATGGGCCTTCCCGTTCGAGGATCCACCGGACATTCTCAGCCAGCGCCTCGTCTCGGGCAGTCATCTGACGCCACGCCGTCGGTGGGACGCCGCCCGCGCTCGGCGGGGGCATCAATCGAAACACCCGATCGGCCTGCTGAGCGGATATCGCATTGCGAAGGGCCCATTCGTATTCGCCGTTCGAAGTCCTCGCGACAAAAGTCTGCCGCTGGGCCTCAAGTAACGCGGCGAGGTCGCCGATGGCGGCGGTCAGGAGATCGCGGTCGGCTTCGGAGAATGATTCAGGATTGGTTACTCGCAGCCGATCGAGAAAAGGCTGCAGCCGTTCTCGCAAGCGGCCAGCGGCTTCGGCGTCGATGCGCGCGATATACGACAGGGCTGTTTCTACGGCCACCGGTGTCGGCGTCGCGGTGCGAGGTCCGCCCAGACTGATGTCGATGCCGTAGAAATGAATCTTTCGGTGATGAGAAGGGTCAGCGTTGTAGTCGCGAATCCACTGAACAAGGGCTACGTTTTCCTGAAAGCTGCCGAACCCATAGGTGAGGTTGTCGCGTGTGATTTGCGACGCGATGCCAGGTCCGCCAGCAACGAACTCCTGGACGCGCCCAGACTCTGAGAGACCGGACTCGATAGCGATCGCGGTGAACCCCATCTCGGCGACGAGAAAGGTGAACAGCCGGTTTCGAAACGACAGCGGTTCGTGGTTGCCATGGCCTGGCTCACCCATGGCAATCACCTTCGCTGAGGCTATGAGCGCGCGTAGAGGGCGCAAGTCCGAGACGTCATGGCTGGCTTCGACAGTGTCCAGAGGCACAACACGGTTCGACGCCCACTGCGAAAACGACTGGATACTCTGTTTCACTGCGACTTGAGCGCTGCATGCAGTCGCGATCAGTAGCGCCAGACTCTGCCGTCTGAACCTTGGCTGCCTGATGCGAATCACCTTCGACCCCTTGTTAAGTCGGCCTCGTAGTGATTAGCCTGACAGACGCTTCTAGAAGAGGCTTTGGGGCATAGAGGCCCTAGGGCCATGGTAGCCCTGAGCGCCAGATGCTAACACCGCTGACCGGCCTGAGCCTGTGCCCGTCCGTCGGTATTAGACAGCGGGGACCCTCAGCGTATCGTCCAACGTTCACGACTGAATCGCACCGGGAGTCTGAGGCAGTCAGTGCGAAATCGCGCTGGCAACCGATGGGCTCGCGCTACGGTTCATGACATCCAGACGCATTCGTTCAAGTCCTTTGCGACCATCCACCGCCCCTGTTGCTGGCGCAGCAACAAGCTACGGCCGCCATGGCAATCATGCTCGAGTGACTGTGCGTCCCGCGAAAGGCCGCAATTGTATTGAACGACGACCATGGCGCGGATCTTGAGTTCGTCGAAACCCACGGCTGAGACTGCCAGGAGGTTTCCGTTCGGGAACTGGGCGTAGGCCTCCGGCCATCCACCGCGACGTGTCTTGCCGTCATTGCCTGCTTGCAGCAGCAAACGCTTCACGTCTGCCAGGCTCACAAGAGAGTACGGCAACCCGACGTCGAAGCCGGGAAGAAGGACCCGGACTCGCGCATTCTCCTTCGCGTAGCTCTCCAGGACCGGACGCCATTCCTGCGGGAGCGTCTCCGCCGGCGGGCACGCCTTCGTGCTCCGAGTCTCCTGAAGAATCGCAAAGCCGTCCGCAGGCTTCTCTGGCGAACTGAATGGAATCGGCAGGACGGCTGAATAGACGCGATACGCCTCCGGATCGTCGATGGCGTTACTTGACTGAGCGGTAGCGTGACCCGGCCTGACAGCGGCGATCGCGAACAAAGCGGCAGCCATAGACATGGTCATGGTCAGGCGGGTGTACACAGCCAATGGCATGGAGCCTCCAGGCGTTTTGCCGGGATCAGACACCTGCTGCCGCGATGGCGCTCGGCACACTTACCGACCCGTAACAGGGGTACCTAGCGGTCCGGGCCTGTTGACGGTAGCCTGTGGACGCCAGCGAGAAGGGTGTCCGGCATGGCGAAGAAGAGCTTTCTTCTGTCGGGAGTCCTGAGCATCTCGACAGTTATGTCGTGCGGAGGAAGCGCATCGCCGGCCGCCCCTTCCCCGCGAACTGAACAGCTCACGGCCACGATCACTGGCACGTTGGCGTCCCAGGACTGGGTATGCTTTCCCGTCAGTGATCTCGCCGGTCAATTCACGGCGTCTGTTGCGCCCGAAGTACCGATTGAATTCAGCACAGGCGATTGCAATAGTCCGGCAACACCGCCGCTGGCCCACGGCGACCGCGGATACGTGACGGCGACGCTGCCAGAAGGCACAAAGCGGGTCCGAATCTACAATCCCTCGACCGGATTTCCATCATTTCAGCTCTCGATCACGTACCCAATCGCGCTCTGAACACGTCCAGGGCGCCTCCGACACGAAGCTCGGCCGACCTCAGCAAGACGCAAACCCACTCCCGATTACCGGTCCGTGCCCTGGCCAACGTAGTCCTCGGGCAGATCTGCTTTCAGGACGATGTTCGTGCCGAGGAAACGCACGTAATAGTTGCCGGTGCCCAGCTGGCTCACCTCGAGTTGCTGACCGGTGCCGATGTACCAGTCGATGATGCGCTCCCACACGCCGAACCCGACATCGATGATCTGAGGAAATCTGCCGGTCTGTTTGAGGTAGAGGCGGCGTGATTGCCGCACCAGCTCGACTTCATGCGCGCCGGGGAGCCGATCGGGCATCCTCGAGGCACGCAGTTCCGAGAGGATATCGGCGAGGATCGGCGTGTTGTCATCGCCGCGGCTACTGGCCGCCGCGGGCATGGACTGGGCCATCAGACCGCTCGTGACGAAAGCCCCTGTGATGACGTGACGTCGCGTTATCATCGGTCCTCCTTGGATTGGACGACATACTCTCGCGCGCCTTCCAGCACCCCACCAGCGACTCGATTCATTCGATCACCTCGACGCGATGCTCGCGAATCGCGGAGGACCGGCCGTCACGCAGCGTGACCCGGAAGGTATACGTTCCTGGAGAAAGGCCGTCAATCGGCGTTTGCCAGACCTGACGAATCCACCCTTTCGATGGTGAGGGCAGCGTCAGCGGAATCGAGGAGACGGGGGCGCCATCTTGAAGGACGGTCAATTCAGCCGTCGTGCCCGTGTCACTTGCCCCGGCAACCGCGAGGTATAGGAGGGCCGATCCACCTTTCCTGCTTATGCCCTCTCCCATGTTGGGATACAGGATCGCGTCCTCCACAAACAGCGGGTTTGAAGCATCGCGCTCTGCCGCCGCGACTCGCTCGACGCGTCGTACAACCACCAGGCTGCTGACCTTGAGGGTGCCATCGCTGGGGTTGACCGTGAAGTCCTGGCGATCGACGCCGCCGTGTCCGTTCATCGCGTCGAAGACTGCCACCTCGAGGCGGTAAGTGCCCGGTTCCAACAGCGGCTGCCGATAGAAAAGGATATTGCCGCCGCCAGCGGCGGCCGCGTTGTTAGCGGGGCCAGTAAGGCGATAGGCCTGGCTGCTGGACCTCACGACTTGTCCGTTCTGATCCACGACCCTGGCGAAAACCGTGAAATCCGTGTGATACGCGTCGGAGTCCGTGCGAAACGTCAGCATCGCCGCCGGGATCTCGACGGCAATCGGGACGCGACTCGGCCCGGCCGCCTGAGGAAATGTCAGGACGCGGCTTCGGATGAGAATCTCCTGGGCGGGCGCGTTTCGTTCAAGCAGGGCCGCCGCCAGGGCATCGCCCTCCTCTTTCGGAGCCGAGGGGAAACTCTTCGACACGGCCAGATATCCACTCCGAGCACGCACCTGCACCGGCTTGTTCGGTACTCGGACTGCGAGGTTCCGCCACTCGCCGTGAAATGCGCCGTTCTTCGGTGTGTACGTCAGGAGATAGTGGAAGCGCCGGTCGGCGTCGATCGTCCGAAGGCCTCGAGACAGATCGTTGGTGTTGTCGATCAGGAATCCCCCGGTCCGGTCAGCCAGCAGCCGCAGGCTTACCGCCGGGTCGCGCCGCAGGGTGTCTTCGTTGATTTCCAGACTCTCGGTGAGCTTGCCGGGCGGATTGTCGACATCGCGACTCTGTGACTCGGCTCCGAGACTGTTGATCCGTTGAGCGGTTTCCGTTTGGCCGCTGTGTACACGGAGCCCGGCCGCATCAACGGAGTAGATCGCGACATTCTGCCTGTTGGCCGCGGCCACTACCGACTCGAAGCGAGATTGGACCGCCGGTGGAATCGCCAAGGCCTCAGCAAAGAAAATGATCGTCTTGCGGCCAGGCTGAAGTGCCATGCCCTCGACGAGGGCCAGCAAGCTCTGAACCGTGGTAACGCCCTGTTCATCCCTTGACATGGCTTCAAAAGACCGCTCCATGCGAGCGAGCATCGACTGGAGAGTCTTGCCGCCGTCGCGTCGGTCGGGTTCAACCGTGCGGGTGTGGCCAGGATCGCCGATCATCATGGCCGCGGAACCTTCGGATTCCGGGCTCGCGGTTGTTGCCGTTCCCGGATTCGTGTCGCCGTACGCCCCACCACCAATACGGAGTCGATCGAACGTCGAGGTCGCGCGTGTGGCAACGCGGTCGACACCTTTCTTCAACGCCGCCACGTCGTTCGTAAACGGCTGCACCGTGACAAGTGACAGGTCGGACAGGAACACGCCGCAGTAGTCGTTGGAGTGCATCGAGTCAGCGAACGCCAGCGCCGCCTTGTGGGCAAGCGCTCGACCTTCGGGCGAGAGTCGATCAAACACAAGCGCCATGAGGCTGATGGACTCAGGCGGCTTCTGCGCGGGCCCAGGAGGCCCCGTCTGGGCCCCAGCGCCGCTGCCGGTTGGCCGACGATCAGTCGAGGGAGGCGCGACAAGCGTCAGGTCGCCGATGTCCTGTGGAACGCCATCTTCGAGGAGTTCGAAATCGGCCTTTTGGAGGTCCGTGACAGGCCTGCCCTGCTTGTCACGAACGACGACATCGACGACTATCGCAGTGGTCGCCGAACCGAATGTGGCCGGTTGCTGGCCGACGAGAGCCAAACCACTCCGGTCAGAGCCGGTAGAAATCGCGAAGATCAGGACGATCGCCTGGGCGACTCTCCATCTCACCTCGGACCTCGCAAGCCCAGGCTCGCTCGGCCGAAGAGGTCGGTGTGGCTCGGTGCCCGAACGGGTTGAGCTGTTTCAAGCTTCATCTCAGATGCCTGTCGGAAGGTTCGCCTACGGCTCAATCACCGTGAACGCCGCGGTCCGCACAATCGGTGCGGCGCCCCCGCTGATGGTGAGCGTCAGCTCGTACGATCCCGGCGGAATCGACGCCAGTGGAATCTGCCCCAGCTGCTGAATCCGCCCGCTGGCGTCCTGCGCCGCCAGCGTCAGCGGCAGCCTCGCGACCGCCTGCCCGTTCCGCGTGAGCGTCACCGCCGCGGTCAGCGTCGAACCGCCAGGCAGGATCGCCGCGTAGAACGGCAGCGCCGCACCTGCCGTCTTCGGCAACGGCTCGCCCAGATTCGGATAGAGCTGCACGCCGTCCACTGCAAGCAGGTTGTCCTCCGACGGCCCACCGGGGCCCAGCTTCTCCGTGCGGCCGACGATCACGAGGTCGCTCACGCGCGGCCCCGCCGCTTCAGCCGGCACCTCCAGCCGCAGATGCGCTACGCCCCCGCGCTTCGCCAGGGCATCGTCGGCGACGACGTCGAGCGTGTAAGCGCCTGGCAGAATCGTGGCCTGACGATAGAACAGGACGTCCCCGCTCTGCGCACGATCCCGATCGGCGGCCGCGCCAGTGAGTCGATATGGCTGGCTCGCCTTCCGGACCACGTCCCCATGCGCGTCACGGATCCGCGCGAGGAGCGTGAAGTCGGTCCGATATCCCGTGCTCGTTGGCGCGAACGTGAGCGCGCGTCCTGTTGTCGAGAGCAGGATCGCGACACGGGGATCGCCGGTCGCCTGCGGGAACACGAACGCGCCGGCGCGGACGGGAATCTGCGCCGGGGCCGGCCGGCGTTCGAGGTCTGCCAGTGCCCGCAATTCGTGCTGGACGAGTGGAATTCCGCTGGGCGCGCGCACGGCGACGTAGCCCGATCGCGCCCGCACACGTACATCGCGGGCCGGCACCTTCACCACGATGTTGCGCCACTCGCCATCGAACTCGCCGTTCTTCGGCGCGTACGTCAGGACGTAGTGAAACCGGCGGTCAACATCGATTCGCCGGAATCCCGCCGCCAGGTCATTGGTGTTCTCGACGAGGAACCCGCCGGTTCTGTCGGCCAGCAGCGACAGGCTCGTCCGAGGGTCCCTGCGGAGCGTGTCGCCCAGGTCGTACAGCGCCGGGTTCGAGTGCCCGCCTGTGTCGTCGATGGTTGTGGCGGCGATGCCCGCGCCGTTGATCCTCCGCGAGGTCTCAGCATCGGCGCTGTGCACGCGCAGACCCGCGGAGTCTACGGTGTAGACGCTGACGTTGGCGCGATTGGCCTCCGCGACAAGACTCTGAAACGCCGGAAGCACATTGTCGGGAATGGCCAGCGCTTCGGCAAAGAACACGACCGCCTTGCGCCCGGGCAGCGTGGCCAGACCGGCGATGACAGCTCGGAGCGCGCCGACGCTGGCATGTCCCTGCTCGTCACGGATCATTCGCTCGTACATGTCTGGAATCGTGGTGCTCGCCTGCAGGTTCTCGTAGGCGCTCGTGCGCTGCGATCCGCCCGTGTCGAATGGACGACCCTGCGATTCTGGAGAGGCGACGACAGGCACGCTCGCGTCCTTGTCCGCCCCCACGCCGCCGGTCTCCGAGAGACGATCGAACCGCGCGGTCGCTCGTGACGCCGCGGCCCTCAAGGCAGATGCAATCGTGTCGCGATCGTTCGAATAGGGGGCGACCGTCACCAGCGAGAGGTCTGCCACGAAGACGCCTGCGTAATCATTCGGCCCGTTCGCTTCGAGGTACGCGAGCGCGCCCTTGTAGGCGAGCGCGCGCCCCTCGGCCGAGAGTCGTTCGAAGACGAGTGCGAGATAGGTCGGCCCGGAGACGGAAGGCTGCTGTGGCGTCGCGTGGTCCGCGACCTCCGAAGTGGGCGTTCTCTCAAGAAGAGTCTTCGGCGCCGCCGGTGTCGCCACCCCATCGGCGACGAGCGTGACGTCGCCGATGTCCTGCCTTACGCCATCCTCGAGGAGCTCGAAGTCCGCGCGGCTGAGATCGGTGACGGGCTTTCCGCGCTTGTCGTGGACGACGACGTCCACGGTGATCGCCGTTGTGCCGGCGGTGAACGACTGGGATCGTCCCTGGGTCGCCGGCGCCTGAGCGCCGAGCGCAACCGCCATGGCGCAGATAGTCCACCCCGTCAGAGCAGGACACAGACGTTCCTTCATATGACGGGGGCTCCTGGCAGGCGGCGGGCGTAGTACACCACACGTCACAGATGCGCACAATTGACCCGAAGGCATCAAAGCTCAACCGATCGAACTACTTTGCCTGGTCCCCCGTCACTGGTGCGCCACTGGTGACAGTGCTAGCATCCCGCCGAACCGCCCCTGTGGGAGAACTGCGGCCGTAGCCCTGTTACGTGCCGCGTGAGACACCCCGGAGGGATTCGATGTCAACTTCGTCGCCTCCACTGAGCGCACTGATTGTCGCGGCGGCCCTCGCGACTGGCCGCGCGCAGATCCCCGCGCCCGCACAGTCGCCACCCGCTGACCAGCCGACGTTTCACATCGGTGTAGACGCCGTCCGCATTGATGCAGTCGTGACGGACTCGAAGGGACAAATCGTCACCGATCTCACAGCTGACGACTTCGAGCTGAAGGACGACGGTCGCTCGCAGAAGGTCACGCTGGCGACCTTCGTGCCGGTGGCGAGCGGTTCGCCGCTCTCCACGCCTCTCGTCGCGTCAAGGGTCCCCGGTAGCACCGGTGCACTCCAGCTGGCGCCGCGCCGGCTCGCCCGCGGCGAAGTGCAGCGGTCGATCGTCGTGCTCGTCGACGACCTGGGTTTGTCGTGGGAGAGCCTCTACCCCACCCGGAAAGCCCTGCACAAGTTCATCGACGAGAGCCTGCAGCCAACCGATCTCGTCGCGCTCACACGCACTGGCATGTACGCCGGCATGCAGCGGCAATTCACGACGGACCGGCGCATCCTGCACTCGGCTGTCGACGAGCTGCGATGGACGGCAATTTCGCGACGCGCGGTGGAAGCGTTCACGGCGGTGAGCGGAGAAGGACTGG
>Ga0105248_10009937_pt1 | contig 10474 bp, 6 predicted proteins | sample KBSS34metaG_FD_81524 | JGI IMG/M metagenome (GOLD analysis project Ga0105248, IMG submission 81524) | Switchgrass rhizosphere microbial communities from Kellogg Biological Station, Michigan, USA - KBS S3-4 metaG | ecosystem: Host-associated > Plants > Roots > Rhizosphere > Soil | place... | reverse complement strand
GGGCGGTGATACGGCACTGGCACCGGCGTGAATACGAGTGCATGCGCCGCCAGGCGTTCGGATACGGGGTCGGACTCGGCGCCTACTTCGCCTCGGCGCTGTGGGCTCGGCCGGCGCTGCTCGGGGACATGCTGCGACGCTTCGTCCCCGCGGCCCGGCACCTGCTGGATCCGGCGTCAGCGAAGAACGCCGACCGCGGTACAGGTTTCCCCCGCGAGCTCATCTGGCGCGAGCGTGCCGGGGTCATCGCCGGGCCATTTGCCTACGCCGTAAGCCGGCGGCGGTATCGCAACCGGCCCGGGACACAGGCTGACATACCACGATGATGCCCGCGGCGTACGTGACCGCAGCCCGGCGGCGCCTGGCCGGGATGGGTCGCCGGTCCAGGTACCTGGCCATGTCTCAATCCATGCAGGCAGGCAGGAACCTCGTGTTGCGCGCGGCGCTCCCTGACGGGGACTGGAGATACGAGCGAGCGCTGAGCAGCGTCTCAGACGTCACTGCTTACATCGTTCGCTCAGGACACGGCGAGACGGGTGTCCTCAAGATCGCTACCACCGCATGCGGCGCGAACAGCCTGCGCCGGGAGCACGATGTCCTGATTCAGCTCAGGTCAGACTGCCAGCTGGACAACTGGCTGGCCCTCATCCCGGATCCGCTTGCGGCCGGGACTGCCGGTGCGTGGACTTATCTGCTCACGAACCTGCTGCCGGGAAAGGACGGCCGGAAACCGGTGCTGGCGGAGACAGGCCGCCTGACGTCAGCTGCGATCGCGGCGATCGCTCCGTTGCACCGGCGTACCGAGGAAACTCGCGTGGTCGATGACCGGCTACTCGAGCGCCTGGTGGACGAGCCGACGGAAACGATCATGACGTCGCTCCCCTCCGCTGGCGTCGTGAAGCGTCTGGCCGGCACGCTGCGCAGTGATCTGGCCGGCCGCGAGCTGACCCTCGGCTGGGCGCACGGCGATTTCCACCCAGGGAACATCATGCTCAGCGCTGACCGGCGAGTGACCGGGATCGTCGACTGGGGCGAGGCCCGCGAACACGACCTGTCGGCTCTGGACATCGCGTTCTGGCTGCTGACAATGCCCGAACATGGACGATCACGCGGGCTAGGCGGACGTGTTGCCGACAGGCTCAGTCGCGGGCTGCCCTGGACCCCGTCGGAGGAATGCGTGCTAGCCGACACGACGGCCGGCGACCTGATCGATGGCCGGACTCTGCTGCTGCTGGCGTGGCTCCGCCACGTGGCGAGCAACCTCGCCAAATCGGCTCAGTACGCCGAGAGCCCCCTGTGGTCGCGCCGGAACGTCATTCCGGTACTACACCAGGTCGCTCATGGGTGAGCGCGGTCCAGTGCTGGTCACCGACCTGATATGCGGAGCGGAGGCACTGGCAGAACGATTGCGCGACGCGCTACTGGATGAGCAGTGGCTAGACGCCTACCTGCTGGCCGCCGGGATCGGTCAGCTGGTTGATGACCGCCTGCACGCCGATCCGCTGCTCTTCGATCGCGCCGCCAGCCACCTGCGCGGCAAACCGTCTGGTCCGGCCCGTCTTGCTGCCGCTGGCGCCAGCACGCTGGGCACGATCGCGCGAGGAGGAAGCAGTCTCGCGAACCGTCGGCTGGCACGGGCGCGTCAGCCGCTGACCGAATTGATCTCGCGCCTGGCCGATCAGATCATGGCGGTCGAGTGCGCTCCAGACGCGGACCTGTTCGCCGCGCTGCTTCGTGCCATCGCTTCGGCGGTTGCGTCCGTAGGTGATGACCGTATACGGCTGCCCGCTTGTTTTCATAGTTTCGACCAGCATCCTGATGACGTGCGGTGGCTCGTTCACGCGTTCATGAAGCAATACCCGGAGCGTCACGGACCGCTATGTGTAGTGGGAGTCCGGACTTCGGGCAGCTACCTGGCTCCGCTGCACGCGGCGGCGTTCCGCGCCTGCGGGGAACCCCCTGCCGACGTGCTCACCTACCGGCCCGGACGGCCGTTCCTGCCCTGGGAGCGCGCAGCGCTCAGGGCAGTCGCCAGGGCCGGCGGACAGGTTCTCATCGCGGACGACCCCCCGGGAACGGGCACATCCCTGGCGGCTTCGGCCCGTGCGGTGGCCGCGGCGGGCGTTCTCGATTCGCAGATTGCCTTCCTGCTCTCCGTGTTCGGTGCTCAGGAAATTCCCGAGGTTTTGCGCACCTGGTCCGTCGTCGTACAGCCGTGGGACGAGTGGAGCATACACAGCCGGCTCGAGCCTCAGCCCGTCCGGCACGCGCTGGCCAGTTTCGCCGGGCCGGACACGCAGATCCGCGAGGTGACGCCGGCCGGAAAGCCCTACGCCGCTAGCGAGCGCGCACATCTGCGCGCCCGGTTCACTGTCGAGTCGATGGATCGCCGGACGGGTGAGGAAACGGTCACGGACCTGGTCGTCGAAGGCGCCGGCCTCGGCTACCTCGGCCGGCAGGCGGTCGCCGTGGCCAGCGCGATCCAGGACCGCGTGCCGCATGTCTACGGCTTTGCCGACGGGCTGATCTACCGTGACTGGCTGACGCCCGTCCCGCATGAGGCTCCTGATGGGCACGAGTCCGTCACCCTGGCCCAGACGGTAGCTTCATATGTGTATGCCCGCCGCCGGGCCTTGCCGGCGCCATTGGCCTCGGCTGACCGCCTGGGCGGTCGTAGCACGGTCTGGGAAGTGGCAGCCAAGGTGCTGTCCGGCCAGTACGGGCGGCTGGCCTTGCCGTCCAGACCGCTTGTGCTCGAGCCGCTCATGCGACGACTCCTCGGACATGAGCATCCGGCCGTCCTGGACAGCAAGACCCACCTCCGGCATTGGCTGCCGGATCCGTCAGCCGCCGGTGAGCTACGCAAGGTGGACTTCTATCAGCGCACGTTCGGGCACCTGGACCTGTTGTGCTACGACCCTGTCTTCGATCTGGCCGGCGCGGCGGCCGACCCGCCCAGCCACGGCTTCCAAGAAGAATTGCGTGAGGCGTATCAGCAGGTAAGTGGTGATCGGGCCGACGGCGAACGCTGGCTGATGTACCGGCTCGCCGAGCTGTGGCGCCTTGGCAAAGCCGGCGACCTTGACACCTTCGACGTCCAGCAACGTTCCGCCGCCGCGGTCCATGACTACCTGGCGGAGCTGTACCTACGCGACCTGCTCCCGGGCACTGGCCCGCTATGCGCCATTGACCTCGACGGCGTGCTGGAGTGCGGTGAGCTTGGCTTCCCGGCGACCTCACCGACCGGGATGCTTGCCCTGCGCACGCTGATCGCGCACGGCTACCGGCCCGTACTGGTCACCGGACGCTCGATGCCAGAGGTTCGCGACCGATGCCAGGCCTTCGGCCTGGCCGGCGGAGTCTCGGAGTATGGCGCCGCCCTCTATCACGATGGCGACACTGTCGACCTGCGGCCATCGGCGAGCAGTGTCCTGCTGGACCAGATTCGTCGCCAGCTCTCGGGTCACGCCGACATCACGATGGATCCGCGGTATCGCTACGCAGTCCGCGCCCGACGGGGCAATGGTCCCCTGCCGGCCGAGATCCTGGCCGAGATCCGCGCGATCGGTGGTACCGACGTGGAGATCCACCCAGGCGACGGCCAGACCGATATCGTCCCCGCGGAAATAGACAAGGGAACCGGTTTGCGGGCACTGGCCGGGCTGATGGCTGATCCCGGTTGCGCGCTGGCCGTCGGCGACGCACTACCCGACCTCCCGTTGCTTGCCTGCGCGCAATTGGCCCGCGCACCGCGCAATGCGAACTTCGATGGCGCCGGAGTCTGGCCTCAGCGTACGAGGCACAGCTATCAGGCAGGCTTGGCCGAGGCCTGCGGAGACCTGATCGGTCACCGCCCCGGCAGATGCCCGGCCTGCCGGCCTCCGGCCTTCGCGCCGCGCACAAAAGCGCTGCTCGCCGTCCTCGATCTGCGGTCCAATGGCCTGCCGTCTATTGGCACTAGAACGGCGGCACTCGGCGCCCTGGCGGTGACCCGGCGCCGGTGGTGAGAGCCGCTAGCTGGTCCTGTCCAGCGGCAAGGTCCCCGACTCGGGTCTCGCGGCGTCGCCGAGATAACTGACGCCGTAGGCTTGGTCGATGGTCCGCAGGATCCCGGCGGTGTCAACGTACTGGCGGTCCTGAGGAGCGCCTTTCGTGCGCGACGATATGACGATCGTAAGGACGTGACCGCCGGTGTCGCCAATCGCACCGGACTTGTCGCTGTCGGCGCCCTCATCCCAGGTGAGGATAATTGTTCCGCGCTCGCGATACCAGGGCGTCGCCATGATAGCAGGGAGCTGCCGGGCGAGAAAATGATCTCCATTTGCGATGGTGGAACACGGAGCGTCCCCGCCGCCATCGGTGCATATGCTCGGTGAATAAAAGACAAAGTCAGGCGGCGTCGGACTATTAAGCATGGACAGGAGCCTGCCCGACGGCACGTCATTTCCGCACGCTGGGTTTTTTCTTCCCTGGGGGAAATAGACGAACGGGTCGTGCCGTACTCCGTACCCGCCGCTACCGCCGGCATCGCTCGTGTCACAGTCTGACGGCATCGCGCCCATGAAAGCCATCCACCTGATCCCGGCGGCCGCCAGTTGATCGGTGACATTGGTGCCGGTAACCGGGCCGCAACTCGGCGGCGTGCAGTCGTTCGCCGTGCCGCTTGCCTCATAAGCCTGTCCAGAGATCATCTCGAGGTAGTTGGGCAAGCTGTAATGTCCACGCGCATGTGAGTTCGTCGCACGCAAGTATCTATCGGCGAGGAGATTGATGTAGGGCGCAGAGCTGTTGCCGATAATCTGGTTATAACTTTGATTTTCCATCACTAGGACCATAATGTGCGCCCTGACCGCGGCCGGACGGCTGGCCGGTGTCACGGGCGCGCTATTTGTCGCGGAGGGGACGGTCCGGACGGATGGTGTCGACGAGGTTGAACAGGAGCCGAGCATGATGCATCCGGCCACGAAGGCCACAGGAAACCCGCCAAGACGCCGCCAGGGGTTCGGCGCGTTCCTGGAGGTTGGCGGAGAGCCGGCACATGGCAACCCGATCATGTAGCCAGGGTAGACCGCAGTTCCTCTGGGTGGGCTGTGATTTTAACGGTCCTGCCCGGTCGGGTGCGCAGGTTCACGTGTTTCACCCCAGCGGCAGCGTCTGCCGTTCAGCAAGGCGTCGGACACCGACTCCGAGGCCCAGGCTATGAGGCTAGAGGTTCAGAAGTGACAGATTATGTCTTTGGTGGGCAAACAGTACCAGAACATTCAGTCCAGACATAAAAGATGACGAACGTGTGAACCTGTCCGGTCTCCCAGGCGTCTTCAACGTAAAGGCGAGCGTGCCCTGAGCCTAGCCCGAGCGCTAGAGGGAGTGGAATCGCGGCGCGGCCCTTTTGGGGGCGCTGCACGTTATTCGGCTGGGCTGATCGCACGCTAGCTCATATTACCGGGGTATGGGTCTCGTGGAGCGGGACCTTGGTAGGGGCCTTGTGTCCCGGATAGGCGCGGAGTTCAATGGTTGCTGCGAACATGCCTAGCTACAGGGCAGCAAATATATATCGGCTAGTCTCTGCAGATTTCGCTATCGCATCGAGCGTAAGTGTTGTCATCCCCGTCAGGAACGAAGCCCGCAATCTACCTAAAGTATTCGAAACGATACCGAGCTGGATAAGCGAAGTCGTGCTTGTTGACGGACAGTCGACAGACGACACGGTTGTCGTGGCTCGTCGACTCTGGCCCGGCATCAAGATCATCAAACAGTCGGGAACGGGGAAAGGAGATGCTCTGCTGGCTGGGTTCGCCGCATGTAGCAGCGACATCATCGTCGCGATGGATGGAGACTGCTCCACCGATGGCAACGAGATTATCCACTTTGTCAGTGCCCTCGTTGCTGGCGCAGATTTCGTTAAGGGATCACGCTTTGCCAGCGGTGGCGCGAGTGACGACATAACCGTCGGCCGCCGCTGGGGTAACAGCCTGCTGAGAAGCCTTGTCAACTGGATGTTCGGGACTCAGTACTCTGACCTTTGCTACGGCTACAATGCCTTCTGGTCCAGGCACCTCGGGGCCTTGGCCATCGACTGCGCCGGATTCGAGGTAGAGGCGCTCATGAGCATCCGGGCGGCCAAGGCCAAGCTGCGGATACATGAGGTCCCAAGTCACGAGCGCAATCGGCTATACGGTTCCAGCAACCTTCGGGCTATCAGCGACGGCTGGCGGATTCTTAAGGTGATCCTGCGGGAGAAATTCGGTTCCAAGCGGCAGTACGTGCGCGCCAAGCTGGAAGCGCCGCCAATTCGTTTGCTGGAATCAGCGACCGTGGACGCAGGGATCGCCCCGGAATCGGAAGCGCTGTGACTAAGCATGGCGTGACGGGTCTCCGGCCTAAGTCATGGCCTGAAGGTGCGCCCGCGGCCGCTTTTGTCGGCTCCCCTAGCTATTAAATATGTCGAGGTCTGGCAGCCACGACCTGAGCTCTGAGGCTTCCCGGCAGATTCCTTGATATCCTGACGACGCCGTCACGCTCGTGACGGACAGTTTTTAACAGTCATATCGCCACTAACGCCTGGTGGGCTACCAAGGCGGACCGGCTCTGGATGGGCCAGCTAGCCTGGAGGCTGGGTGAGTGGCGGCAAGAAATAGGGTGTGAGGTATTGAAGGTTCTAATCGCAGGGGGAGCCGGCTTCATTGGCAGCACAATTGCGTCGGCCTGCCTCGACGCGGCTATCAAGCCAGTAATCCTTGACAATCTTGTGACCGGTAGGCGGGAGTTCATCACCGGCCGGGACTTCTACGAGGGCGACATCGCGGATGGCCAGTTGGTTGATTGCATATTCAAGGACCATCCAGACGTCGATGCCGTCATCCACTGTGCGGCACTGATCGTGGTCCCGGAGTCAGTGGCCGATCCAGTGACGTATTACCGAGCGAATGTCGTGAAGAGCCTTGAGTTCGTTGACCACCTGGTGCGCAACGGATGCGAACGGCTGATCTTCAGTTCCTCCGCTGCCATCTACGGAGCGGGCGCCGACCTGACGGTCGATGAGAACTCCCCCATCAACCCGCAGAGCCCGTACGCCCGGACGAAGGCCGTGTGCGAGGCCATGTTCGCGGACATCGCTGCCGCGCAGACCATCCGCGTGCTCTCCCTGCGGTACTTCAATCCGATCGGAGCGGACCCCAAGATGCGCACCGGCCTGCAGCTGTCGAGACCGACCCACGCTCTCGGCAAGATGATGCAGGCTCTGGAGGATGGCGTCCCGTTTCAGGTCACCGGGACTGACTACCCGACCAGGGACGGATCAGGTATCAGGGACTACATTCACGTCTGGGATCTTGCCGCCGCTCATGTCGCAGCGCTGAGCGCGTTCGACGCCCTGCTGGCCCCGATGAGCACCTCACTCGCCATCAACCTGGGCACCGGCACGGGCACCACCGTCCGTGAATTCCTTGATGCGTTCAACGAAGTGGCCAGCGTGCCGATCCGGGCACAAGACGCCGAACGGCGACCGGGCGACGTGGCAGGCGCCTATACCCGCATCGATCGGGCGGTGCGACTGCTCGACTGGCAGCCGCAGTACGGCATTGCCGATGGCATCCGCCACTCTCTGCAGTGGGCCGCCCTGCGCCATGAGGTGCTATCCGACGAGGCGGCGGACGCCGCTCTCCGGCGCGGGCCCCTAGGCCCGGCAGGCCATTCCGCTGCAGTACTCTTACCGCATTTTCCCGGACAGATATCCGATCGCAGTAGATGTGAGTCCGGCCAGTATCATGGCGAATCTCATGAGTGCACCCATATCACCAGTGAGACCATGGCGCAGGTTTCGCAGCAAGGCGGCGGGAAGGACCGCGGTGACATATCTTCGTTCACTCTCGAGTCCGGCAGACGCGCCGGCCAGCTGTACGACGCTGGATTTCGAGACCCCCTCATGCCAGCATCGGCGCAGAAAGTACCTCAGTTTAAGGCGCTCTTGCCCCACATGGTGGTCGACCACGGCGCCCGGCACGTAGAGGATAACCGACGCCGACTTGGCCGCTGTGAGCCGGATGGCCAGTTCAGTCTCCTCACACCCGGTGGGCCGCGTACCCACTCGGCCGACCACGCTGTCAAATCCGCCTACCTTGAGGGCCAGGGCGGTTTGCAGGCTCATGCTGGCCCCGATCGGGTTTCGCACAGGATCCACCGAAACCGGTAGGCCACGATAACTGCACCCGACGACCCAGTAGAACTCCGGCGGCAGCCAACGGGGCGGAGCATCGGGCCACTTGGGAAGCACGGCGCCTCCGGTACCCACGACATCAGGCGAACGGTACGGTTCGATCAACGATGCCAGCCAGCCCGGACGCGCCTCCGCGTCATCGTCAAGGAAGGCAGTTACGGGTTGAGACGCCGCTCGAAGTCCGGTATTGCGAGCGTCGGACAAACCCTGGCTTCCCTCGTTCTCGAGGACTGTCACGTCAGCGAGCTCACTGCGGGCTCGTTCGGCCAGCTTGGCGTTGTGGTCCACCACCAGCAGTACCTCCGCTGGCGGCGGACATTGAGAAAGCACAGACCTTACTGCAGCGCGTGTCTGTTGCCATCTCCGATCACTGTACGCGCAGATGACGACGCTCACTCCGAGATGGTCCTGCCCGTCCATCACCTCGGGTGATGTGGCCGCCCTCCCCTTCGCTTCCGCAGGACCCACCCCTTCCTCATCATCTGGATTCCGACGAGTCGATGCACGGCTCAGGCCGATAGGCAAGGTAGACCGCGCTGTACGAATCCGACGCCGTGCGGATGATCATGTGAAGACACGCCGACCGCCCGGCACAGCACCTTCCGGCGCCACCAGCAGCCGAAGCCGACCACTAATTGTACTATACCCATGCATATCTATTGAACGGAGCTGTTCGACAGGTTCTCGAGCTGGTATCCCGCAAGCTTCAGGGCCGGCCGGGGGGATAACAGTTAATTGCCTGGAAAATACAAGACGTATTCGCCTGAGTTCCGCGATGAAGCCGTCCGGCTGGTAGTGGAAACGTCACGCGCTATCGCTGATGTCGCTGGACGCGGGGCGGAGGGTGTGGTGGTGCGGGATGCCAGAGCCCGTTCGGGCCCTGTCTTGTGGTTCACCCCTGGGGGGTTGTGTTCAGGTTTGTGGCTGTGTGCCCGGATGGCGGGCTCGTCCATCGGCGGAGCGGGCGGGGCGCGGTCGGCCCCGGCCGCTAGTCCGGGCGGTCTGTGGGGCGTGATGTTGCCGTGTTGTGATGATCGCCGGAGAGCGGGGGCTGGGGGGTATCGTGCCTGCGCGCGGGGGCGGGCGGTGGGGTGATCGCGGCTGGGTTCCGGTGTGGCCGGGGTGGCTGGCTGCGTGCTGGTGCGGGCGCCGGCGGGCCTGGCTGTCGTTTCCGGGGATCGCGTACAGGCCGTGATCGGCTGGTTACACGGTAAACCGTTTTGTTCACTCGCACGTCATTAGTACGTAATGGGTCGACCTGACATGTAGGCCATTCTTGCCGCGAGCCGCCGTTGGGGAGTGGCGGCCAGCTTCGGCAAGGCACTCGGGAGGGCAATAATGGTTGGTGGGAGAGCTGCGGCTACCCAATTTTCCGGACAGTGCTCATCGGTTGACGATTCGTGGTTGACGGGTCCCGGGTTCGGTTTGCGGGAGCCGGGAGACGGGGTGGCGGCGCCCCGCTCCTTTGCTGAGATGCCTTGGCCGAAGGTCAGCGTGGTCATCCCCACGCTGAACGAGGCGCGTAACTTGCCCTATGTTTTCTCTAAGCTTCCGCCCGCGCTGCACGAGGTCATCATCGTCGACGGCCGCTCCACCGATGACACGGTGGCCACCGCCCGCCGGCTGCGTCCCGGCGTGCGGATCGTCACGCAGACCCGCTCCGGTAAGGGCAACGCCCTGGCCTGCGGGTTCGCCGCGGCCACCGGGGACATCATCGCCATGGTCGACGCCGACGGCTCGGCTGACCCGGGCGAGATCCGGGCGTTCGTCGAGGCGCTGCTGGGCGGCGCGGACTACGCCAAGGGCAGCAGGTTCGCCGCCGGCGGCGGCAGCAGCGACATCACCCGCCTGCGCAGCGCCGGTAACCGGGTGCTCAGCGGCCTGGTCAACCTGCTGTGCGGCACCCGGTACTCGGACCTGTGCTACGGGTACAACGTCTTCTGGCGCCGCCACGTCCCGGTGTTCGGCCTTGACGCCGATGCGCCCGCCGCGGCCGACGGCACCCGGCTGTGGGGCGACGGATTCGAGGTCGAGACCCTGATCAACATCCGCGTCGCCCAGGCCGGGCTGACGGTCGCGGAGGTCCCGAGCTACGAGCATCCGCGGATCCACGGCGTCAGCAACCTGAACGCGGCCAGTGACGGCTGGCGGGTTCTCCGCACGATTCTCGTCGAGCGCTTCCACTACTCCAAGCAGCGCACCGAGCCCGCTCCCGCCGCAGCCCAGCCCGCCCGGCAGCCAGCACCCGAACTGGTGAGC
>Ga0105248_10009936_pt1 | contig 10474 bp, 11 predicted proteins | sample KBSS34metaG_FD_81524 | JGI IMG/M metagenome (GOLD analysis project Ga0105248, IMG submission 81524) | Switchgrass rhizosphere microbial communities from Kellogg Biological Station, Michigan, USA - KBS S3-4 metaG | ecosystem: Host-associated > Plants > Roots > Rhizosphere > Soil | place... | reverse complement strand
CGAAAGCCAGGTTGAGGATGGCGAGCTCGAGCGCTCCTGCATCGGCGTCGACAGGCCATATTTGATCCGAAAACTCGGTGATCAGCTCGATGTCGGTGCGAAGTGACGGCCTGACCAGCGTGCTCACGTCGGGAAGAAAATTCGTGAGCTCGATTTGCTTGATTTCGAGCGGCTGGGCGCGGGCGAAGGCCAGCAGCTGCTTGGTCAGACTCGCGCCGCGCTGAGCCGAATTGCGTATCCCATCGAGCATTCGCCTGAGTTTTTCGCGATCGTCGAGGTTGCGCGTGGCCAGATCCGCGGCGCCCAGGATGGCGGTCAAAAGATTGTTGAAATCATGCGCGAGCCCGCCGGTCAGCTGGCCGAGGGCTTCCATTTTCTGCGAGCGAAACAGCTGCTCGCGCGATTCCTCGAGCCTGAGTTGCGTTTCTCTTTTCTCGGTCATGTCGCGGGTGATCTTCGCGAAGCCGATCAGCTTGCCGTCCTCATCCTTGATCGCATCGAGGACGACGCTGGCCCAGAAGCGCGTTCCATCCTTGCGCACACGCCAGCCTTCCGCCTCATACCGGCCGGTCTCACGCGCCGTTTCAAGGGCGCGCTTGGGCGTGCCCGTCTCCAGGTCTTCGGGCGTGTAGAAGCGACTGAAATGCTCGCCGACAATCTCTTCTGGAGCGTAGCCCTTGATGCGCTGGGCGCCGGCGTTCCAGTTGGTCACACGGCCGTCCGGATCGAGCATGAAGATCGAATAATCAGTAACTCCCTGCACCAGAATCCGGAACCGGCGCTCCGCGTCTAGGACCGCCTCCTGCGCCTCGCGCTTGTCGGTCATGTCGCGCGTGATTTTCGCGAACCCGACCAGTTCGCCGTCCTCGCCATTGATGCGATCGACGACGACGCTCGCCCAGAACCGCGTGCCGTCCTTGCGCACGCGCCAGCCTTCGCCCTCGAATTTGCCTTCGCGGCGGGCCGTATCGAGCACCTTCTGCGGCACTCCGGCATTTCGGTCTTCCTCCGTGTAGAATCGGGAGAAGTGCTGGCCGACGATCTCTTCCGTCTGGAAGCCTTTGATGCGTTCCGCGCCGGCGTTCCAGCTTGTCACTTGGCCTCGCGGATCCAGCATGTAGATCGCGTAGTCCACGATCGACTGGACGAGCAGGCGGAAGGGATCGTCCATAAGCCGTTTAGTCACGCTGCCCGAATCCCCTCGAAGCTGCCCCCGCGCAGACACTTGTACGATCAACAATCGAGTTGGCGGTCGGTTGCACGAACGAAACGAATTGGCCGGCCAGGGTTAGCAGCAAGGCACTCCTCCGGAACACGACTCAGTGGTCGCGGGCGGATTCACCCCCGCCTGCCTACAAAGTCAAACTGGTTTGTCCATCTTTCCTTCAGCGCACCTATTTGGTTACAGAACTGCGACTCGAAGGAGGAGCGGATGCAAGAAGGGTTGGATGTCGACGGGCTAGTGAATGCGGTGATTGATCGCGAGGGCGGCTATGTCAGCCACCCGGCTGACAAGGGTGGGCCGACCTGCTTCGGCATCACCGAAGCGGTTGCGCGCGCGCATAGCTATGCAGGGCCCATGCGCCAGTTGCCGCGCGCGGAAGCTGCGGCGATTTACAAGCGGCTCTACTGGCTGCGCCCCGGCTTCCAGCAGGTGGCGGCGCGCAGCGTGGCCGTTGCCGCCGAATTGTTCGACACTGGCGTCAACATGGGGCCGGCGGTCGCTGCCACATTCCTGCAGCGCGCGCTCACCGCACTGAACCGCAACGGACGGGACTACCCGGACCTGGTCCCGGACGGTCGCATCGGGACGCAGACGATTAACGCGCTCGACGCGTTCCTGACCGTGCGCGGCCAAGACAGCGGCGAAACCGTCCTCCTGCGCGCGATCGATGCGCTCCAGGGGGAGCGCTACCTCCGCCTCGCCGAGCGGCGTCCCGCCAATGAGGCGTTCCTGTACGGCTGGCTAGCGAACCGAGTTGGTGAGTCCTGAAGGTCACAAAGCGGAAAGGTGGACGACCCCCGCTTTTCATTCATTCCCCGCTTCACTGGTTCGATTTCAACAGGAGATTGCACATGAACGCCCTTCCGCCTCCCGGCACGTTTGCCGAAGGCCAGCGCTATATCTACGGACTGCTCGCATCGGCTGCGGGCATGTTCTGCGGCGCCTGCTCCGGCTTCACGGTCGCGCTGCTAATGTGGGGCGGCTGGAGCCGCGCCGAGGAGCACACGATCGTCAGCATCTTCGGCTGGTCGCTCGGCGGCTTCATCGCCGCGATGATCGTCGTGATCGTTGGCCTTCTCGCCGGCGGACCGGTTGGCCGCTTCAAGGTCGCCGCGAACAGGGACGGGGCGTCCATCGAGGCTGACGCATCGTGATCCGGCGCCTTCTCAACATCCAGGGCATCGTCGGAACTGTGGTCTCGCTCTCCCTAGCGATGCTGCTCGCCATCCAAACAGCCGAGACCAGCCACTGGAAGAAGCAGAGCGGACGGTTTGAGCAACTCTACGCACAAGAGCAGGCGGCCTTCTCGACGACCGTGGCCAACTATCGCGCCGCCAGTGATCAAGCGCGTGCCGCTGACAAAGCGAATGCTGAGCGCGTCGCCGCCGAACAAGGCGCCATCAATCAAAGGAGCACCAATGATTTCGAAGCCCGCCTTGCCGCTGCTCGCGCTCATGCTGAGCGCCTGCGCCTCCGGCCCGCGGCCGCAGCCGATTCCGGCGCTGGCACAGGCACATCAGTGTCCCGCATTCCCACTTCCACCGGCGGATCTGCTCAAACCCCCGGCCAAGACGGACTTCCTCCCTCCGATGCCCTCACTGCAACCGAGCAGGCAATCCAGCTCGACGAACTGATCAAGTGGGTGAAGGCGCAGGCCAGCGTCGAACCGAACGCCACCAGTTCGCGCTAGCGACTCGAGCATTGGTCGCTTACGTTCCTCGCAAGTGACGGCATCGACGGGGGCGCCGCATGAACACCAACCGGCTGAACAGCTTCACCGATGGCGTGATCGCTATCATCATCACGATCATGGTGCTTACGCTTCCGGTGCCCACGGGCGCGGGAATGGCTGCGCTGAAGCCGCTCGGGGTGCTGTTCGCGGCCTACGCGCTGTCGTTCGTCAAGGTTGGAATCTACTGGTCGCAGCACCACCACATGCTCCAAGCTTCGCGGCGGATCGACGGCAAGGTGCTGATCGCGAATCTCGTGTTCCTTTTCTGGCTCAGCCTGGTGCCGTTCGTGGTCCGCTGGGTCGGCGAGGCGGGTATCACGCGGGACACTGTCCTCGCGTTCGGGGTCGTCATGCTGCTGTGCGCAATGTCGGTGGCGGTGCTGCTCGCCGCATTGCTCAAGGCCAATGACGAAGATGCGCCGATCAACAGGGCGGCGAAGCGCGGCCACAAGGGCCAGATCACGATTCTCGCTTATGTCGTGGCGATCGCTACGGCGTTCCTGTGGCCGTATGTCGCGGTGGCGATTTACATCGCAGTTGCCGCGATGTGGCTCGTCCCGGACAAGCGCTTCGAAGAGCTGATCGATTAGCCGTTCTTGCGAAGGGGGAGGGTGCCTCCCACCTGACAGCCATGGAACAATATCACGGAACAACCATCATCGGGGTGAAGAAGGGCGGCAAGACGGTCATCGCCGGCGACGGCCAGGTCAGCCTCGGTAATACGGTCATTAAGCCCAATGCGAAGAAGGTCCGTCGCATTGGCGACGGCAAGGTCATTGGCGGATTCGCGGGCGCGACCGCTGACGCATTCACCCTGTTCGAGCGGCTCGAAAAAAAGCTCGAACAATATAACGGGCAGCTGCTCCGCGCGGCAGTAGAGCTCGCCAAGGACTGGCGCACGGACAAATATCTGCGCAACCTCGAGGCGCTGATGATCGTCGCGGATGCAGAGCAAATGCTGATCCTCACCGGCAATGGCGATGTGCTGGAGCCCGAGGGCGGCATTGCGGCAATCGGTTCGGGCGGCAATTATGCCCTCTCCGCGGCCAAGGCGCTCGCCGATTATGAGCAGGACCCGGAGGTGCTGGCCCGCAAGGCCATGCAGATCGCGTCGGAGGTCTGCGTGTTCACCAACGACCGGGTGACCGTCGAGACGATTGAAGCCTGACGCCGAGCGCGGCTAGGTTCGGGCGGTGCTAGTAGACCGCCGAACCTTTGCCGCCGGCTCCGCTGCCATTCTCTCCGGCTGCGCGACGATCGGTACTCGCCACTACTCAGGCTGCACGCCGCTCGTGCCGGTCAAGGTGGACGCAAGTCGCGTCATCCGCACCATGGCGGGTTTGCGCCCCTACCGACGCTCCGGTTTCGTCGTCCGCGCCGAGCAGCTCGGGGAGAAGCGCGTGGTCCACAATTACGGCCACGGCGGAAGTGGCATTACGATGAGCTGGGGCACGTCCAAGCTCGCAACCGAGCTCGGACTGCAGGGGTATAGTGGCCCAGTCGCGGTGATTGGCTCTGGCGTTGTCGGTCTCTCGACCGCTCGCCTGGTGCAGGAGGCGGGCTTTCCGGTGACGATCTACGCCGCGGCGTTGCCTCCGGACACGACCTCGAACATAGCCGGCGGACAATTCCATCCGTTCGGGCTGTTCAGAGAGGACGCGGTCACGCCGGAGTGGAAGGCGCAATTCGCTCGTGCGCTCGACTACAGCTGGCGGCGCTATCAGATCATGGTCGGCGACGATTACGGCATCCGCTGGCTGCCGACCTATGTCGAAGCGAGCGCGCCCGAAGCGCAGCCGATCGCGAACTTCCCGCCGATCAACCGTGCACTGTCGCGCGCCGAGCACCCGTTCCCGCTAGACAATGTCGTTCTGTACGACACCATGTACGTCGAAACGGGCCGCTATCTGCGGCAGATGAGCCGCGACGTTCAGATCGCCGGCGGCAGGATCGAGGTGCGGCGCTTCGCCACTCCCGCCGACCTCGCTGCTCTGCCCGAAGGGCTCATATTCAACTGCACGGGCCTTGGATCGCGCGAGCTCTTTGGCGACCAGGAGCTGCAGCCCATTCGTGGCCAGCTAGCCATCCTCGAGCCCCAGCCGGATGTCCGATACGCGCTCACCGGCGGTCCAGGATACATGTTCCCGCGGCCGGACGGCATCATCCTGGGAGGCACGTTCGAACGGGACGTGTGGGACGCGACGCCGCAGCCGGAGGCAATCGCCCGGATCGTCCGTGAGCAGAAGCGCTTCTTCGACAGCTTCCGCTGCACCGCTTGAACCGGCCCCCGACGCTTCCGACATAGCTTGGCAAATGAACTATCATGCATCCATTCCCCAAAGCGGCGGGGAGCAAGCCGAAGTGCTCAAGGACAAGCTGACGCCAAAGGCCATCGTCGCCGCACTCAACGAACATATCATCGGCCAGGACGACGCCAAGCGGGCGGTCGCCGTGGCTCTCCGCAACCGCTGGCGCCGCCAGCAGCTCGGTCCCGAGCTGCGGGACGAGGTCACGCCGAAGAACATCCTGATGATCGGCCCCACCGGCTGCGGCAAGACCGAGATCAGCCGACGCCTAGCGAAGCTCGCCGACGCGCCGTTCGTCAAGGTCGAGGCGACCAAGTTCACCGAGGTCGGCTATGTCGGCCGCGACGTCGAGCAGATCGCCCGTGACCTCGTCGAGGAGGCCGTGCGGCTCGAGCGCGACCGCCGGCGCAACAAGGTCCGCGCAGCTGCCGAGGAAGCGGCGATGGACCGCCTGCTCGACGCGCTCACCGGCAAGGGCTCGAGCGAAGCGACGCGCCAGAGCTTCCGGCAGCGCTTCGCCGACGGAAGCCTGGACAAGGCGGAGGTCGAGATCGAAGTCGACGAGCAGCCCGCCCTTCCGTTCGAGATCCCGGGCATGGGCGCGCAGGTGTTCGACCTCAAATCCATGATGGGCAAGCTCGGCGGGCAGAGCCCGCGCAAGCGCCGCAAGCTGAAGGTGCCCGAAGCCTTCGCGCGGCTCACCGAAGAGGAGGCGGACAAGCGCGTCGATCCCGATGACATCAACCGCGTGGCGCTCGCCGACGCAGAGGCCAACGGGATCGTCTTCCTCGATGAGATCGACAAGATCGCCGTCAGCGACGTGCGCGGTGGTTCCGTCAGCCGCGAGGGCGTCCAGCGCGACCTTCTGCCGCTGATCGAGGGCACGACGGTCGCGACCAAGTACGGGCCGCTCAAGACCGACCACATCCTGTTCATCGCGAGCGGCGCGTTCCACATCGCCAAGCCCGCCGACCTGCTGCCGGAGCTGCAGGGCCGCCTGCCCATCCGCGTGGAGCTGAAGGCTCTCACGCAACAGGATTTCGTTCGGATCCTGTCGGCGACCCGCGCCAGCCTCACCGAGCAATACCAGGCGCTGCTCGGGACCGAGGGCGTGACCATCGAATTTGCCGATAGCGGCATCGACGCGCTCGCTCGCATCGCGGCGGAGGTCAACGAGGCGGTCGAAAATATCGGCGCCCGCCGTCTGCAGACGGTGATGGAAAAGCTTCTCGAAGACGTCAGCTTCCATGCCGAGGACCGGCGCGGCGAGACTCTCGTCGTGGACGCGGCCTTCGTCGAGAAGCAGCTTTCGAGCATCGCCCGCAACGCCGACCTCAGCCGGTACGTCCTCTAGGCGAGCTTTCGATACCGCCAGACCAGCCCCTGGACGAACGGCGGCCAGAGGCTGGTCCTGATGCCTGCCAGGCGGAGCCAGGCGGCGACCCACGTGTTGCAGGTCCGGAATGCGCTCTCTTTGCCCTGCGCTCGGTAGAAGGCGTCGCAGCAGCCGTAGCCCGGATGGGCGAGGCGCTGAGGCCGGCCGTGCGCATCGAGCGCGAAGTCGGCGCGGATCGCGGCCCACAGGCGGCGATATTCCTCCGGACGGAGCCGGATCTGGCGCGCCGCGTAATAGGGGTTCGGCACATATTCCACATGCATGACGCGCTTTCCGCCGGTCAGCGCGGACAAGATCGTTCGCGGCGTAATGTCCCACCAGGTGGGCGTGTTGAGATAGACGCGCTCCTCGCCCGACCCGAACGCAATCCACCGGGCGTCCGGCGGAACCCCGGCGAAGTCGCTCCTGGGTAGCGCCGGCGTCCAGTCGAGTCCTTCCGCCCTGACCGGCATGACGATGTCCGCGTGCACGCCATTGTCGGCGAGATAGACAGTTATGCCGTCGCTCGGCTCGGCCCAGCCGCGGTTCACGGGAATGAGCGAGCCGCAAAGGGCAGCGAGCATATACAGCGCCGGAACCGCGAGAGCCGCGCTGACGACGCGGCCAACCCACTTGCCGCCTTTGCTTTTTCGACGACGCCGCGCCACTTGCCCTCCCACTGCACCTTGCCTCAATTGCAGCGCCTGCCTAGATGCGCCAGCCAGGTCGGGGCGTAGCGCAGCCTGGTAGCGCATCACACTGGGGGTGTGGAGGTCGCTGGTTCGAATCCAGTCGCCCCGACCATTTTTCGCCGTAAGGGGACGGCGGGAAGCTCCAGCGAATCAACGGAAAGTCAGCCATCCCAGATGTCCAGCCCAACACTCCTAATGCAGGCCACCTCGGCCGGTGCGGCCCAGCCGAGCAGCACGACGAGCCTGCTCATGGGAATCGCGCCGTGGCTGCTGATCTTCGTGATCTTCTATTTCCTGATGATCCGGCCGCAGCAGCAGCGCGTGAAACAGCATCAGGCGGCGATCAACGCCGTCAAGAAGGGCGACCAAGTGATCACCGCCGGCGGCATCCGCGGGAAGGTCACCAAGGTTAGCGATGACGAGGCCGAAGTTGAAATCGCCCAGGGCGTGAAGGTGCAGGTCATCAAATCGACGATTAGCCAGGTGCTGACTCCGAACACGAAGCCGGCGAACGACTGATGCTTGAGTTTCCGCGCTGGAAGGTTTGGCTCATCGCGATCGTCATCGCGATTGGCATTCTGTTGTCGATCCCGAGCCTCATCGCGGGCACTCCGATGGCCTCCAGTTGGCCGAAGTGGCTGCCGCAGTACAGGATCAGCCTCGGGCTCGACCTCGCCGGCGGAAGCCACCTGTTGCTCGAGGCGGACCAGCGCGACGCGCTCAAGCAGCGGCTTCAGGCGAAGGAAGACGAAGTTTCGACTGAGCTTCGCCGCGATCCTAGGATCGACGTCGGCGACATCTCGACGGCCGGGGGGCGCCTCTCCTTCCTTGTGCGTGACCCGACGCAGGTCGACGCCGCAGTGGAGCGCATGCGCAAGCTCGCGCAGCCGCTGGCGCTGACCGGCAATCGTGACTGGGACGTCCAGGTTGTGGATTCGACCCGCATCGTCCTAACGCCCACTCAGGACGGTACTGTCCGCGCGCTGAAGGACGCGATGGGCGTGGCCCGCGACGTCGTTCGCCGCCGCATCGATCCGGGCGGGACGAAGGAAATCACGGTCATCACCGAGGGTGGCAACCGCATCCTCGTGCAGGTGCCAGGCGTCGAGGATCCCGAAGCCCTCAAGAAGCTAATTGGGCAGACGGCGCGGCTCGAGTTCAAGCTCGTCGACCTTTCTGCCAACCAGGCCGACGTGCAGGCAGGCCGCGCGCCTCCGGGCAGCCAGGTGCTGCCGATGGCCGACGGAAGCGGGTTCATGGCCGTGAAACGCCGCGTGATGGTCTCCGGTGACCAGCTCACGGACGCACAGCAGAGCTACGACCAGGACGGCCGGCCCGATATCAACATCAAGTTCAACACGACCGGTGCGCGTCGCTTCGCCAGGACCACACAGGAGAATGTCGGCAAGCCATTCGCCATCATCCTCGATGACAAGATCCTCTCCGCGCCGAACATCAACGAGCCGATCCTCGGCGGAAATGCGCAGATTTCGGGCAACTTCACGGTCCAGAGCGCGCACGATCTCGCCGTCTCGCTCGCATCCGGCAAGCTGCCCGTGAAGCTGAACGTAATCGAGGAGCGGACCGTCGGACCGGACCTCGGCAAGGACTCAATTCACAAGGGCGTGATCGCCAGCGTCATTGCGATCGGCCTGGTGATGATCTTCATGCTCGTCACCTACGGTCGCTTTGGCGTTTACGCGAACATCGCGCTGATCGTGAACGCCTTCCTGATTCTCGGGATCATGGCGATGTTCAATGCGACGCTCACGCTTCCGGGAATTGCCGGCTTCATCCTGACGATCGGCGCTGCGGTGGACGCGAACGTGCTGATCAATGAGCGCATACGCGAGGAAATCCGCCGTGGGCGCCGGCTCATCGACGCCGTTGAGACCGGCTATCATGAGGCCTTCCGCGCCATTTTCGACGCCAATGTGACCCACGTCATCTCGGCATCGATCATGGCCTATTTCGGTTCCGGCCCGGTGCGCGGCTTTGCCGTCGTCCTTCTCATTGGCGTCGTCACCTCGGTGTTCACCGCCGTCTATTTCACCCGCATGCTGGTTGCGCTGTGGATCCGCCGCGCACGCCCGCGGGCGCTGCACATTTGAGGCAAAAGCCATGAAGCTGCTCAAGCTCGTTCCCGATCACACGAACATCGACTTCATGCGCTGGCGCAATATCGCGCTCGTGCTGTCGCTGATCGCGACCGTGGCTTCCCTTGCCTTCACTGCCTACCGCGGGCTCAACCTGGGCGTCGATTTCGTCGGCGGTCAGCTGGTGCGCGTGACGTTCACCCAGCCAGTCGATGTCGAGAAGCTGCGCGTGCAGGTCGATAGCCTGCACCTGGGCGAAGCGAGCATCCAGGAATTCGGCGGGCCCAAGACCTTCCAGATCCGCCTTCCCAAGCCGGAAGGCGGTGATGCTGCCGCCAACGTCGCAACGGCGAAGGTCCGGCAGTTGATCACGAGCGATTATCCCGGCGCGCGGATCGACTCGGTCGACACCGTCTCCGGCAAGGTCAGCGGCGAGCTAGCCGAGGACAGCGCCAAGGCGATCGTCTTCGCGATGGTCGGCATCGCGCTTTACATCTGGTTCCGGTTCGAATGGCAGTTTGGAGTCGGCGCGCTGCTGACCTTGGCCCACGACATCGCCATGACGCTTGGCTTCTTCGCCTTCACGCGCCTGCAGGTCGACCTCAACGTGGTGGCCGCCTTCCTGACGATCGTCGGCTACTCGCTCAACGATACGGTGGTGATTTACGACCGCATCCGGGAGAATTTGCGCAAGTATCGCAAGATGGGCATCCTCTCGCTCATCAACCTGTCACTCAATGAGACGCTGGCGCGGACGGTCGTCACCTCGCTCACCGTTCTGATCGCTCTCGGCGTCCTGATGCTGATCGGTCCGGAAGTAATCTTCGGCCTCGCGATCGCGATCTTCCTGGGCGTGCTGATCGGCACCTATTCGTCGATCTACATTTCCGCGCCGGTCCTGGTCTGGCTGGGGGTTCAGCCCGACAGCTTCCTCAAGGCAGACGACAAGGAAGAAGAGGCCGAGGCTCAGCCGGCCTGATCCGTTCAGCGAAGGCCAAGCTTCGTCCCGCCAAGCTCATCTGCTCCATCGCGCCTTGGCCTCCTCCGG
>Ga0105248_10009935_pt1 | contig 10474 bp, 4 predicted proteins | sample KBSS34metaG_FD_81524 | JGI IMG/M metagenome (GOLD analysis project Ga0105248, IMG submission 81524) | Switchgrass rhizosphere microbial communities from Kellogg Biological Station, Michigan, USA - KBS S3-4 metaG | ecosystem: Host-associated > Plants > Roots > Rhizosphere > Soil | place... | reverse complement strand
TTGCAAATCCACTGCCCCGACGCGGCGTCGAAGTGGAAGACGGTCTCGCCGCCCGGCGCCGGCGGGCGCTTCGCCGGGACCGGCCCGATGCTGATCCCCGCCAGTCCCGCGCTCGCGGTGGCGGCGGGCGCTCCGTTCACCTTCAGCGCCTGGGTGCGTCCCGACGACCTGCAGCCCCAGGCGGCGCTTTACGCGCGGCGTGACGGCGGCGGACTGGTGATCGGGGCGGACGCCGGCGTGCCGTTCTTCGAGGTCGGCGGCCAGCACGTGGTTGGCGCGGCCACCTTCACCAAGGGGCAGTGGAGCCACCTCGCCTTCGTCGCCGACGGCCGCACCCTGCTGCTGTATGTCAACGGCAAGCCGGTCGCCTCGGCCGCAGGCGCGCTGCCGGCGATGAGCGGCCCCGTCGCCCTCGGCGGCGACGCGCCCGGCGGCGCGCTCCCCGGGTTCGTCGGCGGCCTGGACGAGGTGCGGTTCTCGAAGGTCGCCCGCTCGCCGGCGCTGATCGCCATGGACGCGGCGTCTCAGGGCGCCGACTCCAAGCTGGCCAACGTCGCCAACGACGAGAAGCAGTCGGGCGCCGGCTTCGGCTACTTCGGCGTGATCGTGAAGTCGGTGACCATCGACGCCTGGGTGGTGATCATCATCCTGCTGATCATGGCGGCCGCCTCCTGGTACGTGATCTGGACCAAGTCCGCTTATGTGGGGATGGTCGACCGGGCCAACGACCGCTTCCTGAAGCAGTTCCGCGAGCATCCGGAAGACCCGCTGGGACTGGCGCAGCGCAAGGACATCCCGGACGCCGACCTGCGCTGGCTGGAACGGTCCTCGCTCTACCGGCTCTACCGCACCGGCGCCGACGACCTCCTCCGCCGCGGTCAGGCCACCAGCCGGATCAGCCTCACCGCCGCCTCGATCGAAGTGATCCGCGCGGTGATGGACTCCGTCCTGGTGCGCGAGAACCAGAAGCTGGGGAGCGGCCTGGTGCTGCTGACCATCGCCATCTCCGGCGGGCCCTTCCTCGGCCTGCTGGGCACCGTGGTGGGCGTGATGATCACCTTCGCGGCGATCGCCGCAGCCGGGGACGTCAACGTCAACGCCATCGCCCCCGGCATCTCCGCGGCGCTGCTGGCGACGGTCACCGGCCTCGGCGTCGCGATCCCGGCGCTGTTTGGCTACAACTACATTCTCATCCGGAACAAGGGCGTGCAGGCGAACATGCAGGTGTTCGTCGATGAGTTCGTCACCCGCGCCTACGAGAAATACAGTATCCAAGACTATGCTCAGGCCGCTGAATAGTCGCCGGGAGCGATAAGATGCAAGTCCAGGACGACGATAAGCCCTACGACGACATCAACATCACCCCGATGTTAGACCTGGCCTATGTGCTGCTGGTCATCTTCATCATCATGACCACGGCCTCGGTGCAGGGGATCAAGGTCGACCTGCCGAAGGCGAGTTCAGCCGCCAGCCTGGCCAAGCCGAAGACCAAGGCGATCACCATCAACAACAATGGCGACGTCTTTCTCGACGCCTATCCGGTGACCCTGGCGGACCTGGAGAACCGGCTGCGCACCGCCAAGGCCGCGGAGCCGGACTTCCCGGTCGTGGTGAAGGGCGACGCGGCGGTGCAGTACCAGAAGGTGATGGACGTGCTGGACCTGTTGCGCCGGCTCGACCTGAACCAGGTCGGCCTGGTCACCGGCAAGCCCGACAAGAGCTGAGCGCCGTGGCGATCGACCCCCAGCGCAAGGAGCAGTTCGCCCGCGCGGCGCGGATCGCCGCGCCCGTGGCGATCGTGCTGCTGCTGGGCCTCGCCGTCTGGCGCTTCGCCAACGACACGACCGGCGAGCGGCGCGAGGCCCCGCAGGTCCCGACGCTGATGCTGACCCCGCCGCCGCCGCCGCCTCCGCCGCCGCCCACCCCCAAGCCGCCGGAGCCGGACAAGGCGGTGGAGACCGAGATCCCGACCCCGGAACCCAAGACCGAGTCGCCGAAGACCGACGCACCCAAGCAGCTGACGATCAACGGCCCGCCGCAGGCCGGGACGGATTCCTTCGGCGTGGGCGCCGGGGCAGGCGGCGGCCGCAGCGTCGGCGGCGATCCCAACGGCTCCGACGAAGGCGGCGGCGGCGGCTTCGCGGAGGCCGCCTACAAGCGGGCGCTCGCCTCTGCGCTGCAGGCCGCCATCCAGGCCGACGACGAGGCGAGCCGGCTGTTCTTCACCGCCCAGGTGCGGGTCTGGGTTTCGGCCGACGGCCGCCTCAGCAAGGCGGTCATCGCCAAGTCCAGCGGCGACTCGCGGACCGATCGCGCCCTGGTCGCGGCGCTGATGCAGGCGGGGCAACTGGATGCGCCGCCGCCGCAACTGAAGTTTCCGGCCCTCGTCGCCCTGCGCGGACGGCGGGCGTGAGTGGCCGGATTTGTTCGAGGAATGAGATGACAGCCCAGAAGACCAGCAGCCGCCGTTCCAGGCTTCTGACCGGCGCGGCCGCCTGCCTCAGCTTGGCGCTCGCCGGCCCGGCCATGGCCCAGTCCGCGCCCGCCCCCTCGGACAACCTGAGCATCAACCTGATCAACCTGCTGGTGAAGCAGGGCGTGATCACCCAGGCGGCCGCCGACGGCCTGCTGGCGGAGGCGCGGCGCGAGACCGCGCAGGCCCAGGCGGCCGCTGCGCCGCCGACGCCGGCGACGCCCGCCGACGAACTGGGGGTCGCCCGGGGCGCGCTGGAATCCGCCGCCGCCGCGCTCGCCCAGGCCCAGGCCCGGCTGCAGGCGGCCGAGGTCACCCGCCAGGCCAACAGCGTGCTGCCGCCGGCGCCGTCGCCCGAGGCGACCCTGGCGGCCAATTTGCCGCCGCCGGCGCCGGGCGCCACGCGCGTCCCCTACATCCCCGATCCGGTGAAGAACCAGATCCGCGACGACATCATCCGGCTGGCCAAGGCGGAGAACTGGGCCCAACCCAACGCCGTGCCGGCATGGACCCGCGGCCTGGTGATCTCGGGCGACGTGCGGGTGCGCGATTCCAGCGATCTCTATTCGCGCATCAACGCCTCGGACATCGTCAACTTCGCCGCCCTCAACGCCAGCGGCCCCTATGACGTCAACAAGGACAGCGCGACCTTCAATCCGCCGATCCTCAACACGCGGCAGAACCGGCCGAACCAGCTGGCGCTGCGGGCGCGGCTGGACGTGCGGGCCGAGCCCGGCGACTGGGTCACCGCGGACGTGCGGCTGGCGACCGGCTCGAGCAACTCGCCGGTGTCCACCACCCAATTGCTGGGCGGCGGGCTGGCCAAGAAGAACGTCTGGCTCGACCGGGCCTATGTCGACCTGCATCCGCGGTCCTGGGTCAACGCCACGGTCGGGCGGATGCCCAACCCGTTCTTCTCGACCGACCTGGTCTACGACACCGACCTGAATTTCGACGGCGGCGCCCTGCACGGCGCGGTCGACGTCTGGCGGGACGCGGGCCTCAGCCTGTTCGCCACCGGCGGCGCCTTCCTGACCGATGACCAGGACGTGAATTTCCCGAGCGCCAGCACCAGCGACCAGAAGGCGCCCACCCGGCGCAAGTGGCTGTTCGCCACCCAGCTCGGCGGGCAGTGGAAGACCGATCGTTTCCGCTGGAAGACCGGCCTCGCCTACTACTCGTTCCGCGGCGCCCAGGGGCTGCTGTCGGAGCCGTGCGCCCTTTACCTCCATCCGGGCGTGAACCAGTGCTCGACGGACTTCACCCGCCCGGCCTTCATGCAGAAGGGCAACACCCTCTTCCTGATCCGCCAGGTCGTGACGAACCCCCGCGTGGCGACGCCGCAGCCGATCCCGCAATTCGCCGGCCTGGTGTTCCCATACCACGAGCTGAATGTGACCAGCACGCTAGACATCTCGGTCGGTGGCGGACGTCACCTAGAGCTGACGGGCGATTACGCCCGCAACCTGGCCTACAAGTTCGCCGACGCCTGCCGGTACGGCTCCTCCGGAATGCCCATTACCAACGTCAACCTTCCGACCACGACCGACACCCCCTGCGACCCGGTCACCGGCAAGACCAACAGCTTCTTCCACAGCGGCCCCAACGCCTTCATGGTCCGCGCGAGCTTCGGCCACCCCGATCCCGCCCGCTGGGGCGAGTGGAACTTCACCGTCGGCTACAAGCACCTGGCCGGCGACTCGGTGGTCGACGCCTACACCGACAGCGACTTCCACCTCGGGGGCACCAACGCCAAGGGCTACTTCCTGCTGGGCACGGTCGGGCTCGCGGCCAACACCAACATCCAGTTCCGCTGGTTCAGCGCCAACGAAGTCACCGGGCCGCCGATGTCGATCGACGTCGGCCAGGTCGACATCAACACCAGGTTCTGACCATGCGCCGTGTCTTATACGCCGCCGCCATCGCCCTGGCCTTCGCCGGCGGCGCCCGGGCCCAGGGGCTGGAGGAGCGCCTGCGCAGCCAGCTGACCGCCACCGTCACCCAACTGCGCCAGCTGCAGGGCGACCAGGCGATCCTCGCCGCCCAGAAGGACGCCGCCGAAAAGGAGCGCGACGAGCTCAAGGCCCGGGTCGCCGCCGCCGAGGCCAAGGCGCGGCGCGTCGCCCATCCGCCCGGTCCCTCGCCGGCCGACCTCGACAAGGCGCGCGCCGACCAGGCCGCCCAGGACCAGCTGCGCCTCGACGCCGCGACGGCGCAGAACCAGGAGCTGACCCGGCAGCTGTCGGAGCTGACCGCGGCGCACGACCAGCTCGTGCAGCAGGCCGCCGCCGACGGGCAGGCGCTCAAGCTCTGCCGCGTCAAGCATGCCGAGCTGACCTCGCTCGCCCAGGAGGTGCTGGCGGCCTACGACCGCCGCACCGGGGCCGGCCTGCTGATCAACCGCGAGCCCTTCACCGGGCTGGCGCGAGTCAAGGCGCAACGCCGGGTGCAGGCCTTCTCCGACCGCCTCTACGACACCCGCCTGGACATCAGGCCGAAGACGCCCGCCAGCCCGTCCGCCCCGCCCAAGCCTTGACGTCCCCTACGGGCTGAACCGCCCGTCCGCCTGGAGCCCTGCCGATGGCCGCCGAGACCGACCCGAGCGTCGCCCCGTCCTTCCCGCTCCGCCGGCGCCTGCTGCAGGGCGCGAGCGTCGTGGCGTTCGCCAGCCTGGCCAACTCCGGCGCGGCCTGGGCGCAGCTGGCCGCACTCGGCGGCGCCGTCAGCCACGGCGCGGTGACCCAGAGCGGCGCGCCGGCCCTCGTCGCGCCGGTCGTCCCCGGCCTGACCACCGCGGCCTCGGCGTCCGCCAACGCCAGCGGCGCGGCCTCGCGCGCGCTCTTCAACGCGGTGGCCGCACAGCAGGCGGTGAACCTCGCTCAGCAGGCGCAGGCGGCGGCGCGCCAGGCGGCCGCCGCCTCGGCGGTCCCCGACGGCCTGGTGAGCGGCGGCCTGAAACCGGTGGTCAACGGCGTGGCGGCGGCGAGCGATTCCGTCGGCGTCAGGACCTGGGAAGGCGCGGGCGCCCCGACCCAGCACGCCGACGCGAACGGGCTGGTGACCGTCGACATCCAGCAGACCGCCCGCCGCGCGGTGCTGGACTGGGAGACGTTCAACGTCGGGGCCAAGACGACGCTGAACTTCAATCAGAGCGAGAACGGCGTCGCCAAGCCGGACTGGGTGGCGCTGAACCGCGTGGTCGGCCAGCTCGATCCCGCCACCGGCCTGCGCAACCCGGCGAGCGCCCCGGCGCCCAGCCAGATCTTCGGGTCGATCAAGGCCCAGGGCATGGTGCTGATCATCAACCAGAACGGGGTGCTCTTCGGGCCGACCTCCCAGGTCAACACCCATTCGCTGATCGCCTCGGCGCTGGAGGTCGGCAGCGCCCTGGTCGGGGGCAGCACCTTCCAGGGCACGCTGGTCAACGCCGGCGGCCTGGGCGTGCCGGCGACCCTGGCCCAGCGCGACAGCCTGTTCCTCAGCAACGGCCTGCTGCAGGCGCAGGCGGACCTGTCCAGCCAGCTCGTCGGCACGATCGTCCCGGTCCCCAAGAGCCTCCCGACCCTGAACATCACCGGAGATCCCCTGCCGGAAGGCGCGGTGACGGTGGCCGCCGGGGCGCAGATCACCAGCGGGCAGGGCGGGCTGATCCTGCTGGCGGGACCCAAGGTCAGCAACGCCGGAACCCTGATCTCCGACCAAGGGCAGGTGGCGTTGGCGTCCGGCCGCTCGATCGATCTTGCGCCCTCGGCGGGATCGGCCACCAGCGGCGACCCGAACATCCGTGGCCTGATGATCCGCACGAGCAGCGCGGTCAGCGATGCGATCAGCACGATCGCGCTGCCCGATCTGGCGGACACGGTGGAGAACGCCGCAGGCGGCCTGATCCAGACGCCGGAAGGCTACGCCGCCCTGTTCGCCACCCCCGACGGCAAGGCGACCAACGCCGGCGTCATCACCGCCACCACCAGCGTCTCGCGCAACGGCTTCATCCAGGTCGGCGGCGGCTCGGTCGTGTTGGCGCCGCAGAGCGTCATCGCCATCACCGCCGACGACAAGACGACCATTCCCCAGGACCCCCATTCGCTGGCCGACTTCAAGCCCTCCCGCATCGTGATCGGGCCCGCCGGGTCGCCGGGGCAGACCTTACGGCCGGGCCGCAGCGTCGAGATCGGCGCCGGCAGCCTGACCTATGCGCCCGGCGCGAACATCTACGTCGGCTCGTCGGCCGACCCCGCCGCCGCCGCGGACGCCGGGTCAAGGGTGTTCGTCGACAGCGGCGCGGTGATCGACGCGTCCGGCCTGAAGGGCGTGCAGGTGTCCGGCGACGTGCACGAGGTGACGATCAGCCCGGTGACCTCCAACGACACCGCCGACTCGCCGACGGATCGCAACAGCCTGGCCCACACCACCATCACGGTGGACCCGCGGCTGTCCGGCGTCCGCTCCGACGGGGTGGCCTGGGTGGGTTCGCCGCTGATCCCGGCGGAGGCCTATGCCCAGCAGGTCGGGGTCAGCGCCGCCCAACTGCTGACCAAGGGCGGCAACGTCGTGCTCGGCGGCAATGCGCTGCCCGACACCGCGGCGAAGCAGACGCCGAGCGTCGTCGTCAAGCCCGGCGCGGTGATCGACATTTCCGGCGGCTGGGCGACCTACCAGTCCGCCTGGGTGCAGACCACCCAGCTGCTGACGCCCGACGGCCTGGTGGTCGGCGTCGGTTCCGCCAGCCCAGACCAGACCTACGTCGGGGTCTACAAGGGCTATTCCTGGGTGCAGCCGCGCTATGGCGTGGTGCGCAACTTCGCCAGTCCGCTGCTCTCGATGGGCCGGCTGGAGGCCGCCTACAGCCAGGGCTCCGACGCAGGCTCGCTGACGGTGAAAGGCTCGCAGCTGGCGCTCCAGGGCGCCCTCTACGCCGAAGCCTACGCCGGTCCGCAGCAGGCCCGGCAGCCGCAGCGGGGCACGGCGACCTCCGCCGTCTTCGGCGACCAGCGCCATCTGCAGGCGGTCGGCTCCCAGCTGCCGTCGGGTGGATTCCTCGGCATCCTGGAGACGACCGCCGGCGCGACGTCGCTGGCAGGGGGCAATGTCGAGATCACCGACGAGGCCACCCCGACCACGGCGGCCAACCTCGCGGCCGATGACGCTCTGCCGGCCGAGGCGCAGGCGAGCCTCGTCCTGTCCGCCCCGGCCCTGAGCGGCGTGGGCCTGGGCCAGGTGGCGATCTACACCTCCGGCGCGCTGAAGGTGGACGCCGGGGCCGAGGTGACGCTCGCCCCGGGCGGCGCGTTCGTCGCCGTGACCGGGCGCGCGATCACGGTGGACGGTGCCATCACCGCCCCGTCGGGCTTGATCAGCCTGCAGACCGTCAGCGGGACGGGGTCGATCTTCAAGCCCGGCGCGGCGAAGGCCGGCGCCTACGATGTCGCCGTCGACGGCCAGCTCTCGACGGCGGGACTTTGGACCAACGACTTCCACTCCGCGGAGGGCGCCTTCCGCGGCGCGGCCTATGTCGACGGCGGCCGGGTCTCCGTCGAGGTCGCCGCGCGCATTGATGCGCTGGGCGCCGACGACGTCGCCGGGACCACCGCCACCTTGAAGGGAAGCGCGGCGAAGAGCACGACCGACCTCAGCGGCAGCATCCTGGTCGACGGCGCGAACTCGCTGATCGACGTCTCCGCGGGCGGCTATGTGGCCCCGGACGGCAAGCTGGCGCTGACCGGCAAGGGCGGGGACGTCTCGCTGACGGACAACGCCTTCTATTTCCCGTTGGCGCTCAGCCAGGCGACGGACCAGTTCGTCCGGTCCGGCGGCGCGATCCCGGGGTTCCGCGTCACCGGCATTCACACGGGCTCGTCCACCGGCCCCGACGTGGTGGCGGTCAACCCCTCCGCGATCAAGGCCCAGGTCGCCATCGGCGACGGCGCGATCCGCGGCCACGGCTTCGCCGGCGGCGGGACCTTCAGCCTGACCACGCCGGCTGTCGCCCTGGCGGAGGGCGTCGCCTCCAAAGGGACCAATCTGGCGCTGGACTTCTTCTCCAAGGCCGGTTTCGGGACCTACGACATCACCTCCTACGGGACCGAGCTCACCGCCAACGCCTTCAGCAACAAGCTGGGCGGCTACAACGCTGTGCTAAAGACACAGATCGTCACCGTGAAGCCCGGCCAGACCCTGGACCTGACCCAGAGCGGCTACAGTTCGCGCGTCACGGGCGGCCAAGCCGTCGCGCTGCAGCAGCTGCAGACCGGCGGGCGGGTCGCCAGCATCCTGACGCCGCTGGTCGAGCCCGCGGCCTTCGACCAGCGGGCGATCAAGCTGAACTTCGGCGGCCTCGTCGAATTCGAGGTGGCGCCGGCGGCGCGGGTGACCGGCGCGGCGGGCTCGGCGATCTCGGCCAGCCAGATCAACAACCTGGGAACGATACACCTGCCGGGGGGGGCGCTCAGCCAGTCGCTGGATCTGATGCAGGGCTACGCCGGGCTCGACACCGGGCGCACGGTGGTGACTGCGGCGAAGCTCTCGGACATCTTCAGCGTCAAGAGCAACGGGACGATTTCCGAGACCGCGGCCTCCCGGATAGACCCGACCCGGACCAACGCCCAGATCGCCGCCGACAGCTACGTCTATCTGACCGGCGACCTGCCGGCGGACGTCGGCATTCGTCTCGCGCCGGGCAGCGTCACCGACCTTTCCGGCGTCGCGCTGGTCGACCCCGACGCCACGGCCGTGACGCGCGACGGCCGCCAGGTGGTGGCCGGAACGGTCGTGGCGGGTGGTTCGCTCGCCACCGCCACGCCGATCGCCGCGCCCAGCGCCGCCAAGCTGTTCGCCGTCTCGTCGTTCGAAGGCAACCCGGTCTTCACCAACGCCAACCCCTCGACGGTGCGGCCAGGGCTCAGCCTGGTCGCCGCGCCAGGCGCGACCCTGGATCTCTCCGGGGCGGCCGGAAGCTATGACCAGATCAGCGGGGCCGAGGGCTATCAGCCCACGCTGCAATGGAGCGACGGCGGCGCGCTCAGCCTGGGCGCCGGCGGGACCCTGACCGGCGCCTTGATCGACGCCCACGGCGGCGCTCCGCAGGCGTCAGGCGGCAGCCTGACGACCCGGAACCTGACGCTTACGGCCGTCGATCCGGCGAAGGCGACCGCGAACCTGTTGTCCGCACGCCAGATCGAGGACGCGGGCTTCGGGGTCCTGGTTGTCCGCGGCGACCTCGCAACCCGCGGCGACCCGGTCGACCTCACCCTGCAGAAGGCCTTCTTCCTCACCGGCGCGCCGGTGAGCTCGATTCTCGACGCGAGCTCGCCGGACACCGACCGGGCGGCGGACCCGCACCTCTACCCGACCGTCAGCGTCGGCGGCGAGCTGCGGATCGACGCGCCCTACGTCGGTCTCGTGGGCGCTTTCCAGCACCTCGCCGGCGGGACCGCCTACGTCGACGATCCGGCGACGAAAGCCACGGGAAAGGTCACCTTCAGCGCCCAGGCGCTGGACGTAACCGGGGCGGTGCTGTTCGACCAGTCGGTCGCCCAGGTCAGCCTGAACTCGGCGGGCGACCTGCGCCTGATCGGGGTCGGGCCCAGGCAGGTGGCCAGCCAGACCGCGACCCCCAGCCTCGCGGGCCAGCTGGCGGTCAACGGCGATCTCCAGCTCGCCGCCGCCCAGGTCTACGCCACCACCGGAAGCCGGTTCGACGTCAGCTCGGCCGGTGCGACCTCGACCATCAAGATCACCGCCTCCGGGCCCACGCCGGCCGCGCCCTACTCGGCGGCCAGCGACCTGCGAGTGCAGGCCGCCAACATCGAGCAGAACGGAGTCGTCCGCGCCCCGGTCGGCTCGCTCACCTTGGGCGGCAACGCGCCGCTGGTCATCAATGGAGACGTCTACGCCCCGGCCACCCAGTCGCTGGTGCTGGGCGGCGGCAGCATCACCTCGGTTTCGGCCAAGGGGCTCTCGATCCCCTACGGGACCACCACCGACCAGAAGGAGTACTTCTTC
>Ga0105248_10009933_pt1 | contig 10475 bp, 8 predicted proteins | sample KBSS34metaG_FD_81524 | JGI IMG/M metagenome (GOLD analysis project Ga0105248, IMG submission 81524) | Switchgrass rhizosphere microbial communities from Kellogg Biological Station, Michigan, USA - KBS S3-4 metaG | ecosystem: Host-associated > Plants > Roots > Rhizosphere > Soil | place... | reverse complement strand
TCTAGGACTCGTGCTTGCGGTGCTGGTCGGCTTGCCACTTGTGGCGGCGCTCAAAGTATCCGAGAAGGCGCCCGATTTTTCAGCTCGGGCGTCTTTAGCAGGAAAGGAATTCAACTTTTCACTGCCGGATGCGCTGAAGAAAGGCCCGGTCGTGGTGTATTTCTATCCCTCCGCCTATACCAAAGGCTGCGATCTGGAAGCTCATACTTTCGCGCAGGAGAAGGAAAAATTCGATGCCGCAGGCGCTACCATCATTGGCGTATCGGCCGATAGCATTGCGCGACTCAATGTGTTTTCGGCGGACCCGGACTATTGCGCGGGAAAATTTCCAGTGGCCTCCGACGCGGACGGCAAGATCGCCAAATCCTACAATCTGACGGCGAACAGCGCGAAGCCCGGCATGAAGGATGTGCGTGGCGAAGAGATCGGCCACGATTTCATCGAGCGTGTAACCTTCGTGATCGGCAAAGACCACAAGATCATCGCCACACTGTCATCGGCGGACGACAAACTCTCGCCCGATCAGCATGTGGAAAAAGCGCTGGAGATCGTACAGAAGCTCGCTTCCAAATAGCTGCGTTGAGTCCGGTTATGGAAGCTGCGTCCTTGCGGCCATCGGCCACTGCGAGCAGACTCTGCCCGCAGTGGCAGGCCGCCGTTGCGAGAGCCCGATGTCGAACATTAGCGGCGCAATTACATGCTACGAAGTGTGCTGACTTTGATGGCGGCTGCGAACATCGTGACCCAGCCAGACGCACGGCGGCGTTAATACCGATCGGCCAAGTTTTCTTCGCCCGCCGTCACGGTCAGCGTTGTCGGCTCGCAAGGCGTATACTTAACACTGCTAGGAGGGAAGATGAACTCTCGATGCCTCTCTTTCGTAGCAGGACTCGCCGCGCTGGTTTCACTCGCGCAGGGACAAGTGGCGCCAAGCTCAACCTTGGCGGACAGCAAGTCTGTCAAGCAGACTTGGATCGTGCCCCGAGCCGCTGACGGACATCCTGACCTTCAAGGGTTTTGGGCCAACAACAACGCAACGCCGCTCGAGCGACCCAAAGAACTGGCAGGGCGGGAATTTCTCACCGACAAGGAAGTGGCCGCATTCAAAAAGAAGGCGGGTGAGCTCTTCAACGGCCAGGGAGACGCGGCGTTCGGCGACACCGTATTTCAAACCGTGCTAGCCAATGTCAACGGAACCAAATCAGGGTTTAAGAGCACCGACGGCACGACCGGTGACTACAGCTCCGTCTGGACAGTCGAGAGGGAATGGGATAATCGAACCTCGCTTATCACCGATCCGCCTGACGGTCGGCTGCCCGCTATGACAGCAGAAGGCCAAAGGATACGTGAAGCCAACGCAGCAGCGATGAATCGTCTGCCCGCCGGGCCAGAAGACCGGCCATTGCAAGAGCGTTGCATCACCTATGGCTCACCGCAACTGACTGCGGGATACCAAAGTTACTATCAGATTCTACAGACTCCCGCCTCGCTGGTATTCATGACCGAGATGATTCACGATGTCCGAGTGATTTCACTGGATGGGCGGCCCCATCTTCCGTCCACGATCCATCAGTGGCTCGGGGACTCGCGCGGCCATTGGGAAGGCGATACGCTCGTCGTGGATACGACGAACTATAAACCGAGAAGCTTTATGAGCATATCCAGCGAAAAGCTTCATGTGATCGAACGCTTCTCCCGCACTGGCCCGGAGAGCTTGAAATACGAAATCACGATCGACGATCCGGGGACATGGACCAAACCATGGAGCCTGATGATTTCGTTGAGGCGCTCTCCGAAGCCGGTCTTCGAGTATGCCTGTCACGAGGGCAATATCGGCATGGTCGGTATCCTGGCCGGAGCCCGTGCCGATGAGCGGGCCGCCGCCGCATCCGCCAGCCGACAATGAGTCCGCCGGGACGACGCCCGTTCGCCTAAATCCCCTTGCTTGTTTTGACTCTCTGCCTGTTGCAGAATGGGTTGGCCATTGGCGAATCCATTTCAGGAGGCGGTATGCGCGGTGCAATGCTTTTTGCGGCGGGACTCTTTGCGGGGTTGGCGATACAGGTAGGCTTGGCACAGTACGCCAACAGTGGTGTCGTAATGATGAATCACGTTGGAATCAACGTGACCAATATCCCTGAGGCGGTTACCTACTACACGCAGAAAATGGGGTATCGGGAAGCGTTCCGAGTCAACGATGAAAAAGGTCAGCCACGGTTGGTCTACATGCAGATCAGCAAGAACACATTTCTTGAATTGAATCCGGCAACCACGGAGAGGCCCGCCGGGTTTACGCATTATGGGCTCCAGGTCGAGAACGCGGCACAGGCCGTCGCGACGTTCCGGAAGAGCGGTGTGATGGTGAGTGATACGAACGCCAGTCCTACCAAAGCGATCCTCGCCAACATCACGGACCCTTATATGGGCCGCATAGAGCTGACGGAACTCACTCCGGAGTCCTTGCACTACAAGGCCATTCAGAACTGGAAGTAAGTGAGGATCGAGATGTCCGTATCGGGTATTGCGAGGTTCGCGTTCTCGGCGTTGATGTTTGTCATCGGCGTTCATGCCCAGCAGCGGGGCGGCACCGTGCAGACGGACAAGGTGGCGCCCGTGAACAGCGGCGCCAACCCTTATCGTGTCGTCAGGGATTGGGCACATTTGAGTGAGGCAAGGCCGTGGGGCGGCTCCAACGGCGTGGCAATCGACCGGGATGGCAAGTCGGTGTGGGCGACGGACCGATGCTCGCCGGGGACCACCCCAGGCTGCCTCGGCACAAAAGCGAATCCAGTCCACCATTTTGATGATTCAGGTAAGGAGATGAGGAGTTTTGGCGGCGGGATGTTCGTGTGGCCGCATGGAATTCATGTCGATCGTGAAGGTAACGTGTGGATCACCGACGCGCGAGCTCCGAGTGCCGAAGACCTCAAGAACTTTCCTGGAGAAGACAAGAAAGGGAGCGTTGTCGTTAAATTCAGTCCCGAAGGTAAGGTTCTGATGACGCTAGGAAAGCCGGGTGTGCGGGGAAACCCTCCCGAAGCGCTGACTGACCCGACCGACGTGGTGACCGACCCCGGCAATGGTGACGTCTACGTTGCCGAGAGCCATACCGACGTAGCAGATCCCAATCTCATCGGACGAATCTCGGTGTTCGACAAGACCGGGAAGTTTCTCAGAGTCATCGGCAAAACAGGAGCAGGGCCGGGTGAGTTCCGCACGCCGCACGCTCTGGAGTTCGATTCCAAGGGCCAGTTGGTGGTTGCCGATCGCCACAACCATCGCATTCAAGTCCTGACGAAGGCCGGAAAGTTTGTCCTTGAATACGACGACTTCGGCCGCACTAGCGGGCTAGCCATCGACAAGAACGACGTGATCTATACGGCCGATTCGGAGTCGACGGAAAAGGTTCATCCGGGCTGGCAGAGGGGAATCCGCATCGGGAGTCTGAACGACGGAAAAGTGACGATGTTCATTCCGCCCCATATGACGCCAAATTCCGCGGACGGCGCGATGGGGGAAGGCATCGCCATCGACGCCGCGGGCAACGTCTATACGGCGGAAGCACAACTGCGGGGCGTGACGAAATACGTCAGGAAATAGTGCCGTGCTGCCTAGGCCCGTCAGAACACGTATTTAGCGCCAAGTTGAATAATCCGGGCGGGGCCGGAGGACACGATTCTCCCGAAGGTGCTGCTATTGAGCACGGCATTCGGATCTCCGAAGTTAGTACGGTTCAACACGTTTTGCGCCTCGCCGCGCAGCTCGATCACCTGCCGCTCGCGAATGCGGAACAAGCGCGATAAACCGGCATTGAAGATCAACGCTCCGGGACCACGCACAGTGCCCGGAGCCATATTCCCTAGAGTCCCAAACGCGGGAGCGGCAAACGCTAAGGGATTGAGCCACGTGTTCACTCCGCCAGTTCCGTATACATTCGGCAGCAGTTGGTTCGCATATTGGGTGGCGGCATTAATTCCGTTGAGTGCATTGTCGACACCCGAGACAACGGTGATGGGCCCGCCGCTGTACATACTCACTGTGGCGGAGGCTTTCCAATCGCTCGCCAGTAAGCGGACAGCACGGTTGGAGAATCGCGGCATGCTGGCTAGACCAGTGAAGTTCGCGATATGACGGCGATCGGTGCCTCCATTGTTCACATCGCTGCCGGAAATGGTGCAGTCGCCGCGGTCGCCGGCTCGCGTTGGCGCAAAGTAATCGCCGGTGCCTCCGTTGGGGAAAGTGTTGATTGGATTCCCGATGCAATGCGACCACGCGTAGTTCGCGCTCAGCGTAAAGCCGCGGCTGAGACGCTTCTGAGTACTGAGCAACAGACCGTTATAACTTCTGGTCCCGCCGTCGTCCCAAATGTCTACAAAACCGTATTTCGAACCCTCAGTTGGATTCTGCAGCGCAAAAATACGGCGCTGATTGGTATTCGATGTCGCATTGCAGCCCTTAGTTTGGCCCGTCGGGCAAGTGCCGAGAGGCGAAGTACTGGGGACCAGCACCGCGGGGTTCAACTCGCGCTGCCCGTACAGATGCACAATTTCATTTCCGATGTAACTGACCGACACCAGCCAATCCTTACCCACCTGCCTCTGGACACCGAAATTCCACTGTTGTGAATACGGCAGTTTCGTATTCGCGTCGAAGGTGTCAAACGTGCCAGCTTGTGGGAATGCGACATTGCTGCTCAAAGCAAACGGAAATGGATTGCCGCCCACTTGCCCGGCCCAGGGATTCGCGAGTCCGCCGGCAGGACTGGTCAGAGCCACCTTGCCGCCCCACGGCGGTCCTTGACCGGTTTGGATAAACAGCTCGACGCTGTTCTGGTCGTAGAAGATTCCGTAACCAGCGCGGATGATGGTATTGCCGCTGCCGGTCGGATCCCATACGATGCCGACTCGCGGCGCGAACTGGAGCCAGCGCTTGTTAATACCCGAACTGCCGTTGGGGCCGAACAAGGGATCGCCGGGATAGTAGGTTCCAGGAGGCGCGTTCACGAAAATCTGGCTCTTGGTGCCGGATAAAAAGCCACTCATATCGAAATGGCTCATGATGTTTTGGCCGAGCTGCGCCGGGAAATATGGCTCCCATCGCAAACCGTAGCTCAAGGTCAGGCCTCTGCGGATCTTCCAACTGTCCTGCGCGTACAATCCGATGTACCATTCCTCCGGATAGGTTTTGTTGGGCGCGCCCTGCGTGAAGCTGGTGACCTTTCCGGCCATAAAATCGGCCAGCGACAAGCCGGTGGCTGAGCCGGTGATGTTGATAATGCCCGAAGTGAAAGTGTTGGCGTTGGAGTTCGATTGCCACGCCAGCAGGTTCGTGCCAAACGCCATTTGGTGGTTCCCCTTGGTGATGCCCACGTCGTCTCCCAATTGCGTGACGACAGTAGCGTAGGCCGCGCGGCCTCCGGTGGTGCCCCCGGTGTTGAAGCCGCCGGTCATGGTGATGCTGGTGTATTTGGGCAGGTACTGAAAAATATTGATGCCGACGTCTTGCGCCGAGAAAAACTCCGACGCAACTTTTTGGTTCGCCGTCCGGTTGTAGGTGGCACGCAGTGAATTCACTACGCTGGCGCCGAACACATAGGTGTCCCCGAGCGTTATCGATTGCAAGAGATCGGTGGCGCCGGGGGTGGTCGTGCTCAATACATTCTGCGAGACCGTAAAGGGGTTCGCCTGGTTGTACTGGGTCCCTAGATAGCGGGCAAAAAGCGAGTGCGAAGGGCTGAATTGATAGTCCAACTTGCCAACGCCAAAATACTCATCGCTCTTGGTGGGGATGCCAAAATTCGTTTGGCCGCATTGATTGGTTGCCGCTGGAAGGAATTTAGCAATGGCCAGCGCCTGCGGCGAGATCGAACCCGGGGGGAGTATGTTGCCGGAAAACGGTGCTTTCAAGTTCACGGCCACTGGCTGGCATTGCGTGGCGTACACCCTAAAATCTCCCGCCAACATCGCGGCTGTGGGAACGAAGGCGAGGCTGTCGGAAGGTGTTTGCCGGGTGTTGGTCTCCTGGTAACCCGCAAAGAAAAACATCTTGTTCTTCTTGATCGCGCCACCCACCGTTCCGCCCCACTGGTTGCGCTTCAGCCCGTCGGGAGTGGTCGAGAAGAAGGAGCGCGCATTCAGATCGTAGTTTCGTAAAAATTCAAACAGGGAGCCGTGCCACTGATTGGTGCCCGATTTCGTAACCGCAGTGATCGCTCCGCCGGAATGGTATCCGTACTGGGCAGGCAACGAACTGGTCTCAACTTTGAATTCCTGGAGGGCATCGGGGAACGGCAAAGGTAGCGCGGAAAGCGCGTAGACATCGCTATGAAACGCGCCATCGAGCGTGTACATATTGCCGCCGGCGAGTCCGCCGGCGACTGAGAAACTGGTGACATTGGGGTAGACGCCGCGATTGTTAGTGGTGGTAGTGCCGGCATTGACGGCTCCGCCCGATAACACTACCAAGTCAGTGACCTGGCGCCCTACCAGCGGCAGATCGACCACGCGCTGGGAATCGATCACCTGGCCGATGCCGGTGCTTTGCGTCTCTACCAATGCGGCGTTTGCCTCCACCTGGACTTGTTCAGTGACGGCGCCAACTTTTAGAGTGATGGGGATCGCCGGATTCGTAGCCACTTGCAACACGATCCCGGTTTGCACGTAGGTTGCGAAGCCAGCCTTCTTGACTTCCAAGGTGTAGGGGCCTACGGGCAGGCTGGGTAGAACGTAGCTACCGTCGGCATTACTAGTCGCGGTGCGAACCGCTCCGGTGTCGGTTTGGGTCACTTTGACATCGGCGCCTGGAACGGCGAGGCCTGTCGAATCCTGAACTACTCCACCGATCTGAGCCGTGGATACCGCTTGAGCCCAAGCCAGCATAGTGATGCTTAGACCCACTAACAGAATTCGCGTAAGATGCTTGTACATCACCCCTCCATGGACCACGGTGGCCTAAAGACTGCTGAGCAGGCTATCAAAGGGTTCCGTCGGCGTCAAGCAGTTGCCGACAGCAGTTGCCGACACTCTTGTGGTTTGATCCGAAGGGTAGTCGTGAGGTGGATCGAGTGTCTCAATCCTCTTTTTGGTGAAACGGAATTGATGCCGGGTCAGGAGCAACGCGAAACTGGTTGTCTCGCTACGCACTACTTTGCCAGAAGCCACTAGCTGGAGAGGAATTCGTCCATCTAACCGGAACGGCCATTCGATGCTTATCTCCACCCCTGTGCCGGCTCTAAATTCATCCGCGGTGGCGACGAGCACACAGCCACTGCTCATATTCATTACCAATCCTCGCCCCACCAGATGACACTGTCGATCTACGGTTCGATAGCAGTGGAAAACGAATTCTTTCCCGCCGTTCGATCCCAACCTGCGGAACTAGACTTTCCAGCCGACGATCTTTTGCCTGGATGGGAGTCTTTACAGCAGCGTGTGTCATAGGCAGTGCCACACAAATACGCGCAACCGAGGCCAACCCGGGCTCAAGCGTGTCGATTCTTTAGCACAACGAATAGGTGTATACTTTCAACGATCGAAATGCCCAAAGACCAATTCGGGGCAAGTTCTTCCTCGAAGGAGAGATCCATGGATTCGAAAAAGTCTAATCGAAGGAGATTCCTGAAAGGCGGCGCGGCGGCGGCCGGATTGGCCGTGGGAGCGGCACAGTCCGCGAAAGGGCAGGCCCCAGCGCCTAAATGGCAAGAAAAAGGCACGAATAAGGAGATCATCGCCTATGGCGAGCGCTCCCGTTTCGTGACCTCTTTACGCGCGCCGGTGGCTGAAAGAGAATCGCCCGATGCCTTTGGGCTGATGTTTCACGTATTGAGTCCGCTGCAGGATTCCGTGGGTAGCATAACGCCATCGTCGCTGCATTATGTGGCGACGCACCGGGGTTCTTTCGTTCCGGAAATCGATCCAAAAGAGCATCGGCTGATGATTCATGGGATGGTGGACCGTCCGCTGATTTTCACGATGGATGACTTGAAGCGTCTCCCCTACGTGACCCGTGTGCATTTTCTCGAATGCATCGGCAACCGGTCGAAGCCCACGCATAAGACCGTGCAGGACACGCACGGGATGACCAGTTGCAGCGAATGGACTGGGGTGCTGCTTTCCGTGTTGCTCAAAGAAGCCGGCGTGCAAAGCGGGGCGTCTTGGATCGTTGCAGAGGGGGCGGAAGAAATCAAGGGAGCGTCGAGCGTTCCGTTGGGCAAGGCCATGGACGATTGCCTGGTGGCCTATGGCCAAAATGGCGAGCCGGTACGTCCTCAGCAAGGTTTCCCGCTGCGCTTGATCGTTCCCGGCTTTGAGGGAATTTTCCAGACGAAGTATCTGCGGCGCATCAAAGTGGTGGACCGTTATTACATGACCTATAACGATTACGGGCACATTAACCCGGATCCTAAAGTGAGCGCGTTGGGGAATCAAATCGGGCCGAAATCGGTGATCACATATCCTTCCGGAGGACAGAATCTGTCCGGGCCCGGGTTCTACGAGATCAGCGGCTTGGCTTGGTCCGGCGGAGGCGCGATTCGCAAAGTGGAAGTCTCCACCGACGGCGGCAAGAATTGGAAGGACGCCGAGCTGCGGACGCCGGCCTATCCAATGGCGCATACGCGGTTTGGCTTCCACTGGAATTGGGACGGGAAAGAATGCGAGCTCCTGTCGCGCTGTACGGACGAACTGGGAACCGTTCAGCCGACTCGAGCCCAGTCCGCCAAATTCTTCAACAAACCCCTGGACGCGAATTTCCGGGTCCCGGGCGCGGACAATACCATTCAGGCGTGGAGAGTTGCCAGCGATGGGAGCGTTCACAATGGCCTGGCGTAAATTTCTTCCTCTGACGATGACCCTCTGCGGGGCCGTAGTTTGGGCGCAATCGCCCACCTACGGCGTGGGAAGGACGCCAAGCGCACAAGAAATTCGTGCCTGGGATATTTCGATCAGTCCGACGGGAAAGGAACTCCCAGCGGGGCACGGAACTGCAAAAGAGGGTGAGCAACTCTTTCGGCAGAAGGGTTGCGCGGGATGCCACGGGGCGACGGGGATTGGAGCGCGGGCTCCGGCATTAGTAAAAGGTGGACCGCCCGCCGAGCCTGGCAAAGCTCCTCCGCCGGGGATGGAGGGAATGCACATGGTACCGGATACGGGAATCATGGCGCTCCGTTCACCGTATGCGGTGACCATTTGGGATTACATCAGCCGCGGCATGCCCCTGAATCGAGAGGGGACGCTAAAACCCGATGAGGTATACGCTATCACGGCCTTCCTGCTTTTCAAGAACGACGTCATCAAGGAAGACGAAGTGATGGACCAGCAGACTCTGCCGAAGGTGAACATGCCGAATCGTAATGGATTCGCCGATCTTCCGCAGTGGAAGCATGGGGTGCCGAGGCTGCAGGGTTACCCCTGAGTCACGAAGGAACCGCGATGCCAACCTACGAAAAAGGCGCCGTTCGCATCCACTTTGAGGAGGCCGGTTCCGGCTTTCCGTTGCTGCTCATCCCTGGTGGGGGATTGAACTCGACGATCTCGTTCTTCACCAACGGTGCGCCCTTTAACCCTATCGAGGAGTTCAAAACAGAATACCGATGCATCACGTCGGACCTGCGCAACGCTACTGGCGGTAAGTCTTCCGGCCCACTCGAAATCGAGCGGCCGTGGGATTCCTACGCCGACGATCACCTGGGTCTGATGGATCACCTGGGCATTCAAAAATTCATGGTGATGGGCTTCTGCGTAGGCGGCCCCTTCATCTGGAACCTGTTGCGGAGGGCGCCGGATCGCATCGTGGCAGCCGTACTAGCGCAACCCAGCGGGTCGCGTCCGGAAATGCGTGATCTATTCTACGAAACCAATATGAAGGGCTGGGGTCCGGAACTGGTCAAGCGCCGGCCCGAGGTCACGATGGAGATGGTCGATAAATTTCTGACCAAGATGTACCGCACCAATCCTGATTTCGTTTTCACCGTGACGCGCGATTTCGTGCGCCATTGCCAGAACTCGGTGCTAATCTTGCCGGATGACATCCCGGCGCACCCGTACGCGGTGGCCATGGAGGCCGCGATGCTCGCGCCAAAGGCGGAAGTGAGCATCTATCCTTGGAAAGAGCCTAAGGAGCGTATTCCTCTGGCGGTGCGGCAAATACATTCCTTCCTGCGCGCGCATCGGCCTGCTTAGCGCTCAGCCATCCAAGCAAGCAGCGCTTCCTGCGCCGCCACGGCGGCTTCTTTCACGCGCCAGGTGCTGCGGTCGCGATTGCCGGCGCGATTGCTGATCCCGCGAATTTCCCCGGCGGGAATCCCGAAGAGCGTGGCGACGTGCGCCACGGCCGCGCCTTCCATACTCTCGACGGAGCCCCCGGTGCGCGCTTCGAGTTCCAGCGCATTCTCGTCGCTGCCCGAGCAAGTATTCACTGTTACGAAGCGGCACCGGCGAGGCGCAGGAAAGATCTGCATCGGCAGAACGTTGTAGACG
>Ga0105248_10009931_pt1 | contig 10477 bp, 8 predicted proteins | sample KBSS34metaG_FD_81524 | JGI IMG/M metagenome (GOLD analysis project Ga0105248, IMG submission 81524) | Switchgrass rhizosphere microbial communities from Kellogg Biological Station, Michigan, USA - KBS S3-4 metaG | ecosystem: Host-associated > Plants > Roots > Rhizosphere > Soil | place... | reverse complement strand
GCTTTCGAAGTGCAGGGCCATACGTCGCGCGTTGCGATCGTGCATTCGCCTGATGGATCGTGGGACCAGTCGCAGCCCGAAGGCAGCTGGCGCTACCTCGATGCGGTCGCCATGTACGAGCCTCGTTGGTCAGAGGACGGCCGTTTGCTGTATTTCGCCTCCGAGCGTGACGGATTCGCAAATGAATGGGCCGTCGACTTCGATCCTGCCTCCGGCAAGATCGGTGAACCATTCCAGGTGACCGGGTTCGACGGGCAGACCGAATTCATGCCGCTGGCGACGTCGATGAGCGCGGCAAGCCGCGGTGGGCTGGCGGCTCGTGTCGTTCGTCCGACAGGCGGTATCTGGCTCTTGCGGCAGAACCGCTGACGATCCGGTTCCGCTTCACCGCGAGAGTCATCTCGCTGGCCAGGCCCGACTCCGCCTCGCCGGAAATCGCGACCGCGACAGTACAATTGTCACGAGTCGAAGATGGCTGGCTGGAAAGCGACCTACGAAGAGTTATCCACCCTGGACAAGGACTCGTCGCTCGGCCCCGCAAAGCTCGTCGAACTGGCCGCGTCGGCGTATCTCATCGGGAAAGACGGCGAAAGTCTTGACGCGCTGCTGCGCGCGCACCATGGGTTCGTACACGAGCGGAACCTCCAGCGGGCCGGCGGAATCGCGGCACGGATTTCATCGATTCTATTGAGCCGTGGGGACCACGCGCAGGCGGCAGGCTGGATGTCTCGCGCGGCGCGGCTACTCGACGAGAGCGGAGAGCCGGGTGCGGAGCGCGGATATCTCCTGGTGTCAGCCGCACGTCAGTCGATGGCAAGCGGCATGCCCGCCGACGCCGAAGCGAAGTTCGCCGAAGCCGCCGAGATCGGGCAGCGCTTCGGCGATGCCGATCTGCTGAATCTTGCGAGACAAGGGCACGGCCGGGTGCTGATCGAGCGCGGCGACATCGCCGGCGGCGTCGCGCTATTGGACGAGGTGATGGTGGCAGTCACCTCCGGCGAGGTGTCGCCCATCTTCGCGGGCATGATCTACTGCAGCGTCCTGTCCGCCTGCTCCGATCTGTTCGACGTCGGGCGGGCCCGCGAGTGGACGCAGGCGTTGACCCGATGGTGCGAATCGCAACCCGACATGGTGCCGTATCGAGGCGAGTGTCTCGTGCATCGCGCCGAGATCATCTCGCTTCGGGGTGTCTGGCCCGACGCCCTCCACGAAGCGCTGCTCGCGTGCGAGCGGCTCTCTGAACCGCCCGGTCAGCCGGCGTTCGGCGCGGCGCTCTACCAGGTTGCTGAGCTCCACCGATTGCGCGGGGAACTGGAACAGGCCGAGGCGGCGTATCGCCGCGCGGCCGAAGCGGGCCGATCGCCGTATCCCGGCCTGGCGTTGATGCGCGTGGCGCAGGGAAAACGCGATGATGCTCTCGCCGCGATGTGCCGGGTGCTGCAGGAGGCACGAAGTCGTCGCGCGCGGTCGAGAGTGCTCAGCGCCGCGGTCGAAATCATGCTCGCTTGTGGTGACGTCGGCGCAGCACGGCGGGCGGCCGACGAGCTCGACGCGCTCGCTGCGGCGCTCGCGACGCCGTTCGTGCGAGCGACCGCGGCCCAGGCGATTGGTGCGGTCATGCTGGCCGAAGGCAATTCAACGGCGGCACTCGCATCATGCCGCACCGCGTGGACGCTCTGGCGCGAGCTGGACGTTCCGTACGAGGCCGCTCGTTCGAGCGTCTCGATTGCGCAGGCCTGTCGGATGCTCCACGACAACGACAGCGCCGAGATCGAGCTGGAAGCCGCCCGTCGAACGTTTCAACAGCTCGGCGCGCGGTCGGACCTCGCGCGTTTGCAACCATCCCGTGACGCTCGATCCGCGTCGGGTCTGACCGCCCGCGAGCTGCAGGTGCTTCGCCTGGTTGCGACCGGGCGGACGAACCGCGCCATCTCGGACGAGCTGGGCCTCAGCGAGAAGACCGTCGCCCGCCATATCAGCAACATTTTCAACAAGCTCGACGTATCCAGTCGTGCGGGAGCCACTGCGTACGCATTCGAGCACCACCTCATCGAGTCCTCTACATAGAAATACCCATAGTCGGACTCGGCGGCGGCTACGAACTTCAGTCGATGCGGGCGCATTCCTCCAATCGCTAGGATCGGGTCGTGAGGTGACCATGGAGAAAGAACACTTCTGCGAGAGATTTCACACGGTTGTCATCGGCGGCGGGCAGGCAGGACTGTCGGTTGGCTATTACCTGGCCCGTCAGGAGCGTTCGTTTGTGATTCTCGACGCGAGTCAACGTGTAGGCGATCCCTGGCGGCAGCGCTGGGATTCGCTTCACCTGTTTACGCCGGCGGTTTTCGACGGCCTGGTCGGGATGAGATTCCCTTCGCCGTCGTTTTCGTTTCCGACCAAGAACGAAATGGCGGACTATCTCGAAGCGTACGCGCGTCGATTCGAGCTGCCCGTCCGAAGCGGCGTACGGGTCAATCGCCTGACGCGCGTCGGTAACCGGTACCTGATCGAGGCGGGCTCCTCCCGCTTCGAAGCCGACCACGTCGTCGTCGCGATGTCGAGTTATCAGGTTCCGCGAGTCCCTGCGTTCGCGAAGGAACTCGGGGCCGGCATTCTCCAGATGCACTCGAGCGAATACCGGAATCTCGGTCAACTGAAGCCTGGTGCCGTGCTGCTCGTCGGCGCCGGCAACTCCGGCGCCGAGATCGCGATCGAGGTTGCGCGCGAGCATCCGACCTCGGTGTCGGGACGCGACACCGGCCACGTGCCGTTCAAGATCGATGGATTGCCGGCTCGAATCGGCCTCTTGCGGCTGCTCTTTCGTTTCGTCTTCCATCGAGTGTTGACGGTCGGCACGCCGATGGGGCGTCGGCTGCGTCGCAAGATGTTTACGCAGGGTGCGCCGCTGATCCGGGTCAAGCCCAAACACCTCGCTGCCGCGGGCGTTCAGCGCGTGTCGAAGGTGAGTGGCGTACTGAATGGGCTTCCAGTGTTGGACGATGGCCGCGCGCTCGAGGTGACGAACGTGATCTGGTGCACCGGGTTTGGTAACGGCCTGTCGTGGATCGATCTTCCAATCTTCGAAGCCAACGGCGAGCCTCGGCACCGGAGTGGCGTCGCCAGCGATGAGCCGGGGCTGTATTTCGTTGGCCTGCATTTCCTGCATTCGCTTTCGTCGACGATGATCCACGGCGTCGCACGAGATGCGAAGCGGATCACGGACGCGATCGAACGCCGCACGAAGGAGGCTGAAGTCAGCCGGGGAACGGTGACTTCCCCGGGTCAATTCTCGACCGCGGGCGGCTGAAGTCGCATACAGTGGTGACATGGCACTCGCGGGCGATCTCGGCTCCGCGTTTCGAAGCGTGCGCCGTGGCCGGTGGTTCTCGGCGACGGTCGTGCTCATCCTCGCCATCGCGATTGCCGCCGCCACTGCGATCTTCAGCATTGCCCACGCCGTTCTGATCAGGCCGCTGCCGGTCACTGATCCCAATCGGGTCGTCGTCTTGTGGGGCCGCGACGCCGCGCACTCGCAGCAGGTGGCGGAAGTGTCGATGTCCGACCGACGCGCGTGGCTGGCCGGCCAGAATAACTTCACCGCGATTGAGCTTTTCGGATCGGTCAACTGGGGAACGCTCAACGTCACGGGGCCCGGCCGGCCGTTCCGAGCGGTACGGAACGCGGTATCGTCGGGCTTCTTCGACGTGCTCGGTGCACGGCCGATGATTGGACGAACGTTCCGCCCGGACGACGAACTTCATGGCGCGCGGCCGACAATCGTGCTGAGCGACGGGATCTGGCGGCAGCACTTTTCATCTGATCCGGCCGTCGTCGGAAGACTGCTCACCGTCGGCACGGGAAAGAAGGCTGCGAGCTTCGAAGTCATCGGCGTGATGCCGCCTGACTTCAGAATTCCAGCCGGCGCAGAGGTGTGGGTTGCGCTTCGACCGACGATTGCGGCGGACGCAGCGGATCAAGAATGGCCCTGGCAGATGGACGAGGTCCGCGCGATGTACGGCATCGGTCGCCTGGCCTCCGGTGCGAATCTGGAGCATGCGGTCGCCGCGCTTTCGACCATCGCTCGGAACGAGGAGCTGAAGCAGGGGTTGGTCAACACCTCGACGGACGTCGTGGCGACTCCGCTTCCGAGATACCTGCTTGGCCCGGCGCGGCCGGCGTTGCTGACGATTGCCGGGGCGTCCGGCATGTTGCTGCTGATCGCCTGTGCCAACGCGGCTGCGATGCTGTTGGTCTACGGTGCGACGCGCAGGCGGGAGGTCGCGGTGCGATTCGCACTCGGCGCGCGTCGACATCAGATCGTCAGATCTTTATTCTGCGAATCGATTCTGCTGGCGCTGGCTGCCAGCATCCTTGGTGTCGGCCTCGCGTATGTGACCTTCCATGCCATCGTGTCGCTTGCGCCAATCGATGTGCCGCGCCTCGACCAGGCAGCAATCGACGTCCGCGCGCTGCTGTTCGCGGTGGGGCTGTGCCTCGCGACAGCGGTCTTGACTGGCCTGTTTCCCGCATGGCGCCAGAGCGGCGTCACCCCCTTCGACGCGCTTCACGATCGTTCGCGTGCATCAACTGCGACCGCATCGTCTGCACGCACGCGCCAGCTGCTCGTAGCTGCGCAGCTCGCGGCGGTGGTGATGCTGCTGACCGCAGCAGGGTTGTTCGTCCGCAGCTTCACCGCGCTGCTTCGCCTCGATCTCGGCTTTGATCCGCGAGGCGTGCTGACCTTCGATGTTGGTGTTTCCGACGAGCGGTTCGCCGCGCGAGAGAACCAGTGGGCGCTTGTTGATGCCGTGCTCGATCGCTCACGGCGGCTTCCCGGTGCGGTTGCCGCCGGAGCCGTCTACCAGCGGCCCTTCGCGAACGGCGCCATCGGGATGGACACCAGCATCATCTTCGAAGGGCAGCCGCTTGGCCCGGAGAGCGCCAGCCGCAACCCAATCGTCAATTGGGAGGCCGCAACACCTGACTATTTCCAGGCAATGGACATCCGATTGCTGCAGGGCAGGGTGTTCGATGAGCACGACACGGCGAGCTCGCCGCCGGTCGTCATCATTGGCCAGTCGCTCGCTACCAGGCTATGGCCAGGGCAGAATCCGATCGGCCGGCGCGTGCTGACGTACGGCGCACCCAAAGAAGGGGAAAGGCTCGCCTGGCAGACCGTCGTCGGCGTGGTCGAAGACGCGCGATATCGAGAAGTTGAGACGCCGCGCTTCGACGTCTATCTGCCGTACCGCCAGGCGCCGAACCAGGTGCAGCACTTCATGATCCGCTTCACCGGCAATCCGCGTGCAGCCGTCCCAGCTCTGAGGGCGGCCGTCGCGACGCTCGATCCCGACGCACGAGTCGATCGCATCTCGACGATGGATGAAGTCGTTGGCCGGGCATTCGCGCCCTGGCGGTTCAGCAGCGTCGTGGTATCGGCGTTCGCGGTAATTGCATTGATCTTTGCAGCCGTCGGTATCGCCACGCTGGTGGCGTTCGCGGTGACCCAGCGCACGCGCGAGATCGGTGTACGCGTCGCTCTAGGTGCACAAACTCGCGACGTCGTTTTACTGGTCGCGAGCGAGGGTGTTGGGATGGCGCTGGCTGGCGCAGCCGCCGGCCTGTTCGCCGCCTGGACCCTGCGGCGGTCGATCGCATCGATGTTATTCGGCGTTTCACCCGGCGATGCGCTCACATTTGTGGGCGTCGTCGTCGTGCTCGGCGTCGTCTCGCTGTTGGCCGCCTACCTGCCGGCGCGAAGCGCGGCGCGGATCGATCCGGCGGTCGCGCTGCGAGCGGAGTAACGTAGTCTGGAGCCGGAATGTCTCCTCATCCCTTCACGGCCGCCCGCGACTTCCTCGTGGCGAACCGAACCGATTACGAAGCGGCTGTCCGGGGCTTCCGCTGGCCATCAATGGAAACGTTCAACTGGGGGTTCGACTACTTTGACGTCATCGCGGCAGGAAACACGCAGCCGGCGCTGATCGTTGTTGAGGAAGACGGCACGAACCACGTGCGGACCTTTCAGGAGCTCTCTGAGGGTTCCAATCGCGTCGCCTCGTTCTTTCGGACGCTGGGAATGAAGCGCGGCGACCGCCTGCTGGTCATGCTGGGCAACGAGGTCGCGCTCTGGGAGACGTTCGTAGCGTGCATGAAACTGGGCGTGGTCGTGATTCCCGCGACCACGCTGCTGGGCGCCGACGACATTCGCGATCGATTCGATCGTGGCCGCGTCGCTCATGTCGTCGCGGCCGCAGACTGTGCATCGAAGTTCGCGGCGATCTCGCAACCCTTCACCCGAATCAGCGTCGGCGACCCCACGCCGGCAGGATGGCACGCGTTCGGAGAGTCGGCGGCGGCGACCACCTCGCTGAGTCCCGATCGGGAAACAGGTCACGATGATCCGCTTCTTCTTTACTTCACGTCAGGGACGACGGCGAAACCAAAGCTCGTGATGCACACGCATCAGAGCTACCCGGTCGGCCATTTGTCGACGATGTACTGGCTGGGGCTGCAGGGTGGAGACGTGCACTGGAACATCAGTTCGCCAGGATGGGCGAAGCACGCCTGGAGCTGCGTCTTTGCACCATGGAACGCGGGTGCAACGGTATTCGCATTCAACTATCGGAAGTTTCACGCCCGGAGCATTTTGGAAGCGTTGGTCAAACATGGGATCACAACGATCTGCGCGCCGCCGACGGTCTGGCGAATGCTCGTGCAGGAACGGCTGGCCGACTACCCGGTTGCCCTTCGCGAAGTCGCCAGCGCCGGCGAGCCACTGAACCCCGAAGTGATCGAACAGGTCAGGGCGGCGTGGGGGCTGACGATCCGCGACGGATTCGGTCAGACCGAGACCACCGCGCTGATTGGAAATCCTCCCGGTCAACGCCTCAAGGTCGGATCCATGGGGCGTGCTCTTCCCGGCTACCGAATAGAGTTGATCAACGCCGACGGTGCGGTCGGCGACGAGGGGGAAATCTGCATCAACATCAGTGACGGCCGCGGTGGCCTGATGCGCGGATATGGCGACGATCACAACAGGACCGCGGAGGTGACGAGCGGGAATCTCTATCGTACGGGTGACGTCGCCAGCCGCGATGCCGACGGCTACATTACTTATATCGGCCGCGCAGACGACGTGTTCAAGGCGTCGGACTACCGAATCAGCCCGTTCGAGCTCGAGAGCATCCTGATCGAGCATCCGGCGATCGCGGAGGCGGCGGTGGTGCCAAGCCCCGACCCCGTGCGGCACGCGGTGCCCAAGGCGTTTGTCACGCTTGCGACCGGCCAGGCGCCATCTCGTGAGCTGGCACAGCAGATCCTGGAATTCTGCCGTGCGCGTCTGGCACCGTACAAGCGTATCCGTCGCCTGGAGTTTTCCGACCTGCCGAAGACGATCTCGGGAAAAATCCGCCGTGTGGAACTTCGCCGGCAGGAAGCTGAGCGCCGTGCGGCTGCGACACGTACGCCGCTCGAGTTTTTCGAGGAAGACTTCTGAATCGCTAATTACTAACCACTTTGGCTTCCAGTGGCTTCCGCCTTTAGGCGGAAGTCAGCGACAGCCACATCCTTCCGGCCAAAGCCGGAAGCCACGAAATCGGCTTTGAAACCAGTTCCAATCAGTGCTGAAGGATTATGGTCGCTCCGGTCCGTAGGTGCGTGGAATCGGCTGGGCGACTGCATCCCACGCGTACTCCTGCTGAATGAGTTTGGTCAGCTCGCGTATGAGCGGGCCGCCACTATCACTGTTGGTCATGATCGCGGCGCCGTAGCCGTGCAGGCGGTGAGCCGTGAGTCCGCACTGGAAGCCCCAGTTGCTGCCACCATGGCTGAAGTACCACCCTTCTCCGTCCTTCTGAATCGAGAAGCCAACTGCGTAGGGGCCAACGCCGACCGGCGTGATCATCTCGAGCGCCGTCTCCCGCGAGAGTACTCTGGTTGATCTGCCTAGAACCGCCAACTGAACCTCGATCGCGAACTTGGCGAGATCGGTCGGGGTCGTCCACAAGCCCGCCGCCGCGCGCTCCGGGTAGACGTGCCACGGGTCGCCCATGCGCGCACCGTTCCGGTCATGCGCCCGGGCGGCCTGCTTCTCGCGCGCCGCCGGCAGCGGCTCCTCGTACGTGCTGTTGGTCATGCCGATCGGATTGAGTACCCACTCGCGCGCAATCTCGTCGAACGGCTTCCCGGCGGCGTCGCTCAGCGCGAGCTGCTCAATCATGACGGCGCCGCCCGAGTACTTGAAGCCTTTCAGCGGGGGACGCTCGAGGCGGACCTTCCTGACGTTGGACGGCGCCTGGCCGTCGAGAATCTGCGGGATGGTGGGCAGCGGGGCGCCCGGCGCGTACCCGGGGAATCCAAAGCCGTCGCCGGTGCCAGAGGTGTGGCTCATGAGCGTGCGCGGCGTGACCGGCCGCTCGCTCGTGAATGGGCTGTCTGGCATCTTCCATGACTTCAGGATCGTATTTACGTCCTGGTCGAGCGTGAAGAGTCCGTTCTGGACCGCCTTGAGCGACACCATCGCGGCGACCGGCTTGCTGATCGAGGCGGCCTGGAACATCGTATCGGGCGTGACCTTCGCGCCGCTCTCGACGTCGGCGACACCGTACGTGTACGTCGCTGCGATCTTGAACTCCTTGATGATCGCGATGCTGACGCCCGGCACGTTGTACTGCTTCATCAAGGCCTGGACGACCGCCGGGTCGGAGACGCGCCCAGTGGGTTGCGCCGGGGCCTGTCGAAAGGCAACGGCGGCAACTGCCGTGACGACGAGCCCGATGGCAACGAAGGACAGCTTCCTCATGACTTCACTTTCTTCGGCTTTGTCGTCGGCTTGGGCTTCAGCGAGCTGACGTACTCGTAGCTCGCGTCGAAGTACTTCTTCAACTCCGGCGTCTTCGCGAGCAGTCCGTCGGGCACTTCGACGTACTCCCTCTGGACGATGCCGTACTGCTCGACGAGCTTCGTCTTATATTTCTTGATGAATGCCTCCCGTTCGGCTTCGGGCAGTCGCAGCCCGACCCGTCCGGTCTTCATCAGGAAGCTGAACATGTTGCCGTTGAGCGACGTGTACGGCATCGTCGCGCCCTTGCGCTCGACGCGAGGGTTCGTCGCAATCAGGCGCTCGTAAAGCGCGACCTTGTCGGCCGGCGCAGAAGCCGCGGCTTTCGTCATTTCATCTTCCTCGGCTAGCGGTCAGGGCGGCGATTATGTCATGAGCGACGCACCGTCGCGCGAGCGGACGCGGCCGCGAATGATTCGGTGTAGCATGGCCTCACTGAAGGAGCAGGACATGAAGCGCGCAATGTTGACTGTGGTGGCGGTGTCAGCGGTGGTCGTGATCGGGCTGGCGGCGCAGGCGCCGCCGAACCTGGCGGGCACGTGGCGGCCGCAGAATCCGAACGCCGGACAGGTGACCCCGTTCGAGTTCACGATCGCGCAGACCGCCGACAGCGTCACGATCAAGACACCACTCAGCAACCCTGATTCGGTCACCATGAAACTGAACGGCGAGGAAACGAGTACGCAACTTGGCGGCGGCCGGGGCGGTCCACCCGTCACGGTGACAACTCGTGCCGCGTGGGAAGGATCCAAACTCGTCGTGACGTCGGCCGCGAGCGGCGGCCGGGGTGGCCCGAGCTCGGCGAAACAGGTCTTCTCACTGAACGGCGACACGCTCACGCTCGAGACGAGCAACTCCTTGCCCGACGGCTCGATGATGCCCGCACGGAGTGTGACCTACGTGAAGCACACGCCGGTGCCGATGCCCGCGCCGCCGGCCCGGACGGTCGAGTCCGGTTTCGTGAGCCTGTTCAACGGCAAGGATCTGACGGGCTGGAAAGCGAGCGCGAATCCCGATTCATTCAAGGTTCAGAATGGCGCCATCGTTGCCAACGCCGTCGGACAGCCCTCGCACCTCTTCTACGACGGTCCGGTCGGCAATCATGCATTCCAGAATTTCGATCTGCGGCTGGACGTGCTCGCGCGCTATCGGTCGAACGGTGGCGTCTACGTCATGACCGAGTTCCAGCCGGAGGGATTCCCGGGAAAGGGTTTCGAGATCCAGGTCAACAACAGCCATAGCGATCGCATTCGCACCGGCAGTCTCTATCACGTCGTCGACATTACCGAGTCACCGGTGAAAGACGACGAGTGGTTCACGTTCCATATCGTCGTCAAGGAATCGCGCTTCAAGCGCACGATGCCAACAGTGTCGTCTACTACAAGAACATCCGCATCAAGCCGCTGACATAGGGCCAATGGGCGCCTGGGCGGAGCTGGCGCGATCGCATCATCGCGCTGGCGCACCGCCACCAGCGGCCGCACGCCGGGATGATCCACCTGAAACTGCGCCAGGAAGGCCGGCCGTGGTGGCGCCTGGCCAGAAGACCGCCTGCCAGACGAAGGGCGTCGATGACACGGACACGTTGCCGGCGACATCGCCGCCGTCGTTGACGGCGGACGCGATGGCGATGGT
>Ga0105248_10009928_pt1 | contig 10479 bp, 12 predicted proteins | sample KBSS34metaG_FD_81524 | JGI IMG/M metagenome (GOLD analysis project Ga0105248, IMG submission 81524) | Switchgrass rhizosphere microbial communities from Kellogg Biological Station, Michigan, USA - KBS S3-4 metaG | ecosystem: Host-associated > Plants > Roots > Rhizosphere > Soil | place... | reverse complement strand
CCAAGAAGGGCCTGTAATACAGCGTTCAGGGAACAGGGATCAGGGATCAGTTTCGATCCTCGATCCCTACCTGAGCATTTACCGCCCCGTGAACCCTGATCTCTGATCCCTATGCGTCAAAACATCACCGGCGGATCTCCCTTCGAGCCCATCATCGGCTTCTCCCGCGCCGTGCGCATCGGCAACACTATTCACGTCGCTGGAACCGGCCCAGTCGGCGCCGACAATGAAGACGTAACCGGCCAGACGCAGCGCGTTTTTGAGATTGCAGTTGAGGCTCTGGCGAAAGCCGGCGCTACGCTCGACCACGTCGTCCGAACCCGCATGTACTTGACCCACGTCGAAGACTGGGAGGCAGTTGGACGCGTTCACGGTCAATGGCTTGGCACCGTCCGGCCGGCCGCCACTATGGTTGTCGTTGCTGCGCTCTTGAATCCTGCATGGCGCGTCGAGATCGAGTTTGACGCTGTCATTCCGGGAATCGGTGAAGGGCCTACTCAAGAGACCGACCCGCTGCTTGATCCACACCTTTTCGACGACTACAAACCAGAGCCCTGATTCCCAGAAAGGTTCTCCATGTCCAAGCTTTCCATCCGCGACATCGAACTCCGCAACAAGCGTGTCTTCATCCGCGTCGACTTCAACGTACCTCTTTCTGAAGACGGTTCGACCATCACCGATGACACCCGCATCGTAGCCACTCTGCCTACCATCGAGTACGCGCTCCGCCATCACGCCAAGGTCATCCTCGCGTCGCACTTGGGCCGTCCCAAGGGCAAGCCCAATCCGAAGTATTCCCTTCGCCCGGTCGTCGACCGCCTTCGCGAACTGCTCGACAAGCACATCGGCGAATCCATCAACGTCGCCTTCTCGCCCGACTGCGTCGGCGAAATCGCCGAAGAAATGTCCCGCCAGCTCGAGTCGCGCCAGGTCCTCCTGCTCGAGAACCTGCGCTTCCACGCCGAAGAAGAAGCCAACGACCCAGCCTTCTCCAGGCAGCTCGCTTCTCTCGCGGAGGTCTACTGCAACGACGCCTTCGGCTCTGCGCATCGCGCCCATGCTTCCACAGAAGGCATAACTCACTTCATCAAGCCCTCAGTCGCCGGCCTGCTGATGGAGAAGGAAATCACCTACCTCGGCAAGGCGCTCGAAAATCCCGAGAAACCGTTCGTCGCCATCATCGGCGGCTCCAAGATCTCCGGCAAGATTGACGTCATTCAGAATCTCCTCGACAAGGTCGACACCCTCGTCATCGTCGGCGGCATGGCCTATACCTTCTATCGCTCTAAAGGTGTTGCTACCGGCAAGTCCCTCGTCGAGGAAGACAAAATCGACCTCGCCAAACAGACACTCGAAAAAGCAAAGGCAAAGGGCGTCAACCTGCTTCTGCCCGTCGACAACATCCTCGCCGACAGTTTCTCAAACGACGCCAAGACCCAGCCGTGGGATACATCCAAGGACTTCCCCGCCGACTGGCAGGGCCTCGATATCGGCCCCAAGTCCGTCGCCACAATCGAGGACGTAATCTCTCGCGCCCGCACCATCGTCTGGAACGGACCCGCCGGCGTCTTCGAGTTCCCGAACTTCGCCAAAGGAACCAACGCCATCGCCCGCGCCGTCGCAGCCAACAAGGCCTCCACCTCCATCATTGGCGGCGGCGACTCCGTAAGCGCCATCAATCAGGCCGGCGTTGCCGACCAGATCACCCACATCTCCACCGGCGGCGGAGCCAGCCTCGAGTTCCTCGAAGGCAAAAAACTCCCCGGCGTAGAAGCGCTCACCAACAAGTAGTCCTCATCAACTTCTTCGAATCACAATCTGGGTGCCCCATCCTAACCGCAGCTTTTCGCGGTTAGGGTGGGATACGACCAAGCCGATCCTGACGACACACGGGTGCCCCAGGTCTCGCTTCTGAGACCTGGGAAACATCGCCGCCCGCCTCACTGGACGCCATAGTAAACATCGATCTGCTATTCTCCGCTAAGGAGCCGCAGCATGGACATCCTCGCCGAAGCGCTGATCGCGTTCGCCACCCTCATCGCCTCTTCCCTCGCCGCGTTGGTTGCCCTGGCCATCCCCCGTCTCCGCCCCTTCTCGCTTGCCATCCTCATCACGCCTCCCGCCGCCGTCTCCCTCTATTACATTTGCGGTCTCATACCCAACACCAGCATGGCTTGCGGCCCCGACATGATGTGGGGCAACTGCTCCAGCGCCCGCGCCGAAATCACCGGCTGGCTGATCTGGCTCGTCTGCTCGCTCTGCGCTATTGCCGTCGGCTTCTGGGGCCAGCGCGCCCTTCAGCGCACACTCCGCATCTGCTTCAACTCCGCCCCAATGGGAATCTTCCGCAACCGCCCCCGCTGGAGCCGAGTCGCCTCCTACCCAGTCGACGACCAATCCTGATCAAAGCTCGCAGGGAGGCCCTTGAAGCTTCTCGCTCGCGTTGCGTAGCTTTGCTCTGCTCGAAAAAGACTCGTCCAAACAAGCAGGAGAAACCCAGTGGGCTATTACACACGCGTCCTTTCCAAATACGAAGATTCCCCATCCTTCGAAGAACTCGCACAAGTCGTTCAAGGCGATCATCCATCTTTCAAACTGAGCATTGAAGAAGGAACCGAAGATGAATGGGAATCCCTGCTGCTCTCCGGCGATGGCGAAGTCGAAGTTGCAGTCCTCGAGCGGCTCCCGGTAAGTGATGGCTCGCTAGGCCAGGATGAGGTAGCCGAATTCATTGAAGATACACGCGACTGCAAGCCCGAGAGCGGCGTCGAGTGGCTGCACGCCTTTCTCGACGAAGTCAAAACCGTTTACGCCTTCCAACACCTCGTCGGCTCCGAAACCGAAGAGGGGCTCGCAGCCCTTCACGCCCTGCGCACCTTCCTCTGGCAACGCGGCGAGTCCATCATCCAGGCTGACATGGAAGGCTTCACAAACGAGGACGGATACCACATCGTATGGCAGTTTTCAGATTCAGTCTCCGGCGCATGGAACATGGCCGTTCTGCAGGATGGCACCTGGCATCAGTTCCAGATGGACCTCGGCGATCCTGACCAGCGCGAAGCATTCTTTCGCGGCGAAGTTCCTCCCGATGCAGCGTCGGTGCAACTCAGCACAAGGAACTAATTAGTTGCTCCTTAGCCCTCTTCCCTGTGCTCCGCGTCACCCACTCCCTATTTTCGGTCCGGTAAAATTACACTGAGGACTCCACACAACATGTCACGCAAGAAATTGATTGCTGCCAACTGGAAGATGTACAAAACACCTTCCGAGGCAAAGGCCTTTGTCGACGCATTCCTGCCCCTCGTTGCTGGTCACACGCGCGACGAAATCGCTCTCTTTCCGTCTCCCGTTCTCCTCCCCACGGTGATCGAAGCCGCGAAGGGCTCCAACGTGGTCATCGGGGCTCAGAACATTTACTTCGCTGAAGAAGGCGCTTTCACAGGCGAAACTTCCATCCTCCAGCTCAAAGCCGTCGGCGGAACCCACACTCTCATTGGCCACTCCGAGCGCCGCCAGTACTTCGGCGAGACCGACGAGATCGTCAACAAGAAGCTTCACACCGCGCTCAAGCATGGCATCATCCCCGTCGTGTGCATCGGCGAAGTTCTCGCCGAACGCGAAGCAGGCCAGACCGAGCAAGTGCTCAAAACCCAAGTCACTGGCGCCTTCGCCGGAATCACGCCCGAAGCCGCCGCACCCATCGTCATTGCCTACGAGCCCGTCTGGGCCATCGGCACCGGCAGAACCGCCACACCCGAGATGGCAGTCGAAGCACATCGCATCGTCCGCGCTGAAGTTGCAAAACTCCTCGGCAGCGAAGTCGCCTCCAGGATGCGCATCCTCTACGGCGGCAGCGTCAAGGGTGACAACGCTCCGGCGCTTTGCTGTCAGGAAGAGATCGACGGCGCGCTCGTCGGCGGCGCCAGCCTCAAGCCCGACTCCTTCACCGCCATCGTGAAGTATTAATTCGATAACCACATTCTGGGTACCCCATTCTAAATTGGCTGTCAGGCCAATTTAGGGTGGGATGGCATTTGTCCCGATTCCCAATCAACAACTGCTGTGCCCCATTCATCCGCAGCTTCATCGCGGATGAGTGGGAAAAACCAGCTCCATATCACGAACAAATCTCCACCTTCCGCCGTATCATCTCTCATGTCCCAAACAGCGGAGATCGAACGCACCACTTCCGCCCCGTCCAACAACATCGTCACCCGCACCGTCCCGCCTCGCGACCTCTACATCGACCGCCTCCGCACCATCATGACGGCCTTCGTCATCCTTCATCACACGGCAATCACCTACGGCGCGTCCGGCAGCTGGTTCTATAACGAACTCCACGCCTCCGGACAGATCTCCAGCATTCTCCTCACACTCTTCTGCGCCACCAACCAGGCCTACTTTATGGGCTTCTTCTTCCTCCTCGCCGGATACTTCACGCCCGGCTCCCTCGAGCGCAAAGGCTATGGCCAATTCATCGGCGACCGCTTCACGCGCCTCGGCATCCCGCTTCTCGTCTTCATCTTCATCCTCGGTCCACTCACCGCCGCAATGGTTGCATCGCACGACGGCAAGGGTTTCTGGATCGTGTTTCCTTACCTTTGGAATCACGCTGTCATCATCAACGGACCTTTGTGGTTCGCGCAGGCTCTTCTCATCTTCTCGCTCGCCTACTGCGCCTGGCGCGCCATCTTCGGATCACCACTCGCGCACTCTGCGCACTCACCACATCCAGTTCCTTCGTACACACGCTGGCTACTCAGCGCCATTCTCGTCGGCGCTGCCAGTCTAGCCATCCGCCAATTCGTTCCCGCCGGCAAAAACATCATCGGCCTGCAGCTCGGCTACTTCGCGCCGTATATCTTCCTCTTCGCCATCGGAATCGCCGCGTGGCGCTACGACTGGCTACGCCAATTGCAATGGAAGCACGCGCGTCCGTGGATCATCACGCTCGCCGCCGCCTGGCCCCTCATGCCCGTCAGCATCGCCGTAGCGATGCGCGTGTTCCCTCCCGGCAAGGCCAACTTCGGTGGCGGACACACCTGGCCCGCCATCATCTACGCCTTCTGGGATCCGTTTGTATCCTGGGGACTCATTGCCGCATGGCTGCTCATCGCGCGCTCATACATGAATAAGCCATCAGCAGTCTGGTCGTGGCTCAATCGACGCGCTTACGCGGTGTACATCATTCATCCACCAGTGCTCGTCGGCATCAGCCTCTTGCTTCATCCATTCGTAGCGCCTGCAATTCTCAAATTCGTCATCACCGGCACGCTAAGTTGCATAGCAACATGGCTCATCGCCGATCCACTCGTGCGGATCCCAGGAGTCCGCCGCATCGTGTAACGAGAAACGCACTCCCGTGTTCACGTTGAGGCAACCTCCTGCCTGTCTTCGGATGCAACGCGCCCCAAGCTGCCTGCCATCTGACCTCCGAGGAGGATAGTTATGGCAACGAAAAAGGCAGCCAAAAAGAAATCCAGCAGCAGCTCACGAAGTGGCACTTCCAGCAGAAGCCGCTCCGCGCGCGGCGGCAGCGCCAAAAAGAGCACACGCGGTAGCAGGGCAAAGAAAAGCACCCGAAGCGCCGGTGCGAAGAAAAACACCCGAAGCTCCGCTTCCAGGAAGTCCAGCTCAGGCAAAGCAAAGAAATCTTCCGGCCGCAAATACTCGCCCTCTGCCGGCAAGGACGTCAAGCGCGAAATGCGCGCCATGAAACAAGGCAAACTGAAATCGGGCCGCAGCGGAAAAAAGGTGACGAACCCGAAGCAGGCCATCGCCATCGGCCTCTCCGAAGCGCGTCGAGAAGGCAAGAAGGTTCCGGCAAAAAAGAAATAGGATCTGCCTTGCCGAGGATTGGATCCATTGCGGCCGTCGCTGCTCCACATTTCGTGGCGGCCGCTGACACCATCTCCTACAGCTTCGCGCGCAACTCCCCGTTTTCTACCTTCGCCTCCAGCACATCAGCCTTCACATCCGGATCCTCATCCGTCGATCCCGTCTTCACATCAAATGCATACGCGTGCCAGGGGCACACCAGCCTGCCGCCTTCAATCGTCCCTTCTCCCAGCGGTCCGCCCTCATGCGGGCAGGTCCCATCCAGCACGCACACCGCGCCATCCACATTGCCCACGCAAAGCGCGCGCCCTTCAACCACAAACTCCTTCACCTTCCCGGCTTCCGGAATCTCCGCCTCAGCACAAATCCGCACAAAATCTGCCATTCTTCATCTCCTCACCTGAACGAAGTCCCACATGCCTCAATCAGCCCAATTAGCATAAATCTGTATCTCCCTTCGCGCGCAATAGAAGATGAGCAAGCCAAAGTCGTCCAGAAAATCTCGCCCCTCATCCGCTCCCCCATCCATTTCCGGACGCGCGGCTCAACGTCAACAGACAGCCCCGCCCACAGTTTCCGGAAGATGGCTCCTCACCAGCCTTGTCATTGTTCTTATTGCCGCCATCCTCTGCGCCTGGGGAACCCTCTGCATCCTCTTTTGGCAAGGCAGTTGGCAACTGCTCTATCACCCCACCGCAGCCGTCACCAAAACTCCAGCGAGCGTGAATCTCTCTTTCGAATCCATCGGCTTCGCTACAAACACCGCTGGCGAACCTCAACTCCGCGGCTGGTGGATTCCCGCTGCCTCGCCGTCACCCTTTACCCTCGTCTTCCTCCACGCAGAGACCGGCAATCTCAGCGACGCTCTCGCTGCTCTCGCGCCTCTGCATGAAGCAGGCCTCAACATCTTTGCATTTGATTACCGCGGCTACGGCCAGAGCCACTTCGAGCATCCCAGTGAAAAGCGCTGGCGCGAAGATGCCGAATCAGCGCTGCAATATCTCTCCGGCACGCGCCACATCGGGCCAGCATCCATCATCCTCATCGGCCGCGATCTCGGCGCCAATCTCGCTCTCGAGATCGCCGCAGCTCACCCCGATCTCGCCGGCGTCATCCTCGAACAGCCACTCGACAATCCCACCGCCAACATCTTCAGCGATACGCGAGCCCGCCTCGTTCCCGCACACCTGCTCGTCAGAGATCGCTGGGACACAAACTCCGCAGCATCCAACCTGCTCATTCCCTCATTGTGGTTTTATTGGACTCCGGAAAGAACGCATAACAGCAACGCGCCGTATCAGTCCGTACCTGCCCGCAAGACGATCGTATGGCTCACGGACTCTCCCAACGAGCCTCGCGAGTTCAACAGCGCTTTGTCCGCATTTCTCGATCATTTACAAAAGCCGAAGCAATAGCAACTACCTCGGCATGTCCCGGTGCACAGCTTTGGCGACATACCCAGCCTTCGAGAGCCGCTTTGCCATCTCCTCGGCCATCATCACGCTTCGGTGTTGCCCACCCGTGCAGCCGAACCCGATTGTCAGGTAGCTCTTCCCTTCGTTCACGTAGTGCGGCATCAGGTAGAGCATCAGGTCCGTAACCTTATCCAGGAACTCTCCAGTCTGCGGAAATCCCTTCACAAAACCCGCGACCTTCGAGTCCAGTCCGGTCTTCTCCCTGAACTCCGGCACAAAGTGCGGATTTGGCAAGAACCTCACGTCAAACACCAGGTCCGCGTCGAGCGGTACCCCGTTCTTGAACCCAAAACTGAGACAGGACACAAGGAGCCGCTGGGTTTGGTCTCCATGACCGAACCTCTTCAGAATTTCTTCCCGTAGCTCGTGCACATTGAAGCGCGACGTATCGATCTGCGTATCCGCCACGTTCCGAACTGTGTCCAGCATCTGCCGTTCTTCCACGATGGACCGCGACACGCTTTCCGAGCGACGTAACGGATGCGGTCTCCGCGTCTCAGAGTAACGCCTCACTAGCACGGGATCCTGCGCATCCAGAAACACCACTCGCGTCGGCAGCACGCGCTTCACATGCTTGATGATTTCTGGAAGACGATCGAGGGCCTGTCCTTCGCGCACATCCACAACGATCGCGGCACAATCGATCTCTTTCGATTTAGCCACGAGCCCTGCAAACTCCTGCATCAGTTCGAGAGGCAGATTGTCGACAGCCTGATAGCCAAGATCCTCAAACGCCTTCAGGGCCGAAGCCTTCCCGGCTCCGGATATCCCGGTAAGAATGATTAGCTCTTTTCCGGATGCTTTTGCTGACTTGCCGGCCACGGCGCGGGGGCGCACACCGGTCTTGGACTGCTTGCGCATGCGCCCATCCTAGCATCCTCAATCAACAGCAAACGTCGGCAAACAAAAACAGCGTCACCGCAGTAACGCTGCTTTCATCTCATGGAACTTCTACAAGCTCCATCTGCCCATCGCGCCTGCGATGAAGCACATACAAATCGCCAGCTCGGTTCCTGAAAATCAGCAGGTCCTTGTCGCGAAATTCTGCGTCTTTTACCGCCTCTTCGATTGTCATCGGCTTCACGGCAATCGCCTCAGCGCTGGCGAGAACATGAGGCTCGACAAATGCAGTGCTGGCGGGAAATGAATGCACCGGAATTGCAGTCTTCACCTTCGCCCGCGTCAGCTTTCCGTTCTCATGCACTCCTTCGGGCTGTGCGCCGCGCTTTGCCGGAACCACCGGCGGAGCGGTCAGCACCTTATCCAGTTTCGGCATGCGTTTCCTCTCGTACTGCCTGTCGCGATACTTCAGTGCCTGATTTTCCGCATGCTGAATCGCAATCCGCAGAGCCGCCTCCAGCGTGTCGGCTTTGCCTGCTGCCTCGATCGTCTGCACCCGCGCCTTGATCGTCAGTTCGGCGATCTGCAGATGCCTCTGCGCGCGAAGCACTACGCTCGCACGCGCTCCTTTTCCAAGAATACGGGCAATCCGCTCCAAGCCCTCTTCAGCCTGAGAACGCAATCCCTTCGGAACGCTAACTTGTCTCGCGGTAAATTCCACTTCCATCGTCAGCCTCCGCACTTCTCTCCGGCGTTTCAAACCCCGCCTGAGAAATTCGGATTCTACAGCATTCCGCCTCGAAGCGCGAAACGCCTGAAATCCGACTGTGGAGGAGATTGTACGATCTTCCGGCGGAACGCGCTCCTCAGCCCCGGGGCGCCGATGCCACGGCCTGTGCATGAACTCCAGTTGAACCGCTATCGTGCAGTTCCAGGCTTCTTTCCGCGGCCGCTGCCTCGATCTTACTGTTCACCTCTGCGCCAAATAGCAACATCAGCCCTGTAATGTAGAACCACATCAGCAGACTCACTACGGCCCCGAGCGAACCGTACGTAACGCTGTAGGTATTGAAGTAGTGCAGGTAGATTCTGAATCCCAGCGACGCGAGCATCCAGCCGACAATCCCGATCACCGCGCCCGGCGTGATCCAATGCCATCGCATGTTGCAGTCGGGAGCCCAGTAGTAAAGAACCGCAAACGTCAACGCCAGCAGAACGGCAGCGATCGTCCAGCTCACGAGTCGTACCGCCGCAATCCCCGCCATTCGCAGAATCGTGTCATGTACCTGGACGCCGATGAGGTGTGCAAAGTAGTCTCCGCCCAGCATCGATCCCAGTCCCAGCGATACCATCAAAATAAGTAAGATGGTTAGCCCGATCGCTTGCAGTCTCGCCATCAGGTAAGACCGCCGATCCTCAATTTTGTAAACCGCGTTCAGAGTTTCCTGGATCGCGGTGACCCCCACCGACGCTGACCAGATCGCCGCAATCAGACCGAACGTGACCTTCCCCGACGTCGCAGAAGTCGTAGTCTCATTGAACGTCTTCAGTACAGCCCCCATTGCCGACGTGGGAATCACGATGGCAAGGTGCCCGAGGAGCTGCCCGTAGAACGACTGCGCTGACCGCGCCACGAGTCCCAGGATCGAGCTCGCACAGATCAGCGTTGGGAAGAGTGCAAACAGGAAGTAAAAACCGAGCTCCGCCGCCCACCCGAACACGCGATCTTCGAACAGACCTCTCCACACCCTCTTCGCGACCCGGTTGTACGGAATCTCCCTAAGGCTCCAGAACGACTTGAGCGGCGTCCGAAAAACTGTCTCCCAGACTCGGCGCTCATGACGCGGCAGGGTCTTGTCCAGCTTCGGGACACTGTCAGGATTTGGAACAAAATCAGCTGAGTCCATCGCGGCCCATCCCCACAACTTCCCCCGCTTAGATGCCGCATCTGGAGTACTCGATTGATGCCGATTTGGATCATTCTCATCCGTCGGCCCCATTCCATCCCTTGAGCAAACACCTACATACCACCTGCATCCAAAGACCAGATGGTGTGTTTAGCCGGCAGTGCTCGGATTTCCCTCCCTTGTGTCCTTAGGATCTTTGCTTTGTCATGCCTGTTGCCTCTGAGCTTGATCGCTGCGCGCGTGATTCCCGCGCAGACCAAGAACCCGTCTGCCCAATCGACTCCGCCTGAAAAGACTCCGCAGGACTCCAATACCCCACCCGCCGAGCAGATACTTTCATCCTATGAAGGCCAAGCGGTCACGTCCGTCGAAATAGCCGGCCGCCCAGACCTCAAGACCGCCGACTTCGAGCCAAAATT
>Ga0105248_10009925_pt1 | contig 10483 bp, 7 predicted proteins | sample KBSS34metaG_FD_81524 | JGI IMG/M metagenome (GOLD analysis project Ga0105248, IMG submission 81524) | Switchgrass rhizosphere microbial communities from Kellogg Biological Station, Michigan, USA - KBS S3-4 metaG | ecosystem: Host-associated > Plants > Roots > Rhizosphere > Soil | place... | reverse complement strand
CGCCGCCCAACGCTTTGCGGCTGCCTCTGCGTCCGGGATCAACGGCTTCACCCCGCCCTCCGGATTCTCGCTCCCGAAGATCGCGGCGTCGATTTCGCCATCGCGCAACATCTGCAGCAATTCTTTGCCGGCAGGGGCGCGCTCGACCCAAGGCGGGTCTACGAATTCGGCCACGTGCGGGTCTTCGAAAGTGATCCACTGGATGCGCTTGAAATCCACGCCATGTTCTTCTTCGAGGAAGCCGCGAACCCAAGCGCCCGTGGTCTGGGTGTACGCGCGGACGCCCACTCGGCGGCCGGGAAGGTCCGAGGGCGTCAGAGGGGCGCGATCCGGGTTGTAGAAAATCGTGTGATGCTGGCCGCGGGCCACGGCCACCGCTGGCATCAGCACGTAAGGCTTGCCAAACGCCTTGGCCTGAAGAAACGTGACGATGGCCAGTTCGCCCAGGTCAAATTTCTGCTCCCGCACGAGCGCCTTGAAAGCCTTGTTTGCGATTTTCACGTCGGCGAAAGCAAAGTTCACGAGTGGAGAACTTACCTGGCCGCTTTTTAGCGCGGCGGTATTGGGGTTCGTCGCCAGAAGCGTCTGCAAGGTCAATGCGTTTGGGGTTTCTAGCATGGGCTTATTTGGCGGTCACAGCTTGGCTGGCCAATGCGGGGTAGAGGGTCAGCGCCGTTTTGGAAAAAATCCATTCGCGGTCCTCTGCGGAGAGGACCGACAAACCCTCCTGCGATGCCTTCAAGAGTTCCGCGAGCGTTCCTTCCGACGCGGGGAAGTTTGAGCCCCAAGCTATTCGCGACGCGCCGAATTCGGACACCAGGAGAGGGAAAAAGCTTTCGGGTGTGGCCTTGCCGTTGCGTGCTTCTGCGACAGTCCGCGGAGTCACCTTCAAGTACAAATTCTTATAGCGGGCCAGACGAAAAATGTCTCCTGCGGCAGCGTAGGGAGGGCCATCCGACAGGGTCGGCTTTGCGAGATGGTCGAGGATCACGGACACCTGGGGGAAGCGCTCGAGCATCCCGATGAGCTGCGGAATCGCTTTCACCGTCATTTGCATACACACGGGTATCCCCACTTCGCCGGCGCATTCCCATGCCGGGAAGGATCGCGGATCGTCAACCCAGTCCGCCTGATTCGGCATGGTGCTGCCGGCGGTAAAGAGCCGGAGGCCCGTCAGTTTCCGCCCGACCCAGTAATGAATTTTCTCCGCTGCATCGGGCGCAACCACGTCTACCGAAAAGACGCCGGTAAAGCGTTCCGGGTGAGCCGCGACGGCATCGGCGACATAAGAATTGTCGTGGCCATAGCAGGTTGAGGCCTGCACCAAGGCTGCTTTTGCGATTCCCGCCTGGTCCATGGCCGCAACCATCTGATCAATGCTAACCGGTCTCTCTCGCGACCAGTCGGACTTATGACCGCCCAGGGGAGAGTTCGGATAGCGCACGGTGTTCGTGCTTATGACGTGCGGGTGGATATCTACGATCATTGCTGCGTAAGTCGTCCTCTGCGGTCATTATGCTTTACTCGCATCCTCTGAGGATAAGTGACTTTGACTTGCCCGGCTTCTGCTCCGGCGTCCAGTGTCGGGCGAGTCGGCCACCTGGTCGGCAGGCAATCCCAGTTATCCAAACGAAACGCCGCGCGGAATCAAGCGGTTTTCGTAAGCCTGCCGCTCCAACTCCTCACGGAAATCGGGATGCGCCAGTGCAATCAGCGCCTGCGCGCGCTCCGCGACGGACTTTCCCTTCAAATTGACGGAGCCATATTCCGTAACCACATACATCACGTCGGAACGCGGCGTGGTTACGATATTCCCGGGCGTAAGGTTAAACACGATGCGGCTGCGGCGTTCGCCGCGCTTGTCGTAGGTCGATGCCAGGCACAGGAATGACTTGCCGCCCTTCGACGCGTAGGCGCCGCGCACGAATTGCAGTTGCCCTCCCGTGCCGCTGATGTGGCGGTGACCGTCGGATTCCGAGGCCGCCTGGCCCTGCAAGTCCATCTGCGTGGTGTTGTTGATCGACACCACCCGATCGTTTTGCATAATGATGTGCGGCGAGTTCGTGTAATCCACCTGATGGCAGTAGAAATGCGGGTTGCGGTTGGTGGTGGCGTAGAGACCGCGCGAGCCCAAGGCAAAGGTATAGGTGATCTTGCCCGGGTCTAGCGTCTTGCGCGATCCGGTCACCCTGCCGGAACGGTACAGCAAGCCCAGGCCGTCCGTGAGCATCTCCGTGTGGATTCCTAAATCTTTCACCCCGCTTTCCAGCAAAAGAGAGCATACGGCATTCGGCATTCCGCCGATCCCGATCTGAATACAAGAGCCGTCCTCAACTTCGCTGGCAATGCGCCGCGCCACCGCGCGGTCAATCTCGCCCGGCTCCGGATTCGGCAACTCCGCGCACGGCTGGTGATCGCCCTCAATCATGAAATCGACCTCGCTCACGTGCACGCCGTTGTCCTTGCCGAAGACGTAAGGCACCTCACGGTTGACCTCGACGATGACCACCTTCGCGCGTTCGATCACAGCCCGCTGCCACACATTCGCGGGGCCGAAGTTGAAATACCCGCCGTCGTCCATGGGGCAAGTCTTGAGGATGACAATGTCCACGGGATCGAGAAAGCGCCGATAATAGTCCGGCACTTCTCCCAGATTGAGTGGCGTGTAGTTGCAGCGGCCGGCGTCGTGCTTCTTGCGGTCGTAACCCGAAAAATGCCAGCTGAACATGTGGAAGTGCTTGCCTTCAGGATCTTCTTCGATTACCGCGCGCGGCCGCATCGACAGACAGGAACGGATCTTGACGTTCTCGAGTCCGTCCTTACGCGCCGCCAGCGCCTTATCGAATACGTCCGGTTGACAGGTCGACACACCGTAGTCCAACCACATGCCGGACTTGACGAGCCCGGCGGCCTGCTCTGCGGAAATCGTTTCAGTAGTCACCGGTGAATGCTTTCCGGGCGGTTGCCAATGTTCAACCAAGTCTATAACGAAAAACGGAAAACAATGTGAGGTTATGGTGCCGGAGGGTCCTAGAAGGTCGGTGATAGGCAGATGTCTGAAAGCGCTGTGATTTTCAAGCTCCTTTTTTCGATCCGCCGTTGCCCAACATTGCGGTCACAGATACACTGCAAGCGGCCGGAGCGGAGGATAAGCCTCTGCTGGGAAGAAAGCTGAGCGCCGACTCCGGGGCCAAGACCAAGCTGGGCCCGGCGTCGAGCCGAGCCCCAGCGGCAAACTTATTTCCCAGGGGCTTGGCGACGGAGTGCCCAGAGATATGCGTTCCTCTGAAAACCAGCGCGCAGACAGTTTATTGCGCCGAGCGTTCGGATGCCCGATAAGGCCGATTGCCGGAATGGGCGCCGCCGAACTCCCCAAAAAGATGTGGACGCCAACCAGTTAAACGGTTGGCATCCGCAGTCACCGCGCGTGCGGCAAGTACCCCCCGGTAAAGCCGAACCATGCCGTTAAACAATGTCGGCCCACTCGATAGGAGCGGGACTACTTATGTTCATGCAACCCTCTAGCAGGGCGAGTCGGAGAAATCACCCTGCAGAGACTCGCGATCTCGACGGAACCAATATGGACGGTTACCGCCACTGAGAACGCAATGGCTGTGGAATGCAACGACGAGATTAAACCCTGCTCTTGCGTCGGCGCAATTTGCTTCCGATCAACGCCACTCCGCCGAGCAAAAGCATAGAGAGAGTGGTCGGCTCCGGCACAGTAGATACAATGAATTGGCCTGAGTGGGTGCTCGATATGCTTTGACCCGCTAGAATGTCCGCTTGTATGGTGCTGGCATCCAGGTTCAGTTGAGTTGTGAAGGCGCCTTTCCAGAATGATGTGACGCCACCATCTGTAACTGTTCCATTGGCCGACAATCCGACGGCTGTATTGCCTCCGCCTAAGTTTGTCAAAAGAAAAGGCGATCCGGCGAATACTGAGCAAGAAGCCCCGATCGCCAACCCGGAACAATTCAAATTTGCAGAGCCCGGACCAAGGCCGGTAAGTACAAAGTCGAGGGTGCTGCCCGTAAACGTCATAAATTGATCAGTTATGCCGCCGCCAGCGGTCAGGTTCTTTATGTTGCCCGCAACCCCAGCTCCAAGGGTTCCGCCGGAGTAAGTGACGTTGGTCCCTATGCCAGTATCAATGCAGCCAGTCCCCGCAACCGTTCCAGTTGGAGACCAAGTAATCGACGTGGCATTGACCGTAACCCCACCTCCAGCGCAATTAGCAACATTTAGCGGGCCTATGGCGGTAGCCATTGCGGTACTAGAACAACCCAAAACAGCTATGCTTGCTGCTAGCATGTAAAATTTACTCTGCAAAATTTTCACTGCATCCTCCTTCATTACTATCTTTTGCGCGGTACTGCCGCATGCTCTACGCGCACAGAATATCATGCTTACGTGGCTCTACAACCAAAAACACCTTAGGTTGTTAGCATATTAGTACTACTGCTTGAGTACCACAGGGTGGTGTAACCCGCAAGCTGGATAGGTTACTAGGCAATTCCGCGGAGAAACTCGCGGAATCGGTTGGTAGTTTGATCTTTTCGAAAGATGGCAGACCAGCGTTTCGCGATTGCGGAGTAGGAACCTTGAGAAAGGAGCTCTTGGATGGCGGAGCGTAGCTCTTTGCGCGAGGCTTCTTCAGCCCGGACACCCAGGCCAGCACCGTTTTCCTCAAGGACCGCAGTGGAGAGATGCTGATCCGCGTTGCTAGGGATTGCGAGCACTGGCGTCCCTGCCGTCAGTGCGGAGTAGACTCCTCCGCTGCCACCCTGAGTTACAACCAGCGCTGAATGACTCGCCATTTCCGTGAACGAAACCAGATCGCAAGCATATGTATTTGCGTCGACAGGGGGAGGGAACCGACCTGAGGTAGCCAACACGATGGAGACGGGCAATCGCGCTAATACTTCCAGCAATTGCGGTAAAACCCTGATCGGTCCTGAACTGCCCAAACTTATAAACACTTTCGGCTTGGGGTCGCTGAGCATTCGTTCCCACCATTCGGGTTGACCAGCGATCGGAGCCCAACTGCAGGTCCCGACGTAGCAGTGATTGGGGGGGGCACCGTCGGTCGGTAAAAATTCAGGGACATCAGGATATAAGACGTAGTCTCCGTCCGTATACATCTTCCTTAGATCCAGTGGTAACGACGCAATCCCGAATTCCTTTCGCAATCGATTCATCTGTCCCACATGGATTGCAAACGCCAACGGTTCAATGGAGCGGTAAAGAGGCCCAAGCAAACGGGGGGAGATAATGCGCGTCAGCGGCAGTTCTGGGATTATCGAGCGAGACTTGGCGTAAGGGCTCCAGTAAGCGTTCATTATTACCGCGAATGGCACTCTTTCCAGGCGGGCACTGATCGACAGAGACAGGCGCATGTCGCCGATCACAATATCCGGCTTAAGTCTGCGGATCAGCCGGCAATCCTCTTGGACGTAACTCCGCAGCACGTCGGCGGAGAACATAGGCTTACCTCGTGCGATGTTCTTTAGGAAGTCCGCTGGCGGGGCGGTTTTGAGTTCTCCCGTGTGATAGGTCTTCTGCGATAGATGGATTGCAAAGCGGGCTGGTGCGTAAAGGTGAATGTCGTATTCCTCCCCATAAGGAACCAGCGAATCCGCCAGCGCAACGGGTCGTGCAAAGTGCGCCAGTGTGGCTCCTTCTGCCAAAAACAAGATGCGCATGGTTACGCCCCTTATTCCAGCACACCCCTTTCCACGTGTGGATGGTAAAAGAATCAACTTACGGCGCATGGTGCGATCAGGTAGGGTCTCTTTCCATTGAACGGATTCCGCAAGCGCAGTAATATCTACCGTCGTTGTATCCGCTAGCGCTTCTTAGCGCAGGATTGTGATGGAATGGTCTTCTTTCGGACTGGGGTATTCGAATCGCCGTAACTGTCGATTGATAACTTGAGTCGGGCTCGATAGGTTAAAGCGCATTTTAACGACGTTAGGAATAGTGAGAATGAATTTTACTTCGTCAAGACTTCCGTCGCCCCGGCAGTCCGTGCTGCTTGCACCGTCCCACACCGCTGCACCCAGAACACATGGCAGAGCGCGGCAAAACAGCAGCGAACATCGCCGTCTTCTCGCCGAGGCTCAACGGCTGCGGGGCAGGATTTACCTCGCCGATGGAGCGATCGACGCGCATCAATTGACCGAAAATGGCCTTCATGTGCAAGCTGCCGATCAGCGAAGTTTCCACCTCCTCTCATTGAATAGTGAAGGCCGCGTCGTGGCATGTACGCGATATTTACCGCACGCTAATACGATCGAGTTTGGAAGACTGACCTTGGCTCAATCCCCATTAACCACGAACGGGCGATCGCGGCCCCTGCTGGAACGCGCCGTCGGTCGTGAACTCGTGCGGGCCCGAAACCTTGGTTATGGATACGTTGAAATGGGCGGCTGGGCGCTAACGGAAGAATTGCGCGGCTCCACGGAAGCTGTACGGATGGTCGTGGCTATTTATGCTTTAGCCCGCATTTTGGGAGGAGCCTTGGGGATAAGCACAGTTACTAAACGACATGCTTCCGCGTCGATTTTAAGGCGTTTGGGTGGAGCACCGCTGAGTGCCGGGGCGGAGGAACTGTCCCCGTACTACGATCCGAACTACAACTGCGAGATGGAAATTTTGCGTTTCGATTCCGACTGCCCGAGCAAAAATTACGAGAGCGCGGTTCGGCGCTCTCAGGACGCGCTCGCCCACATTCCTTTCCTCGCGCCAGAACCAGCCGATCTGAATGTAGCGATGCATGGTCAGCTGATCGCTCGCGCAACAGCCTAAAAGATCCATTTAACCTCCGCCGAAATTCGGCGCTCCCGCCGCTCGGCAGAACTGCATGCTGTTCCCCCTGTTATCGGCGTCTTCTGAACGATTGAGGCGTTCCAGCACGACGCGAGCACGCGCCGGTAAAGAGCCGCGGGGCATCCCTGTCGTAACGGACAACATCCATTTTTCGGTCTTACCTTACATTGCTTGATATCGCCCAGGCGCCAGAATCCCATTCGGGTCTACCCCGTTCTTAATGGCTCGCAGCAAGCCCGAGTATCCATCGTGGCTATCCGCTTCGCTCATGGTTTGAATTCCCAGGCGGTAGGAATAATATCCGCGGTCCGTCAATGCCCGTAGCAAATGCTTATAGCAGGCCATGGCGCGCTCATCCTCGCCGGCTTGGCTCCGGTCGTAACTGATCGAAACGACGCAGCACAGGGACCGCTCCGTAATCAGAGTCAGCGATATCGCCGGTTCAAACCCGTACTCCAGCAAAATCGTGCTGGCGATTCGAGTCATACGGGCGGCATGCTCTCCTTCCATGGGGGCCACGGGTGCGCACCACAGCAAACCGCAGCCGTCCCGGTCCGGGTCCATTTGTGAGGGAGGTGGAGTTTTCTTGCGCCAGTAGCAACTCGCTAGCGGCTGTCCGGTGGGAACTCCCTTCAGCAACCCGAAAACCGGCCGAACCAATTCTAGAGTGCGGCGCAGATCCCATCCGGTCAAAAGTTGATAAGGCTTGGCAAAACGTGACGCGAGCCGTAGCATGCGATCGTCGAGGAACTGCAGTCGCTCCACTTTGCCCTTTAGCGCCCGGCGCATGAGACGGCGCGCTTCGGCAACCTGGCGGCGAGTGCCGTACAAACCGCCGGACGCGCTCCAAGCCCCGAACTTAAGGCGGCGGCGGAGTTCGAGCATCACATCCTCACGCAACGGGACGCTGCCGCCGCACTCTTCCCACGGGTATTGCTGAAGGCTGGAGAGCACCTTATAGTCATTGGCGATGTGCACGGTGCTACGCAGAGCACCACTCAGCCGCAAAGGGCGCAACGCCTCGATCAACGGAGCGAGTTGACTGTCTTCGTCGCACTGAAAGAAGAAGGCTTGAAAATAAGGGGGCGCCGGCATCAGCCAGATGGTCATGCGCGTCACAATCCCCAGGTTGGACTGAGAAAACAGACCGTCCAAGGTAGGGCCTACTCCCCATTTATAAACCGCGGCGGTTTGAGCATTTGGAAAACGAGCAAACCCGGTGCGTGCGATTTCGCCTGACGGGAGAATGACTTCGAAGCCGCACACATGCGCAAAGTGATCTCCGTAAGGCGTGTGTCCGAAACCCCGCTCCATCACGTTTCCGATAAGACTGCAGTCCGGACCTGCTCCCGTCGCGTCCAGCCAAAGCCGCGATCCGCGAGCCTGCAGGAACTCATGGAGCTGCCCTTGGGTAACGCCGGGTTCCACGGTCACATAGGCTAGCTCTTCACTGAAATCGACGATTTGATTCATCCGCCCGAGATCGAGCAAGACGCTGGAACGGGCCACGGGAACTCGCGATCCATAGCCTCGATTCTTGCCGGTGCTAATAGGGTAGACGGCAATTCGAAATTGATTTGCAATGCGAAGGCAATCCTGAACCTGGCTACGGTTAGCCGGACGAAGAATGGCAGAGACGGATTGCGTGGTAGCGAACGTTGCAGTTTCTGCAGCCGCCAAGCTGGCCGAATCTACGGCCGCGTAACCCGCGCCGAGGACCTCAGTCCATCGCTCTAGCGCTTGCTCAAGCCGAGCGCTTGTTTCTTGAATTACGGTTTCGATGTTGCTCAGTGTACCATCGAGTGGTTCCGTAGATACAAAAATTTCTGGAACAAATTCTAGACGCCCAATGCCTCAGCGAATACGATACTTTTCCCAGGTAAAATTGACGCGATCTCAGTGGCGTCCGGAAAGAGCTACCGCACGATTCAAGTAAAAAAGACCACTCGCCGCGGTTCCAGCAGTCGGACGTCCCGCGTTCCGTAGCACATGCCTTATGGCCGATCACGTGCTCCGGTCCCGCTTCCCGCTGTAAAGCTTATAAGGCGCGTCAACCGCCGCAAGCGGCCGCGTAGTATCTGGAGCCTTTAATTTGCAAGTAGCTCAAACACAATCAAATACGGTTCTACGTCCGGGTTCCATTCACCGGCGCTTTTCATTTCCTTCACGACGGCTTGTACTGCTCGCCCCCCCGCACGCCTGCATCCCCAAAATAATCCATGACGCTCACGAGAGTTATCAAGATCATCGGTATCTACTTTGGGAGATGCAACGATTCCGTGGACGAGTCTATCTAGCGGACGGCGCAGTCGAGCAAAGTGATTTGATCGATGGGCGCCACGTAGTCGCCGCTGACGACCACAGTTGGCACTTCTTAGTCCGCGACGCAAATGGTGACATTTCGGGATGCATCCGCTACCAGGCGCATGACCTTGGCAGCCTCTTGTTACGCCTTTCGGTTTTCAACACTTCGCTGGCCGCCTGCCCGGAGTGGGGGCCGACTTTAAAACGGGCGGTCGAATCTGAAATGAGCTTGGCGAAGACCCGGCAGCTTTCCTTCGTGGAAGTTGGCGGGTGGGCAGTTGCTGAACACTTGCGTGGCACTGCGGAACCATTGAGACTCGGACTAGTCGCCTACAGTTTGGGTCGACTGATGGGGGGCGCCGTGGGTTTGTGCACAGCCACCCGGCGTCATTGTTCGTCGTCGATTCTAAGGCGGATCGGTGGGAGTTTTCTGGAGCACGAGGGTACGGCAATCCCTACCTACTATGACCCCCGGTATGCGTGCGAGATGGATATCTTGCGATTTCATTCATGGAATCCTAATCCTCGTTATGAGCAATGGATCGAGGAAATTAGAAATTCGCTACAACGCCTCACGATAATTCTCAGCTCTAGTAGAGCCCCAGTTTCTGCGGCTTCCGCTAGTTGACCGCGGTTCGCTGACACAACACTATTGGTCTCGATTTCGATCCGGCTCGCGATTCATGCTCGGGAATAAGGGTTTGGGTTGGGGTCCTCTATCGTTAATCGCCCGACAACGATCGGACCCCGGACAGCCTGGCGGGCCCATCGGGCGGCGCTCGCATCTCTTTTCCTCCGACGCGCTAGCCAAGAATCGTAGCGCCATTAGAAGGCAGCCCGGGAGACCTCAAAATCCGTGAATGAGCCAAAACAGTAGACTTGTCTTTGATGAAGAAAATTGGCTTTCTCTCATTCGGCCATTGGACGCCTTCTCCGCAGTCAGGAACGCAATCGGCGGCTGACGCACTACTGCAGTCCATTGACCTCGCCGTGGAGGCCGAGCGCCTGGGAATGGACGGAGCATACTTTCGCGTTCATCACTTCGCGCGGCAACTCGCGTCACCGTACCCGCTGCTCGCTGCGATCGGTGCTAAGACGCGAAGCATTGAAATTGGCACCGCAGTGATTGATATGCGGTATGAGAACCCTCATTACATGGCGGAGAATGCTGGCGCTGCGGATCTCATCGCTTGCGGGCGCCTGCAGTTAGGAATCAGCCGCGGTTCTCCCGAACAGGTAATCGAGGGATGGCGCTACTTTGGCCACCGCCCGGTTGAAGGCGAGGACGATGCAGGTATGGGCCGGCGGCACGCCGAACAGTTTCTCGAGCTACTGGGCGGCAAAGGCT
>Ga0105248_10009922_pt1 | contig 10484 bp, 9 predicted proteins | sample KBSS34metaG_FD_81524 | JGI IMG/M metagenome (GOLD analysis project Ga0105248, IMG submission 81524) | Switchgrass rhizosphere microbial communities from Kellogg Biological Station, Michigan, USA - KBS S3-4 metaG | ecosystem: Host-associated > Plants > Roots > Rhizosphere > Soil | place... | reverse complement strand
CGGAGGGAGACTACAATTGGAGCGGCCACCTTGGCAACAATTTCGTCGTATCGTCAAATTTGTTGCGAAATGAAGCCGCCAACCTATAATTGGTCATGCCACTCATGAACACCGCAGAGCAACGGCATGACATCGGCGACAGTGCGGGGGCCGTCGTCGCGCATATCCGCCAGCTGATCGATCGCGGCGCGCTCGGGCCCGGCGCCCGCCTGCCGGCGGAGCGCGATCTGGCGCGGCTGGTCGGCGTCAGCCGCCCCACCGTCCGCGCCGGACTGCGCACCCTGGCCGCGCTCGGCGTCGTGCGCTCGCGCCGCGGCTCCGGCACCTACATCCCCGACGGTCCGCCGACGCTCGGCGCCGAGGCGCTCAGCTTTCTCGCCGCGCTGCACAAGTTCACGGTGGACGACGTCTACGAGGCGCGGCGGATTCTCGAAGTCGGCGCCGCCGGGCTCGCTGCCGAGCGCGCCACTCCTGAACAGCTCGCGACGCTCGCCGACGAGGTCGCCGGCCTGTTCGCGTCGCTCAACGATCGGCAGGTGTTCCTCGTCCACGACATCAACTTTCACCGCGGGATCGCGGCCGCGTCCGGCAATCCCATCGTCGCCTCGTTCGTCGAGATGGTCGCTGCTCTCTACTATGAGCGGCGCCGCATGACCGCCGAGCGCGCCGTCGATCGCGATCTGCGCGACGCCGCCGACGCGCACCGGCAGATCTATCAGGCGGTCCGCGCGAAGGACGTCGAACGAGCACGGCGGCTGATGAACGAACACCTGCAGCGCGCGCGCTCGTACCAGGCCAAGGAAGTGCTCGCGTCCACGTTCAAAGTGCAGGGGTCGGCGAAGCGGAGAGCGGCCCGATGACCGCGTCGCCCTTCGACCTCACCGGCCGCACCGCGGTCGTCGTCGGCGGCACGACCGGAATCGGGCGCGCGCTCGCGCTCGGCCTTGCCGATGCCGGCGCAGACGTCGTCGCCACCGGACGCCGCCCTGCGGCGGTCGACGATGTGTCGGCGGCAATCGAGCAGCGGGGACGCCGGACGCTCCGGCATCCCGCCGACGTCGGCGAGAGCGCGTCGCTGCAGGCGCTTCGCGACGCGTGCCTGAAGGCCTTCGGCCGCGTCGACATCGTGGTCGCGGCGGCCGGCATCACCAAGCGGATGCCGACGCTCGACATGTCCGAATCCGACTGGAGCCAGATTCTCGATACGAACGTCACCGGGATGTTCAGGACCTATCAGGCGTTCGCACCGTCGATGATCGCGCGCGGATCGGGGCGGTTGATTGGCGTCGCCTCGCTCGCGTCCTTCGTCGGGCTGCAGGAAGTGGCGGCGTATACCGCGAGCAAGGCGGCGGTCGCCGGGTTGACGCGGGCGCTGTCGGTCGAGTGGGCGCGGCACGGCGTGACCGTCAACGCGATCGCGCCTGGTGTCTTCGAGACCGATCTCAACCGCGAGATCCTCAAAGGCGCGCGCGGCCAGGAGTTCAAGCTGCGCACGCCGATGGGCCGCTTCGGCAAGGTCGACGAGCTCGCCGGCGCCGCGGTCTATCTCGCGTCCGACGCGGCCAGCTTCGTCACCGGTCAGCTGATCGCCGTGGACGGCGGGTTCCTCGCGAGCGGAGTCAATCAATGAATCCGGCGATCGTGATCAGCGCGGAGGACAACGTCGCGACGGCGCTCGAGGCACTCGAGGTCGGACAGACGATTCAGGCGGGGGACGCGACGGTCCAGGTGGCCGAGACGATCCCGCGCGGGCACAAGGTCGCCCTGCTCGCGATCCGCGCTGGCGCCGTCATCGTCAAGTACGGGAGTCCAATCGGACACGCCTCCTCCGACATCGCGGCCGGCGCGCACGTGCACACCCACAACGTCTCGAGCGAACGGGGCCGCGGCGATCTCGCGCAGGCAGGCGCACGATGACACAGGCCTTCCTCGGCTACAAGCGCCCCGGCGGCCAGGTCGGCGTCCGCAACCATGTCCTCGTCGTGCCGACCGTGATTTGCGCGGCGGTCGTCGCCGAACGGATTGCGGCGGCGATTGCGCCGATTGGCGCCGCGCTGCCGCATCTGGCGGGCTGCGGACAGATCGGCCCGGACCTCAGCGTCACGCACGACACGCTCGCCGCCTATACGCGGCACCCGAACGTCGGTGCCGTGATCGTCGTCGCACTCGGATGCGAGCAGGTCGTTGCGCAGTACCTGGCGGACTGCGCACGGCAGGCCGGCAAGGACGCGCGCATCGTCTCGATTCAGGGCGAGGGAGGCACCGTGCGCGCGACCGCGCGCGGCATCGAGATCGCCCGTGAGCTCGCCGTCACGCTCGGCCGGGTCGAGCGCGAGTGGTGCCCCGCCTCGTCGCTTGTCCTGTCCGTGAAATGCGGCGGATCGGACTACACCTCGGGGCTCGCGTCGAACCCGGTCGTCGGGCGCGTCGCCGACACGCTCGTCGATATGGGGGGTTCGGTAGTGCTCGGCGAGATCGCCGAGATCATGGGCGCGGAGCATCTGCTGGCGGCGCGCGCGTCCACGCCGGCGGCGGCCGCGCATCTGCTGCGGCTCGTCAACCGCGTCGAGGCGGAGGCGATGGCGCTCGGTCTCGACATCCGCGGCACGCAGCCGTCCCCGGGGAACATCCGCGGCGGGCTCACGACAATCGAAGAGAAATCGCTCGGCGCCACGCACAAGGCCGGCCAGCGCACCCGGCTCGAGGAGGTCGTGCCCTACGCGGGCCGCATCACGAAACCCGGGCTCACGGTCATGGACACGCCCGGCCTCGACGTCGAGTCGGTCACCGGCATGGTCGGCGGCGGCGCGCAGGTGGTCCTGTTCACGACCGGCCTGGGCACGCCGACCGGCAACCCGATCGCGCCGGTCATCAAGATCACCGGCAACGCGCGGACGGCCGAGACGATGGCGGACAATACCGACATCGACGTCAGCGCAGTCCTGACGCACGCCGAGTCGTTCGAGAGCGCGGCGGCACGGGTGTTCGAGGACATGTGCGAGGTGGCATCGGGCCGGCCGGCCGCTGCCGAGCGTCTCGGACATCGCGAGTTCGCCATTCATCGCCGAAACGCGACGATCTAGGATCACCACGATGGCATTGCCACACGCGCGGGAAGTTGCGGCGCCCGCGGGGCGCATCGGAAAATTCCGCTGGACGATCTGCGGCCTGCTCTTCCTCGCCGCGACGATCAATTACGTCGATCGCCAGGTGATCGGCATCCTGAAGCCGACGCTGCAGGCGCAGTTCGGCTGGACCGAGATCGACTACGGCGACATCGTCTTCGCTTTCCAGATGGCGTACGCGATCGGCTATCTGTTCGCCGGCCGCGTCATGGACCTGCTCGGCATCAAGCGCGGGTTCGCGCTCGCGCTGACGATCTGGTCGCTCGCCGCGATGGCGGCAGCCGCCGTCCCTCGGTTCGGCCCGGCGGCCGCCCTCCTCCTCGGAGCCGTCGGTCTGACCTACTCCGCATCGGTCGCGGGCTTCATCGTCGTCCGCTTCGTGCTCGGGCTCGGCGAGTCGGGCAACTTCCCCGCGGCGATCAAGACCGTCGCCGAGTGGTTTCCGCAGCGAGAACGCGCCTTCGCAACCGGGCTGTTCAATGCAGGCACGAATATCGGCGCGGTGATCACGCCGATGACGGTGCCGTTCATCACCGCGCGCTTCGGCTGGACGTGGGCGTTCGTCCTGACCGGCGTGCTCGGCTTCGCGTGGCTCGTCGCGTGGCTGGTGATTTATGAGAAGCCTGACCGGCATCCTCGGCTGAAGGCGCCGGAGCGCGCGTTCATCACCAGCGATCCCGTGCCGCCGGCGACGCACATGCCGTGGCTCAGCCTGATGGGATACCGGCAGACCTGGTCGTTCGCATCGGCGAAGTTCCTCACCGATCCGATCTGGTGGATGTATCTCTTCTGGCTGCCGGATTTCTTCAGCCGGAACTACGGCCTGTCGCTGCTGGAGCTCGGGCCGCCGATCATCGTCATCTACGTCGTGGCGGACATCGGCAGCGTCGGCGGCGGCTGGCTGTCGTCACGGCTGATCCGCCAGGGCTGGAGCGTCAACTCGGCACGCAAGACCGCGATGCTGATCTGCGCGGTCGCGGTGATCCCGATCATCGCCGCGGCCAGCGTGAAGAACATGTGGGCGGCGGTCGCGCTCATCAGCCTGGCCACGGCGGCGCACCAGGGATGGTCGGCCAACGTGTTCACACTCGCGTCGGACATGTTCCCGCCGCAAGCCGTCGGCTCCGTCGTCGGTCTCGGCGGCTTCGCCGGAGCCGTCGGCGGCATGCTGATCGCGAAAGTCACCGGGTACGTGCTGCAGATGACGGGAAGCTACACGATCGTACTGATGATCGCCGGAGGCGCGTATCTCGTCGCGCTGGCGGTCGTGCAGATCCTGACACCGAAGCTCGAGCCGGCGCGCATCGCCTGAAGCGGCTTCGATCGGGCTACCTGGCGCAGCCCTTCAGGGCTGCGGGCAACGCAGGGCTGAAGCCCTGCGCCACACGGTAATGAAGACCGTTCGAACGACTGACGACCAACGACCAACGACCAACAACTATAAGGTCTGATGCGCCTGTTCGATTAGGTACCGTTTATTCATCTCCGCCGATTCCTTCGGCGTGCGGCCGGGATCCGGGACACGATCGAGCTCGACGATCGCCCATTTGTCGTACTTGATATCGCGCAGCGCCGCGAACACGCCGGGCAGATCGACACGCCCTCGCCCAAGCTCGACGAACTCGTACGGGCTTGACCCACCAGGCCCACCTGCCCTACCTGCCCCACCCGCCCTCACATCCTTGAGGTGGACCACGTCGATCCACTCGCGATACTCGCGAATCGCCGCGACAGGATCGCCGCCGCCCTGCTGGTAGTGCGCGACGTCGAAGAGCAACCGGACATGCTTGCGATCCGCGGCGTCGAGCACGGCCCGCACTTCCGGCGGCTTCTCACCCGTGCTGTTCATGTGATGGTGATAGACCAGCGGCACGCCGATGCCGGCCGTCCGCTTCCCCAGCTCCGTCATCAATCGTCCAAGGCGCCGGTAGTCGTCGGCGACGACGGCGCGGTCCTTCGGGCGCTCGTCGATCACCTGAAGGTACTTGCCGCCCGCGTCGCGAACGAACTGCGCGTGTTTGACGTGCAGCGACAGCATTTCCTGTTCGCGCGCCGGATCGATCGACAGGTTGCCGCTCGAGAGCACGGCAAACGTCAGCTGGTGCCGTTCGAGCAGTGCGCGCAGCTCTTTCGGCTTGTCGCCGTACTGTGCGAACGCCTCGCCGCGGAGCTGAATGGCCTTGAACCCGACGGCTGAAATGTCTGCCATCGCCTTGACGATGTCGGAGCCCCATGTGATCGCGGCGTAGCCGAAATGCATCGAGGGGTCGGTGGCGGTCCGGCTAAAGCCGGACACGACATGTGAGGCGGCGGCCGCGACTCCGATCGTTGTCAGAAACTGTCTGCGTGTCACCATGAGTGCACCGTCCCATCGAGCTTGCGGTTGACCGGAAGATACGCGGGGTCGTACGGGTAGGCGGCCGCCAGCACTTCGTCGATGTCCACACCCAGACCGGCCGCATCGCCCGGGTGCATCGCACCGCCCTCGAACGTGTACGCATGCGGGAACACCGTGTCGGTCTCCGGCGTGTGGCGCATGTACTCCTGGATGCCGAAGTTGTGAACGCTGAGATCGAAATGCAGTGCCGCCGCCATCGCAACCGGACTGAGATCGGTCGCGCCGTGCGAGCCGGTGCGCACGTGGTGCAGCTCGGCGAGCGCCGCGATCTTGCGCAGGTGGCTGAGGCCCCCGCCGTGGACGACGGTCATGCGGATGTAGTCGATCAGCTCCTCTTCGATCAGCTGTGCCGCATCGTAGATCGTGTTGAACACTTCCCCAACGGCAATCGGCGTCGTGGTGTGCTGCCGGATCGTGCGGAACGCCGCCTGATGCTCGGCTGGAACCGGGTCTTCGAGCCAGAAGAGACGGTAGGGCTCGAGGCTTTTGCCCAGGCGCGCCGCTTCGATCGGCGTCAACCGATGGTGGACGTCGTGCAGCAAGTGAACGTCGAAGCCGACTTCGCGCCGCAGGCGATCGAACAGCGGCGGCACGAAGTCGAGATACCGCTCGGTGCTCCACACGCTCTCGAGCGGCATCCCTTTCTGCGCCGGCTCGTAGTAGAGCGTGCCGCGGCCGACGCCGTAGGCATGGAGGACGCCGGGGATCGCGCACTGCGCGCGCACCGCCTTGTAGCCCAGACTCATGTACTCCTGAACCGCTTTCACGGTCTCATCTTCGCTCGAGCCGTTCGCGTGGCCGTAGACCATCACCGCGTCCCGCGAGGCGCCGCCGAGCAACTGGTAGACCGGCGTATCGAGCGTCTTTCCCAGAATGTCCCAGAGCGCCATGTCGACGGCGGCGATCGCGGTCATCGTCACCGGTCCGCGCCGCCAGTAGGCGCCTTTGTAGAGGTACTGCCAGATGTCCTCGATGCGGCGCGCGTCGCGGCCGATGAGCAACGGCAGCACGTGATCGGTCAGGTAGCTCGCCACCGCCAGTTCGCGGCCGTTGAGCGTCGCGTCGCCGAGGCCGTACACGCCGTCCTCCGTCGCGATCTTGAGCGTCACGAAGTTGCGGCCGGGACTGCAGACGATAACCTTGGCGTCGGTGATGTTCATAACGGGCTGGGCACCTCTTGCGCGCGTCGCGCGCCGGGCAGCAGGGCAATGGCGGCGGCGCCAATCAGGGCGATCGTCACCAGCAGGAAGAAGCCGATGTTGTAGCTGCCGGTGCGGTCGCGCAAATAGCCGACCAGCAGCGGCGCGGTCGCTTCGGCGACACCGTCGGCGGTCAGCACGATCCCCATCACGCGCCCGAGCACACGGATGCCGAACAGCTCGCCCGCCATCAGCGGGATGATCAGGTACTCGCCGCCCAGACCGAGCCCGAAGACTGCTGCGAACAGGTACATCGACGCCGCGCCCGGTGCCGCGGTGCGAACCAGGAGCAGCGGAATCGCTGCCGCGACGAGCAGGTAGATCAGCACCATGACGTGCTTGCGCGCCATGCGATCGGCGAGCCATCCCATGAGCAGGCGGCCGGCGATGCTGATCGTGAGCACCAGCGAGATGATGCCCGCTGCCTGCGATTGCGAGTATCCGCGATCGAGGCTCAGGAACAGCTTGAGGTGCTGGTTCGTACCGCCGACCGCGGCAATCGAGCACATGCTGCCAAGTGCGAGGAGATAGAAGGACGGGGTGGCGAGAATCACACCGAGACGCTGAGCTGCGATGGGCTCGGGTGCGTGGGCCGTCGACGCGCCGCGATCGGGATTCTCGCGAACGAAGTACGCGAGCGGCAGCGCGATGAGCACGATCAGTCCGCCCAGCAGCTGCAGCGACAGGCGCCAGCCGACGCGAGCCGTCAGCCACGCCGACAGCAGCGGCACGATCGCGCCGCCAATGCCGATGCCGAGATACGCGATCCCCATCACCTTGCCGCGCGTCTTGTCGAACCAGCGTGAGACGAGCACCTGGCACGGCAGCGGCCCGCCGCAGACGTAGCCGAGGGCGTTGAAGAAGTAGAAGAAGTAGAAGGCGCCGGCGACCGACGTCGCCCCCAGACCGATCAGGGCGCCGCCGGCCATGACGATGCCCGCCATCATCAGCCGGCGCGGGCCGAAACGATCGACGATCCATCCCGCGGCAAATCCGAACAGCGGACCGACCACCAGCTTGCTGATCGCGTTGCCGGAGGTGACCATCGTTCGCGACCAGCCAAGCTCGCGGACCATGAAGTCGTAGTAGAGCGGCAGACCGTAGAGCGCGAGACCGACGACCGAGAAGAGCGCGGCGAAGGCCGTTGCGGTCACCTGGATGCCGGCGGCGCGCGATCGATCCATCACGCCACCGCCTCGAGCAGCCGCGCCGACCGCGGCGCCATCTCGATCGACATGGCACCCTCACGCCGGCCGAGCCGCTCGCCGGTCCAGTAATCGGTGACGGTCGCCGCATCTGGCAGCTTGACGGTCAAGGTTCGCGGTGCGTCGTCCCAGTTGAAGAGACAGAGCATCCGCACGTGCGGCAGGCGCATGCGACCGATGCGCAGCGTTTCGTCGTCGAACTCGGCGGCGATGCCGGTCGGCGGCAGCAGCTTCCGCAAGATCGCGGCGCGGGCGGACGGGATCGCGGTCAAATCGTCGCCTGACAGCACCATGCCGCCGCTCGCATAGATCGCGGTCGCGTGAAACTGGCATTCGGCGTCGCTCAACTCCTCCGACAGCACGACCGCGTCAGGATCGTTCCACCACAGGCGCCGGTTCTGCCAATTGCGACTGAGGTTCTGGCGCGCCGTCGTCATCACCCGATCCCAGGTGCGCTTGATGTCGTTGGAGCTGCGCGAGCCGTGGAGCAGGCCGAGCGACGGCCAGATCGGGTGATTGCAGCCGAGCAGAAACGCGTCGCCGGCGCCACGGACAATCGCCTGCATCCCGCGCCGATAGGCTTGGACGCGTGTCGCGCGCCGATCATGAAACGTCCCACCGTGCATCGTGCCCCAGAAGTTTGCGTCGAGCTTGAAATACGTGCAGCCCCACTCCTCGCGCATGGTCTTGAACACATGCTCGAGATGATTCTGGACTGCCGGGTGCGTGCCGTCGAGGGCGTACCACGGCCCGCGCCGCCAGCCGCCGAAGGTCACGCGGTCGGATCGCAGCGGCACGGCGCCGGCATCCTTGACGAACCAGTCAGGGTGCGCCTTGAACACCGCCGATTCGGCTTCCGCGACGAACGGCGCGACCCAGATCGCGGGCTGAAATCCGCGCGAGCGGATCTGGTCCAGCACGGTCCGCACGCTGCCGCCGAACGCGGCGCCAGTCGCGAGCCAATCGCCCATCGCACTCTGATAGCCGTCGTCGATCTGCACGTAGGTCAGCGCCGGGAAGCTCTTGGCGATCGTGTCGAGATTGTCGAGGACCTGCTGTGCGGTCACGCGCGGGCCGAAGCAGTACCACGAGCACCACCCGGTCGGCGGCGACTGGCGCCAGGTGCTGGCCTCCACGGTCCGGCTAAAGCCGGACACTACCGAGGCGTCGACGGTCCGGCTGGAGCCGGACACGACCGAGGCGTCGACGGTCCGGCTGAGGCCGAACACGACCGGGGCGTCGACGGTCCGGCTGAGGCCGGACACTACCGAAGTTTCGGTTGCCGTGGTTTCGGTAGTGTCCGGCTTTAGCCGGACCTGAAGGGGCGAGCCGCTCGACAGCAGCGGCGGATGGTGCACGCGCAGGCGGCCGCCGAGCTCGTCGAGCAACCGCCCACGATCGGTGCCGTTCCGGATCGTCAGCTCCTCGAGCTCCCAGGTTTCACCCGCACCGAGCGCAAGTCCCTCCGTATCGATGACCGCCGCCAGGCGCGGCGCGGCTCCGCCGCTCAGCCGAAACCGTCCGCTGAACCGCGCGCAGGACGTGAACGCGCACAGCGTTGTCTCGCTGCCGGGTGGCGTCAACGTCATCAGACCGTAGAACGCTCGCGCGTTCTCCGCTTCCGGAATGCGGTAGTGCTTTGCGTCGGTGTACTGGCTGAAGTCGGCCGGCGTCCCCAGCGTGCCGCCGGTCTGCGACAACATCTGGAAGCCTTCGCCGTACAGCGTGGTCTCGGGCGGCATCGCGAGCTCGACGTCGAACACCACGACTTCCTTGATGCGAATCGGCCGGTTCGTGCGGTTGGTGATGCGCGGACGGCAGTACGCCGCGCGCCAGGTCGTTGTCAGCTCGACACCGGCGGCGCCGGCGCCATCGACTCCCATCACGCGCCCGCGCAAGGAGCGGACCGGTTGCTGGTTCAGGGCCTGTGCGAGCGGCAGCGCCGCCAGGCCGAGAAACTCGCGACGCTTCATCGTGACGCCCCGGCGCCGGCACGCTCCGCGTAATGCACCGGCGACATGGCCCGCAGCCGTGGGCCGGCGTCTTCCGGCGTGAAATCGCGCTGCGGCGATCCGAGCAGCTCGAAACCGACCATGAACTTGCGAACGCTGGCCGAACGCAGCAGCGGCGGATAGAAGTGGGCGTGAAGATGCGCGATCCCGTCGGCGGCGCCTTGCATCGGCTGCTGATGGAAGCCCATCGAATACGGAAACGGCGCCTCGAACAGGTTGTCGTATCGCGTCGTCAGCTGCTTGAGGATGTCGGCAAGCGCGTCGCGTTCAACGTCGCGCAGCGACGGCAACGCGTCGACGTGACGCGTGGACACGACCAGCGTCTCGAACGGCCATACGGCCCAGAACGGCACAATCGCGGCAAACCCGTCGTTGGCGCAGACAATGCGCTCGCCGAGCCGGAGTTCGAGCGCGGTGTAGTCGCACAACAGGCACGACCCATGATGATGGCTGTACGCGGCCAACTCGCGCTGCTCGACTGCCGCCTCGTGCGGGACACCGAAGTCGTTGTCGAATGTGAACGTCGAGGTGTACGGTGGGTTGCG
>Ga0105248_10009917_pt1 | contig 10487 bp, 9 predicted proteins | sample KBSS34metaG_FD_81524 | JGI IMG/M metagenome (GOLD analysis project Ga0105248, IMG submission 81524) | Switchgrass rhizosphere microbial communities from Kellogg Biological Station, Michigan, USA - KBS S3-4 metaG | ecosystem: Host-associated > Plants > Roots > Rhizosphere > Soil | place... | reverse complement strand
CCGTCAACGCGATCAACACCACGCTGTACAAGAACCTCAACTACAACTTCACCACCGACCTCGTGCCGGTGGCGATCGTGATGCGCTCGCCGGTCATCATGCAGGTCCATCCGTCGGTGCCGGCCAAGACGGTCCCCGAGTTCATTGCCTACGCCAAGGCCAATCCCGGCAAGGTCAACATGGGCTCGGGCGGCGTCGGCGCGACTGGACACATGGCCGGCGAACTGTTCCAGCTGATGGCCGGCATCAAGCTCGTCCACGTGCCCTATCGCGGCGAGTCGCTGGCGCTGACCGATCTGCTCGGCGGCCAGGTGCAGGTCGTGTTCGCGACCGCGGGCTCGTCGATCCAATACATCAAGGCCGACAAACTCCGCCCGCTCGCTGTCACCACCACCGAGCGGATCGCCTTGCTGCCCGATCTGCCGACGCTGAAGGAGTATCTTCCGGGTTACGAGGCAAGCTCCTGGAACGGCCTCACCGCACCGAAGAACACGCCGCCCGAAATCATCGAAAAGCTCAACCGCGAGATCAACACGGCGATGGCGGACCCGAAGATCAAATTCCGGATCGTCGATCTCGGCGGGCCGCCGATCATCGGCTCGCCAGCCGATTTCGGCAAAATCATCGCCGAGGACACCGCCAAGTGGGCCAAGGTAATCCAATTCTCGGGCGCTAAGGCCGAGTGATGATCCCGGTAGCTGTGCTGATCCCGCCGCAGCGGCCGCCCTGTGGCTCATCAATCTGATTTTCCACAGGTGTCTCCAGCGAAATCGAGAATTGGAGTCGAGACTGCGGCAGGTTGTCGCCAATCTCGCGCTCCGCGTGTACAAAATATACCTACAACCCGATTCGAGTTCCCCATGCCATATGGTTTGCCGTCGTCTTTCCGTGCGATCGCGATTTTGACTCTGCTCGCAATGGTCGGCGCGCCAGTGGCGCGGGCGGAGACGCTGATCATTCAGGGTTCATCGACGGCCAGCACCACCTTGCTCGCACCCAACCAGGCGACGATCGAGGCTTTGTCGAGACAATCGCTCAAGATTGTCGGAATCCGGTCGGACCTCGGCGTGCTGCGATTGTTGGCTCGCCAGGCGGAGTTCGCGGTCATCTCGAGCTCGCTGAAACAAGTCGTCGACTCGCTTCGGACCAACAGCCCCGATCTGCCCTATGACAAGCTCGCGGCGTTTCCGGTGTCTCAGGTCCGGGTCGCATTCGCCGTCAATCCGAACAACCCGGTTCGCACGGCCGACATGGCCTCGATCCGGCGGGTCCTGTCGGGCGAACTGACAAACTGGAAGCAGCTCGGCGGCGCCGACGAGTTGATCCGCGTCGCCTACGTGCAACCCGGCGGTGGCGTCACGCTATCGGTCGCAGGCGAATTGTTCGGCGGGCAGCCGTTCACCCCGGCCAATCCAATCCGCGTCGCGTTTGGCGTACAGGTGGTCAGGGTCGTCGAACAAGAGCCGCGCGCCCTGGGGGTCGCGCAGCTCGGACTGACCCAGGAACGCCAGCTTCCGGAGCTAGCGACCAACAAAGTCATCGAGCAGGAGCTCAACCTCGTGACGCTTGGCGAGCCGTCGCCCGAGCAGCAGGCGGTGATCAATGCGGTGCGTCAGGTCGCAGCCAGCCTCGGCATGCCGGTTCTGAAATAGTCACTCGGGCTTCACGCGACCCGCCTTCAGGATCGGCGTCCAGCGCACCGGTCCATCCTTGCACACGTCGGTCGCCTTTTCGCCGCGCCCTGCGCCAACCTGCCGCGGCGCCGATACGGGCAGGCTGAATACGCTATGATGCAAAACCAGGGCTGGAGAACATCATGCTGCGAACATTGCTTCTCGTTGCAACCGCGCTCGCCATCAATCTCCATCCCGCTGAATCGTTCGCGCAAATCTTTCCGCAGCGCACGGTGAAATTCATCCTACCGTTCGGCCCGGCCAGCGGCACCGACATCACTGCGCGTCTGGTCGCGGATCGGCTAGCTATCCGTTGGAGCAAACCGGTGGTGATCGAAAACCGCCCGGGCGGTGATGGACTGATCGCCATCAATGCGTTCGTTTCCGCCAACGACGACCACACCCTGCTGTGGGTGCCAGTCGGCACGTTCGCGGTGCATCCCTATGACAAGGACAAATTGCCCTATGATGCCGAGCGCGATCTCATCCCCATCGCCAACGTCACATCGCTATTTCTCGCGGCCACGGCTTCGACGGCGTTGAATGTCGGTTCGCTGCGCGAGCTCGTCGAGCTGGTACGCGCCAATCCCAACAAGTTCAACTGGGCCGCCGCCAATGGCAATGCCGATTTCCTGATGTCCGGCTTCCTCAAGAGCAACGGGCTGGAGATGGCGAAGGTGCCCTATCGCGACATCCTCCAGGCACCCAACGATCTCGCCGAGAACCGCATCCAACTGTTGTCGTCGTCGCTCGCGATCGTCACACCGCTGATGCAGGCCGGCAAGGTCAAGGTGCTGGCGGTGACCGGCCGCCGGCGCGCGCCCAGCGCTCCCGACATTCCGACCGTAACCGAGGCTGGCTATCCGGCGCTGGTGATGGAAAGCATCGGCGGCATCTTCGGGCCGCGCGGCATGCCGCTGGCGGTGCGCGAACAAATCGCCGCTGACGTGCGGGCCGCCGTCGCCAGCGATCCGACCATCGCGGCCAAGCTGGAAGCCACCGGCCAGGTGGTCGATGTCCGCGGGCCGAACGAGTTCGCCGCCGGAATCAAGGAGATCAACGACCAGCTCGCCGGAATCGCCAAGGTGCTGGGCATGAAAGCTGCGCAGTGAGGGCATGCACGTGCGGCTTTGTCGCGCCGTGTCCCGGTGCCATGCGCTATAGTGCCCGTCGTCAAAGCGCTTCAGGGAGGAAGCCTTGCGTCACGTGATCGCGGCTATCGCCGCCTTCCTCACCATTTTCGTGATACCGCCGGGCCGCGCCGCGGCCGAATGGCCGGACAAGCCGGTGCGTGTGATCGTGCCTTACGCCGCTGGCGGCGCCAACGATCTGCTCGGCCGGGTGTTCGCCGAACAGCTTAGCAAGGCGTTCGGTCAGCAGTTCTTCGTCGAGAACCGCACCGGCGGCGGCGGGCTGATCGGCACCGAGGCGGTCGCGCGCGCGGCGCCGGATGGCAGCACGCTGATGATCTCCGGCATGCCATCCCATGTGCTGGCGCCGGCGATGAACAAGAACGCGAGCTTCGACCCGATCAAGGATTTCACCCACGTCGCCTATCTCGGCGGGCCGCCCAACGTGTTCGTGGTTCATGCATCGGCGGGCGTGAACAGCTTCAAGGAATTGCTGGCCCTGATGAAAAGCCAGCCGGAAGGGTTGCAATACGTGTCGCCGAGCATCGGCTCGGTCGGCAACATGGCCGCCGAATATGTCGCCGACAAGGAGAAGGTGAAGCTGGTTCACATCGTCTATCGCGGCGGCGGCTCGGCCATCCAGGATCTTGTCGCCGGCCATGTGAAGGTCGGCAGCATGACGCTCTCGACCACGCAACCGCATATTCTGGCGGGCAAGCTCAAGCCGCTGGCGATCTCGTCGGAGAAGCGCGTGCCGGAGTTTCCCGACGTGCCGACGCTGGTGGAGCTCGGCTATCCGGGGCTGATCGTGCGGACATGGTATTCGCTGTCCGGCCCGGCTGGCCTGCCCCGCGACATCGTCGCAAAGCTTAACGCCGCGGTGAACAAGGCGATGGGCCTGCCCGAGGTGCAAAAGCACCTGGCGACCGAAATGGTCCAGACCGAAGCGATGACTCCCGAGCAGATCACCGCGTTCATGCAGCGCGAGCTGAACCAATGGGCGCCGACGGCCCGGCGCATCGCTGAAACAAAGTAGACGGGAGAACGCTCAATGATTCGGTTTGTGATCGCGCTCGCAGCACTACTGCTGGCCGGCGTCGCGACAGCTTCGGGGCAAACCTATCCGCAGCGCCCGGTCCGGTTCATCTTGCAGTTCGGTCCAGGCGCCGGCGTCGACATCACGGCCCGTATGCTCGCGGAACGCCTTTCGGCGCGCTGGGGCAAGGCTGTGGTGGTCGAGAACCGCCCGGGCGGCGACGGCCTCGTCGCGATCAATGCCTTCACCAGCGCCAATGACGACCACACGCTGCTGTTCGTTCCCACCTCGGCCTTCACGGCGCATCCCTACACCCACGAAAAGCTGCCCTACGACTCGGAACGCGACCTGGTCCCGATCGTGAGCGTGACCACCATCGTGGTTGCCTTCGCGGTGCCCGGCGATTCCGAGGTGAAATCGCTGGCCGAATTCGTGGCGCTGGCGCGCGCCAAGCCCGATACGCTGAACGTCGCGGCAGCCGCCGGGAATTCCGAATTGATCATGTCGAACTTCATCAAGACGCAGAACCTGCCGGTCGCCAAGGTGCCCTATCGCGACATCCTGCAGGCGCCGAACGACCTGGCTCAGGGCCGGATCCAAGCGCTGCTGACGTCGTATGCCGCCATGCTCGGGCTCATCCAATCCGGCAAGATCAAGGTGCTGGCGATTACGAGCAGCAAGCGCGTCGCCATTGCTCCTGACATTCCGACCGTCGGCGAGGCGGGCTTTCCGTTCCTCGGCATGGACAGCCTGATAGGAATCTATGGCCCGCGTGGCATGTCGAATGCGGTCCGCGACAGCATCGCCGGCGACGTCCGCGCGGTCATTGCGGCCGATCCGACCATCGCACAGCGGCTTGCCGCCACTGCCCAGATCGTCGATGTTCGTGGTCCCGCCGAGTTTGCGACGGGCATCAAGGAGATGCGCGACCAGCTTGCCGACATCGCCAAGGTGCTCGGGATCAAAGCCGCGCAACAGGCGCAGTAATCGGCTGAACGGATTTGGCAATGAACGACAGCAGCAACGCGGGCAAAAGCAACGTCACCGCCAACATCGCGTATGACGACCTGCGGGAGTGGCTCACCCGTGCCGAACTGCTCGGCGAGGTCCGCAACGTCAAGGGCGCGAGCTGGCAGGAGGACATCGGGCTCGCCGCCGAGGCGATCCTGCGCGAGGAGAACGGCCCCTGCGTGGTGTTCGACGAAGTGCCTGGCAGCCCCAACGGCTTTCGCGTGCTGCTCAACATGTTCGCCGGCGTCCGCCGCAATATGACGCTCGGCTTTCCCGATCATCTGACCAAGTGGGAATTGAGCGATGCGTTCCGCGAGGCCTATCTCAAGGAGCAGAAGCCGATCCCCCACGAGATCGTCGAAAACGGCCCGATCTTTGAGAACATCATCACCGGCGATGCCATCGACGTGACCCAATTTCCCTCGCCGGTCTGGCATGAGCTCGATGGCGGTCGCTACATCGGCACCGGAACCTACAGCATCACCCGCGACCCCGAGGAAAACTGGCTCAACGCCGGCGCCTACCGCGCCATGGTGCACGACAAGACCTCGGTCGGCATGCTGATGGCCGCGGGCCACCACGCCGCGATCCACTGCGAGAAATACTTCAAGCGCGGCGAAGCGATGCCAGTGGCAATGGTGCTGGGTGGCGATCCGCTCTGCTTCTTCTACGGCGGCCTGGAAGCGCCCTACGGCGTGTTCGAGATCGACGTGGTTGGCGGCCTGCGCGGCAGGGCGATGAAGATGGTGAAGGGCAAGGTCACCGGGCTGCCGTTCCCGGCCGGCGCCGAGATCGTGCTCGAAGGCTACGTCACGCCGGAGAAGCGCGTCGTCGAGGGCCCGTTCGGCGAATGGACCGGGCACTATGCCGGCGGCGCCAAGCCCTGCACCGTGCTCGACGTCAAGGCAATCTATCACCGCAACGATCCGATCATGCTCGGCGTGCCGCCGATGGGTGGCGGCCCGGACGAGATGGCGCGCTACCGCGCGGTGATGCGCTCGGCCACCATCAAGCAGAACATCACCAACGCCGGCGTGCCCGGCGTCTCGCAGGTGTGGTGCCATGAAATCGGCGGCGCGCGGATGTTCCATGGCATCGCGATCAAGCAGCGCTATCCGGGCCACGCGGTGCAGGCCGGACACATTGCGGCGCAATGCGGCGCCTCAGCCTATGCGTCGAAATACATCGTGGTGGTGGATGACGACGTCGACGTCACCAACCTCGATCATCTGCTGTGGGCGATGCTGACCCGCACCGACCCGAAGGAATCGATCCAATTCATCGAAGGCTCGTGGGATTCGCCAGCCGATCCCCGGCTATCACCGGAGAAACGCGCCAAAGGCGACATGACGCACTCCGTCGCCATCATCGACGCCTGCCGGCCCTGGTCCTGGCGCGACAAGTTTCCGCCAACCAACACGCCGAGCGCCGAGGTGGCCCGCAAAGCGAAGGAAAAATTCGGCTGGCTGTTGGGCGGCAACGGCAAAGGTTAAGCGTCTTGGCACACATGACAGACCAACTCGTTCGCGCCCTAGTCGTGGCCACCGGAGCATTGCTGCTCTCGTGCGGGACCGCTGCCGCCGAACCGATGAAATGCAGCGGCGAGCAGCAGATGTGTGTCAACAACTGTGCGAAACTGACCGACCAGATACGGCTTAGGGCTTGCATCACCAGTTGCAGTCAGCGTCTAGCGGCGTGCCGACAGACCGGCTGCTGGAATAACGGCAGCTCCAATTATTGCGGACTTTTGCGGCAATAGATCGTGCGTCGCGCTGTTAGTTTGCTGCCACGCTCCCGGCGGACGAGCAGGCCGCCAAGGACATCCTGCTCTATCGGGCTGCCATGCCGAGCGAAAACTCCCCGATTTCAGCCATCGTTTTCTCGTGCGACGAGGCCTATGCCGTGCTGGCACGCGGGCTGGTGTTGTCGCTTGCCGATGCAGGCTTTCCCAACAGCAAAACCGCGCTGGTCCTGGTCGATGTCGGATGCGGACCGAGTTCGCTATCCTGGATGAAGGATCACGGGGTCCAGGTCGTCCCGTTCAAGCCCGCACTGATCCCGCAAGCCATCATGGCCGTAATCCAACCGGTGCAGCGGGCGCAAGTGGTGCGCCCTTGGCTGCCGGAGCTATTGCCGCAATTCGAGCATTTCGTCTGGCTCGATAGCGACACCTGGGTGCAGAACAACGAGTTCATGGGCCAAATGATTGCCGGAGCCAACGCCGCACCTGAAGCGGTGACGCTGGCTCCCGCCCACTCGCACTATCACGCGAGAGTCTATTTAGAGCTCCACGAAATCCTCGCCACGCAGCTGACCTGGTACACGACCTGTTACGAGCCCTACCTGGCCAACAAAGCGGCGTCGTCGCTGAGCTACAGCAGCGGCGTGTTCGGCATGCGGCGAACGAGCCCGATCTGGGCCCTATGGCGTCAAGAGGTCGAGTTCCTCTATCCGGCCATGGCGGGGCGGAACGAAGCGCTCATGCACCTGGTGGACCAGATTGCACTCAATATCGTGATCGTCCGAAACCCGCTGATGATTGTCAGGCTGGATCCGCTTTACAATTTTCGTTGTGACGTCGCCGGAGCCTTGCGTGTGGCAAGCGGGCGCGTGGTGACCAATCTGATGCTGCCGCCCCGGGAAATCGGCGTCGTCCACCTGGCCAACTGGTCTGCGATGCGACAGACCTACCTGGACCAGAATCTGCTCTATCGCTCGGGCGAGTATCTCTCGCCGGCCGAGTTGTCACGCATCGCAAGCTAGAACGCGCTCTATTCAGCCGCGGTCTTGGCGGCGTTCATCGCCGCCTGCTCGTCCTGATAGAGCCGGTCATTGATGCGGCGGGCTTGGATACCGCCGGAATCGGCGTTGATGTCGACCTGCGGCGCATCGGGATCGAGCCCGATGTTGGTCTGCTGCATGGTGAACACCGACACGTCCTCGAGGAACGCGGTCTTGATCTGCTGAAACACGCGCTCCGTCATCTCCGCATTGTGCGGCTGAAAGTCGTGGGCTTGGCCCCAGAAGTAATGCGTGGTGGTGTCGGTCTCCGGCGTCATGGCGTTGAGATTGCGCATCTGGATGCCGCCGACACGGCGGCCCTCCGGTGCGCCGGTGCCGGTCGGCGTCGCACCGACGTCCAGGCGGATGAACGACGGCGGCTGAAAGTCGATGATCTGCCAGCGGTCGACGTTGCCGGTGAAGCCGCCGACCTTGACGAACGTCGGCGGCGCCGGCTGATCGATGATCCAACGCGTCACCTGCACGCCGGTCGGCGTGCGTTGCACCCGCACCGCCGCGTGCTCCACCAGCGCCATGTTGCCGATGGTGGTCTCATGCACGAAGGCGAGATGCGTGAGGTCGAGCAGGTTGTCGTTGACGAGCTGCCAATTGCACTTCGCGTAGAGATAGTCGGTCCTGGCGCCCCAATCCGGGTCGTCGAGCCAATGATAGTCGGTGATCTTCGCCGGGTCGGCGAGCGCCGGATCGCCCATCCAGATCCACAGCCACTTGTAGCGCTCTACCACTGGATAGCTTTTCACCCGCGCGGTCGCCGGGATCATGTCCTGGCCCGGCACGCGCACGCAGGCGCCGGTTCGATCGAAGCGCAGGCCGTGATAATGGCATTGCAGCACGTCGTTCTCGACCAACCGGCCCATCGACAACGGCAAGCGGCGGTGCGGACAGCGATCTTCGAGCGCGATCGGCGTGCCGTCCTCGGCGCGATAGAGCGCCACCGGCTCGTTCATGATGATGCGGCGGAACGGCTTTCGCCCGATCTCGGGAGCGGACGCCGCGACATACCAATAATTGCGCAGGAACATGGCTCGCCTCGTCGGCTGTGTGGCGCAAAAATACGGCAAGCAAGGCCCAGCGGCAACTCGCCTACAACATCTCCTTGATCGCCCGAATGAGGCTCCGATCGACGCTGATCATTTCGCCGTCCGCTGGCAGCGACATGGCGGCGCGCTGCTGCGGCGAGATGGCGCGGCCTTGCAGAATCACCCGGCCGTCGCCAGTCAGGTAGATCGACGACGCCGTCTCTTTCTCGTCCTGCCACACCAACTCGACGCGGAACTTCAGCGCCATGCTCTATCCTTTCAGCGCTTGTATTTCTGCGCCAAGGCGGTGAAGACGCCGTCCTTGCGCAAGCCGTCGAGGATGCTGCCGTCGACATAATCCTCGACCTTCTGACTGGCGTCGAGGAACTGGGCAAGGATGTTTTTCGCAGCCGCGTCTGTCGGCTCGATGTTCTGCGGCGAGAGCAGCTTGAAATCGTTGTAGCTGATATCGAGGATTTTCGGATCGGTGATGCGGGCTTCCTTGGCCAGCACGTCCTTGGCCCGTTTCTCGTCGGTCAGCGCGAGATAATTCCCTTCGGCGGTGGCGCGGATGAAGCGCGCCAGCACGTCGCGCCGGTCGGCGATGGCGGCGCGCTTGACCACGATCGCGGTGAACAGCCAGGGAATGTTTTCCGGAACGAGATCGACCAGTGTGTTGAAGCCCTGCTCGCGCGCCAGGCTGGTGAACGGCTCGTTGACCGCCGTGGCCTTGATCTCTCCCGACTTCACCGCTGCCAGCCGCCGCGGGCCGCCGCCATATTCCTTCAGCGTGACGTCATCGCGGCTGAGGCCGAGACGCTTCAGCGCCAAGGTGACGGTGGAATCGCTCTCCGACCCGAACGTGCTGACGCCGACCACGCCGCCTTTCAGGTCGGCCGCGGTCTTGACGTCCGGCGCCGAAACAAACGAGAAGCGGATCACATTGGCGAGCGACGCGATGACACGCAGATCGCCGCCGGTGCGGTTGAGCCGCACCACCGACGACAATCCGACGTGCATGGCGTCGATGCGGCCGGCCGCGAGCTCGGCGGCGCCGCGGCTGCCGCCGTTCATGTTGATGATCTCGGCCTTGATGCCGTTCGCCGCATAGAGGCCGGCCGCATCCGCCATCCAGATCGCCAGCACGGTGTTGACCGGATCGGAGATGCCGACTTTGAACTCGACGGGTTGCGCTGACACCGGAGCGGTCCTCAAGAAGGGCAAGGTCAGGATGGCGAGGATCGGCAACCAGCGCGATCGTTGCAATGCACGCATGTTGGCCTCCCGAAATGGCGCGGTCACGCTAGCGGGGCCCCCAGGCCTTGTCCATAATCGACGCCGGCCGCGATCAGCAGCGAGCGAGTGATATGGCGTTCTCCAGCAGGCACGGCATTGTCGGCCTGATCAATCCGACGATGCGGCCGGGGCCGACCGAGGAGCTCATCCGCCTGCTGCCGGAAGGCATCGGCGTCATCCCGCTGTTTCTCAACATCCGCGAAGGCACCACGGCCGAGTTCAAGCGCGTCGTCGCGAGCTACGCGCCGCAGGTCGCGCTCCTCGCCGAGCAGAAATGCGATCTGATCCACCTGATTGGCGCGCCGCCGTTTATGGTCCTGGGCCGCAAAGCCGAGACAAAGCTCATCGCCGCCTGGCAGAAAAAATATCGTACACCGATCTTCACCGTGCCGCAGAATCACATCGCCGCGCTCAACGCGCTCAAGGCGAAGAGTATCGTCGGCGCAACGTATTTTCCGGAGAACCTCAACAAGGTGTTCGCCGGATACTTACGCGACGCCGGCATCGAGGTGCTGGCAAT
>Ga0105248_10009915_pt1 | contig 10488 bp, 11 predicted proteins | sample KBSS34metaG_FD_81524 | JGI IMG/M metagenome (GOLD analysis project Ga0105248, IMG submission 81524) | Switchgrass rhizosphere microbial communities from Kellogg Biological Station, Michigan, USA - KBS S3-4 metaG | ecosystem: Host-associated > Plants > Roots > Rhizosphere > Soil | place... | reverse complement strand
GGTCACGTCGAAACCGGCAATCACCAGCTTTTTCTTGAATTCGTCCTTGGCCAGGATGTCCAGGCAGACCCTCTCCAGCCTGGCGACGATCTCGTGGGGGACCTTGGCCGGCGCCATCAGTGCACAATAGGTGTCGAACACGAAATCCTTGTAGCCCTGCTCCGTCATGGTCGGCACGTCGGGCAGCCCGATGAAGCGCTTCTCGCCGGTCTGCGCCAGCGCCCGCAATGTACCGGCCTGGATCTGTGGAAGCGCCGGCGCCAAGGTGCCGGAGTTCAACTGCACCGTGTCGGCGAGCACCGCCTTGACCGCGTCGCCACCGCCCTGGAACACCACGGTCGCCATCTTCTGCAGGCCTTCGCGCAGCTTCAGCACTTCGGCCTGGAGCTGCGGCGTCGTGCCGATCGGCGGCGTCGAGACGTTGAACTTGTCCGGGTTGGCCTTCACCAGGGCGACGAACTCCTTCATGTTTTTGGCCGGGAGGTCCGACTTCACCGCGAAGACGTGAGGCGTCACCACCGGCTCGCAGATCGCCGCAAAGTCTTTGAACGGGTCGTACGGGATCGAGTGGTAAAGGCTCGGGTTGACCACATAGGCGCTGGTGGTGAGCAGGATGGTGTAGCCGTCGGGGTCGGACCGCGCGACGAAGCCGTAGCCGATGTTGCCGCCGGCGCCGCCCTTGTTCTCCACGAACACCGAGCCGCCCAGCACCTGCTGCATTTCGGCGGCCATCATGCGGGCAGAGATGTCGGAAGGACCGCCCGGCGTGTTGGCGACGACGATCTTGATCGGCCGATCCGGATAAGCGGCGAGCGCCGAGCTCATCCGCAGAAAGGTCGGGGCCGCGAGGCCCGCCACAATCGCCCCGGTTGCCTTGAGAATGCGACGCCGCGACGCCCTGATTCCGTCATTCGACCGTGTCATCGGCATCCTCCCGAGGCGTTTTGATTGACCGGCATGCTAGAAACTTAAGCTTGGCACGGCAACTGGACGCCACGCCGCATCGGGGCTTGCATCGGTTGAACAGCGCCGCCCCGGTCTGGTTTAATCCGCGCGGCGACATTCAACCTGGAGGCATAACAATGAGCCGACCACGGCTGACCATCTGCGCCGCGACCCTCGTGCTGCTGTCGGCAGCGTCCGCGATCGCCGAACCCGCCTATGTGGCATCGACCGTGAACCTGCGTTCCGCCGCCGGCACCGGCAACGAGATCGTCGCCAAGATTCCTGCCGGCAGCCTGGTGGATGCCGTCAACTGCAGTGAATGGTGCGAGGTCGAGTGGCAGGGCAAGAAAGGCTTTGCGATCGCAACCGCGCTCGACCGCAGCGGTCGCGTCCCCGGGCCGCGCGCGGCAACGCGACGAGCCGCGCCGGTGGCTGGCGCCGTTGCACCTGGCGCATATGTCGAAGACGACTACGTCCCGGTCAGTCCGCCCGTGGTCTACGCCTGGCCGAGCCCGTACTACTACGGCTACGGCTACCGCGGGTATTACGGCTGGCGCGGCGGTTATGGCTACGGCTACCGGCGCGGTTATCGACGATGGTGAATGAGGTGCGTGCTTACGGAGCGGTCATGCGCACCACCGTCACCGCGCTGGTCTGCATCGCTGGCGCAATCCTCGCGCCACCCCAGGCCAGCGCGCTCGACTATCCGACCAGAACGGTGCACGTCATCGTGCCGTTCACCGCGGGCGGCGCGCCCGACGTGCTGATGCGGCTGCTCGGACAGAAGCTTGCCGAGAAATGGGGCCAGGGCGTCGTGATCGAGAACCGCGCCGGCGGCAACACGCTGATCGGCACGGTCGCCGGCGCCAAGAGCGCGCCGGACGGCTACACGCTGACGCTCGCCGCCGACCAGACCTTCGTGCTCAATCCGCTGCTGTACAGCTCGCTGCCCTATTCGATGAAGGAGTTCGACCCGATCATCCTGATGGCGTCGATCCCGCACATGCTCGCGGTCGCCAACAAGGTGCCGGTGACCAACGTCAAGGAGTTGATCGCGCTCGCCAAGGCGAAGCCCGACACCATCACCTTCGGCACCACCGGCCCGGGCACGATTCAGCGCATTGCCACCGAATATTTCGCCGGCATCGCCGACGTGAAGCTCGTCCACGTCCCCTACAAGGGCGCCAACGAAACCACCACTGCGATCCTGGCCGGCGAGATCGACATGACCATCAACGGCATGTCGAACATCCTGCCGCATATCGGCGAGGGCAAGCTGAAGGCGCTGGCGGTCTCGACCGTGACGCGCAATCCGCTCGCGCCCGACGTACCGACCATGCAGGAGGCTGGCGTGCCCGGCTACAGCTCCCAGGGCGCGTTCGGCCTGTTCGCGCCGGCCGGCACGCCGAAGGACATCGTTGAGAAAATCCACACCGACACCGCCGCGGTGCTGGCGCAGCCGGACGTGAAAAAGGCGCTGGAGGCACGGAGCTTCGTGGTCGGCGGAGCGGGGCCGGCCGAATTCGAGAAGTTCATCGCCGATGAGAACGTCAAATGGCAGAAGGTGATCAAAGAGGCCGATATCAAGATCAACTAGGCCAGCATCACCGCAGGCCGATCTTCGCGCACAGCCACGACCAATTGTAATAGAGTAAGACGCCGCCGATCAGCGCGACCACGAGCCAGCCGGCAAAGAACACAAGCTGCCAAACCGGCATTGCCTCCCCCATCGTTCAACAGGACCGCATCATGTTTCTCGAAATCGCACAAGTCGACATCAAACCTGGCCAGGAAGCCGAATTCGAGGCTGGCGCAGCCAAGGCCGCGCCGCTGTTCAAGCGCGCCAAGGGCTGCAAGGCGATGTCGCTGCAGCGCTCGGTCGAGAAGCCCTCGCGCTACCGGTTGTTCCTGACCTGGGACACCGTGGAGAACCACACCAAGGATTTCTACGGCAGCGCGGACTGGCAGGAATGGCGGAAGCTCGTGGCGCACACCTTTGCCGGCCCGCCCGAGGTCGAGCATGTGCGCGAGGTGGTGAAGGGCTTCTAGCGCTTGTCCGGCTGGCGCCCGCGCCCTAGGCTCGCGCCAAGAGCGAGGATCGGGAGTACACCATGCGTGCAAGCGGCTTGCTGCTGGGATCGATCCTCGTCGCCGCGCTGACCGCGTCGTCCGCTGCGCAGCAATTTCCATCGAAGCCGATCACGCTCGTCGTCCCCTACGCGCCCGGCGGCAATGTCGATATCAGCGCCCGTGTGCTGCAGGCTGGTATCGGCGAATCGCTCGGCCAGCCGATCATCATCGAGAACCGGCCCGGTGCCGGCGGCCTGATCGCGGGCGATTATGTCGCGCGTTCGGCCCCGGACGGCCACACCCTGTTCGTCGGCTCGAACGCCTCGATCCTGCTCGGACCGATGACGATGCCGAAGCCACCCTATCAATGGGACAAGGTGTTCGCGCCGGTGAGCTCACTCGCGGTCGCCACCAACATGCTGCTGGTGACGCCGAAGCTGCCGGTGAAGACCGTGACCGAGCTTATCGACTACGCCAAGAAGAATCCCGGCAAGCTGACGCTCGCGACTTCGAGCGGCGCCAGCATCAACCACTTCCTCGCCGAGCTGCTCAAGCTCAAGACCGGCATCACCTGGACCGAGGTGCATTACCGCGGCAACGCGCCGGCGATCAACGACCTGATGGCGGGCCATGTCGATGTCGGCCTGATGCAGCTCACCGATTCGCGCCAGCACATCGAATCCGGGACGCTCCGCGCGCTGGCGGTGCTCGGGCCGAAACGTGCGCCTGCGGTGCCCGACGTGCCGACCATCGTCGAGGCCGGCCTGCCCGACGTGCAAGGGATCACCTTCAACGGCCTGTTCGCACCGAAGGACACGCCGCCGGCGGTGATCGACAAGCTGAGCACGGCGATCCGCGCCGCGCTGGAGAAGAAGGAAGTGATCGCCAAGCTCGGCGACCTCGGCTCGGAAGCGCGCGGCAGCACGCCGCAGGAGTTCACCAAGTTCCTCGCCGACGAAACCGCGAAATGGACCGATGTCATGAAGAAGGCCAACATCAAGGTGCAGAGTGAATAATCCCGTGAAAGCCGCGCAGCGTCCGTTCTCGCCGAAGATCGACCGCAGCTATCCGAAGCCGAAGCTGAAGCTGCCGCCGGGCGCTTGCGACTGCCACTACCATTACATCGGGCCGCAGCAGCAGTTCACGCTGAAGCCGAACCACGTGTTCAGCCATCTCGAATTCGAGGACACCACGTTCGAGGACTGGGAGAAAATGCAGGCGGCGCTCGGGCTATCGCGCGGCCTGCATGTGCTGTCGATGATGTACGAGCACAATTACGAGATCGCGCTGCACGCGCAATCACGCTACGGCGACCGCATCCGTTCGGTGATCGTGCCGTGGCCCCGCATCACCGACAACGAGCTCGATATCCTGACCAAGGCCGGCGTGGCCGGCTATCGCATCACCTGGCGGCTCACCAAGGAGATCGATCAGAAGATGGTGGCGCGCACCACCGAGCGCGGCTGGTCGATGCACTACCTGCACCGCGCTGACGAGGAGCAGATGGACGGCTGGAAGCCGCACATCCTCAAGACACCGGGGAAATTCGTGCTGGAGCACATGGGCGGCGTCGACCCGGCCAAGGGCATCGACGGCGAAGGCTTCAAGTTCGTGCTCAAAGCGCTCGACACCGGCCGCTGCTGGGTCAAGCTATCGCCGCGCATCTCCAAGCAGGATGACTTCCCGTTCTCCGACACCGATCCGCTGGTGAAGAAGCTCGTGCAGCACGCACCGACGCGATTGCTGTGGGGCTCGGACTGGCCGCATCCGCAATATTTCAAGCCGATGCCGAACGACGTCGCGCTGCTCGACCAGATGCTCCACTGGGTGCCCGACGAAAAGACGCGAAAGCTGATCTTTGTCGACAATCCCGCCGAAGCGTTCGGCTTTCCGCCGCTGTGAGGCCCATCATGTCAGCGCAGAAGCCCGCCTTTTGGATCGGCCTGTTCGTGCTGGCGCTTGCGGGACCCGCCATGGCGACGGATTTGCCATTGAAACCGGCCCGTCCCGTTCAGTCCACTGCCGCGCCGCCCTCTCCTGCCGCGGCCAAGCCGCAGGGCCCCAGCGCCACATGCCTGGAATGGACCGACGGCTGCCGGGTCTGCCAGCGCGTCAACAACGAGGTGTCGTGCTCGAACGTCGGCATCGCCTGCGTGCCGAAAGCGGAAGAGTGCACGCGGCGTTGAGCGGCTGATTTTGACTAGCCCACCAGCCGCGAACGGATCTTGATCTCGTGCGTCAGCGTTTCGTGGACCGGGCACCGGTCGGCAATTTCCATCAGCCGTTTTCGCGCATCGTCCGGAATGTCGCCCTCGATCGTGATGTCGCGGGTGATCTCGCCGATGTTGCCTTGCTTGGTTTCGCAATCGGCACAGTCCTGGGCATGGACCTTGCGGTGGGACAGGCGCACAGCGAACCGCTCGGCGGCGATCCCCTTGCGGTTGGCATAGAGCCGCATCGTCATCGAGGTGCAAGCGCCGAGCGCGGCGAGAAGATAGTCATAGGGCCCCGGCCCGGAATCGTCGCCGCCGACCTCGACCGGCTCGCCGGCCATCAGCACATGGCGTCCGGCCGACACGCGCTGCGCCAACGGCCCTGTGAGCGTTTCCCGCACCTCGACGATGCCGGGCGGCAAGGTGGCTGACGCTTCGGCGGCCGGCAAATAGCGTGACGCCCAGGCGGCAATCACATCGGCAAGATAGATCGCATCCTCCCGCTTTCGCAGTAGATGATCCGCGGTGTCGAGCGAGAGAAAGCTCTTGGGATGTTTCGCTGCCACAAAAATCTGGGTTGCGTTGTCGATGCTGACATATTCGTCGCGCGGCGCGTGGCACACCAGCAGCGCCTTTTTCAGCCTTGCCAGACCAGCCAGGACATTCTGCTCGGCGACGTCGTCGAGGAACTGCTTGGTGATCGTGAAGGAACGTCCCGACAACGTGACCTTCGCTGTTCCCTTCTCCTTGATCTCCGCCAGATCGGCCGCGAAGTTATGCGTGACGTGGGCTGCCGAGGCCGGCGCACCGATGGTGACGACCGCCGTTGCTTCCGGCACGTGAGGCGCCGCGGCCAGCACCGCCGCCCCGCCCAGGCTATGGCCGATCAGCAACGCGGGCGCGGTGTGGTTCTTTCGTAGATAGTCGGCGGCCGCGATGAGGTCCTGAATGTTGGACGAGAAATTGGTATTGGCGAAGTCACCCTCGCTGCCGCCGATCCCGGTGAAGTCAAACCGCAGCACGGCGATACCCCGGGCGGTCAGCGCATCGGCGATCCGCACGGCCGCAAAGACGTCCTTGCCGCAGGTGAAGCAATGGGCGAACAGCGCAAACGCGCGCGGGTTGGCCGGCACGTCGAGACGAGCCGCCAGATTGCTCCCGGCAGAGCCGGGAAACTCGATCTTCCTCGATTCGATCATGTCCAACTCCTCGTCGGATCAAGGCTTGTACGCTAGGTCCGCACTACTGTCCTTATCTGTAGATTCCCGGAGGGGCAGCATCGCGTGATGGGCTCTAAGCCAAGCTCTGGCACGGCGGCGAAAGACAATATCTTTATCCTCAATCTCAATATCTTTATCCTGGATTTTAATTTTGCGCCCCGCAAGCCTTGAAAGGAAAGCCCATGTCGACCGTGTCGAAGAATGCCCTCTGCGCACTTGCGACAATTCTGACAATCGGAATCCTGTCGCCCAATCAAAATGCCTTCGCCCAAGCACCTTCCGGCACAACGCGTTCAAGCGTGTTGCCCAGCGGCGGCGGACAAGCCCTGCTTGATACGTCCGACGTTGCGATACTCTTGCTTGATCACCAATCGGGGCTGTTTCAGACCGTCAAGGACATCAGCGTAGCCGAGTTGCGGTCGAACACGGTGATGCTTGCGAAGCTGGCCAAGCTGATGAATATCCCCGTCATTACAACGGCCTCCGAGCCCAACGGGACGAACGGGCCGCTCATGCCGGAAATCCATCAATTTGCGCCGCATGCTGTCTACGTGCCGCGCAAGGGTGAGGTAAACGCTTGGGACAACGAAGACTTCGTCAAAACAGTGCGCGCCACCGGCAAGAAGACGCTCATCATGGCGGGCGTCTGGACCAGCGTTTGTGTGATGTTTCCTGCGCTGGACGCCAAGGCCGCCGGCTATAAAGTGTACGCCGTGATCGACGCTTCGGGCGACCCAAGCGAGATGGCATCGCGAACGTCACTCGCACGCTTTGTCCAAGGCGGCGTCATTCCTACCACCACTAACGCCGTGCTGTCCGAAGTGCACCGCACATGGAACCGCCCCGAAGCGGCTGAGATCGGCAAACTCTATGCTCACGTGTCGCCGAACTACGCGGCGGTTGTAGAGAGCTATGTTAAGGCCCAGGAGGTCGCCAAGCAGTCCAAATGAGACTGTTGTTGCGCCTCGGGTCTAACCGCGCCCTGCGACCTTGTGCATGATCCGCCCGGCGTCGGCCGGCGCGGTGTCGCCGATCCAGACGATGAACTGATCCGGCCGCACCAAGATCATGCGCGTCTCGTACTTGGTACGGCCGTCCGCGTAAGTGTCACGTACCACCTTCAGCGGCACTTTGAGCGACGCCGCCGCCTGCTCGAACGCCCGCACCGCCGCATCATCCACGTCGAATGCGAACAGCGTAAAGCCGCGCCCGAGTTCTTCGAACACGTCGCGGCCCGACGACAGCTTCTGCGGCACGAGATGGTGGCCGGCGCGCGCCTTGAAGACGTGCTGGCCGTGCGCGGTCGAAACGCCTTCCGGCGGGCCGATCACCACCGGCGAGCCCTCGTAGCTCGGCTCATAGACCTGAGCGCGGTTGCCGACGTCGCTTTCCTGCCCTTTCCAGGCCGTCTCGAACTCCGCTTTGTCGCGCGTGGGATTGTAGCGGTTGAGGAACGCGCCGTCGTTGCGGATACGCGCGGCGATGAAATCCTCTGCCACCTCCTTGAAGATCGGGCGGCGCTCGTCGCTGTAGGATTGCAACAAGGTGTCGCCACCCCAGCCGTCGAGCTTCGCCGCAAGCTTCCAGCCGAGATTGACCGCGTCCTCCAGCCCGTTGTTGAGGCCGAAGCCGCCGTAGGGCGGATGCGAATGCGCGGCATCGCCGGCGATGAACACCCGGCCGACCTGATACTTCTCGGCAACCGCCACGCGCAGATCCCAGAACCCGAGGTGGTCGAACTCGGCCTTGAAGGGGAACCCGGTCGCCTCGTGCAATAGGCCCATGAAATCGAAATTATCTCGCGTCGTGTCCTTCGGCACCGGCGCGTGGAAGAAGAAGCCCTCGCCGACGTCGATACGGCCGAAGAACTTCCAGTAGCCGTTGAGATCGGGGTGCATCGCCCGATAGATCGACTTTGGCGGAAACCGCTTGCCGAGTTCGTCGTGCAATTCGCGCGAGCGCAGCACGATCAGCACCATGAGCTGATCGAAATCGTGACCACTCCTTGGAATACCGATCTGCTCGCGCACGATGGAGTGGCCGCCGTCGCAGCCGACGACGTATTCGCCCTCCAGCACTTCGGTCGCGCCATCCCTGGTCACGGTGACGCGCGCACCGGCCGCGTCCTGCTCGACCTTGGTCGCCGCCCAGCCGAACCGGGCCTCGACCTTCGGCAGGGTCGCCATCTTGGCCCGCAGCACCTTTTCCATCTGGTACTGCGGCAGCCGGTCGTTCTTCTGGAAATAGTAATCGTGAACCAGCTCGCGGCCCGCGGGCGCGAACCAGTATTGCCCGTTCAGGTCGCCATAGCTGGTGATCTCGCCGATCGCAAAACCCGGCGGCAGGAACCGCGCGGCGCGCAGTTCATCGACAATGCCCATGAAGTAGAAGTGCTCGAGCGTCCGATGGGTGAGGTTCTGGCCCTTGGGAATGCGACCAAGCTCGGTCCGGCTTTCCACCAGCGCGCAGGAGATGCCCCGGATCCCGAGCTGCACCGCCAGCGCCACGCCGACCGGCCCGCCGCCCACAATCACGACTTGAAACTTCTTCATTCCATTCCCCTGGCACCGGCCCCACGATCTTCTATAGCCGTGCGGGCGCACCGGAGAAGCTGTACCCTGCATGGCATGAATGTTGAATAGCCTAGCTGCGCCAACCTCTCGGTGGAGTGACGAAATGCGAAATGCGATCCGGAAGCTTGTCCTTGCAGCCCCGCTATGCGTCGGGCTCGCGGCCCCGCCCGCGCTCGCCCAATCCGCCGGCACGCCGCTCTCGGCCGTGGTCATCAGCGTCAGCGTCACCATCTGGCCCGCCATCGTCGCCGACCGGAAGGGCTACTTCAAAGACGAAGGGCTTGATTTCGACTTCATCAACTCGGGCTCGAGCACCCGCTCGGCGCAACAGGTCGCTGCCGGCTCCGCGCCGATCGGCAGCTCGTCGATGGTGGACACCATGCGCGCCATCGACAAGGGCGCCCGGATCAAGGTGTTTCTCAACAGCCTCGCGGTCGGCACCCACAGCCTGATCGGCGCCAAGGGCATCAAGTCGGTGGCCGAGCTGAAGGGCAAACGGGTGATGACCGGCGGCGTCGGTGACATCACCAACCTGTGGTGGATCGCCATGGCCAAGGCCAACGGCCTCGATCCGGAGAAGGACGTCGAGCTGCTGTTTTCCGGCGCCACCTCGGCGCGGCTCGCGGCGCTGGTCGCGGGCGCCGTCGACGCCACCATGCTGTCGACGCCGCAGAGCTTCCAGGCGGTGCAGAACGGCTATGCCGACCTCGGACCGGTCGCGCCGTTCCTCGGCGAATTCCCGATGATGATCTGGCACGTCAACGACGATTGGGCGAAGACGCACGAGAAGGAATTGCTGGCGTTCATCCGCGCCCACAACAAGGCGGTGCGCTACATGTCCGATCCGGCGCACCGGCAGGAGGTGTCGCAGCTGCTGGCGGACGCCTCGAAGTCGAGCCTCGACGACGCGCTCAAGACCTGGGACGTCTGCATGCAGGTCAAGGCCTTCGTGGCGGACGGCGAGGTTTCGGACAAAGCTACCGAGCGCGTCCGCGACACCCTGCTCGCCTCCGGCGACATCAAGCAATCCGCGCCGCCTGCAACCTATGTTGATCTTCGCTTCGCAAAATCGGTGGCGAAGTAGTAATGCCGGAGTTCACCGTCGAGTTCGGCAAGGACGGCCCGCCGCCCGAGGACGGCCGGCTCGACGCCGCCGCGTTCCACCGCAATCACGCCGCGATCTCAGCCGTGCTCGAAAACCTCCTGGAGGACCACACCGGCGACGTCCTGGAGATCGGCAGCGGCACCGGCCAGCACGCCGTGGCGTTCGCGAGCCGCATGCCGACGATCACTTGGTGGCCGACCGACCACAACGACAATCATCTGCGCAGCATCGCGGCCTGGCGCGACCACGCCAAGCTCGACAACCTCAAAGCGCCGATACGGCTCGACGCGAGCGCGGCCGACTGGAAGCTCGAGGAGCGCGGCCTACCGTCATCATACACGGTGATCTTCTGCGCCAACGTC
>Ga0105248_10009914_pt1 | contig 10489 bp, 8 predicted proteins | sample KBSS34metaG_FD_81524 | JGI IMG/M metagenome (GOLD analysis project Ga0105248, IMG submission 81524) | Switchgrass rhizosphere microbial communities from Kellogg Biological Station, Michigan, USA - KBS S3-4 metaG | ecosystem: Host-associated > Plants > Roots > Rhizosphere > Soil | place... | reverse complement strand
GCCATATTCAAATCCCATGGCCAGATTAGCCAGGGCAAAAGCCCCAAGTATCAGCCATTTAACCGTACTTGTGAAAGCAGTAGAACCATTGCGAAAAAGAATTACAAATTGCAGAGCAAAAGAAAAAAGACTGAGTGCACCGGTCAAACATACCGAAGCCAGTCCGGAAATATTGACATTGAAAAAGCAATCCTTGAGACTAGCCGGCGCACCGCTGACAAAGGCTAAAGGCGCAGCCAGAGCCAGTGTCAGCATGCGCCAGACAACAACAGGCATGAGCTGGTCAAAGTAAAAGTCCCGATAAGGACACTGCCCACACTGCATACGGAAGGCCGCTTCCAGTTCGTAGGCGACACCGGCTGGCAGCTCACCGGTATGAGCCAATCTCAATACGATTGACAATACAAGCACCGCTACAGCCAGCGCGGCCAGCCATTTTGCCCGTATCCCCGTAAGGGCATCGGTAATATTCACGTTGTCCTGAATACTAATCACGCAAATAGACTCTGTTGTCGTCCTGCACTTGAATTACTTTGTAGTTAGACATATAACGTTTGAAAAAGCCGTGTCGACTGAGCAAACCATAGATAAAGTTATTTTGGACAAAAATCAATTTGGGTTTGTGTAGAGCAATGTCCTGACCATACCAGTCAAGAAATTGTTTCATTCGTTCTTTGAATTGTTCTCTGTCGTCGCCCGTTTGAGGATTGTCGATCACCGAAGCCAGCAGAGGCAAGACCATGGCATGGAGGAAGCGCGAGGCAGGCTGGCGGCGGCTCTGGAGATAGACCGGATAGGCCGGGCCCATGGATGACGAAATGAACAAGATGCTGTCATCTTTGGCCGTGCGGTCAACAACAATCTGGGTGTAGGGATTGATGTCGCTCGCCGGGCAGTCGCCGTCATAGCCAAGGGTCGGCAGGAAAAACACCTCACCCCTTTCGCGCTCGCTCAGTATCTGGCGTTTGCGCTCCAAAGTCTGATAGCCCGCCGTCGCCAGCACAAGGCCGGCAAAAGCGGCAGCTGCCCATTTTTTTGTGCGCATAAAGTCAGGCAGGTAAAAACAAAACAAAAAAGCTTGCACAGAAAGAGCAATTTCATTGGCCATGCGTACGGGCAAAACATGATAAGACCAGACCTGTCCAGCCAAAATAAATATAGCCGCCGACATCAGCGAAAACGCCTGCAATGGCATGACCAAACTGGAGCGCCTGGACAGCAGCAGGGCACCGATGCAGGTCAGAGCCATGATATAGAAATCACCGCGCCAGTAAGTATTTAGATTGAATGACATGGAAGTCGTGTAGTACGAATAACCGGCCTTGTATATCGGCACTATCACACCGAAGAAAAATTGCAGCTCTTCTTTGGGCAGAAACAAGAAATGCAAAAGATAAAGCAAAATAGTGACTGCCATAGCCACGGTTTCAGCTTTAAAAAATGGCTTAATAGAGCGCCTTTCAACCAACCAGACAATTTCCGGTGCCAATGCCACCAGCAGGAAATAATGTTTCAGCGAAATACCTATTCCAGCACAAGCACCTATTAAAATTGCCAGCGGAGCGTCAATTTTTTTGCCCTGCCAGCGCAGATAACGTAGTAAAAAGAAGGGCAGGTAAAGAATGGCGAAAATATGCTCTCTTTGCCCGAAATCCACTACCTGGTGCTGATTGAAATAAACAAATCCGAGCAAGGTGGCCAGTCCCGCATAAAGTGAGCCGCGGCAGCCGCTGCGCCAGAGGGCAATACCGCCGGTGGTGCAACTGAAAATGATCAGGGCCCAGATGTACATAGAAAAAGCCAGCGGTTCGGTCAACTTAAAAGCCTGCGACAGCCACACCGGCAGTATTTCCAGATAGATGGCCAGCGGTGGATTATTGTCGAACATTTCCACATAGGGTATTTTCCCCTGCAAAAACAGTTTAGCCATGTGCACATAGAGTGCCTGGTCCGGATAAATCAGCATCGGATGGCTGAGCCAGTAAAATATTCCGCCGGCCGCCATTAAGAGACCGGCCAAAACCACCATCAATAGCGGTAAAAGGTTAGAGTCGCCAACCGCGGTTAAATCTTCTATTCGGGTCGCGTCGTCCGACCTCATAAATAACAGTGTTCCGCTGTTACTTATGGGTTGTACATAAATTCGCAGAGGAACGTCTGCGGGGCAGTCTTGAAGTGCGCAGGCAGGGGATCGAAGTGATCGGCACGTAAAATCGCATCGCGACAGGCCTCGATTTGTTTACGTGTGCCCATCGAACTGACTGCCTTGACTTCGCTCGTCAAGCCCGGCTTGGTCACAGTAAATTCAATACCAACGCTGTACTTGAGTTTGGCGGCAACCGGTTGCCATTTAGCTGAAATTTTGTCCTGCAGCTGGATTACATAAGCCTGTTGATCGCGGGTCATAGCCTCGCCGGCTGCCAGGGAAACCATGACATGATGCGGACTTGCAGGTTTCGCCGCCGCGGGTGCAGGCGCCGGCTTGTCTTCGACTGGTTTAGCCGCTGTGCAGGCTGTGAGAGCGGTCATACTAACAGCCACCAGGATGGCGCAAAGACCTGAAATATAGAAGCGCATAAATCCCCCGCTGTAGTCTGCCCATTTTACACGAGCGACCGCGAGCGATGTCCACAAGAGGGCAAATTAGCCTTCAGCTATTGGCAGGGGGGAAGAAAATCAAAGGCACACGGGCCTTCTGACCAAACCAGAGCAATAAGCTGCCGGGAAAGAGAAGGAAGACGCCAAGAGAGGCCAGGGCCAGAGCGATGTGGAAGGGAGGCGACTTAGGACCGATAAAAATCTCCCCCTGACCAAAGGAATGCAGAAGGACGCTAGTCACGACCATAAGCAACAAAGAAACGGTACTGCCGATCAGGAGTTGCATCAGAAAACGTTCCAAGTTGGCCCTTTTAAGCAGCGACAGCTTGAGACAGAGGGCGATAATCAGGCGCAAAACAATCATTGAAATCAGGCAAAGAAAAGGCAAGCCGACAAGAAAAACTATCGATGTCAGATCTAAAAATCCTTTGGCGTGATGATGCATCAGCGCACGCTTTGCGGAGACACCATCGGCGACATTTGCTGAATTGGGGGAGCGGGCACAACGGGCATGCTGCCGGCACCGGGGTAGTAGCTGGGGTTGGTCATAGCGGGATTCTGATTGTTGCCGCTTAAGACCGGCTGCGCTTGCCCTTGTCCGGTTGGAGGTGGGGGCGGTATCAAACTGCTCTGGCCGGTAGCCTGGAGAAAAGCACAGAAGCTAGCGTAATAGTCTTCCTGATAGTCCTTAAAAATTGGCACGAAGGCTGCGGTCTGTTGTTCGTAATACTCGGCTTTAAGCGGCATCGCTTGCAGCGGACGACCGTCTTGATCAAAATGTTCGTAAGTAATGGAGACATAAGTTTTGCCCGGCGAGGCCAGTCTAAAAGTGTGTGTCTCAAGCTTCTGCTGGGCCCCGACAACGGCCTTACTGGCCTTATCAACTGTGACCGATTGGCCTTTTAAGCGAATTACCACCTGGTTATCGTTGACCATGATCGGCTCCTCTAAAATGATCACGTTCATGTCGATGCGGCGGTCTTCTTCCACAACAAGCAAAAAGGGTTCATTACGTTCATGCCAGATATGGCCGAGACTGTCGTATTGATAGCCGCGCCAGCGGTCTCTGCGCGAGGACGAAACCACAGGAGGATTACCGGGAAACTCATAGATCATCGTGTCGCGGTGCCAGCGCCCGGCATACCAGGGCGGAATGCGGTACCACGACTTGGTTGTGTGGAAGCGCGGCAACGCCGCCTTATCGAAGGTATCACCCTGACGCAGACCTGGTTTAACAGGCTCAATAATAACTTGCTGGGCGACGCCGCCTTGAATGGTTTCGGCCTGGACAAGGCCCCCGGGTGCATTCTGCAGCACCGGCAAAATCGCCAGAAGCAGGGCAATAGACAATCTGCCTGCCGTTTTCGACAGGTTGGCTGCGGTCTTCAATTGTCTGGTCACGGGGAAGAACAACACTCTGGAGATACCATTATTTTTGGCCCCGGATATCCGGAAACGCTGGACCATGTCTGAAAATGGTAACCCCAACTAGCCTTTTTAAGGGTTAACGAATCCTCAGCAGATCCAGTATAGGCGATGCTAGCGATCCGCCAATGTGCTTTTCACGTATTGAGTCAGCGTATCGGCAACGAGTGCGTGACCTTCTTTTGAGAAGTGATACTGCAAAAACAGTGAGCTGGGGTTCCAGTGGCTGCGGAAGGGCGGATTCAGGTCTATCACATCAAAATGTTCAGCCGCGCCCTGGGCTTTTAGCTGCCGCATGTCGTACTGCCAGCCGGCCTCGCGAGCCAGCACATCGGGGAAAAGCGTGAGGGCAAATTTACCGCCATTTTCTTTGGCCGTGTCGTTAAAAGCTGTAACAAGAGCCTGAGTCACTTTTAGCTTATCTTGCTGGGCATAAACCGGCGCTTCAATAGCCCTGGCCTTGCCCTGCATGCGCCGCCCGACTTCCTGGAAGAAGCGCATAGACCGGAAATAGAGCTTGTCTGTGAGGTTCCAGTTAAAATTTAGCTGGGTCCAGACACCGTAGAGACAGCTCTTACTGCGCAGAAAATCGACTAGCGGATTGGGCACCAGCTTGTCGGCCGAGGCCAGCAATACGCTGCTATCCTGGGCCAGTTTGCCCTGAGCATCGATGTAAAAATAAGGCTTGGGTTCGGCGTGAGCGCGGTTGGAAAGGTCGAGTGTGTTTTCCAGGGTATCGCCATAACACAAGAGCACAATAGTCAAATCTGGCTTGTACTGCGCCACTTGCTTTTTGAACTGTAAGAGTTCCTGGCCGGTTGAATAGCTGGAACAACCGAAGTTCATCGCTTCAAAATAGCTGACACCTTTTTTAGAGAACGTCTTGGCCAGAGCCCCGTCAAGCTGGCGCGAAAAAGTCTGGGCCATATCCACCTGCAGACCTTCGGTCGCAGAATCCCCCAGGAGGGCTATGCGATAACAGCCTTTGGGTTTATTGAGAAGGTGCTCACCGTCACGCAATCCGGCGCTGGAAAAGGCATCACGAGAGAATCCTTCCAATCGCCAGGTTACTTTTTTACCGGGAATATGCACACAACCAAGCTCCGGATCCGGTTGCAAAATTTCTTGCTGACCCACTCCGGCTGCCGAGAGCAGACACTCCAGGCCAAAAATAGTGAGCGGTAACAAAACCGCCAATTCAACCACGATTCGGCTGAGAGACTTACCTGATTTGCCTGATTTGGCAGACTTGAGGGCCCTGTCGTCAGTGCCTGTCTGAACGGCAGGGGCGGCCAAATCCAGAGCTTCTCGCTCATTGCCCAGGTCTTCACGCTCAATAATTTTGCTCTTCACTCAGACACCTAAAACTGGAAATATATGAAGGGCGACAATTGACCAGGGGCAAATCCGGCGATAATAACTGCCACCGCAGCACAAGCCGAGAGGCGCAGAGCAAAAGAGTTTTGCCAGACGTCTTTGATAACGGTGAGCGAAGAGGCATTGAAAAATTCGTGCGCTTTTTTGCTGCGCAGAACAACAAAGAGCGTATACAGAGGCAAAGTCAAAACCAGAGTGGATCGCTGGAATGACTCCAGCACAGCGCCGCTGATGCCGACGGTACCTATGCCCAGCAACCTGGCGGCCATGGCCAAAGCCTGCGGCAGATCGGTAGCTCTAAACAAAATGCCGGCTAGAAAAAGGAAAAACATTGTCAGGGCAAGACCGCTAAAATGCCAGAGCGGGCTCGGTCTTAGTGCCGCCAGAGTTTTGTTTTTCGAGACCAGGTCCTGCCATTCTTTTGAGAGCACCAGGCCACTGCCGTGAAAAGCTCCCCAAATTACATAATGCCAGGCCGCGCCATGCCAGAGACCGCCCAGTACCATGGTCAAGAAGACGTTGCGACGCACTTTCCAGGCAGCGACTCTATTGCCGCCCATCGGTATGAAAAGATAGTCTCGCAGCCAGGTTGATAGCGAGATGTGCCAACGCCGCCAGAAGTCTGTAAGATTGGCGGCCAGAAAGGGAAGATTGAAGTTTTCGGGTACTTTGTAGCCAAACAATAGAGCCGATCCCCTGCCGATATCGGTATATCCGGAGAAGTCAAAAAAGATCTGGAAGGTAAAACCGGCGGTAGCCAGCCAGGCATCCGCCAGGGGCAAATTAGCGACATGATTGAAGCCCAGGGCGACGATGGCGCCCATGTTGTCTCCCAGCACCACTTTTTTGAAAAATCCTTGCATGATCAAAAAGACGCCTTCGCCAAAGAGATCGTTTTTGAATACCGGCTTTTCCTCAAGCTGATGCATGAAGTCTTGAAAGCGTTTGATCGGGCCGGCAATCTGCGAGGGGAAAAAGGAGGCAAACAAGGCAAAGTCTGTAAAGTTCTTAACCGGCTTGGAGCCTCGATAAACATCAACGATGTAATGGATGAACTCAAAGGTAAAAAAGGAAATACCAAGCGGCAAAATGATATTGAGAGCCGGACTGGAAAAATCGCTGTTCGAGAAATGCGCGAAGCCATAGACATGTTTACCCAGAGCCAGACACTGATACAGTGAATCAATTAAAAAATTAGCGTATTTGAAAAAGCAAAGACAGGCAAGGTTGAAGACCAGCCCAAGGATGAGAATCTGCTTTCTCTTTTCCCCTGCCGTTTGTTTATCGATTTGCCGACCAATAAAGAAATTGATCACGGTCAAAGCCAGGATCAGGAGACCATACTCGGCCTTCCAGGTCATATAAAAGACATAGCTGCCGATTAAGAGTAACGTTTTGCGATGCCGGTCCGGGAATGCCCAATAGAGGGCAAACATGACGGCCAGAAAAAACATGTAAGTGAAGCTGTTGAATAGCACTAAGAAGGCCAGCCCATGGGAGATTTAAGAAACCGAGGAAGATCTCAAGGTGATAATAACATTTCAGGCCACCCCGCCCCTGAGAAATCTCTAAATAAGACAATCTGCCTCGGGATTACTCAAGCGTCAGGACGTCCAGGGGCAGAGCACCGCCGGTAGTATCAGCGTTTAGTCATGCGAGAAAAAGGTCCAAATCCAGTCATAATCACTGACCTCCGCTAGATGCGCTGCCGCTGCTGCGGCCGGCGCCGGTGGCCCGGGGAGGAAAATTTTGCACCGCGTCGATTTTACTGGGTTGCTCAATCTTGGCGCTCATCTTTACGGAGCGTCTTTCTATCATGCGCACCAATTTTTCAGAAATACGTCCGGCTTCCAGACCATGAGACGAGGCCAGTTTGGAAACCTGACTGTCGATATGCGGATGTTCTTTGACATGACCGATATATTCTTTTGCTTTAGCAGCCGCCCGATCACCGGTTTCAGGCCGGCCATCATTGTAGGCCGGCAGATCGCGCCGGATGTCGTAAAGCCCGTGGGTGGCCTCCTTTACCTGGTAACTTTCGGGTGTGTGGAACTGTACTTCAAACTTCTGACCATCCCGGGCAAAGGTCGTGTTTATGCCTTTGTATGGAGTATCTTTCTTGTTAAATGAGTTTGTCACTGCTAACTTCTCATAGCCCATTTGTTCCAACTTTTGCATGCTCTGATTGGCACCATCAGCTAATCTCTGTGGTGGATAAGTTAGGGTATATCTCAAGGCGTCATTTATCTCACGGGGCCTGTTATCGCGCGCATCAGTCTCTAATTTTCTGGTAAGTGATTCGTGGGTTTTGAGGTTATGTTTAAGTCCAGCGGGCTCACCGCCGGTTGCTCCGCCAACGCCAACTATGTCGCTTGTAACTTGCTTTTCAATTTTGCCCACTTTTTCAAGTATCTGTGCTGCATGTTGACCGTGATCGCTTACGCCAGAAGCAGCAACCGGAGCGCCTCTGTCAGTTATTTCCAGTGACGGCACATAACGCAGAGCTTGATCCGCAGGAACGTCGGAGGAAATACGGGTGCTATCGGCCGAAGCTGAGGCGCCGCCTGCGCCGGGACCATAAGAGGCAGAATCGGTGACAGAGACGGAAGCAGGCGCTGAGTCAGACAACGTTCTCGTATCAGCTGTAGGGCCGATTCCAGCATCAGAGGTCGTGGCAATACTGGAATCACTTATAGCGGAAGAAGCTGCACCACCAGGCACGTTCCCGCGATCACCGGAAGCGGAAGAAGCTGCTGCCGAGCGCGTTCCATTCTGATTGTAGAGTGAAGCAGTATCACTCAATCCAGCATTTATCTGGTCTGCCTCACTGCGAGTTGCCCCGCTGCCGGCCACAGGTGCATGCAAGCCGTTAGCTTCGACCGACAGACTGGCCGCGCGGCTGCGTTCGGCTGCGGCACCTGGGCTCTCTATACTACGTTCTGCACTGGTTTCTATCGCTGCTTCCATTGACTGAACCTCATAGCGCGGGGGCACGCGAAGCATCAGTGCCGGGCACTGATCTTGGCTTTTTGATGGGGGAAAATTTGTTGCTGGTAAGTGCTTGCTTCGATGCAGTTAGACTAGGCGAAGCAATGTTAATCCGACGTGAATGACCCAAGAATCAGGGCCGTCGAATCAATGCACAGCAAAACGCGAGTCGTGAGACCCGCGTCAGGACTGCTTTAAAGAGGTATTACTTACGGCCGAATCGGGAGATCAGCTCCAACGCTCTCTTTTCCGAAACTTCGTCGGCCGCTTCATCAAACCAACCTTTCAGCCACTCATTCATCAATGCCGGGCGTTCATTTGTGCGCCATATTCCATTTTTGTCAAAGCGATGAACATCAGGAATATTTTGCATTTCAAGGCTGCGACCATTTGCCGGAAAACGGTATAGATCAGGAGGACCGCCACGCGATTGTTCAAAATAGCGATAGCGCGGAACGCCAGATTCCGCCACCGCAACAGTTGCCGTTGCGCCAGCCGGGGGATACAGGGCGCGAGCGATTTTGGCACCCCCATACATTCCCACTGCCATCACCGCCGTGTCCACAGTAAGCCTGCCAATGGAATCTTTACCGACAGCGATATTAGCCGTAATGTTTTTATCCGAATTCCAAACGTCGCGGCCGGCGGCCAGCGTCTTATCCCATTTTTGCCTGTCCATAACTTGATCCGCCAACATTGTGGCCAGTGCAACGCCAGCCCCATACTTAATAACTGTTGTCGGAATATAGCGCCTATCCAAAACAGCAAGAGTGGCACCAATAGCCACAGACTTGGCACAATCAACAGCGGTTGTGGAATTTACACTTTCTTCCGCAGCACCGACCACGCTGCCTCCGACAAATTGCGCCTCGCGCTTAAGCCCCTGAGCCGCCGTCCACAGGCTGGCAGAGAGACTGGAATCAACCGCAGACGTGCCGGGTCGGGCCTGGTCATTCAATCCGAAATGGGCAGCAGCAGCAGCGTCGAGACTATTCACCGTTAGTGTTTCTCCAATTGTTTCTGGCTCCAATGTCTCTAAAGCTCATACGTCTAAAACTGACCTTCCCCGCCGTTGCGCTTAGGTGGAAAGTTTTTTACCGTATGGATATCGCGCGGTGTCGGGATAGCGGCATTCATTTCGGCAGACCGGGCCGTTAGAATTTTATGCAGTCTCGATGCCGTCTTTGCGGCGTCCAACCCCTTGGAAGTTGCGAGTTCAGTGACCACTTTGTCGATTTGTGGTTCATTTTTGACATGACCTATGTACTGTTTGGCTTTTGCTGCAGCCAAATCCCCAGTTTCAGCCTTACCGTCATTGTGTGCAGGCAAATCGCGCTTGATGTCGTAGAGTGGGTGCGTGTTGGTTTTTACATCGAAACTCTGCGGCGTGTGAAACTGCACTTCAAACTTTTGATCGCCTTTTGAAAAGGTAGTGTTGATGCCCTTATAAGGAGCATTTTCCTGCTCGAATGTATTTTTAACTGCGCATTTTGTGTAGCCCTTTTGCTCCAGCTGCTCCATGGTTTTGTTGGCACCGGCAGCCAAATTGTCGGAAGGGTAGGCGATGGTGTAACGCAGTGCATCATTTACATCACTGGTTTTTTCAGTTTCAAGTTTGCGAGCCAACGAGTCCTGAGTCTTCAAACGGTGGTCGAGGCCGGCCGGCTCGCCGCCTGTATCACCGGCAAGACACTGGATGTCTTTTGTGACGTCGGGTTCGACGGCTCGGGCTTTATCGAGTATTTCCTGTGCGCGATCAGCATAGGGACTGGGTTGACCGCCTTTGTCGCCGCCATTTTTCCCGTCACCAGATGCGCCATCACCGGCACCCCTGTCGGTTATTTCCAGCGGCGGCAGACTGGAATTGCCTGACGGAGTAGAAAGGTCGTAGGGCTTGTAGGAGCTATCCGCGCCGCTAGACGTAGAAGCATAGTGAAAATCGGTAATTTGACCATCGGAACCCATACCAGCAATATGTTCCATTGTCACAGCCTGGGGCACGCCACCGCCTGACCCACTATCGGAACCCGCACCAGCAATATGTTCCATTGTCACAGCCTGGGGCATGCGGCCGTCTGAGGTGCCGCTGTATGTCGATGAG
>Ga0105248_10009913_pt1 | contig 10490 bp, 9 predicted proteins | sample KBSS34metaG_FD_81524 | JGI IMG/M metagenome (GOLD analysis project Ga0105248, IMG submission 81524) | Switchgrass rhizosphere microbial communities from Kellogg Biological Station, Michigan, USA - KBS S3-4 metaG | ecosystem: Host-associated > Plants > Roots > Rhizosphere > Soil | place... | reverse complement strand
GAGCGGCGCCCGCGCGGCAACCCGACACCGCACGAGCCCCTACCCTCCTATTACGCGCGATTTACTCTTCGCCGTCCTTGAGATCGGCAAGCCCGAGGGACTTGAGCTTGCGGTGCAGCGCCGATCGCTCCATACCGATGAAGGTGGCTGTGCGCGAGATATTCCCCGAAAAACGGCGGATCTGAACGCGCAGATATTCCCGCTCGAACGTTTCGCGCGCCTCGCGGAGCGGGGTGCCCATGATCGATTTGGCGGCGTTACCCGGCGCCAGCCGTTCATGGTCCGACAGCACTTCCGGCGGCAGCATATCTGCATCCACCCGGCCGATCCGGTCGCCCGGCGCCATGATCACTGTCCGCTCCACCACGTTGCGAAGTTGGCGAACATTGCCCGGCCAATCATAAGCCTGAAGCGCCGCCATTGCTTCGGAGGAAATTTCGGGCGTCGCCACCCGCCGTTCAGTGGCATAGCGCGCCGTGAAGTGATGAACGAGCGCGGGAATATCCTCCCGACGTTCAGAGAGCGCCGGAAGATTCACAGGCACCACATTGAGGCGATAGTATAAATCCTCACGGAACCGCCCCGCGGCAATCTCTTCCTGAAGCGGCCGGGCGGTCGCCGAGATGACGCGCACGTCCACCTTCACCGTCTGGGTGCCGCCGATGCGGGTGAAGCTCTGATCCGTCAGCACACGCAGGATGCGAGCCTGCGTGGTGAGCGGCATGTCGGCGATTTCATCCAGGAACAGCGTGCCGCCATGCGCCTGCTCCAGCAGGCCGGGGCGAACGAGCTCGCCGCTCCCTTCCACGCCGAACAATTCCTCCTCTACACGCTCCGGCGTCATCCGCGCGGCCGAGACCACGACAAACGGAGCCTTCGTCCGAGGGGACCATGCATGGAGCAGCCGTGCGGCTACTTCCTTGCCTACGCCCGCCGGCCCGGTGACGAGCACGCGGCTGCCCGTCGCGGCCACGCGCTTCAGCGTAGCGCGCACCTGATTGATCGCGGCGGACTGGCCGTTCAATTCCTCGTCCTGGCCGATCTGGGCACGCAGCGTCGCATTCTCGCGCTTCAGACGGTCCGTCTCGGTGGCACGGGCGACGAGCAGCAGCAAGCGCTCGGCCTCGAACGGCTTCTCGATGAAATCCGCAGCCCCACGCCGGATCGCCGCGACCGCCGTATCGAGATTGCCGTGGCCGGATATGACAAGCACCGGAATAGTCGGATCATAGCGCTTGATTTCGTCCAGCAGTTCCAGCCCATCGAGCTTGGAGCCGTGCAGCCAGACGTCCAGCAGCACGAGGCTCGGCCGGCGTTCCCGGATGGCATCCAGCGCGGAATCGCTGTCCGCCGCCATGCGGGCGCCGTAGCCCTCATCTTCCAGCACACCCGCGACCAGCTCGCGAATATCCTGTTCATCGTCGACGATCAAAACGTCCAATGCCATGTCAGCCGGCCTTCATACGGGTCAGTTCAGTGGGGCGGGCCTCCGCATCGGAGGCGTGGTGATATTCGTGGCCAGCAAGTGGCGCGAGCTTGGTGATATCGAGCTGCACCCGAACGACCGTGCCCCCGCCGGGTCGATCGGTGAAGGCGATGGTGCCGAAATGCTCCTCGACGATCTTCTTGACGATCGCGAGGCCCAGCCCCGTGCCGCGCGCGCGGGTGGTAACGTAGGGCTCCGTCAGGCGCTCCCTCTCGGCGGGCAGGCCGATTCCGGTATCCGCCAGCTCTATGCAGAGCCGGGCGTCGTCGGCCTCGATCTTCATCGCCACCTCGCCGGGCACCGCTTCGCCGTCTCCGCCTTTTTCCTGAATGGCTTCCACGGCATTCTTCACGATGTTCGTCAGCGCTTGCCCCAACAGACGCCGGTCGCACACCAGCACTGGAGACGGATCGGGTGCGTCGAGCGAGAAGTGGATGGCGGGGTGTGCCACCTCGTGCAGGAACAGGGCCTGCCGGGCGATCTCGACAATCGGCTCCGCCTGGAAAACCGGCTTCGGCACGCGCGCGAAGGAGGAGAATTCGTCCACCATGCGCCTGAGATCGCCCACCTGCCGGATGATGGTCTGGGTGAGGCGCTCGAAGATGGCGGGGTCGCTCGTCACTTCCTTGCCGTAGCGGCGTTGGAGGCGCTCTGCGGCAAGCTGGATCGGCGTCAGCGGGTTCTTGATCTCATGGGCGATGCGTCGGGCAACGTCGGACCATGCCGCGCGCCGCTGGTCGAGCAGTTGCTGGGTTATATCGTCGAAGGTGAGCACATGGCCATCATCGGATTCCACCAGCGTGACGGCCAGCGTCCGGATATCGCCCCCGCTCGTCACCTGCACGACGGACTCGCGCTTATTCTCGCCGATCAGCCGATCGAGGTCCGGCGCCACGTCAGCGAGCAACCGGCCTATCGGGCTCTCCTCGCCCGTCTTGAGCAGGCTTTCGGCGGACTGGTTGGAAAGACGGATACGATGCTCGTCATCCACCGAGATGACACCGGCGCTCACGCCCGAAAGCACGGCTTCGGTGAAGGCACGGCGCCTGTCGAGCTGCCGGTTCGCGGTAACGAGCGCGCCGGTCTGCTCCTCGATCCGGCGCGTCATGCGGTTGAAGGCCGTGGCCAGCGCGCCGACCTCGTCGCGCCGCGTCGCGGGGGGGACGCGCACCGTCAGGTCGCCCAGCGTGATCCGCCGCGCGGCGCCGACCAGCCCGGAGATCGGCCGCGTTAGGCGATCGGCAACGGTGAACGCGATCCAGATAGCGGCCGCCACGATCAGCAGCGACACCACCAGCAGCGCAGCGTTGAACTGTATCTGGAGCGAGCGCGAGCGGTTGAGCAGCCGCACATAGTCGCCGAGCGCCGTCCGCGCCCGCGTCGCCTGCTTCACGACCAGCGGATTGATCTGCCGCGAAGCATAAAGATAGAGGCGTGAACCCGGCGCAATCTCGACGCGTGCCTCGATCCTATCCTTGTCGAGGACTGTCTGGACCTGCCCCTTATCCAGCAGGGTCGTCATAGAGGGCGGCATCAACTCGGCCGCGGTGCGATTGGTGGTGAGGTTCGTCAGTGCGAGCGTGCGGGGAATGCCATCCGTTCCAAGGCCGATCAGCGCCAGCTCGTTAAGGTTCCGATAGGAGTATTGCTGAGCCATAAAAGTAGGAAAACGCGGATCGTCGAGCGGCGCCTGGCTAAGGAAATTCCGGAAATCGCCACCCATGGGCGGCATTTCACCGGCGAGGCGTATTTTGCCATCGGTCACGTAGAACTGGGCTACGCGGTCCGCATTCACCAAGATCGTCCGTGCGCTGTCGGAGAACCAGAAGGCCACGCCATATTGGAACAGCAGCGAGGCGAAGATCACCACCAGCAGCGTCGGCACTGCGGCGATCGTTGAGAAGATGGCGACCAGCCGGACATGCAGCCGCCCGCCGCTCCCTGCGCCCCCGGATGCGGCCCGGCGCCTTGCAATACGCCGGGCGAACAGCACGAGGACACCTATCGCCGGCACGAGATTGGCGACGAGGAGCAGCGCCACGACGGGCGGGGTCAGCAGTCGCTCCGGCTTGCCGCTGTGGGAAACGATCGCCCAGCTTCCCGCGAAGATCGCCAGGGCCGCGAGGACGGTCGCGACCTCGATCAGGAAGAAATAGCCCCCTCGCCGCTGGACAACCGCCAGCCGGCGCCGCCAGCGGGGCTGACGGGCCTTTAACATGGACTGCCGATGAGCCGCTTCGAACGCCATCGTGACTGTTCTACCACAGGGCGTTGCCGACACAACACGATATGGCCCGGCAACAGATCAGCAATCCAACCCGCGTTTCAGGCGCCTCGCCGTGACGCAGCCGGATCGACTCCCCGCTCCGTCAATTTCTTGCGGAGCGTGTTGCGGTTGATGCCGAGCAGGCGCGCCGCGCGGATCTGATTGCCCTTCGCGGCGGAGAGAGCGATCCGGAGCAGCGGAGGCTCGATCTCGGCCAGCAGGCGTTCATAGAGGCCGTCAGGGGGCAAATCCCGCCCGAAGGACGCGAAATAGCGGGCGAGGTGCAGTTCCACCGATCCGCCGAGCCCACCCTCGCTCTCCATCGCGGGTGCATCGTCCGTCGATCCCGCGGCACCGAGCTGGGCATCGATGGCGGCGGCGCCGATCCGATCCTCCCGCACCAGCGCGGCCAGACGGCGCATCAGATTTTCGAGTTCGCGCACATTGCCGGGCCACGGATGGCGCGCCATCCGTGCGACACCGGCCTCGTCGAGCGCTTTGCGCGGAAGTCCGTCCGCCGCCGCGCGATCGAGGAAATGGCGGGCCAGCTCGCCTATGTCCTCAATCCTCTGCCGGAGTGCGGGAAGGCGGACCGGCACCACATTGAGGCGGTAATAGAGATCCTCGCGGAAACCGCCTTCCGCCACCAGCCGCTCGATATCCTTGTTGGTGGCCGCGATCACGCGCACATAGGCCTTGATGTGGCGGGCACCACCTACGGTCGTGAATTCCCCCTCCTGCAGCACGCGCAGCAGCCGGGTTTGAGCCTCCAGCGGCATGTCGCCGATCTCGTCGAGGAAAAGCGTGCCGCCCGCCGCCTGCTCGAACCGGCCGGCGGTGCGTTGTGCTGCGCCGGTAAAGGCGCCCCGCTCATGGCCGAACAGCTCGCTTTCGATCAATTCCCTCGGGATTGCCGCCATGTTGACCGGCACGAAGGGACGCGATGCCCGCGGCCCCAAATCGTGGATGGCACGGGCGACCAACTCCTTGCCCGTGCCCGATTCGCCAAGGATCAGCACGGTCAGATCGTTCGATACGACCCGCGCGATCGTCCGGTAAACGGCCTGCATCGCCGGCGACCGCCCGATCAGCGGCAGATCGTGGCGAGCGCCGTCTTCCTCCCCCTCCTCCACGCAAGCAGCCTTGCCGGCGAGCGCACCCGTCACCGCGCGGCCAAGCTCCTCCAGGTCGAAGGGCTTGGGCAGATAATCAAAGGCGCCCTGCTCCGTGGCGCGCACGGCAGTCGCCAGAGTGTTGCGGGCGGAAAGGACGATAATCGGCAGGCCGGGGTGACGCTCCAGCATCTCGGGTACGAGATCGAGCCCATCGCCATCGGGCAGCATCACGTCGGTGACGAGCACGTCCGGCGCGAAGATGCCGATCGCGCGCCGCATGTCCGCGATCGAGCCCACCGTCTCCACCACATGGCCTGCGCGGCGCAGTGCCTCACGGATGACCGTGCGGATCGCCGCATCATCGTCCACCACGAGAATGCGACCGGAGAGCATGGCGCTCATGCTGCCGCCCCCTGCCGCGATGGCGCACGCGGCAGCAGGAGCCGGAAGATGGTCCGCTCGGGCATCCCCTCGCGCGCATATTCGATGATGCCGCCCATGTCCGTCACCAGCCTGTCGACCAGCGCCAGACCCAGCCCTCGCCCGGAGGCTTTGGATGTGACGAACGGATCGAAGAGATGCGGTACAATCGCCTGCGGAGCGCCCGGGCCGTCATCGATCACACATAGCTCGATCGGTAAGGCCGTCCGCCCACCGCGATTGCCGGGCGCGGCGACCGAAAGGCCGTGGCGATAGGCAGTGGTGAGCGTAATAACGCTATTCCTGTCTGTGGCTTCCACTGCATTCTTCAGAAGATTGAGCAGGACTTGTACAAGCCCGTCACGGTTGCCGAGAACATCGGGCAGTGAGGGATCGTAGAATTCCCGGATCGCCCGACCCTCCGCAAAGCCCGCCCGCGCCACATCGCGGGCATGGCCCAGCACCGAATGGATGTTGAGCGGCAGGCACGGCCGCGGGCGCGTATCGGAAAGCCCTTCCATGCAATCGATCAGGCCGGCGATGCGATCCACCTCGTCGCGGATCAGCCGGGTGAGTTCCGCCTGTTCAGGCGCGGCGCCGCTTTCCAGCAGCTGCGCGGCTCCCCTGATGCCGGACAGCGGGTTCTTGATCTCGTGCGCTAGCAGCGTGGCGGCGGCCGTTGCGGGCAAGGTACGCCCCGCCCGCTCCCCGCGACGCGCGGCGAGATCATGGCTGGCGCGGCCGTGGATGGAGACGATCCGCCAGTCCGCCCTGTCGGCCAGGGGGGCCGCAGTGATGTCGCCGCGATAGGGGCGGCCCACCGGGAGGACCATGTCCAGATCATAGGCGGCGAACGGCTGGTCGACCGGTATCGAGGTGAGCGAGTGCCCCGTCAATTCAAGGATTGACCGACCCGTCAGCGCGGAGCGCGCCTGGTTGAACAGCGCTTCGGCGGCGGCGTTGCAATTCCGCGCGATCCCGTCCCCGTCGATGACCAGTATGGCGGAAGGCAGCGCCGCGATGAGTTCGGCCGCCGGCGGCCCATCTCCCTCGCTCACCGCCCGCCGGGCGAAGCGGATCAAGCGGCTGCCCGCGATCGCCACGGCGCGTAGAAACTGTCCAGCATCGCCAGCACACGCTCGGCGGCGGGCACCTGGTTCACGACATTGCGGAACTCGGCCGAGCCGGGCAGCCTCTTGGTGTACCAGCCCAGATGCTTGCGGGCCATATTGACGCCCGTTTCTCTGCCATAATGCTCGAGCATTATCTCATAATGCTCTACGATAACACGATATTGTTCATCGATGGAAGGATCGGCGAGCTTGTCGCCTACCGTCAAGTAACGCATCACCTGCCCCAGCAGCCACGGCTTCCCGTAGGCGCCGCGGCCGATCATCACGCCATCCGCGCCGGACAGGCGAAGCGCCTCTTCCGCGTCCTCCACCGAGCAGATATCGCCATTGGCGATGACGGGAATGGAAACTGCATCCTTCACGCGCCGGATGAAGGCCCAGTCGGCCGATCCCTTGTACATCTGGTTGCGGGTGCGGCCGTGGACAGTGACCATCTTCACGCCCAGCCCCTCTGCGATCCGGGCCAGCTCCGGCGCGTTAAGGCTGTCATGGTCCCACCCCATCCGCATCTTGAGCGTGACGGGCACGGAAACGGCATCCACCGTCGCCCGGACGAGCGAGGCGGCGAGATCGAGATCACGCATCAGCGCCGAGCCCGCATCGCCATTCACGACCTTGCGGACAGGGCAGCCCATGTTGATGTCGATAATGGCGGCGCCGCGATCCTCATTCAGCTTGGCCGCCTCGCCCATCTCCTTGGGGGAGCAGCCGACGAGCTGCATCGAGACCGGCTCTTCGATGGGATCCCACGCGGCCTTCTGGATCGACTGGCGCGTCTCGCGGATCGCGGCCTGACTGGCGATCATCTCCGTGACGTTGAGGCCCGAGCCGTAACGACGCACCATCTTGCGGAACGGCAAGTCGCTGACGCCGGTCATCGGCGCCAGGATCACCGGCGTGTCGATGGTGACGGGGCCGACCTGGATCGGCTTCACGAGCGGCTCGTTCCGCATTTGCACAATCTGCCTGAAAAAGAGGCATGCGCCTACGCTTTTTGCAGCCGCGCGGCAAGCCGTGGCAGTCATGCGCGGGGGTTACTTCACACCTTCGCCGGGAAGGTCTACGGCGCAGCGGATGAGTCCCACGAAAGAACATGGCGCGGTCGCGCTGATCGTCGCGGCGGGCAATGGCACCCGTGCGGGCGGCTCGATTCCGAAGCAATACCGGCAGATCGGCGGACAGGCCGTTATCGCGCGCGCCTTCGATGCGCTCGAGGGGCATCCGGATATCTCCGCCGTTCACCTTGTGGTGGGGGCCGGCCAGCAGGCGCTGCTGGCGGAGGCACTGGCTGGCCGCACGCCCGCCAGTGTCACGCCGGGCGGGGCGACCCGCCGCGAATCGGTCATGGCGGGGTTGGAGGCGATTGCAGCAGCAGGTGGAGCAGGCGCAGTCCTGATCCATGATGCCGCCCGCCCCTTCCTGCCGGGCGTGGTGGTGGATCGGCTGCTAGAGGCGCTGGAAGCCGAAGCGGGCGCCCTCCCCACCCTGCCCGTCGTCGATACGCTGGCGCGCGCCGACGACGGCCTTGTCGGCGAAACCGTGTCACGCGAGGGGCTGGCACGGGTGCAGACACCGCAGGCCTTCCGTTTCGATGCCATCCTCACCGCCCACCGGGCCTGGGCAGGCCCGCAAGAGCCCACCGACGACGCGCAGGTGGCGCGCGCGGCCGGCATCGCCGTCATTGCCGTTCCCGGAGACCCCATGCTTGAGAAGCTGACCCACGAAGCCGATCTCGCCGCTGCCGACAGGCGACTCGCCAAGGTCCTGATTTCCCGCACCGGCATGGGCTATGATGTCCACGCCTTCGCGGAAGGGGATCATGTTATCCTGTGCGGCCTGAAAATCCCGCACAGCCATGCGCTCGCGGGCCATAGCGACGCCGATGTGGGCCTCCACGCGCTCACCGACGCCCTGCTGGGCGCGATCGCGGACGGCGATATCGGCAGCCACTTCCCGCCCTCCGATCCCCGCTGGAAAGGCGCGGATTCGGGCCAGTTCCTGGCACACGCCGCCAGCCTCGTGGCGGCACGGGGCGGCATCATCGATCATGTGGACCTCACCGTCATCTGCGAAGCGCCCAAGGTCGGCCCGCACCGGGAGGCGATGCGGCAGCGCGTCGCCGTACTGCTCGGCATCCCGGTCGGCCGGGTGAGCGTGAAGGCGACGACGACCGAGCGGCTGGGCTTCACCGGCCGGGGCGAGGGCATGGCCGCGCAGGCCGTCGCCACCGTGCGGGTGCCCGAAGCATGAAGACGGCCCTGATTGCGCTCCTCGTGCTCGCCGCCGGGCAGGCCGAGGCCGCGCTCCCCTCCTGCATCGCGCCGCATGACATGCGCACCCTGATCGCCATCGCCCTGCCCGATGCGGTGGAGGGGCTGGCGGAACGCTGCAAAGGCGCGCTGCCGCCCGATGCGTTCCTGCCCACGCAGGGCGCGAACCTTGCGGCCCGCTATCGACACGAGGCGCCTGTCGACCCCGCGCGCATCGGCCGCGCGATCCAGGACGTGACGGGGCAGGATCTTTCCAACTTCGCCTCGGACGATACCGTGCTGATGATCGCCCGCCAGTTCGTGAGCGATCAGATCACCCGCCATGTGCGCACCGGAGATTGCAGGACGGTGGACGGCATGGTGGCCGCCGCGGCCCCGCTTCATGCCGAAGCGATGACGGATGCCATCCTGCTCGCCATCCGCGTAGCCGGCCCGGGCAAAATGAAGGGCATCGATGTCTGTCCGCCGAAGATAGAGGGGCTTAAGGGATGAGCGAGGCCAATCTTCCCGCGGAGCTGATCGAGCTTGCCGGGCGCGTGATTGAGGAGAACCGAGCTGCCGGCCTTCGCGTCGCGGTGGCGGAAAGCTGCACCGGAGGCCTCGTCTCCGCCGCGCTGACGGCCATTCCCGGCAGCTCCGATGTTTTCGAGTCCGGCTTCGTCACCTACGCCAACGAGGCGAAGATGGCGATGCTGGGTGTCCCTTCCGACGTGCTGGAGACGTTCGGCGCGGTATCGGTCGCCACGGCCTGGGCGATGGCGCAGGGCGTGCTCCAGAAAAGCTCGGCGGACATCGCCGTCGCCATCACCGGCATCGCCGGGCCGGGCGGTGGATCAGAAAAGAAGCCGGTGGGCACGGTCGTCTTCGCTCGCGCGACCCGCTCGGGCGATCCGGACGATGTCGTCGCGGATCGCCGCGAGTTCGGCGATATCGGCCGTGCTGGTGTCCGCCGTCAGGCGGCGCTGTGCGCGCTGGAGCTGCTGCTGCCCGATCCGCTGCCGGGCAACGCCGAGGCCTTCACTCCGCTGGCATAAAGCTCGGCGGCGCGGGCCTCGAAAGCGCCGATCATCTTGCGCAACGCCCGATCGAACACCTGCCCGGCCAGCATCTCGAACAGCTTGGACTTGAACGAGAAGTCGACCGTGAAGTCGACCAGCGTACCGCCCTGCCCGTCCGGCCGGAACGCCCAGTCATTGGTGAGATGCTGGAGCGGCCCTTCGAGATAATCGACATGCACCGCACGCGGGCGGTCCTTCGTTACCTTCGAGGTGAAGCGCTCGGAGATGCCCTTGAAGCCCACCACCAGGTCCGCGATCATCTCGCTGGGGCTGTCGCCCCGCACGCGCACGGCAGCCACCCAGGGCAGGAACTCGCCATAGCGGGCGACATCCGCCACCAGATCGAACATCTGCTCCGGCGAGTAGGGAAGCTGCCGGGTCTCGGAATGGCGAGGCATCAGCCGCGCGCCAGCTTCGCTTCGCGGGCGGCGCGGAGCTTCGCGAAATCGTCCCCGGCGTGATAGCTGGAGCGCGTCAGCGGCGAGGCGGCGACCAGCAGGAAGCCCTTGGCGCGGGCAATCGCGGCATAAGCGGCGAAGGCCTGCGGGGTCGTGAACTCCTCCACCTTGGCGTGCCGCGGGGTCGGCTGGAGATACTGGCCCATGGTGAGGAAATCGATATCGGCGGAGCGCATGTCGTCCATCACCTGATGGACTTCCAGCCGCTGCTCGCCGAGGCCGGTCATCATGCCCGACTTGGTGAATATGGAAGGATCGTGCTTCTTCACGCTCTCGAGCAGGCG
>Ga0105248_10009912_pt1 | contig 10490 bp, 7 predicted proteins | sample KBSS34metaG_FD_81524 | JGI IMG/M metagenome (GOLD analysis project Ga0105248, IMG submission 81524) | Switchgrass rhizosphere microbial communities from Kellogg Biological Station, Michigan, USA - KBS S3-4 metaG | ecosystem: Host-associated > Plants > Roots > Rhizosphere > Soil | place... | reverse complement strand
CCAGCTCTTCGGTCAGGCGGACGTTGTGCACCGCGAGACCGGCCTGCGCGCCGAGGTCCTCTAACAGCCCTCGTTCGGCGGGCGTGAGCGGATCGTTCGCCGGTTTCGTCACCGTCAGGGTGGCGACGGCGTCGCCCTGGTGGACGATCGTGGTCACCCACGGTTCGGCGGCGCGACCGCCGGCGGCCGGCCCCTGCCACCGTTCGACGCGTTCGCCGCCGTCGGGGAGCGCGACCCGGATCGTGACCTCGGCCGCGCCCACGCCGGCGCCGGCCGCCTCGGCCATCTGCGGCAGGACCTCCTCGGTCGACACGGCGTCGGCCACCCGCTCGGAGAATCCCGCCATCACCTCGTACGGTGTCGCCCGCTCGCCGAAGACGAGGCGGTTCGCCAGCCGGCGCGCCCACACACGCGCGGGCTGGAACAGCACCGCGACGATCACCGTCGCGAGGAGCGAACCGGCCCCGGTGATCGATCCGATCGCCGCGACGACGAGGACGTACACCACCGTGATGAAAGCGGCGAGCAAGGCGAACACGAGCGTCTTCGACAACACGAGATCGATGTCGTAGAGGCGGTAGCGCAAGATCGCGATGCCCGCGGCGATCGGGATCAACGGCGTCAGCAACGCGAACGGGACATCGGGTTGCGGCACCAGGAACGCGCCGAGGGCGACCCCGATCGCCGTCACCGCGCTCGCCGCGGTGAACCACTTCATCTGCGCGCGTTCGACGCCCGTGGAGCGCCGGTAGCGGAGCACGATCTCGACGCCCGACGCCAGGAGCACCACGACACCCGCGAGGCCACCGATCGACACCAGCGTCTCGGCCACCGACGGGGAAACCACCTGGAGCGGGTGGGTGATCTGCGGGAAGTTCTGCGTGAAGTTGGCGGTGACGCCCAGCGCGGGACCGATGATCGACACCGCGATCGCGGCCAGCGTGAGCCACACGAGCGCCCGCCACCGTGGCGTGAGCGGGCGTCCCGTCGGGAACAGCTGCAGGATCAAGTAGATCGCGCCGGCCAGCCCGATCGCCGACTGGAAGACCCACGCGACCCAGTTCGCCCCCGGGAGGTCGTCGATCGCCGCCTGGTGCACGTAGCCCGAGAGCGCGACGTCGAGCGCGACCGATGCGCCGACGAACGCGAACAGCGGGCCGAGCGCCCGTCCGGCTCGCCGGTACCACAGCAGTGCGCCGACGCCGGTGGAGGCAACAACGAGCGGCACCCACATCAGATCGCCGGGCGAACGCTCGAGGGCCGCGCCGGCGAGCAACAGGGCGACGGAGGTGATCGGGATCGCGATGGCGAGCGTTCGCGTCATCGTGTCCGCACCCCCGAAACCGGCACGCGACCGCGCACGACCGTCCCGTTCCCCGGCGAGGACTCCACCGTCGCGTCCCCGCCGAACACCGCCAACCGGTCGCGGATGCCCGCCAACCCGCTGCCCTGACCGGTGCGCGCGGGATCGAACCCCACGCCGTCGTCGCGCACCGAGAACCGCAGCTCGCCGTCGGTGGGCTCGATCGCGATCGCGATCTCTCCCGCCTCCGCGTACTTGGCGGCGTTCTGGAGCGCCTCGAGCGCGGCGAAGTAGACGGCCGCCTCGATCTCGATCGGGTAGCGGCCCGCGGCGTCGGCGTCCATCCGGACCGGCAGCCCCGATCGGACGTACTGCGCCGCGAGCGCCGGCGCGATGCCCTGCTCCTCGAGCAATGGCGGATAGATCCCGAGCGCCAGCGCGCGCAAGGTGTCGAGGGCTCCGTCGATCTCGCGGCCGATCTCCTCGAGCATCGCGTGGCCTCGCTGTGGGTCGACCGCTATCGCGGTCTTCGCTAGGCGAAGCTTGACGGCGAGCGCGACCAGGTGCTGCTGGGCGCCGTCGTGGATATTGCGTTCGAGGCGGCGCCGCTCCTCGTCCTGCGCGGTGACGATCCGCTGGCGTGAGGCGCGGAGCTCGCCGGCCTGCACGGCGATCTGGTCCAAGCGGGCTTCGAGGTCGGCCGTCAACCGGGCGTTCGCCAGGATCAGGCCCGCCTGGTCGGCCAGGCGATCGACCAGCTCGGCTTCGCCGTGGGTGAGCGGCTCGCTGGCCCGTTTGTGCACGGCGATCGCGCCGAGCAGCTCGCCGTGATGGCGGACCGCCGCGACCCGGTCGGCCTCGATGGGGAGCGAGCCGTCGACGATCGCGAGCGGCGCGTGCGCACCCGGGTCCGGCCACCCTGCCGTCAGTCGCAGTTCATCGCCGAGACGGAGCCACACCTCGGCGCTCGCCGCAGCGGTTCCCTCGGCGATCACGCGCGCGACGCGCGGCAAGACGTCTTCGCTCGCGTACGTCTCGCCGACCCGGTCGCCGAATCGCGCGAGCACCTCGTAGGGCGTCGCCCGCGCTCCGTACACGAGCCGGTTCGCCCACCGGTTCGCGCGATCGCGCACCGGTTGGAACGCGATCGCGACGAGCGCCGTGGCTCCGATCCGCAGCGCCGGCGAGTCCGCGAACGAGCCCAGCCCGACGACGATCGCCACGTAGATCACGCCGATGAACGCGGCGAGCACGCCGACGACCACCGTCTTGCGGATGACGACGTCGATGTCGTACAGGCGGTACTGGAGGATCGCGATCCCGATCGAGATCGGGATCAACATCAGAACGAACCCCTGGATGAAGTCCGCGACCCCGCCGTTGCCGTGATCGAGCGGCAGCATGAACCAGGCAACGGTCAGCACCCCGGCGAACATCAACCACCGGATCTGCTCGCGTTCCACGCCGCGTGATCGCCGGTACCGCACCACGAGGGCGGCCACGCAGGCGCCGAACGCGGCGATCACGAAGAAGCTGATCCAGACGCGCGCGGCGTCGAACACGGGCGCGGATCGCTGGGACACGTACGGGTTGGTGGCGGGCTGGTCGACCCCGTTCGTGTAGTCCTGCTGCTCGAAGGCGAACGCCATCGACCAGGCGACCGTGAGGATCGCGACCGCCCACCCGACGGGCCGCCATCGCGGGCTGGGGAGCTTCCCGTCGGGGAACAGCAGCAGCGGGTACGTGAGGAGCAGAACGAAGATGGGAACCCACGCCCAATTGCCGAGCCAGCTCGCGAACACGGCGCCGGGAGCGCTCGGGTCGCGGAGCGACGCCCACTGCGAATAGGTCCCGACGAACGCGAAGACGAACGCCACGCTGGCCCACACCGCGAGCAGGATCCACCCGATCGGGTTCCGCGGTTCCCGTCGGGCGATCACCAGTCCGACCAGACCGTAGGCGATGAAGGCGCCGCCCTCCGAGAACGTCGACAGCGGTGTCGGAAGCCCCTTGGCAAACCCGAAGGCGAGGGACGCGACGAACACGAACGTGGCGCACGACCACAGCGCCCAGGCCAGAGCACGCCTGGAGGAAGCCGGCCGGATCGTGTCCGGCATCGGGGTCGCTCCATGAAGCTGCATACGGGCTGATGGTGGCAGCGCCGGGACGTGCCTCCAAGGAGGAGCTTGCCACCCTTCCGCGCGTGCTGGCACCACCCGCGAACCGTGGTGTCCGCCGGGTCGTTCCCCCAGGTCACGCGGCCTACCGTGGTCATGGTGATAGGAGGCGAACGAGAGATGGCAACGATCGTGGTAGGGACCGACTCCTCGGCGGCGGCCGATCTGGCGGTGGACGAGGCCGGGCGGCTCGCCCGGGCCAACGGCGCGGAGCTCGTGGTGCTCCTCGTCCGGCCCAAGGGCGACCTCCGTGCGGTGGTCGACCCCGCCAAGGCGGCCGACCCGGAGCGACACCTGACGCAACTCATGCAGCGGTTCCCGGACGTGACCGTGAAGACGCGGATCGAGCAGGGCGACGCGGCCGAGCGGATCTGCGAGGTCGCGGGGGAGCTCAAGGCCGAGACCATCGTGGTCGGCAATCGCGGCACGCGCGGCTCGTGGTGGAAGGTGAAGGACAGCGTCCCGAACCTGGTGCTGCGACACGCACCGTGCAGCGTCTACATCGTCGACACGCGGCGCGCCCAGTGAGGCGGGATCGAGGAAGGACGGCTCGGTGAGGCTAGGCGAGCTCGGTCTCCCGCAGGAAGGCGAGCACGGCCATCACCCGGCGGTGCACGTCGGGTTCCTCGGTGAGGCCGAGCTTGTGGAACATCGAGTTGATGTGCTTCTCGACCGCGCGATCGGTGAGGAACAGGGCCTTCGCGATCGACGCGTTGTTCATCCCCTGCGCCATCAGCGACAGGACCTCGCGCTCCCGGTCGGTGAGCTGGGCGAGCGGGGAATGCGCGAGCCGGTCCTTGGCGGCGACGAGGGACTCGACGACCTTCGGATCGAGCACGCTCCCGCCGCGGGAGACCTCGTGGAGCGCGCGGACGACCTCGTCGAGGTCGGCGACCCGCTCCTTCAGCAGGTACCCGAGCCCGGCCGCGCCGTCCTTCAGCAGGTCGTAGACGTAGGCCTCGTCGGCGTACTGAGAGAGCACGACCACGCCGGTGTCCGGATGCTCGGCGCGGATCTGGCGCGCGGCGCGGATCCCCTCGTCGGTGCCCGTCGGCGGCATGCGGATGTCGGTCAGCACCGCGTCGGGGGTCTGGTCGACGACGGCGGCGAGGAGCTCGTCGTAGGAGGCCGCGGTGCCGACGACGTCGACGTCCTCGGCTTCGTGCAGCAGCGCCGCGGTGCCCTCCCGCACAAGGTAGTTATCCTCGGCGAACACGATGCGCAGCACGGCCGCATCGTACACGGGGAGCTACGGGCGATATGACGATCCGGGTGGTGCTCGGCGAGGACAACGTGCTGGTCCGCGAGGGTGTCCGCGCGCTCCTCGACTCCTACGACGACGTCGAGGTCGTGGGTGTGGCGTCCGACGCGCCGACGTTGATGGCCGCGGCGCACGAGCACGTCCCCGACGTCGTCGTCACCGACATCAAGATGCCGCCGTCGTTCCAGCTCGAGGGGATCGACTGCGCGCACGCGATCCGCGAGCAGCATCCGGACACCGGCGTCGTGGTGTTGTCCGCCCACGACGACGCGGAGTACGCGGTCGCGCTCCTCGGGGAGGGGCACAGCGGGCTCGCCTACCTCTTGAAGGACCGGATCGCGCAGGGAGACGAGCTGGTGCGCGCGATCCACGAGGTGCACGAAGGCGGAAGCGTCGTCGATCCCACGATCGCCGAGCGGCTCACCGGCAGCCAGCACGCCGACGATCAGGACCGGAAGGTTCTCGACATGATGGCCCAGGGCCTCGGCTACCAGGAGATGGCCGCCGCCCTCGGCACGACGCAGGAAGCCGTCGATCGCCGGGTCACCGACCTGTTCCGCCGGATGGCGGGCGGGGGCGAGGCCGGCAACGTCGACGACCTCAAGCGGCTGCACGCGGCCGTCGTGCAGAGCTCCGCACGGATGGAGACGATCCGGTCGTACGTGCCCCGGCAGGTGGTCGACGGGCTGGCGGAGGACGCGACCCTCGCCGAGCAGCGGGAGGTCGAGGTCACCGTGCTGTTCAGCGACATCCGCGGCTTCTCGACGCTGTCCGAGCGGCTCGCGGCCCGCGACATCGCCGAGGTCATCGGTCGGCACCTGCAGGCGATGGCCGAGGTCGTCGCGTCGCACGGCGGCACGATCGACAAGTTCCAGGGCGACGCCGTGATGGCCGTCTTCGGCGCGCCGGTCCCGATCGACGATCACGCGCGCTCCGCCGTCGCGTGCGCGGTTGAGATGCAGTCGCGTCAGCGCGAGCTGAACGCGGAAGGGTGGGGGATCGCGGAGGTCGAGCGGCTCGACGTCGGGATCGGACTCAACACCGGCATCGTGATGGCCGGCGCGATCGGCGGGGGCGGCCGGCTGGAGTACACGGTGATCGGCGACGCGGTGAACATCGCGCAGCGCCTGCAGTCCGAGGCAGCTGGGGGCGAGATCGTCGCCGCGGCGTCCACCGTGAAGGCGTGTGGCGACATCGAGGCCGAGTCGATCGGGTCGCGATCGGTCAAGGGCCGTGAGGAGCCCGTCGAGGTGTTCCGGATCCTCATCGCGGGCCGATGACGATCTCGGATCAGGGGCTTCGGCGGTGCACGTGGGCGATCGCGGGCCTGTACGTGCTCGGCGGAGTCGCCGCCGTCTGGCTCGATCGGCTCAGTGGCTATCAGGGCGACTACTTCTTCGCCGTCATCCTGCTCGCGTTCCCCGCGGTCGGATTCGTCGTCTTGCAGAAGCGGCCGCGGAACACCCTCGGGTGGCTGATGCTCGCGATGGGCGTTCCGGCCGCGATCCCGTTCCAGGACTACGCCGAGTACGCATTAGTGAAGGGGCTTCCGGGCGGCACCGTAGGATTGGCCCTGTCGGAGCCGACGTGGGTGCCGTTCATCGGGATCTCGGGGTTCCTCCTGTTGCTGTTCCCCGACGGGCACCTCCCGACGCCGCGATGGCGCTGGTTCGGTTGGATGTGCGGCATCGGCCTCGTGGTGCTCGGCCTTGTCGTGCTTTTCGGGTCGGGCACGTTCGGCGATATCGGCCATCCCGAGATCCAGAACCCGTGGGGCTGGCATCCGCTCGACGCGCTCGGGGGCTGGATCTACGTCACGACGATCTTCGCGCCCCTCGTCGTCGTCGGCGGTGCGGTGGCCGTGTTCCGGCGCCTGCGCCGGGCGACCGACCCGGTGGAGCGTCAGCAGCTCCGGTGGCTCGCGTGGGCGGCGGTGCTCATCGCGGGTGGGTACGTGTTCGCGTTCATCCCCGAGCTCGTCTTCGGGTCCGAGCAGTCGAACTGGAACGACATCTTCTCGACCCTCGCGGTCGCATCGTTCATCCTGATCCCGATCACGATCGGGGTCGCGATCCTGCGCTACCGCCTCTACGACATCGACGTCGTGATCCGAAAGACCGTCGTCTTCGCGGTCCTAGCCGGTTTCATCGCGATCGTCTACGTCGCGATCGTCGCCGGGATCAGCGTCGTCGTCGGCAACCTCTCGAGCACCGTGGCCTCGGCGATCGCGGCCGCGGTGGTCGCCCTCGCGGTTCAGCCGGTCCGTGGGTGGGCGCAGCGCGCGGCCGACCGGATCGTCTATGGGCAACGCGCGACGCCCTATGAGGTGCTGACGTCGTTCGGCGAGAACCTCGCCGAGACGTACGCGGCCGACGACGTCTTGCAGCGGCTCGCACGCGTGCTCGGCGAAGGCGTCGGCGCAGACCGGGCGCGTGTCTGGCTCGGGCCCGACGGCACCCGCCGTGTGGTTGCGTCCTGGCCCGACGACGCGGCCGAGGGAGACGACGATCTGGTCGAGCCGGTGCGCCACCAGGGGGAGGTCCTCGGCGCGCTCTCGGTCTCGATGCCGGCAAACGATCCGATCGACGACCCGCGCACCGAGCTCGTGAACGGTCTCGCGGCGCAGGCCGGGCTGGTGCTCCGGAACGTCGGGCTGCTCGAGGACCTCCGCGAGTCTCGGCGTCGGCTCGTCGCCGCGCAGGACCTCGAGCGGCGCAAGCTCGAACGCAACATCCACGACGGCGCCCAGCAACAGCTCGTCGCCTTGACGGTCAAGCTGCGTCTGGCGCGCCAGGTCCTGAGCAAGGACCCCACGCGTGTCGACGGCATGCTGGATGAGCTCGCGGGCGACACCCAGCGGGCGCTCGAGGATCTGCGCGACCTCGCGCGTGGGATCTACCCGCCACTGCTCGCCGACCAGGGCCTCGCCGCGGCACTGGAGGCGCAAGCGCGGCGCTCGCTGGTCCCCGTGACGGTCGAGGCCGACGGTGTCGGCCGGTACGCACCTGAGGTCGAGGCGGCGGTCTACTTCTCGTGCCTCGAGGCCCTCCAGAACGTCGCGAAGTACGCGGAGGCCTCGGCGGCAACGGTGCAGCTCAGCGAGTCGCCCGGCCGCCTCGAGTTCCGGATCCATGACGACGGCGTCGGGTTCGACGCGGCCGCGACCTCCTACGGGACGGGGCTGCAGGGGATCGCCGACCGGCTCGCGGCGTTCGGGGGCGCGCTCGCCGTCGCCTCCACGCCGGGTAGCGGCACCGCGATCACGGGGTCCTTGCCCGCCCAGGCGGCCGGTGCCAAGGTGAGCGCCGACGGAGCACCGCCCGCAGTCCCGGCGGAGCCGATGGGCGCCACGCGCCCGTGACGAGGGGGGATCGGATGGACACGCAGGGCACGCCGACCACGGTGTCGCGGGGACGGGTGCTCGCGTTCCGGATCATCGCCGGCATCCTCGCCGTGTTCGTGATCGTCTCGAACATCGCGTTCTCGGTCCCGCAGTTCTTCAGCGAAACCGACAAGGTCCACTCCTTCCACGACCTCGCGTCGATGCCTGCGTTCTTGATCCTGCTGGGGTTCGCGCTGATCGTGATGGCGCTGCGACCCGACGACGTGGTCGCGCTCCGCGTGGCGTGGGCGGTCGCCCTGGGCATGGTGATCGCCGGGTTGATCGGGCACGACTTCATCTCCGGCAGCTACTTCTTCAACGTGATCGTGCTGATCGTCTTGACGGTCCTCGCCCCGACGCGCAACGACCTACTGCGGTTCGGTGCGCCGAACGTCGCGATGCTCAGCCTGGCGATCGTGGCGGCGATCCCCGCGATCATCTTCGCGTGGGACAACGCGAGGATCATGCTCCAGGGCGATCCGATGAACGACATGACCGGGCACTGGAAGTACCACCACTGGAGCGGGGTCGCCGCGTCGGCGCTCGGCGTGGTGCTGGCTGCGATCGTGGTGTCGTTCCGCTCGCCGGGCGACCGGTTGTGGACCTGGGTCGTCGGGTTCGCCGCGATGCTGTTCGGACTCGCCGGCATCACCTTCAGCGACGCCGTGCGCTACCCGAGCTCGATCGGCACGCTGTGGGGGGTCGGCATCTTCTTCGTGGGCCTCGTCTACATCGTCGTGGCCGAGGTCAGCGGCCGAGCCGATGCCGAGGCCGGGGCTACGTGAGCACGCGTCCCGGGGCCGCTCCCGTCAAGGGCATCCGCCGCCTCGAGCGATGGTTCGTCGGGGTCTTGATGGGGATCGTCGCCTTCATCCTCGAGAAGGTCGTGCTGCGCTCGGTCAAGAAGAAGCATCCGGAAGCCGAGCCGACGGCGTCGACGCTCACCTCCAAGGGTGGCGACGTCGACCTCGACGACCTCCACCTCGGGAAGGGCTTCTAGAGGATCCGGTCCCGCCGGTCGCGCACCAGGTCGACCACCAGGCCGACCACGAACAACAAGCCGACCACGCCGAGCGTCAGCGGCACCCACGTATCCACTCGGGTCGACGTTGCGGTGATCGCGGTGCCGAGGAGCGCGGAGGCCGCGACCAGACCGATCGCCAGGCGCCGGCCGGCGCGCCGGACCGTGCGCTCGAGTGACGCCGCGCGGAAGTTGACCTCGAGCTTCTGCCCCGGGCGCGCGCCGATCAGCCGCTCGACCGCCTCGATCACGCGGCTCGCGCGGACCCGCAGCCGCTGCACCTGATAGAAGATCGCCTTCGGGTCGAGCTTGGTTCCCATCCCCGTCATGACGCTCCGCATCAGGAACTTGCCGGCGACGTCGAAGGGGTCGACCGTCGGGTCGAGCTGTGAGGCCGCGAGCTGCATCTGCGCCAGCGCCTTGGCGGTGAGCGTGAGCGAGGCCGGCAGGGGCACGCCGTAGCGCAGGGAGATCTCGGTCATCTCCTGCAGCACCGGCCCCAGTTGGATGTCCTGGATGGAGGCGCCCTGGTACTTCGCGACGAGCGTGCCGATCTCTTCTTGGAAGGCCTCGACGTCGAGGTCGCTGCGGTCGATCGCGCCCGCCATCATCAGCGTCACGTCGGTGAGGAACCCGACGTCGTCCTGCCAGAACGCCATCAGCAGCAACATCATCGACTCGCGGAGCTCCGAGCCGACCTCGCCGGCCATCCCCAGGTCGAGGAAGTAGAGCTTGTTCTCCTCGGGCTGCCACATCAGGTTGCCGGGGTGCGGGTCGGCGTGGAAGAAGCCGTCGACCATGACCTGCTTGTAGAAGGACTCGAGCAGCTGCTTCGCGGCGTCGGTCCGGATCGGTCCCTCGGGCGCGATCGTGATCGGGCCGCCGCCGACGTCGCCCATCACGAGCTGCCGTCCGGTCGAGTACTCGCTGAAGATCGACGGCACGGCCAGGCGGTCGAACGGCGCGATCACCTCGCGCATCCGCTCGACGTTGCGCGCCTCGTTCCGGAAATCGAGCTCGCGGTGCAGCGACGTCGACAGGTGCTCGAACACCGCCTTGAGGTCGATCACCTGCTTGAGGCCCGGCCGGTCACCCGCCTTGTCGGCGAACACCTCGAGCAACGCGAGGTCCTGTTCGATCAGCTCGCGGGCGTCGGGCCGCTGCACCTTGATGACGGCCTTCGCGCCGTTGGCCATCACCGCGCGATGCACCTGCGCGATCGTGCCGGCTGCGAGCGGCTCGGACTCCACGTGGTCGAACACGTCTTCCCACGGGACGCCGAGCTCCTGTTCCATCACCACGACGACCTGTTCCTCCGACAACGGCGGCACATGGTCCTGGAGCTG
>Ga0105248_10009911_pt1 | contig 10492 bp, 13 predicted proteins | sample KBSS34metaG_FD_81524 | JGI IMG/M metagenome (GOLD analysis project Ga0105248, IMG submission 81524) | Switchgrass rhizosphere microbial communities from Kellogg Biological Station, Michigan, USA - KBS S3-4 metaG | ecosystem: Host-associated > Plants > Roots > Rhizosphere > Soil | place... | reverse complement strand
GTGAAGGTGATTCATGGGGTGTCCTTCCTCATTCGCGTGGGGAGCCGGGAATGGCGCTGATGTCGCGGGCCGGGACGCAGTGGGCCTCCAGCACGGTCAGCGCCGACGCTTCGGGTGTGTTGCGCTCTTTCGGGGGCAGTTGATAGGTCAGGCTGCAGCGTTGCGCTTGCGTGGTGCCCCACTCAAGCTGAAGACGGCCCTCTTCGGCGAGCCCACGCAGATGCGCCATTCCGCCGCGGCCGATCTGGCCGAGCACCGCGCCGCTCTCATTGCTCACCTGGGCACCCATGGGCGCTTCGTTTCCGTCGGGGAATGTCACGTGCAGCACCGCCGAGCGCTCCTTCGTGGTCTTGTAGGGCAGCAGCACGACGGCGCCTGCGCGCGGGGCGACGCGCTGCACCGTCCAGTCGAATTGCACGTCGGGGTCCGTGCCGCGCGGGTCGAGCTCGACCATGTTCATTCGGTAGGGGCTCAGGTGCGACACCAGCGCATACCCACGAGCATCCACTCGCGGACCCATGTAGTTGGATAGCGCAGCGCCTTCGCCGTCGGTGGCTTGCACCAGGCCCACGGTCTCACCCAGCGTCTGCCCCAGGGTGACGCCGCCGCTGTGCACGAGCACGCCGCCTTCTACGTTGGCGTTCCATTGCTGGTAGCCGTCGCCGAAGCTCGATCCGCCGCTCACCGCACCGTATTGGCCGAGATAGCTCAAGCTCGCGTTGCCCGAGGAGCCTTGCCCGGCCTGGTTGGCGTGGGCCGCCGAGGCGGCGTAGGTCAGCTGGTTGCGCTCGCCCAGCGATCCCGACACACCGACCTGCGCCAGGCGACTGCCACGGCTGTCGTGCCGCACGCTCGTGCTCGCGGTCACGTTGCTCTCGCGCGGTCCCAGCGGCACGGACACGCCCGCATAGAGGAGAGTGCTCGCCTGCCCGAAGGTGTAGCTCACCCGGGTGACGGAAGCATTCAGCGAGGCGTAGTGAAAGTCTTGTCCGAATGCCTTTTGATAGCCGAGCTGCGCACTGGAGTTGGCACGCTGGCGATTCCAGTAGTTGCGCGAGGTGAGGTTGGCGTAGACGGAGCCGCCCGATTCACCGAGACGCTGGTTCACCACCACGTCGAAGCGGTTGCGCTCGCGCTCGATGCTGGCGATGTTGCCACCGCGCTGCGCGATGTCGTGCAGCACCACCGCGTCCTGCAAGGACCAGTAGCCGCGGGTGGAATACCGGTAGGCGGCGACCGCAAGCGACGTGTTGGTTTGGGGGAGCAGCTTGCTGTAGCTCAGGCGGAAGCTGTAGCCGGTGTCGCTCGCGCCACTCGCGGCGCTTGCAGTGAGGTCGCTTTCGTTCGCGGAGCCGGGGGACGGGCGCTGCGACGGGCTCAGGGAGGGGCGATCGGTCTTTGCGGTGGAGGCGTCCAGTGCGAAGGCGCCCCAGGGCGTGCTCAATGCCGCGCCCGCCATGAGGCCGGCATACATGGAGGACTTCTGAATGCCGCCATATGCGGTGACGGTGTTGCTCAGGCCCCGCTGCACGGTGCCCTGCATCACGGTCGGCTCGAACCGGGTGCTGCCGGTGCGCCAGCGGCCCGCGGCCAGGCCGAAGCGCGTGTGACCGGGGCGAACCAGCTGGACGACCGATGCGTAGGGCACGCTGAAGCGCTTCAGTCGCCCGTCGGCCTCCGTCACGGTGACATCGAGGTCGCCCCCGTAGCCGGTGGGGTAGAGGTCACGAATCTCGAAAGGACCCGGCGACACCGGGACCTCGAGCAGCAGATGGCCGTTCTGTCGAATGGTGACGCGCGCGTTGGTGTCGGCCACTCCGCGAACCACCGGCGCGTAGCCGCGCAGTGAATCCGGCAGCATGCGGTCGTCCGAATCGAGGAAGACACCGCGCAAGCCGATGGAATCGAACAAGGTGCCGCTGGTGTTGTAGTCGCCGACGATGGCTCGTGCCTGCCACGCCGGAATGTCGGTTTGCGCATAGGTGGCGATCTCGTCGCCGTCATGTCCAGTCGTCGAATCCCAGACTTGGGAGGAGCGATGGCGCAGGCGCACCGAGCCCAGGTTGATGCCGGCGTCGAAGGTGCCATAGACCTGTGAGCTTTCGCGGTTCGGTCCCCCTGCGGAGAAGCGGCTGTGATATCCGCTCAGCGAATAGTTCAGGCGGGCTGCCGCGATGCCGTTCGACCAGGACGCCGGATCGGTATAGCCGCGCGGCTGCGCGGCCAGCGAGGCCTGCGGCACCGTGAGGTGCAGCGTGTGCTCGGAGAGGTCGAACTCCAGCTGGGATTGGGCGAAGAGGTCGGACAGGGCGACACAGGCGCGTGGGTCGGAGATCTGCTCGCGCTGTTGCGGCGTCAGTTGATTCAGATCGACGCCGACACTGGAGAGGAGGCCCTCGTCCATGCAAGGCTTCGCGTCCTCATTTGCCGATTCGGATGCAAAGCGGACGCGGCGTTCTGTGACCCAGCGCCCATTGACGTGCACGGCCAGGTCGTAGGCGCCGGGAAAGACAGGCACGCCGCGCTCGAAGCGTGAGACGTCCACGCGTCCCTTGCGCGAGCTCCAGAGCATGTCGGCGTCGAACACGACCGCGTCGAACGCCCATGCGGCCGGCTGGGCACAAAAGGTGAGCAGCAACCCGGCAAAGCCTGGCGCAGCGGTCCGCGCGCTGAGCGATTCAAGAGCGCGCAGCGAAGATCCGCCGCGGGCCTTGCGCGGCACTCGATTCATGTTCATGGGGAGCTATGGGCTTGGCGTGGCGATACGGGCGGACTTCGCTTCCGTGCCGCCGTAGTCGTTCACGATCGTGAACTTCAGAGGGTCACCGGCCTTGATTGACGGGATGACCACGGGGAGTGCAGTGGCTGGCTTGGCCGATGGCGATGAGGCGGCGGCTGCGCCAGCGGCCGACGCTTGGGGGGGCGCCGACTGAGCGGTCTGTTTGCGTCGCGCGTCGGCCAGAGACAGTTCAAGCTCGCCGAATGGCGGGATCATCTTTCCGACGACTTCCGTGTCGGCGCTCAGGTCCACCGAGGTGATGGTGACGTGAAATGGCGTGGGGTTCTTGATGTGCAGCCGCCCGGGTGAGTTCGCTGCGGAGGCGGACATCGTCCATTGGAGTTGGTCGGCCGCTTCGCCCGCCGTGCCCGACAGGCCCTGCGGCCGATAGAACAGCTTGATGCGCGTGCGCACCGCGAGCTTGAGATAGTTGCCCGGTTGCTTGGGGCTGGGCGGCACGTCGAGCACATTGAGCCAGAACAGGCTCTCGCGGTCCTGGGGCAGGGCACCGGCGGCGCGGAAGATGCGCAGCGTTTGCCCTTTTCGTGCGTCGAGACGAAATAGCGGCGGTGTCAGGACAAAGGGCACCTGCGCGGAATTGGGGGCGGATGCCGGCGCAAGGGGCGCCTGCGCGTCGATCTCCTCCCCGGGATCGATCCAGGCTTCGACGAGCGACGGCCCGTCACGTTCGTTTGAAAGTCGGACCGTGACCTCGCGTTCCTTTCCGGGGAATATCACGCGCGTTCCGCCAATGACCACGCTGGCATTTGCGGCGCCAGTCATGAACAGGAACGAAAGGCCGAGCGCGAGCCACAACGGGGCCTTGCGGACCGCTTTCATAGTTTTCACTCCCTGAACCCGGCACACCGAACGGTGGCCAATCACCAAGCGCCAGGCACGACTCTTCGGCCGTGATGCCGCGATAGACGGGAGGCAGGGCAGCTGGCCGCCCTGCTCCGGATGCAATGACCTAGGTCACTGGTATTCGATCGAATACGTGACCGAGCTCTCCAGGTTGCCGGCGACGATGGCGCCCATGCTCTGATAGGCCACGTCGTACGGCAGCGTGGCATTGCCGGACGGATCGATGTTGATCCAGGTGGTGCCCTGCGAAGCGGGCGCACCCACCATGACGCGGGCGCCACTGGTGCCGTCGAAGAGCGCGAAGTTCACGTTCTGGGCGGTGCCCACCTGCGGGCGCAGCGTGAAGGTTGCGGAATCCACGTTCGGCGAGGACTCGAAGAAGACACGCGCATTCGACATGCCGGCGCTGCAGCCCGTCAGGAAGAGGTTGAAGCGGGTGCGGCCGGCTTGGCTGCCGACGGTGGGCAGGGCGTTGACGCTGACCTGGGGAAGCATCACGGTGAAGGTGGCCGGGCCGCCCACCGGGGGGCCGCTGGAGACCGTGCAGGTGGCAGCGGTGACCGCGCCCTTGAAGGTGATCGTGCCGTCGGAGGCGACGGCCGATCCGGCGGCGGCGAGCGCACCCATGAAAAGCGTGGCACCGGCAGCGCGGTGGAGATTGAGAGGCATGGCGATTCCTGTCGATTGAATTGGATCGATAAGTGCATCGCAACCCTGGTGTCAAAGCCAAACTGAATAAGAACGCCTAATGAAAGCGCGTTCTCACACAGCCAAGTGATGACGACCATCCGTGGTCACGATCGACAGGAAGTATTCAAGATCTCGCTTGGAATGGATACTCGGACGGCCCTCGCAAATAGCGATGAATGGTCGGAGGAATGTCGGAGGAAAGTCCGACAAACCGATGAGTATTCGATTCGATCTGAGCCGCACGGCGACGCAGGTTCTTCTACCCGAGGGGCTCGTTTCTCTACTCGCAGCGCGATCACATGGCAATGGCGAACCGGCCGCTTTGCGGCCGGAAGTTTCCATGCACTACATCACTGGATGCATGTCGGTCCGATCGGGGCTGTGCAGATCGTCCGCGCGGATCACGACGGCCGAGATGTTGTCCCGCCCGCCGGCCTCGAGCGCCAGATCGACCAGGACCTCGCAGGCCTGTGCGCAGCTGGCGGGCAGCAGGGCACGCTCGATGGCCCCTTCGCCAACCTCGTTGCTCAGTCCGTCGCTGCACAGCAGGAAGACGTCGCCGTCGCGGACGTCGAGCGTGGCGACGTCGATGTCCACGATGTCCACGGCGCCCAGCGCGCGCGTGATGAGGTTGGCGGGCGGACGCTCGAGCGTGGCGTCGGGGTTCGCGTGGCTCGCGGCAGGCGCCGTGCGTGCGGCCTCGATCTCGCTGTGATCACGCGTCAGCAGCGACAGGCGACCCGCCCTGCAGAGATAGAGGCGGCTGTCACCGGCCCACAGGAAGGCGCAGCGGCGCCCGGTCGCAAGCAGGGCCACGATGGTCGTGCCGATGAGGGGCACGTCGCGCATCGCCGCTTCGGCGCGCAGCCGGCGGTTCGCGTCCTGCAAGCGCTCGCGGGCATCGGCGACGCACTGCTCCAGGCTTTGCGACGCCGCCATGTCATTCAGGCTGTTGACGGCCAGGCGGCTTGCGAACTCGCCCAGCGCATGTCCGCCCATGCCGTCGGCCACGGCCCAGACCCGGTGCTCGGGGTGGTCGAGGCAGGCGTCCTCATTGACCTCGCGCACGAGCCCGGTATGCGAGCGGGAGGCGGACGTCCACCGAAACGGTTCACTCTCGATTCTTGCCGTGCGTTCCATGGGCAGTGCAATGAACGGGTGGAGTTCGCATCAGCCGACGCTGATGTTCCGGGCGTTCTGGCTCGCGACCACATTGATCACGGCGTTGGCGGCAGAACTGTTGACGTCGATGTTCTGGAGCTGGACGTTCATCTGGTCGGCCATGAGAACGGTTTGATAGAAGTTGACGATCGGCTGCTCGCGCAGGCTTTCGGGCACGAAGGCTCGAAACGCGCCGAACACCCATGGAGCGCCACCGGCGCCTTTGATGCGCGACATGGCCCGCAGATCCAGAGCGCGGCTTGCGGGGAGGTCGTTGATGGTGATGGCGGTCATGGTGCGTCTCTTTCTATTCGGGCTTGCGTCATGAACCCTTGGTCGCGGGGTGGGGCATGCGCCCCACCCACTGCACGCGGCGTGCTTACGACGCGATGACGCGATAAGGGTCGAACGAGGCGAAGTCCACGTTCGCCGGGTAGTTGGTGTTGTAGGCATCCTGCGTGAAGGTGTTGTCGGACTGGATGCTCGGCGGGCCGAAGAAGAACGAGCCATTGCCGATCTTCGCTGCGGACGCCATTTGCTGGCCGTTGAGCTGGCTCGTGCCGTTGGCCTGGTTGTCCTGGCCGCCGTGCACGGCCGACAGGGCCTCGCGGTCGAGTTCGTGGCTGGTGGACAGGTCCTTGATCGTCAGGGTGGATTGCATGGGGGTACTCGCAAAAATCAAAGTGAACGGACTTCGGGTGAATGTTTTTCGGGGAAGGGGAGGAGACCGCGCGGTCTCCTCCTTCGCCGGTGCGCAGCGAACTCAGAAGTTCGACAGCAGCACATCCAGGGACTTGTAGTTGTACGGATAGTTTTCGTTGCTCGCGTCCTGGGTGAAGGTGTTGTCGGACTGGATGATCACCGGCGAGTTGGCGCCGACGACGAGGCCGTTGCCGACATTGGCCTGGGCGAGCATGGCCTGCAGGTTCATCTGGCCCGTGGAGTTGGCCTGGTCGCCCTGGCCGCCGCTCACCGCGGCGAGTTCCTTGGCATCGAGTTCCTTGCTGACGGGCAGGTCGACGATCGAGAGAGTGGATTTCATGGCAGTTCTCGCTTGAATGTGAGGTTGGAGCAGTGGTCGTGATTCAGGCCGGGGGGCACCAGGGGTAGACGCTCACGCCGCTGAAGTTGTAGGGCTCGTTGTAGTTGCTGGCGCTTTGCGTGAAGGTGTTGTCGGACTGGATCGTCGCGGGCCCACAGAACAGCGAGCAGTTGCCGATGTTCGCGGCGGCCGCCATTTGCTGGTTGTTCAACTGGCTCGTGCCGTTGGCCTGGTTGTCCTGGCCGCCGTGCACGGCCGACAGGGCCTCGTGGTCGAGTTCTTTGCTGGCCGACAGGTCCTTGATGCTGAGAGTGGATTGCATGATGGTTCTCGCAAATGAATGAAGTTGGATTCGGGGGCGAAGGGGTTCGATCTCACCAGTTCGACAGCAGCGCGTCGAGCGACTTGTAGTTGGTCGGCTCGTTGTAGTTGCTGGCGTCCTGCGTGAAGGTGTTGTCCGACTGGATGATCACCGGCGAGTTCGGGCCGACGACCATGCCGTTGCCGACATTGGCCGCGGCGAGCATCGCCTGCAGGTTCATCTGGCTCGTGCCGTTGGCCTGGTCGGACGCGCCGCCGTGGACGGCTTCGAGGGCCTTGGAGTCGAGTTCGCGGCTGACGGGCAGGTCGACGATGGAGAGGGTGGTTTTCATGGCAGTACTCGCTTTGAAGAAGAAGAGGTGATTGAGGTCAGGTCGCGTGTCGAATCAGCCCAGCACTTCGGGGCCGCACCACGGGAAGATGCCGAGTTCCTTGACGTTGTACGGATAGTTTTCGTTGCTCGCCGTCTGCGTGAAGGTGTTGTCCGACTGGATGGTCACCGGGCCGCCGAAGCCCGAGCCGTTGCCGACGTTGGCCTGCGCCAGCATGCTTTGCGCATTCAGCTGGCTCGTGCCGTTGGCCTGATCGGCCTGGCCGCCGTGCACGGCTTCGAGGGCCTTGGAGTCGAGTTCGCGGCTGACGGACAGGTCGGTGATGGAGAGGATGGATTTCATGGCAGTACTCGCTTTGAAGAAGAAGAGGTGATTGAGGTCAAGTCGGCTGAACGAATCAGCGCAGCACTTCAGGGCCGTACCAGGGATAGCCGATATCGAGACCCTTGACGTTCCACGCTTCGTTGTAGTTGCTGGCGTCCTGGGTGAAGGTGTTGTCGGACGAGATGGTCGCGGGGCCCGAGAACAGCGAGCCGTTGCCGATGTTCGCGGCGGCGCCCATGTTCTGGACATTGGCCTGGCTCGTGCCGTTGGCCTGATCGGATTGGCCACCTTGCACGGCCTCCATGGCTTCGGAGTCGAGTTCGCGGCTGGCCGAGAGGTCTTGGATCTTGAGGGTTTGCATTGCAGTTCTCCTGAAAGAGATGAGTGAGTGGACTAAGGGACTAAGTGGTTTGAGCATTCGCTCGGACTTCATATCGCATGCACCGTGCCAGCTTTGATTTGGATCTATCGACAGGTCGCTCTAGAACGTGCAAGTGATTGAAAACAAAGGGAAAGATTTTTTTGATGCTGGTGAGTGACTCCTGAGATGTGTTGAAAGTGATTGGTGAGAGGGATTCAAGTGATGGGTTTCGACCAACAGCGTGTTGGGGCGGACTCGACACTCATTCCTTGGTCAGCACTTGAAAGCGCGCCTGCGCAAGCGCATTGCCTTCAATGCGAGCGAATGCGTTTTGCACTTCATCGAGCGAAGACACGGGCAGCTTTGCGAAGTCGGTGCCGACCACGTCCGCGGGAAGCTCGGCCATCACGTCGCGCTGCGTCGCGAAGCAGGCCACCGTTTCAGCGACGTGCCGATCGTTGGCGACGATCTCGAATCGCATGCGACCTGGAATCGCCAGGGGCGCGGCCGCGCTGACGCGTGCGTCCTTCTCGAATCGATTCGGATAGAAGCGCCGGATGCTCTTCGTCTCGTCCTGCAGGTAGCAGTAGACGTGCGAGTCCTGGCTCGCAGTGATGAGCAGGCCCACCCGTTCGCCGGCGCTGTAGCGCGACTCCTCGCCGGAGCCCGAGGGCACGCGGGTGATCGCCAGCGAATGAAGCGGCAAGGGCTGCACGACCGGTTGCAAGGCGGGCGCGGGAGCCCACTCCTGTGCCGGGGACGTCGGGAGGCGGGGCGCGATCTTCGTGGGCGTTGCGGCAGCGGTCGCAACGTCGCGGTGTGCCACTCGCGGCCAGATCATGAAGGCGGCGCCGGCCACCACGGCGGGGAGCGCCAGCAGCGCGGCCCAGCGCAGATGCCGACTCGACTTCTGCGTCGGCGGGGACAGCGGCATCTGCGCGTCGAGCGCCGCGGCACTCGCAAGCTCCTCCTGCAGTTGGCGGGCACGGCCGATCGCGGGATTCACGGTCGTCCTCGACAGGGTCTGGCCCTGTGCCTGCGTCTGATGCGAAGTGGTGGCTCCGGACGCAGCGGCCGCGGTCATGGGATCGAGCTCGCAAAGGCAGGCGTCGAGCGCGTGGGCGAACTCGCGCACCGTCTGGAATCGCGCGGCCGGGTCTTTTTCCAGGGCCCGCATCACCGCGGCGGACACCGAGGGCGGGAGGTTGCGCACCAGCGTGTGCAGCGGCGGGGGAGCCTGCTCCAGCTGGGCCTTCATCAGCGCGTGGTCGTTGTCGCCGTCGAACGGGGCGCGGCCGGCCAGCAGGGTGTAGAGCACGAGGCCCAGCGAATAGATGTCGGATCGGACATCGGCCTGGCCGCCACGGATCTGCTCGGGCGCCAGCGCCTTCGCGGTGCCGGCCACGTGGCCCACGCGGGTCAGGTGCTCGGAGCAATCGAGCGCCCGTGCGATGCCGAAGTCCATCACCTTCACCGTGCCGTTGTCGGCCAGCATGATGTTGGCCGGCTTGATGTCGCGGTGAACGACGCCGCAGGCGTGTGCATGGGCGATGCCGTCGAGTGCGCGGCGAAAGATGCGCAGCGCCCGCTCGATTCGCACGGGGCCGCCTGCGCGGACGAACTCGTCCAGCGAGACCCCTTGCACGTACTCCATGACCATGTACTGCATGTCGCCTTCCTGGGCGAAGGCATGCACGCGGGCCACATTGGGATGGTTGAGGCGGGCGTTGATCTGCGCCTCGCGGTTGAAGCGCGCAAGAAAGTGCGGGTCGCTGGCGAATTCAGGGCGAAGCACCTTGATGGCGACCTCGCGCTTGTGCACGTCGTCGACGGCCTTGAAAACCTCGCCGACACCGCCCGAGCCCAGCAGCTTCGTGACCGTGTAGGTGCCGATGCGGCTGCCGACGAGCGAGCCCAGTGCAGTCTTGACCTGCTGTGCGGGCGCAACGGGCCGCACTTCGGTGCCTTCCGCACTTTCGACCAGGAACCGCGTCGTCGAATTCGCAAACGTCATCTTCACTCCTGGGTCTTCCGTGCTGTGTGCTGCTGGGGCGTTCGGGTCTTGGGTTGCGCCGGGCTTCGACGCGGTTCAAGGAATTTCGCGAGGCGTCAGCGGCCGGAGGCCACCGAACGGGCCGCGCAGCGGCGCGAGGTCGCAACTTGCCTTGCGCGGGCGTCCCTCAGGGACTTGTAGCGACCGAGCGCGCCGAGTTCTGCGCTGGCCTTGAAGCTCCCGCCCGTACCCGGGTCGAGCGGACCGGCGACCACGATGAAGGCGCAGACGGCGCTGGCGAGACACACGCTGAGAATCGTCTTCATGGTGGTGGGCTGCATTCGAGGTAGCGGGATCGCGGTGCCCGAAGGGCCCCGTCGACTCTCAGTTGCACCGCCCCGCTCGTGGGTTCATGAGAAGTGACGGCCCCTCGTCTCGCGAGTACGCGAGCCGATCCCCCGAGGGGATGGCGCCCGGGCCTTGGGGCGGCCCGGCGGACGGGCGCCAACTTTCCCCGCGCCCGCCAGGGCGTGCTGCGCTTTGCACCGCTCTCGTTGAAGTTGTCTGGGGGATGACGGCCCCTCGTCTTGCGGGTACGCAAGACGATCCCCCGAGGGGATGGCGC
>Ga0105248_10009910_pt1 | contig 10492 bp, 10 predicted proteins | sample KBSS34metaG_FD_81524 | JGI IMG/M metagenome (GOLD analysis project Ga0105248, IMG submission 81524) | Switchgrass rhizosphere microbial communities from Kellogg Biological Station, Michigan, USA - KBS S3-4 metaG | ecosystem: Host-associated > Plants > Roots > Rhizosphere > Soil | place... | reverse complement strand
TGACCGCCGCTTCGATGTCTTTGATTTTCAGCTCACCGTTAGCGTCGTTAGGCAGGGCGCGCAGACTGATGCCGCCCAGGGTGGAAGCACCGCACTGCTCCCAGTGCATAATGTGACTGTCGCGACCAAGAATTATTTGTTCGCCCCGTCGGCAGTGCACCAGTGCTGATATCAGATTGCCCATGGTGCCGGAGGCCACAAATAGTGCCGCTTCTTTGCCCATGATGCGTGCAGCTTCACGCTCCAGCTCATTGACGGTTGGATCCTCGCCGAAGACATCGTCGCCCAGCTCGGCGTCAAACATGGCCTGGCGCATTTCGGGCGTGGGCATGGTGATGGTATCACTGCGCAGATCAATAGTTTTCACTGTCTTTCTCCGAATATTCTGGTGACTATATAAGAGGGGCTTCCTTGATTGGTTTTTTATCCGGACAGAGTCCAAATGGCTTGCCCATCTGTCCGGCAGCTGAGGCCAGGAATTCAGGCAAGACGACAATTAAGATCAGACTGACAGCGTATTTGATTAATACTTTTGTGAGATCAGGTTTCTTCTCCTGAGGAAAGTCTTTGTGACCTGCTAGAAAAGCCAGAGCAGTTATAGATCCGCCGACCACAAGAAGCGAGGCTACGGTCAATACCCCCGCAACGGGATCAATGACAAGGCTTTCGCAGAGAGTGTTTAGGGTGCCCAGTTTGGCCTGCGTAAGAAGAGCGGCGATAAAGGAGAGGAAAAATATTTCGCGCAGGGCAAATTGAAATTTTTTGATCAATATCAGCCAGGCAGTGGCCAGGCCAAGATAGTAAAAAAGTCCTAGAAAGAGATCGGGAAGCAGCTGGGGGTGCAAAAGAGCGGGGTTGGGGCTGAGGGCGTAGAGTTCAGAAACCCAGGCCAGGCACTCGCTTATAAGACCGCAGCCAATCAATACCATGAAGAAGTTAAAGGTCGTGGCTGGACCTGTTTTGAGCGGGGGCCCTGTTTTGCTGGAGGATTCTTCTGGTTCGGGCAGAACGCTCTCAATCTCTCCTTCTTTCAGGTTAGGATTTTTCTTCTTTCTTTTTTTGAACACTGTTGGGGCCAGATAGGCGCCGACAAAAATGGAATAAATCAGTCCCTGCAGGGAAGTGGGCATACTGAGCGCGCCTACCACTGGTATCAGGGCGCTGGCAGCCAGAAGTTGATGGGCTTTGCTGAGATGGTCTTGATCGTGATCGTGATAGGTTTGTTTCAATTTAAGGGTGCCTTAAGCCAGGCTTTGTTTTCATAGCCAAACTGAAAAATGTCGGGATATACCATTTCGGCCATTATTTCCAGCGAATCTATTAAGCGTGGGCCGGGGCGGTTGAAGTATTGATTGCCGTCGGCGACATAGACGCGGCCGTTCTTTGCGGCCGACAGTTTGTCGAAGCCTTTTTGCCCGGTGAGCAGATGTATTTCTTTGAGTGTGCGTTCGTTATCAAAGCCACAGGGGGTGACGACTATTACATCTGGATCTCTGGCGATTATTTCGTCAAAAGACATCCAGGGTGAATGTTTGCCAGCTACGCCAAAGAGATTGACCCCGCCGCAGAGTTCCACGAGTTCGGGCATCCAGTTGCCGGCCGCCATCAGAGGCTCGATCCACTCGACGACGGCGACGGTATTTTTTACTTTGCCTGACAGGGCTCTTTCTGCCTTACTGCTGATCTCATGGATGCGTTCCCTGTCTTGCTTTATCAGGGCTGCGGCTCGCTCCGGGCAATTGAGGGCAAGGCCAACCTTTTGCAGATCGGTAAAATAGTCCTCCAGACAATTTGGTTCAAGTGAAATTATTTGCGGATGACTCTTCACCATTTCACAGGCGGCCGCTTCCACGTCTTTGAGGCTTACGGCGCAGACGTCGCACTGGGCCTGGGTAATGATATGGCTGGGTGCGAGGTCGTCGAGCAGTTTGGCGTCTACTTTGTAGACGCTCAAGGATTCTTGCAAAATTGCTTTTACTCTCTGGTCGATTTCATAGCTGGAGCCGTCTACTTCAAACTTAGGCGAAGTACAGATGGGCAGGGCTTTTACCGTGGTGGGAAAATCACATTCATGGGAGCGGCCCACCATAGATTGACCCAGGCCGAGAGCATGGACTATTTCGGTCGAGCTGGCGATAAGAGAGACGATGCGCATTGGCTTTTCAATTACTCCGCATGTGCAGGGGCAATTTTAAGAGGTCGGGCGTAATGTCGCGTGGTGTGGAACATCCTGAGAGTGCCATAGTCAGCTCCAGTTCCTGCTTCAGCATCGTCAGGCACTGTATTACGGCCTCACCGCCACCGGTGGCAAGGGCCCAGATAATAGGCCTGCCCAGCATTACGGCTTTGGCTCCCAGAGCCAGTGCCTTGAATATATCATTGCCGCGACGAATGCCGCCGTCCATCAGCAATTCGATCTCAGCTTGTCGGCCTTCCAGGGCCCGGGCAATTTCAGGCAGGGCTTCCAGAGGGGATACACAGGTGTCTATCTGGCGGCCGCCGTGGTTGGAGACAATTATTCCTCTGGCGCCGTGTTCCAGGGCCATTAGTGCATCGTCGGCGCGCAGTATGCCTTTTACCAGAACCGGCAGTTTGGATATTGAGACGATCCACTTGAGACTTTCCCAACTGAGGGAGGTGTCGTAGAGGGAGGCAATGTGGGCGGCCAGACCGGAGTGATTGTCGGCTTTTCCTATTGCGGCCAGACCATGGCCCAGCAGGTTGACGGCGCAGAGGTGATCGGGCAGGTGGAAGCAATTGCGCAGATCGCGCTCCCGCCGGCCCAGTATGGGCGAGTCGACAGTCACTACTATGGCTTTATAACCGGCTGCGGCGGCTCGGCTGACCAGTTCTTTTGTTATTTCTCTGTCCTTGTAGACATAGAGCTGAAACCACATATGGTGCGGGGCGGCCTGGGCCACATCTTCCAGTGAATGATTGGAAAGTGTGCTCAGGGTCATAATGGTATTGACTGCTTTTGCCGCACGGGCTGTTTCCACCTCTCCGCCGGCGTGGGCCAGGCCGTGGAAAGCCGTCGGAGCGATAAGCAGGGGCATGGATATTTCCTGACCCAATACCTTGACCGAAAGATCGCGGGTGGAGACGTCGCAAAGCATGCGGGGACGGATCAAAATTTCGTTGTAAATCTGGCGGTTGCGCTTGACTGATTCTTCGTCGTTGGCCCCTCCGGCAAAGTAGTCGTAGGCCATCTGCGGCAGAAGCTCGCGCGCCCTGTCTTCCCATTCAATCAAATTGTGAATATTCTGCTTGTCGACGCCTCCGACAGCCGGGCTTTTCGCTTTGCTCTTGCTTACGGGCACTTTTCAACCACCTCTGCTGCCTGGTTTGAGATATGATCGACTGATTATAGATATGCCAATTATAGTTTTATTCGGCCCCTTATGACCATTTCCTTTTTCTTTGCTGTGCTCTTTTTCTGTTGTGTGGCAGCGGGGCTGGTGGGCGCCCTCACAGGTCTGGGCGGTGGCGTCATTCTCGTGCCTGTGCTGGTCCTGGCCTTCGGCTGCGACATCCACTATGCAGCGGGCGCCTCCTTGATATCGGTGATTGCCACGTCGTCAGGGGCGGCCGCCGCCTATCTGCGTGATGGTTATTCTAATATGCGAGTCGCCATGTTTCTCGAGCTCGCCACCACCTGCGGTGCGATGGTCGGGGCCTATCTTTCGGGACGACTGAACAGTAACGTCATCTCGGTCCTGTTCGGTCTGATTTTGATTTATTCGGCCTTCAGCGCTTACTTCAAAAAAGACGACGTATCTCACGCCACGGTGCGCGACAAGCTCTCACAAATACTTAAGCTGGAAGGCTCTTATCCGGGCGATGGCGGCAAACTGATTGCCTATTATGCCGGACGGGTGGCGCCGGGCTTTGCCTTGATGTTTGTGGCCGGCGCAATTTCTGGTCTGCTCGGCATAGGTTCGGGGGCAATGAAAGTCCTGGCTATGGACCAGATCATGGGACTGCCTTTAAAGGTTTCGACCACAACCAGTAATTTGATGATCGGTGTGACGGCGGCGGCCAGCTCCGGTATTTATTTTAAGCGCGGTAGCATAGACGCTCTTCTGGCCGCGCCGGTGGTACTGGGCGTGGTGGCAGGGAGCATTGCCGGAGCGCGCATTTTGCCACGGCTTAAAACAGCAGTATTGCGCAAAATTTTTGCTCTTATTTTGCTTGTAGTGGCCGTCGAGATGATTATCAAAGGTTTTGGAGGAAAGCTCTGATGCAATCAAACGAATCTAATCAGCCATCCAATCAGATGGAGCTGACGGTGGCTCGTTTGCTCAATATTGGCTTGATTGTCTCAACAGTGGTTATTGTCCTAGGCGGCGCTTTGCTCATAGGTGAGCAGGGATCGACGCCGATCGATTTTAAATCTTTGCACGGTGAGCCTCTGACCCTGGCATCTGTGCCGACAATAGTGGCCGCCGCTTTGACCTTCGATGCCAGGGCCGTTATCCAGATTGGCCTGCTCTTGCTGGTTGCCACACCTATCGCCCGCGTGACCCTGTCCCTGATTTTGTTTTTGAAAAGGGCCGACTATCTATATGTAGGTATTACCGGCGCCGTTCTAACGATCTTGATATTTGCCGTTTCCGGCAATCATTAAGAGAATTTCTCATTATATGCTTGAAAAGTTGGCTAATTATCGCCGTTCTAGGCGTTTATTCAAATAGTTTGAACGGCGCTATAGCCTATGCTGCGCCGACATGTCATGATATATTTTAGCGATAGCATATTGCTCGCGAGGCCTTTATCGATGGTGCGCCCTCAGTTACATCCAATTTTTGCTATAGCCTGTGCTCTTCTCGTCTTCGCCATGATCGAGGGGGCCCTAGTGCCGCTCTCCGAGTTGGCCAGAGTTTCCAGTGAGACCGCTGACCGGATCAACCTATCGGCGCTGGTCACTGCTCTAATCGATTGGGCTGCTTGTGTGGCCTGCATTTTTACCGGCATGAAGCTGACCCGCGCCAAACCGGTGATGACCTCGTCAATTTTGGCCATGATGCTGGCTGTCTGGCACCTGGGCATGATCTTCGCTCTCTTCTCCTTTGCCCCCATCCTCAACGATGCCATTGTTCCTTTTTCCGTCGTCTACTACGGTGGCCTGCTGGTCACTGGAGCTGTGCTCGTGCTTGGTTACGAGAGACGGACACTGAAGGGCACATTAGCGCATAGACAAGCCCTGGCAGAGTTGGGCAAGCCCTCGGTCTATGGTCAGGCACTTACTGCCGCCGGTCTCGACAAAGTATCGGATAAGGGTCCGGAGCAGAATGGCGAGAAAGATAAAGCTCATAAGGACACTAAGAATGGCGACAGGGGCCTGTCTCAGACACTGAGCGGCAAGGGTAGCCGCCTGCCTCGCACGCTGGAGTTTAGCGAAGCAGAGGAGCGTTCCGCCTCATTTTTTGATCTTGATTTGATCCTTTTGGAAGACGAACTGCTTAAAATCAAACCTGACGGAGCTGCCTATATGTCGGCTCTGAGACTGGGAATTGCCATCGAAAAGGATCTTGGTTTTGTCAATTGCCGAGCACGTTCCTTTACTTTTGCCGAACTGATGAAAGATGTCTGTACCCGACTTTCGGTGACCATGGGTGAAGAAGGAGAATGGCTCAATATGGCCGAAGGCTTCAGAGTCTATGGCCAGGATGATCGCCTGCAGAGGCGCACAAAAATTGCCTCATATGAAGACATTTTGATTGCCTGTCAGTTCAAAAACGCTGTAAAAAATTCGGCTGAACAGTCCTCAGGCGAGGAGTCCGGTGATCCGACCGATTCCGGTACTAAGATCCTGGCCGTAATGAAATAATTGGTGGTATCGCAGGCAGTGCCGGAACGCCGTTATCAGTGCGGTATAGGGTTCTGAGGACGTTGGCTTAGCTGTGCAGTCTAAATGAACGACGGGTTAGTTCGCCGGTTCTACCTGATCCAATAAAGCAATAAATTCATTTCTGAAGTTGGCGATAATGCGACGCAATTCGACCTTCTTGGTCTGGCAGACGACGCCGCCGCCGGCGGAGCTCATAAAGGCCGTCAATTCAGGCACTTCCACGATTGAAACGTCGCCTTGAAGACGGGCAAATTCTTCCAGCCAGGACACCGGAGCACTCAAGAAATAAGCTGTGCGCTTGGCGTAGGGATGCTTGAGTTCGTTGAGACTGCCGTCGGGCTTCATCAGGAAGAGGGCTCCCGGCACAATCCGATACTTGGGTAGGCCATGGGCATCGCTCTGGTAAAACTCTATTGCGTTGGAATAACCCTGCAGTTCGCTGGCCAGCCAGAGAAGCTTTTCGTCCGATATTTTGCCGCGCAACTGAGGAAGGGCCTTGGGCAATGCTTCAGAGAAGGTCATCTGACCGGACAAGAGCTTTTGCTTTAATTCCTGAAACACTAGTACCTCGCGCCTTTTTCTGCTACTCGGTGGATCAATACCATAATCCCGAGTGTGAAGACCATTTTAGCTCCTATTGCCCAATTTATCTATTCATGTCGATTCTGCCATTTCTTTTAACTGCTAAGTTTTTCAACCAGGCGCCTATGTAGTGGTGAAAGATGTACCGAAGAGCTGCCATAATTCTGAAGATGAGCGTCCAGTCATTGACTAAGGGTACTTGATGTGGAAAGCTTATCCGAGCCGGATGACAACCTTGAACAGCATGAGCACTGCCTCTACGACCGCACGTTCTAACCATGCAGAGTCGACAATCGACATGCAGAGCCTCGTGGCGCCTGTTGCCCACGAAATGAAATTGGTTGAAGAGTGGCTTACTACCAACTTAATCGATGACAGCCCCTTTGTCGGTGAGCTGCTCAGTCAGATTTTTCAGGCCGGTGGCAAGCGCATCAGGCCCCTGGTCACCTTGCTCGCTTCGCGCGCCAGTCTGGCAGACCCGGCTGTAGATAAGGCACACAGCGAACTTAGCCGACTTCACATTATTCTTGCGGTTTTGACCGAGCTCATCCACTCTGCTTCTCTCGTGCACGATGACGTTATCGATGCTTCATCTACGCGGCGCGGACAAGAGACCGTGAACAAAAAATTCAACGACAAACTGGCAGTTTTGCTTGGCGATTTGCTTTTTGCCCAGGCTTCCATTTGTCTGGCGCGCATCATGAACCCTGTCGTGGTAGGCATATACGGCCAAGTCCTGGGTGACCTTTGTTCGGGCGAAATATCGCAGATGCGTCAGCAATTTTCTACAGTTGTTGATTGGGACGGCTATTACCAGAAGTCGATCAAAAAAACTGCCAGCTTGATTGCTGCCGGCGCGCATAGCGGGGCTATTCTAAACGCTCGCCCCAATGAGGTTGTGGCCGGATTGAAGGATTACGGCGTCAAACTCGGTCTCTGCTTCCAGATTATTGACGACATTCTCGATGTCACCGGCACTGTCAAGGAAACCGGCAAGCCGGTAGGCAGCGATCTGCGTAACGGTCTGATCACCGCACCGGCCTTGCATATTCTGGACTCGGGCGGGCCGCAGGCTCTGGCCCTGACTAATTTGATCAAAGAGCGCAAAGTCTTGACCGACGAAGGATTGGCCGAAGCTGTGGAAATAATTCACCAGGGCGGCGGTGTGGAAGCAGCCATGGCGCTCGCTCATCGTATTGGTCAGGAAGGTAAGGACGCCTTGAGTGTGGTAGGCGATTCGCCCAGCAAGGCCGCTCTCATCAGTCTTGTCGACTACGTTCTCACCCGCAACAGTTAGGTTTTTAGTTCTTTTCGCTGGAATCACGATGACCAATACCTACAGCACAAACCGAGCAGCCGTGACGATCCGTAATTTCTATCCCCATGCAGTCAACCTCAAGGACCGGAAAGTCCTGGTGCTGGGCGGCGGTACTCAGGCTTACGGCGAAATTTTGCGTCTTGTCGATGCCGGTTGTTTCCTCACCATCATTGCTCTGCACACCAGCCCCGAGCTGTGCGAGCTGGCCATCACCCACGCCTCGCGGGCCCAGATTGTGGCCTTGAGTCCTGAGGCGTTTTTAGAAAGTGCCGCCGGCAAAAATTTGCAGCAGTTTGAATTGGCTTTTTTGCTTTCCGAGAATGAAAGCGATAATCTGGCCCTGGCCAAAAGTCTCAAGGCTGCTGCGGTGCCCACGCAAGTGCTATATCAGCCGGAGCAGTCGGATTTTGTCGGCGCCAGCCCGCTCAAGCGCGGTCATCTCAAAATCGCTGTTTCCACGGACGGTCTCTGTTCTCCTCTGGAACGGGCGATAGCTCGACGCATCGAAGAACTTTTTGTCTACGATTTCGACCACTATTCGCTTTTCCTCTCGGCTGTCGAAGAAAAACTCCAGGCTTTTAAAGCCAGCAATGGGAGTGAATTCTGCAAATTGAATCAGCGCCTTGAACGCGAGGATTTCTATCAGGCAATTTCGCGCAAAAATTTTGAAGAAGCCTTGCGTCTTGTGGACAACCATATAGATGCCATCAAAAATGGCTATGATTTTGGCGATGAGGGAGCATCATCAAGTGATGACGAGCCCGAGGATCCAGTCAGGCGCCCGCGCAATATCGCCAAGACCGGTGAAATGAAGGGGGGCAATCAATGACCGCCCTTTTAAACGGAACTGAAAACGCAAGCGAAGCCGAAGTCGCACCCGAAGCTGAAGTGGCAATTAATGCGGAAATCGCAACCGCAACTAAAAGCGACGTTGAAAATTCGACTGAACCTAAAAAAGTAATGGTCGGTCGCCAGATTTCGCCCTTTGCCTCGGTGCAATTCAGCGTTGTGCTAATGGCGCTTATGGCCGCTACAGTTCTGCTGGGTGCCTGGTGCCCACAAGAGCCGGCGGTGGGACAGGAGAAAGTTTTTGAAGCTTTTGATCGCGGCACGGCTGAATTTTTGGTGCGCACCGGCGTCACCGATATTTTCCACAGTCCCTGGTTCTTATTCCTGATCGCCATGCTCAGCTTCAATATGATTGTGGTGAGCTGCCAGCGCGTTTTTCCCAAGGTGCTGTTGCTTAAGAACAAAATGCCCTTCTTCGGCCCGCGTGAAATCAAAAGACTGCCAATCAATCGATCACTTACTGCTGCCGACCCCTCCTGTCGCGCGGCATTGCTGGCAGATTTCGCCTCGTCCCTGACTAAGATGGGCTACACAGTCGAGCTCGAAGGCGAGCGTCTTCGTGCCGAGTACGGCAAGTATGGCCGGCTGGCTGCCAGCGTCACCCATGTAGGTTTGCTTTCGCTTCTGCTCGGCGTCACGATTACATCGTGGACCGGCTTCAATGGCTTTGAGGCGGTTTTGTTGGATGAAAATTTGACTTTTGACGGCGCCAAAAGAGCCAAACTCTGGGTTGGCCATATACCAAAATGGCATGTACGTGTGGATGCTACCCACAGAGAGAATTATCCCAGTGGCGAAGCCAAACAATGGTTCAGTACTCTGACTGTGCTTTCCCCTGAGGGAAAGGAATTGGCCAAGAAAGTAATTTCGGTCAACGAACCGCTCAGTTATGACAATGTCGACATCTATCAATCGAGCTGGGGTTTAGACAAACTGGCAGTCAGTTTCAACGGCCACAAAGTCGTACTGCCGCTTCGCTCCATGGGCAATAAATATGCGGCCTTCTTGCCGCTCACCCAGGAAGACATCATGATCCTTTCGTTAACCGCCGAAGCGGATAAACTGCGTGTCTTTGCCAAACGTCCCGAATGGCAGGCGCCCAAGCTCATAAGTGAGCTGCCCCTGGGCAAGTCGCTCAACATGGACGGTGTGCACATGACTTTTGAAAAAGTCATTCCAATAACCGGATTGCAATATAAATGCGATCCAGGCTTGCCGGTTACTTATTTTGCCTTTGCCGTGATCATGCTGGGCGTCAGTCTGGCAGCCGTTCCGCATCGTCACGTCTGGGCCGCTTTCGACTCTACTAAAGAGGGAGAGGGCACAATGTTATTTGGTGGCACATCGCGCAAAGCCAAGGTCGGTTTTGAGCGCAGCCTCGATAAAGTATCGTCAAAACTGGCTGCCACAGCCAATGCCCAAAAGCAAGGGGAGCAGCTCTAAATGTCCGACTTTCAGGTAGCACTGGCCAATACCGCAGGCATTTCAACGGTGGCGTCGTTCTGGGTTTTTGTGGCATCCAATGCCAGCAAGCGCTTCAAGAATGTGGCGGTTAAGATCGCCGAAATAGTTTTGATTGTTGGATTCGTCGCTTTGACAGTGGCCATCATCACCCGCGGTGTTGAAGCTCAGCGCTTTCCTCTAGCCAATCTCTACGAATCACTTTTATGGTTTGCCTGGGCCACCATGGGTGGATTTATCTATGTCAGCCGCGCCTATGGCATTCATCAATTGGGTTGGCTGGCGAGCATGACGGCTGCGACTTTCTTTATATATGGTAGCTGGTTGCCCTCAACCCAGCATGAGGTCACACCCCTTGTGCCGGCCCTGGTCTCTTACTGGCGCCAAATCCACGTGCCGCCCCTGATTGTTTCGTATGCCATGTTTTTCCT
>Ga0105248_10009909_pt1 | contig 10492 bp, 4 predicted proteins | sample KBSS34metaG_FD_81524 | JGI IMG/M metagenome (GOLD analysis project Ga0105248, IMG submission 81524) | Switchgrass rhizosphere microbial communities from Kellogg Biological Station, Michigan, USA - KBS S3-4 metaG | ecosystem: Host-associated > Plants > Roots > Rhizosphere > Soil | place... | reverse complement strand
TTACTGGGAAACCAGACTGATAAACGTAGGATCCCTGGATCTGCCAACCACCGACAGCCGCATCTGCCCACTTGTTCATATGCGACCCGATTGGCTGACCCTTTCCAAACGGCAACTCGTAGAAAGCACTCATCGAGAAACGGTTTGGCGCATCCTGCGGCGATCTTTGTCTGAATGGTGACGCATCGCCAGCATTAAGGAACTCCGTCGCTTCCATCCACCTGGACTTGGTATAAGCGAACTGCATTCCGTAACCCTGTGAGAAGCGTTTGTTCAAGCTGAACTGACCTGAATGATAGGAACTGCTTCCATCGTTGACAGTAGTGTTGATATCACCAAAGTTCGGGAATGGACGCAGCAACTGACGGACACTGGTCGTCGCGCCAGCGCCTACGAAGAGCGCGCTGCCGGTGGTGCAACCAGTACCGGTGGCGTTAGGAGTCGTACAGAAGAACGGATTCGCCACTGTCGCACCGAGGGCCGTATTGTTGGCACCTTGGCCCGCCGAGCGCGAAGTGTCGAGGCTCAGGTACTTGTTTGGTAGCGCATTGATGTTCCGAGTTACCTCGATGTTGGATCCGATGTCTCCAACGTAAACGGCTTCGAACGTCCAACCGCCCCCGAGTTCTCGCTGAACGCCAAACGAAAATCTGGTCTGACGTGCCACCTTGGGATCCTGGTTGAAGAATGAAACCGTTTGGCCCAAAGCGGTTTGTCGACCTAAGGCATTGCCACTCGGCTCGGTGATGCCACTTGGGAACGGGTTGGTGATCAGGAACGGTAACGGCGCACCGTTGGGACCAGTGCCCAAAGCTTGGGTCGTGGTTTGGGTGTAACCTGGTTGAATGACGTCTCCACGTCGTTCACCAAGAAATCCCTGGTACAACCCGAAGCCACCACGAAATACTGTCTTGTCATTCCATGCGTAGGCAAAACCTAGACGTGGCAAAAAGCCGTTCATGGGCGTGTTGTAGAGGCTACTACCAGTGTCCTTACCGGCAAACAACAGACCGCCTTTGGAACTAATCGCTGTTACGTTAAGCGTCTTGAGTAAATTGGTAGCAGCTAGATTGTTCAGGATCGCCGTGTAGTTAGTTTGAGCCTGGGCGTTAAATGGCTGTGTGTAGTCCAAATCGAACCCTGAAACGCTCTTATTCTGACGTTCCTTTAGAGCCGACTCAAATTCCCAGCGCAAGCCAAGGTTAACCGTCAACTTCCTGGTCAGACGCAGATCGTCCTGGACAAAGAATCCCCACGTCTTGGAGTACTCCGAGTAATCTGAGGCGCGCACGATCTGCATCGTGGTGGGATAGCCAAGCAAGAATGAAGCAAAGCCCTGGAGGCCTTCAACGTCATTGCTACTCGCACTGCCAATTCGTGTGTAAGTGTTATCGAAGATGAACTGACCCGACTGTTGATTGCTCTTGAAGCTATCGTCCTCACGATAGATACGCATCTCGCCGCCGAAACGCAGCGAGTGGATTCCTTGAGAACGGTTCCACACTGCGGTTGCAAAGTGGCTACTCACGGGTCTGAACTCGTTAGTGTGACCATTGCCAATTGCCGCACCCGTACATCCCGTGCAGTTAAAATCGAAGCGCGGAATGCGGCGAATGCCTTCACCGATCAGGTTGTTGTAAGAAGCCGGGAAGCCCAGCGTAGTTAAGTCGATTCCGTATTGTCCTTCAGGAGCATCGGAACCACGGATAAAGCGGTTGAACCCATACCTTAGATTCAGCACATTCGTGGCGTTGAAAGTGTGAACATCGTCGACGACCGCCTGCTTGGAGATGAAAAGGAACCGGTCCCCAACATAGTCTGAAGCCGTGTAGTTGTTGTAGCTGCTCTTACGATTGTATGCGCTATAACGTCCGAACAGCTTATCTTTTTCGCCGATGCTCTGGTCGATACGAATTGAGTAGTTTCGATACGGAGGATTAAGGAGCTCAGCTAGTGTCGAGTCCCTGATGTTGTTATTGAGCAAGCCGGTCGGTGATGCTTGTTTTGGCGAACCCATGAGGGCCATGATCGCTTTTGCGACCGGGCTGATTCTGTTAGCGGGAATCTTGTTATCTGTGAACTGCGTACGATTAGTGACTGTTCCGCCCGAAAATGTTCCCGTCAGAGGATCATAGATCTTGATACTGCTGGCGTACGCAGAGAAATCGCCGTTCTTCAGAGCATCAGTCGGCACCCAAATGTTATTCGCATCGAAGCGCGGTCGGGAGTCGGCTATCTGCTCATAGGAAAAGAAGAAGAAGGTCTTGTTCTTTCCGTTATACACCTTCGGGATCCAGATTGGACCACCGATACTAAAACCAGGTCGATTTGAAAACGTGTAAGGACGACCCTGACGATTGGCATTTCCGAAGAAGTCGTTCGCTCCCATGCCACCCGGTTCCGTCCAGAGATAGCCGGTACCATGAAAGCCGTTGGTACCGCCTTTAGTAACAATGCTCGTGACACCACCTTCAGTGTTTCCGAACTGAGCATCGTAGGTTGCAGTCTGTACTCTAAACTCCTGAGTCGAATCGGTAGGCGGAACCCACGACGCGATAACCTCGTTCGCATTTGCAGTCGCAGTGCTAGGGGCGCCATCAACTAAAAGGTCGCTACGAATACCACGCGCGCCACCCATTGCAAAATTGGCAATGTGTGTCGGCTCGAATGGACGGTCCAAACGAGTGCTGCCGGTGTAAGCAACACCCGGCGCGAGGTTGATTAGATAGTATGGGTCTCCGTGAATCGACGGTAGTTCGTCTACACGTTTGCGATCGACCGTCAAACCTAAGTTCGGGTCGGAGACATTTAGTTGCGTTGTATCACTGGTGACTGTCACGGTCTCTTGAACCGCGCCAACATCAAGTGTGATCGCCAGAGTTCTCGTCTCGTTAATCTGAACGACGACTTTGTCTTGCAATGACTTCTTAAACCCGGCGGCTTCGACAAGCACCTGGTAAGTACCCGGGAGGAGGTATGGAGCATCGAATAGTCCATCCTCGTTTGTTGTCAGATCGACGGTCGCCGCCCTTGCGACGTCAGTGACCTTAACAGAAGCGTTCGCGACTGCCGCTCCATTGGAGTCGACAACGCGGCCACTAATCTTTCCACGTAGTTCCTGAGACTTTGCTGACATGGGTATCAGCAATGCCGCAAATACAAAAACGATCGCACACGTTACATGTGCGATTGAACGGAATCTCGTTCTCATTTCAATCTCCTCTTCAGTCATTAAAACTCCAGGCGCCTAACTGTGCCGACTGATGAATCGCGCGCGCTGTGGGTTTCAGCATTCTCCAGCCGAACATCAGTACTGAGTTGAACCAAAAAAATATCTACTTGTTTGTCTGTGCGGGTTGAAACACCCGCCTTAGAATCGAATGGTCTGGACCGCATGGTCTGACCAATCACTGAGATCATTGACTACCACCTACGAAACCCGAAAGGATGGAAGTACTACAAAGGCGAACTTGGAAAAATGAATTTGGTACGCTAAAACCCAATGGGTATTGCGTCAACTGAACGCCGCATTTTGTTTCAGTGCTAACTTTGATGTCAAGCCCTTTTTCTTACCAATTGGTCAAGCCTTTGGTCAGGGGTATTACCAACTTCGCCGCCCACGTTCTAATTGAGCAAACATTGTTCCGACTTTAACAATCGTTCAAACTCTTTTAGTTTGTGACGATCGTGAACAATTACCACTCGTTCTTGTCCGAAATACTGAATATGGGCTGAGTTTTTGGAACGAGGCAGTATTTGATTGGTAAGTCCAATATGCCAATCCACAGACCACTATTTAGTCCCGATGGCGAACTTAGCAACTCGAATCGATAGCTATTTGATCGTCGCCGAAACTTTTCTCGAATCTACTTTTGGAGATTTACGCAGTTCGCGTTGGCAGCTTTATCAACTCGCCAATCTTGATTGGTCGCTTTAGCTCGATGCTTTTCCTTGCTGCGATTCCCGTCATGCAAGCGAGTGCACCAGCACGCGAATCAGGAAGTCGCATGTAAGGCGGCAAATCAGTTTTTCTAAAAATTAAATCTCGAAGTCGCGCGTCACCTCCTCCATGACCGGCACCAACTTCCCCGACATCAATCTTTTCTCTCTGACCAAAACTCTTAGTCAGGTACATCTCTGTGGTCCACTCTGAATCCCATGGCTGTCGTTCGTAGTCGCGAATCTCAAAGCGCCCAAACTCGCCATTGAATGCGATTCGATATCCTTCGAACGGCATGAACGCGTTTAGCGAATAACTCATTTGAGTACCGTTTGAGTATTTAACGACTGCCGCCATCGTGTCATAGATGTCGCAGTCTTCGCTGAAGACACAACCATCCCGATAATAATGATCAGCATCTTCACAACTCGCGTAGAGTTGCATTCGCATATCGTTCTTTTTCATGTCGTAAAAGAAGCGACACTTGTCAGTGTGTGGACACGTCCGGCAATTGGGCGCGCGAAACGATCCGTTCTTTCCATAGATTTCCAAACCCGCTCGAGCGGACACTTCAACCGGATCGGCATCGAGCCACCAATTGACCAGGTCGAAATGATGCGATGCTTTGTGGACCCATAGGCTACCGCTTTTCGACTTGAGACGATGCCAACGCCGGAAATAATCAGAACCGTGATTGACGTCAAGATACCAGCTGAAGTCGACCGAGATCACTCTGCCGATCGCACCCGACATCAACACCTCTTTGATCTTTTGATGTTTCGGTGCGTAGCGATAATTAAACGTGACGACGATGTCCTTCTTGTTTCGCTTCTCTGCATCCAGAACAATCTGACACTGGCGCTCATCGATCACCATGGGCTTTTCAGTCATCACATCGAGGCCGCGATCGAGAGCCTTCGCGATATAGTGACTGTGAAACCCATCCACCGTGGTGACCATCAAGAGATCAGGCTTGGCTTGATCGATCATCTGATCGAAGTTTGTAAAGGTAGGACAACCAACACCCAACATCTTCTTCGCAACTTCGACCCGCTTAGGATTGATGTCGCACAAGCCAACAAACTCGACCAGGTCCGGGTAGTCTGCAACCAGCGGCTGGCCCCACATAGTCGTTCCGCGATCACCAGTGCCGACGATGGCGTAACGTCGTTTTGCCGGTGCGACGTTAGCGAGCGCGGAGTCATTAAGAACGAGTGATGCAGCGGCGACGGTCCCAGCTGTTTTTACAAAATCACGTCGAGACAAGTTCTTTTTCTCAGTCATCAATAAGACTCCCTGATCGTGTGGCACAGACTTCAGTCTGTGTTCTGACTCTGACATGCTCTTTAAAGAGAAACACAGACTGAAGTCTGTGCCACACTAATTCGCAAATTGTTTTCCGATTGCGTAAGTGCGCCCTGGCTGAGTTGTCAAGGTAATCGTCTTCCGACCGTAGCGCACGTTACAAGATCCGCCGAGCTTCGACTTCACCCGCGCGTCGATCAGCGTCCCGGACTTCCACTCCATATCAACTTCATAACCACCGCGGGCTTTCAAACCTGAGACACTGCCATCTTGCCAAACACTCGGCAGCGCGGGCAATAAATCGATATCCCCTTCACCGCTCTGTAGCAACATCTCGGCTATACCGGCAGTAGCACCGAAGTTACCATCGATTTGAAACGGCGGATGCGCATCGAACAGGTTTTCATAACTACCTCCCGCGAATTGCACGCCTTCCTTCGCCCGACTCCCCACTGGCGACAACACCATCGACAACAGCAGATTCGCACGGTCACCATCACCGAGCCTGGCCCACAGATTCATCTTGTAAGCCAACGACCAGCCGGTCGAGATATCGCCACGTGCTTCGAGACTTTTTCGCGCAGCAGCCGCTACGTCCGGAGTCCTGGTCAAGGATATTTCCGAACCGGGATAGAGTCCCCATAAATGAGAAACGTGACGATGAGTTGGCTCCGGTTCCCGATATTCCTGCAACCACTCCATTACACGTCCATCCGAACCGATTCGCGTTGGCGCTAGTCGCGACTTCTTTTCGGTTAACTCATTGCGAAAGTCTGGATCGATTCCGAGAATCTTCGAGCTCTCAATACAAGCGTCGAACAAGTAGCGCAGTAACTGCATGTCAATCGTCGGCCCCATAGCGACGTGGGCCACAGTCTTGTCAGACAGGAAGAAACTATTCTCAGGCGAGTTGGCCGGAGCAGTCACTAACCATTTGTGACTCGGCTCCTCAATAAGCATGTCGGCATAAAAACGTGCCGAGCCCTTCATAACAGGATAGGCCCATTTTAAGAACGCCTTGTCGCGAGTGAACAGGTAATGATCCCAGAGATGTTGACAGAGCCACGCGGAACCGCTGGTGGTCGAACCCCATGAAGCTCCTTCACCCGGCGCAGTAAAGCCCCATGGATTTGTGATGACGTGTGCGACCCAACCGCGAGCGTTGTAGTAAAGCTTAGCCGTCCGGGCTCCCGGTTTTTGTAGCGATTCGATGAGCGAAAACAAGGGCTGATGCAGATCAGACAGGTTAGTAATTTCCGCCGGCCAGTAGTTCATCTGAACGTTCACGTTCAGGTGCCAGTCTGCATTCCAGGGAGTTTGCACACCATCCGCCCAGATTCCCTGTAGATTCGCGGGAAGCCCACCTGGGCGCGAAGACGAGATCAATAAGTAGCGGCCATACTGAAAATAGAGCGCCGCCAGCCCAGGATCTTTAGAACCATCACCAAAAGTCTTTAGCCGCTCCGGAGTAGTTAAGGAACTTGCTTTGGAATTCGGATCGCCAAGACTGAGACTGACGCGATCAAAGTAGCGCTGGTAATCGGTCGTGTGCGCCGCTAAAAGTGCCGCGTATGTTTTCCTTAGTGCCTTCTCGATGTCTGCTGCTGAAGCGGATGCGGCATCGGGAGTTTGACGACCGGCAAAGCCCATGAAATCAGTTGCTGCCGCGAGCAACAAGACAACCTCAGTCGCCTGCTTCACACGGATAGCATTATTAACGATGGAGACCTCGCCGCCCTTGTTGATGGCACGAAGGCGCGCGGCGTACTTCATTCCCTTGCCGTCGGTGCCATTGTTCAATTGGCCGTTCATCAGGAGGCCATTACCTCCATCAGCTGAAACTGTAAACAGCTCCGGACGATCCAGTGTCGCTTCGAAGTCAATCGACTGCGGCCGACTCGCTGACAAGCGCACGACGATCACCTGGTCAGGCGCGGATACAAACATCTCGCGAGAAAATCTAATCCCACTCTGCTCATACTCAACGCGAGTTACAGCCGTTGCAATATTCAACTCGCGCCGGTAATGCTTCGCCTCACTTTGCTCGCCGGTGAAAGCCAACTTCAATCGACCCAGAGTCTGATATGAACCATATTGGACGTCCTTACCGCCTCCACGTCCCGAGCCGGGGCCTTTGCAGGTGAAATGAGCATAGACGAGCTTCTCTGCCTCGGCATTATTTCCTTCCAGCAGTAAGCGGCGAATCTCTGGGAGATAGCTCGAAGCATCAGGTCGATCCGCGTCTTGGGGTGAACCAGACCACAATGAACTCTCATTCAGAACAAGCTGTTCTTCCGCAACACCGCCAAAGACGGTCGCGCCCAATCGGCCATTGCCCAATGGTAACGATTGAGTAAATTGTGTGGCCGGAGTATCAAACCAAAGAATAAGATCATCGGTGGTACTAGCACGGGCAGCCATGGCCAGACACAAGACCACCACCGCGCCAACACTATTCCATTCTTTGCTGAAAGAGTTCATGAGTCTGGATAAAGACTTTCCACAAAAGTCCAAATCCCACGCACGGCAGTGCGGGGATTTGTTCAAGTCCAACCTACAAGGACGCTACTGAGACTTTTCCTAATCCCACCAACGGCAGTTGGTGGATGGTTCAGGTCCAGCCTCGACCTCAAGACCAGACGAAACAGTTGGATACTTCGTAACACTTCGACCAAGGTTGCAGTTTCCGTTGTCGCAGCAGACCGAAGGTTGGACTTGAACAAATCCACCAACTGCCGTTGGTGGGATTCGGATAACCTTCAAACCGATCCCTTTAGTAGGTCGGACCTGAACAATCCCCGCACTGCCGTGCGTGGGATTCTCGACTTTTCCGTGCAAAGCCCTGGATATAAAGTTCGAGCGCTTGCGCTGGGACCACGGGTGTCCCGCCTGCCTGTTGTACTCAGTACCACCAAATACCCGGGAGCATCCATCAACCGGAACGTGGTCGTACCACAAGAGCGCAGTCAGGCGAGACGCCTGTGGTTCCAACACAAGCGCTCGGGTTCATTCAGTTAGGCGAGTAACGGATTACTGTGCGGGAATCTGCATTAAGAGTTTTCTCATCTCCGTTACGGTCTTTGCGTAGGCTGGATCAGACGCCAGGTTTTTCAGTTCAAATGGATCGTTGACACTGTCGAGCAACATTTCTCCGAGGGCACCGTGTTCCCACTGGACGTAGTGCCAGCGTTCGGTTCGAACCGAGAATCCAATCTTGCCCCCGTACTGGACCACACTGAAAGCTGGATGGTTCCACTTAGCATTTGGATTGCGCAACAACGGAATCAGGCTATTACCTTCGAGCTTGGACGGGGCTTTATAAGGTTGCGGCAAACCACAAAATTCAACCAACGTTGGGAACAGATCGAGCAATCCCACGGTTCGTGGACTCGCACCCGGCTTACCGTTAGGTATCGCGATGATGAGTGGGACGCGAATAGCTATGTCGAACAATGAATACGCTTTCGACCACTTCCCTTTTTCACCCAGGTGGTAACCATGGTCACCAAAAAACACGATGATTGTTTTCTCTCGTAACTTCAGACGATCGAGTTCGTCGATCACGCGCCCGACCTGTGCATCCATAAAGCTGACGGAAGCATAGTAAGCACGAATCATTTCGCGCGCTTGAGCGGGCGAGGCATCGCGACCAATGAAGAGGTCGGTATTTCTGCGCGCAATCGAAATCTCCGGAAAACCAGCGGGCGCAGCGGGCCGGGGAGCGAAGTCTGGAGGTAAAGGGATCTTGTCGGCGTCGTAAAGATCAAAGAATTTCTTGGGCGCCGTCGGCGGGCTATGTGGCTTCGCAGGACCGAACGCTAAAAAGAAAGGCTGATCTTTGTACTTGTTGAGAAACTCAATGGCGCGAGTGGCGGCCTTGTAATCCCCGTTGCTCTCACCGTCGCCCTCAAGTGTGACTATGCGATCAGACTGCGACGTACGGTCCGCACTATCCGGATTTGAAGGTGGTCGCTTGGCCCCGGTGAACTCCCTTGCCTCACCGCCTTCGGTCCAACTGTCCGTGTCATCGATCCCGCCATGAAAAACTTTTCCGGAGCGCAGTGTCGCATAACCGTTGGCCTTGAAATGCTGTGTCAGGGAAACAAGTTCAGGATGCAGCGCGCGGAAGTAGTACTCGTTATCGAGGATGCTTGTTTGAGTCGGATACTTCCCCGTCAACAAGGAGGATCGCGAAGGATTGCAAAGCGGGTACTGCGCATACGCGCGATCAAATCTGACACCTTGCGAAGCAAGCTTGTCGATATTGGGCGTCTTTACGATTGCATTGCCATAGGTTCCCAGTGTCGGACGAAGATCATCACTGGCAATGAAGAGAACGTTGTACTTCGGTTTCTGCGCGGCCGCTGCGACAGGTAGTCGTGGGTTGGCGGGAAACGAGTACAGCAGCACCGCTGCTATTGAAATGACGCTGAATAGTTTCGTTCTAAGCATTGTATTAATCACCTTAGGACGCCTCCTTGGAGTGCGGTGGCTCGGCACCGCTTTAGTACAGCTGTCGACTCTTCAGAACGTTCAATACCAAAGCGGTGCCGGGCCACCGCACTCCAAAAACTAACGCGCTTGTGGAATCAATCGAATCGGACCAAGCAGTCCTGATGGCAACACCTGGATCTTGTCCATGTCTTGCGCTTGGAATCTTTCACCGTATCGCAAGTTAAGCAATCGATAGTCTGGCAGGCTGTGCCCGGCCATGTAGTTCAGCGCGGTGTTCGCAACTTCAATCCGAACTTTGTTGGCACCCGGCTTCAAGAACGCGCCGACATCGATCGAGTACGGAGGACAAAAGACTGAACCCACGCGCTTGTCATTAATGTAGACCACGGCGGCTTCACGAATTGGGCCTTCCAACCATGTTTGCATCCCATTCCGACTCGGTTGAACTGTTAACGGAATGCCTTTACCAAAATCCAATTGGACAGCAAGTCCCTTCTGAACCATCTCCGCCGGTACGTTGATGTCCCTCGAGTAAGTTGCAACACCGGAAAAGTATTTGGTTGACTCGTCTTCAGTCCATGAATGAAGTTTATCCCACAAACGTGGTCCGGTGTTTCCGATCGACACCTGCCAACCAGTGCTCAGATCCAGCGGCGCTGGAACTTGTCGATCTAACTTCTCGCTCGACGGCAACCTGCGTTTGGAGAAAATGAAGACGCGCGATTCATACGGGCCAAGGTCCAGGTCAAGCGCGTACGAACTGCTACCTGATTCACCGCCGGCGTCTCGAAC
>Ga0105248_10009908_pt1 | contig 10492 bp, 5 predicted proteins | sample KBSS34metaG_FD_81524 | JGI IMG/M metagenome (GOLD analysis project Ga0105248, IMG submission 81524) | Switchgrass rhizosphere microbial communities from Kellogg Biological Station, Michigan, USA - KBS S3-4 metaG | ecosystem: Host-associated > Plants > Roots > Rhizosphere > Soil | place... | reverse complement strand
GTGGTGGCGGCCGTAATTCCAGGGATTCCCGAAAACGCCAACATGTGATCGAATGAATGGTTCTCGAGCATCACTACAAACACGTGTGTGATCGCCGCATACGGCGCCACCCTGGTCATCTCGCACGAAACCGCGCCCCAGGCAATGGTCAAGCTGAATTCCGTCGTGCTCACCTGGCCGAACACCCCCTCGTTAGTGTCCTGCTGTTGTAAGTAACACCACAGCCAATTCGGATCCAAAACCATGTTACTGCGGCTGACGTATACGCCCGGCGCTGGGCCGCCTGACACCTGAATCAGCACTGCGAACTCGTCTGGCAACGGGGAGTCCGGGACAAATTGGATATTCAGCTCGCCGAAGAGGCCGGAACCCGTCACCCAGCTGCCAAACTCTCTGGGGTAGAACGTGTTCTTGTGAAAAAGGATAATCCTCGCCGTGCCGCCGCTGAGGTTCTGAATCGTTACGTTCGTTGTAGCCATGATAGCCTCCTTATTTCAAGCCACTGCGCCAACCTGAATGAACGAATTGAGGTTCACTTAAAGGCGATTCCTTCCGGATTATTGAAGCCCGTGAGAGTTGCAATTACGGTGTTGCTCGAGAGGTCGATAATTGAGATTGAATCGTCTCCGATGCTGGTCACGTAAGCGCGGGTGGCCGTCGGATTTATGGCTATGGCGAATGGATTGGATCCAACTGGAATTGTGGCCACGCGTGAGTTGCCGGCCGTGTTTATGACTGAGACTGTTCCGTCTACGAGATTAGCGACGTAGATCCGCGTGCCCGCCGGGCCGACGGCCACCGCGAAGGGACCGGATCCGACATTGATCGTCCCGACGACCGTGTTGTTCGAAGTGTCAATGACCGAAACCGTATTGCTGGCGCTGTTCGTCACGTACGCGCGCGTGCCGAGCGCATTAAACGTTAAGTTGCGTGGACCCGCCCCAACCGTGATGTCTGCGATGACCGTATTGGTCGAGGTGTCAATAACCGAGACGGAACTGAAGTTCGCGTTCGTCACATAGGTACGCGTGCCTGACGGGTTGACCGCTATTCCCGTAGGCGCACCAAACCCGTGGATGACTGTCGACACAGAGTTACTTGAAGTGTCAACGACATAAACCGAATTGGCCGCGACGCTGGTGACATAGAGGCGCTCAGCCGATGGGCTGGCCGCCACCGCGAACGGTTGAAAGAACCCCATGATGTTGCCGATCACCGCGTTGCTCGCCGTATCGATAACCGTGACCGAGTTGCCTGAATTGTTCGCGAAATATGCTCGCTTGCCTGGGGAGTTGAGCGCTATGCCAATGGGAGCTGAGCCGGGCAGGGTGGCGAAGACTGTGTTGTTCGAATCGATCACCGAGACCTGGCTACCGCCATAGCTGGTAATGTAAGCAACCGGAAGCGTGGCGCGTTCGAGCGCCGTAAGGCGGACCTCCAGTGCGTCCGTGTTAGCCGGCGTTCCCGGCAGACCTTGGGGACCGGGAGCTCCGTTACATACGTAGTGGGCACCCTGCAAGTCCGTGTACTTGAGACCGCCGTTTGCGCAATTCGATCCGGATGGCTCGGATACTCCAATCGGCGAAACACCGTCAGCACCTTTATCGCCTTTCACTCCGGGCACGCCCTGCTGCCCGGTTAACCCTGTATCACCCTTAGCGCCTTGTGGGCCGGTTAAACCTTGCGGGCCTCTCGGTCCGGTATCACCCTTTGGTCCCGGCGGGCCCACCGGCCCCTGTATGTTCCAGGAGATCGCCGTCTCCGTCCTCGGGTTGCACTCGAGGGGACTCGAAACTCGCCGTAACTCACCTGCCAGTTCCGTTCGCCACAAACATTCGAGGCCACGCGGACTGTTGATGACGACGGTCTTTTCATAGCAGGCGTAAATCGTGTTGTTCGTCTGCGATTGTGCGGGCAGTACAAAGAACAGCAGCAGCACCGGGCAGGAAATAATCAGATAGTTGCCGAGTTGCTGAATAGGCTTAGCACGCATTTAAGAATCTCCTTTCTTCTCCCAGCCATCGGATCGGAATGCTCTTTGAGTCGTCGCCGGCACAACCGGTAATTTCGTTTGACATGTGGTGCTCCATTCTTGGCCCGGCCCGTTTAGAAATTGTTGATTTGGCTGAGCATGGGCGGAGTATGGGGTGGATCAGAGAAGCCGTAAATCGCCGGAAGCGGGTATTTCGTCTACCTGGTTTCGGGTATTTGGGGAGGTGGGACGCCTGAGCTCTCTGAGGTCAGTACCATCCTTGTGAGCGGATGGGTAAAGGAGATAATTCGCGATTCACGCGGTGTCGGGCTAATACCAGTCGCTTATGCGATTGGTACTGACTTCAACAGTCAGAGGCCCCAGAGGCTCAACTTCACGACAACTCGCGCGCATGCGCCATGGCGAACTTCATCAGAGCGTGACTACCGTGCAAGTCCAGCTTGTCACAGATATTCCGGCGGTGAGTTTCGACGGTGTAGTAACTGATGAATAACTCGTCGGCAATCTCGCGGCTGGTTTTGTATTCCGCAATCAGTTTCAGCACTCGTAATTCCGTCGGCGTGAGATTCTTAATTCCCGATTCACTGCTTCCCGGCTGCGGCCGGCTGAGACTGATCAGGTAAGTGGTCATCGCCGGACTGGTGTAGTGCTGACCTGCGGCGACCGCCCGAACGCAACCAACGATTTCATTGAGACTGCTCTCTTTCAGCAAATAGCCCCTGACACCCAGTTGCATGGCCTCTTCGAAAAGTGATTCTTCCTGGTGGGCAGTCAAAAAGATCAGCTGTGTGTGTTTGCTGGATTTCCGGACTTCCCGCGCAACTGCGAAACCATCCATCAACGGCATGGAAATATCGAGGATGGCCACAGCCGGCTTTAGATCTTCGATCATTTGCAGCGCCGCCTGGCCGTCACTGGCCTCCCTCAGGATTCTAAATTCCGCACACTCTTCCAGACTCTGCCGCAAACCGCGGCGGAACATCGGGTGATCGTCGGCTATCACTATGCTGATTTCATTCGCCATTACGATTGTCTGAGATCGATCGATACAGTGATTACGGTACCCTGCCCAGGCGCCGACTGCAGGTGATGACGGCCCCCCACGATTCGCACCCGTTCCGCGATGCCCTTCAAACCAAAGCCCCCATCTTTTTGTGCCTCTCCCGGGCTGAAGCCTTTGCCGTTGTCATGAATGCTAAGCACCACCGCGCCGGCATCGCGCTTAATGACGACCTCGGCGACGGTGGCCTCTGCGTGCTTGACGATGTTGCTGATGCTCTCCTGGACAATACGATACAGATTGATTTCAGCTTCACCATCAAAGAGTCCGTCAATCTCATCCACAGTTGCTTCGATCTGAATTCCGGTGGCCGTCGAAATCTTTTTCATCATCGACCGCAAGGCTTTGGTTAGGCCGAGCCGATCCAGTTCGACGGGTCGTAGTTGGTAAGCGATCTCGCGGACATCGCGAATCGCGTCCGCGGCCGTCATGGCGATCTCGCCAACATGAACGGCGGTCCGCTGCTCGTCGTGACTTTTGCCCAGCAGCAAATCAGCGCGGTTCACAATGATCGAAAGGCTTTGGCCAAGGGTGTCGTGCAATTCCCCAGCCAGTCGTTTTCGTTCGACTTCCTGCAATTCGATTAGTTGTCGCGAAAAAGCTTCCTGCGCTGCTTTGGCCCGCTGTAATGACTGGACACGACGGCGATAGAGTAGCGTGACAATCGTCATCGCAGTCAAAACCAGGAGCAGCGAAAACCACCAGGTGCGCCAGAACGGGGGCACTACCGTGATCTCGATCGAAGCGCCTTGCAGGTTCCAGACACCGTCGGCATTCGCGGCGATTACTGTGAAGCGGTAGCTGCCGGGCGGTAGATGCGAATAGAAAGCTGTGCGGCGCGTGCCGGCCTCGACCCAATTGTCTTCCAGGCCTTCCAGTTTGTATCTGAAGTGAACGTTCTCGGGTTTGATGAAGCTGAGTCCGGCGTAGTCAATCTCCAATCTCTCCTGGTCCGGACCGATTCTGATTGCACCGTTCGGTTTGGCCGCACCGTCAATCAAAATCTCTTCAATAACTACCGGCGGGGGCACAGTATTAACCGCAACCTGTGACGGATCGATTACGGCCACACCTCTCTGGGTCGGAAACCACAACAGGCCATCACGCGTGCGCGTGCCGGCCGGTTGCGTGCCGCCGTTGCATTCGATATTGAGCAGGCCGTCGCGCTTGCCGTAAGAAATACAACTAATATTGTGAATCTTACCGGCGGCGAAATCGTTGAGTTGCTGTCGGCTGACACGGTAGATTCCCAGGTTTGAGCTAATCCAAAGATTGCCGCGCTCGTCATCGAGGATTTGAAAAGCCCCGTCGCTGAATAAACCATCCTTAGTCGAATACGTAAGCAACCGGCCGTCCGCAAACCGGCTCAACCCGCCGTCGTAAGTTCCCACCCAAAGGATACCTTCGCGATCGCGATAGAGGGCTCTGACATGATTGCTCCCGAGGCCTTCGGTGGTGCGATAGGAAGTGAAGACACCGTCGCGTAGCCGGCTGAGACCTCCATAGGTTCCGATCCAGAGGCCACCCTCTCCATCGGGGATGACCGCCTTCACCTGATTGCCGGCGAGACCGTCCGCGGTGGTGTAACGCGTGCGCGTGCCGTTCTGGTATTTGACCAGTCCCTCGCTGGTGCCAAACCACATGGTATCGTCCGGTTCCTGGTGAATTGCCGTGACCTCATACGGATGATCGAGACCAATAATTTCGTCTTTGATGACCGGATCCCGCCCCCGGTAGCGCACCAATCCGGAATTCTTTCCGACCCACAGACCACCATCGCGATCTTCGTCGATAGCTGTGACCAGCGTTACATCGCCGTAGTAGGTGAATTTCCCATTCGCGTAACGATTCAGCTGCCCTTCCCAACTGCCAATCCACACCGCGCCTTCACGGTCCTGATAAATGGGATAAACATTTTCGGAGCTGAGTCCGTCCTGCCTGCTGAAGACCTTCACCAGTTGCTTGTTGATTCGTTTCAGGCCATCAGCAGTCGTGCCCAGCCAAATAGTTCCTTCACGGTCACCATAGATCACCCGGATCCGGTTGTAAGCCGGGCCATCGCGATGATCAGTGAGAGCCTCTGCATGCAGCTCCCACGGCGAGAAATCTCTACTGTTATGAGTGACGTGAAAGAGTAAGCCGTCTTCGGTGCTGAGCCAGATGCCTCCGTGTTGATCCCTGAACATTTGCACGATCTTAGCCCGGGGCGGCAGACCCTCCAGCTGATTCTCTATGAGTTTGTCTCCTGCGAGCAGGGCCAATCCGGCGGTGGTGCCGAACCACAGTCGTCCCTGACCATCCTCGAGCGCCGCCGTTACCTGGTCGTTCTGCTGCGGCCGGGGCAGTACCACCGTGGTCTGATATTGAACCACCGTTCCGTTGGCAAACTTTTTGAGAACGCCGTAATGCCCGCCAATCCAGATCGCCCCGGTACGGTCCTGATAAGTGAAGGCGCCGTCGCCTGGGTGAAAACCGGCAGTGAACAGCGGAATCGATTGCCGGTTCCGCCACAGATACAATCCATCACGGGCAGCGAGTATCAACCCGCCCTCCGCGCTTTCAAATAAGTTACCGACCCGATCCGGCAATCCATCCTGACTCGTGTAACTCTGAAACGTTCGATTACCGTAACTCATCAGCCCGAGGTCGGTGAGAATCCAAAGCGTCCCATCGCGGGTCTCCAACAATTGATCGCAGCGATTGGCGTTCATCCCCGGCGTATTGGCGCGATTGAAGATGGTGAAACGGGCGCCGTCGTAACGCACCAGACCGTCGCCGGTGGCCAGCCATAAGAATCCATCGCGTGTCTGCAGAATCGAGTTGACCGAATTCTGGGGTAGGCCGTTATCAGTGGTCCAGGAGTCAAAGAAGTATTGACCGCGAGCAACCAGTGGACACTCGGCAACGAGCAGCACATAGAGCGCCAGGCTGCAGATCGTCCTTGTCATAATCGGAGGAACTCTCCAAGGATTCTCGAGAAAGCGACTGATTGAAGGCGGGATTATAGAGCGGAAACAACTGGAGAGGTAGCACCAGAGCTTCTCGGGAACCTTCTCCTCGAGGACGAGTCAACCAGGCGAATAGGGAAGCTTACTAAATACAAGGATTTTATTCGCAACCCGTTCGGTATCGCACGCAACCCTTTAATGGTTCAGATTCCGCAAATTCGTACCGTCCCGAGCCTGTCACTAAGCTCCTACTCCAAAAGGCAGGAAAGCCAAAACCCGCGCGAGCTTCATAACTCGGCGCGGGTTTTTGATTTCAATGAAGACTTGCTACTTAATCGTCTTCACAGGTGCCGCGGGCCGTCCCGGCAACTTCACCGGGTTCTTCAGTTTTGTCATTACTTCAGCGATGCCGCGTTCCAGTTGCGGATCCTTGCCGGCAATTTCCGAGCGGGGATCGTTGTCTACTTCGATGTCGGGATCGACACCGTAACCTTCAATGATCCATTCACCCCTGGCGTTGGCCAGCGCCGATCCGGGCACAAAGATGTTTCCGCCATCGATTAGTGGACCACGGCTACCGATGCCGACCACTCCACCCCACGAACGTTTGCCGATGAGCGGGCCCAGGCCGGCTTCACGAAACATCCAGGGAAAGATATCGCCGTCAGAGGCTGAGTTTTGATCCAGCAGCGCCACCATCGGCCCGATAAACACTCCGTCGGGATAAGGGCTCCCGATATCGTCGGTACGCGCGTAATTCACGCCCATCAATTTGCGACGCAGCCGTTCGATCAACATGCGCGACACGTTACCGCCGCCGTTGGCCCGCACATCAACCACCAGACCTTCTTTGTCGATTTGCGGGTAATACCACTTGATGAATTCGCGGATGCCGTTGGCCCCCATGTCCGGAATGTGAATATAGCCCACCCGGCCGTTAGTGGCTTCGGAAACCCGCTTGCGGTTTCCCTCGACCCAATCCAAATAGATTAGATTGGTCTCGTCTGTTACCGGCCGGTAAGAGATGTTGCGCGAACCCTCCATCGTTGGTTTGCTGTTGATCGTGAGCGACACGGGATTGTCGGCCTTGTTGCGCAAGAGTCGATACGGATCGTCGGTGCCTTTAAGCTCTTCGCCGTCGATCGCCAGCACGTAATCGCCGACACTCACATTCACGCCAATTTCCCGGAGCGGCGAACGATAAATATCTTCTTCGTTCTCGCCCTGAAAGATCTTCGAGATGCGATAACGGCCGGACGCCTTGTCCAACTCAAACCGAGCACCCGGCAAACCTATCCGAGGCCGCGGCGGAATTTGAAAATCGCCGCCTTCGACATAAGCGTGCTGGATCGTCAACTCGGAAACCATTTCTGAGATTACATAGTTCAAGTCGGACCGGTGAGCGACATATTTCAAGAGCGGCTTGTATTGCTCGCGCAGCGCGACCCAGTCATAACCGTGCATGTTCGGCACATAGAACCAGTCGCGATAACGCCGCCAGACTTCATTGAAGATCTGGTTCCATTCTTCCGCGGGAACCCGATCGACCATCAATCCCGCCGTCGAAACCGGCTTGCGAGTCTGCGCGCCCTGTGGAGTGGTATCGTAAATCGCGAAACCAGGACCCTGGCGCACCAGAGCTTTCGATCCGTCACGTGACAGAGCCAGGCCGCCGGCATCCTCAACCAGAACGGTTTCCTTGCGATCTTTCAACGAGTACAACTTCAACTGCGCCGGACGATCACCCTGACGTCCATAGTAGAAAGCCGGGCCGGTTGCATAAATCAAAAAGCCGGGCTTGGCAGCAATCCCGCCATAGTTGTCCGCGCCTACGGGTACGCGGGCTACGCGACCCGAGATGCCGTCGAAATCGATCGTCATCGCTTTGGGGGCGGGCGGCGTCGCTGGTTTGGCTTCCGCGGGCTTCTCGCCTTCACCTTCTTTCTTTTCCGCAGGCGCGCTTTCGTCTTTCGGCCTGGTTACCGCGACTTCATCGCTTTCGGGCGGGAACGGATGCTTCACGTCTTTGCGCAAGGCCATCGCATAAAGATAGACATCGCGGTTAGTCGCGTAGTTGAATTCGATGTTCGAAATCTGCGGAGCGAACTCACGCTGGCTGGCGAAGTAGAGATAGTTGCCCTGCGGGTCCCATACCGGACTGCCGGCATTGAACATATCGTCGGTGACGCGACTCACCTTGTTATCGGCCGCGTTCCAGATATAGATCGAGGCAAAACCGCTGGGTCTAACGGACATGCTGAACGCGAGATAGTTGCCGCTGGGCGACCATACATAGTCACGAATTTGATTGCGCGGCGTCTTGACGATCTCGGTCATCTTTTTATCGGCGACGGTGACGACAAAAACTCTCCCGTCCTTGTCGCTGAACGCGATTCGTTTTCCATCAGCCGACCAATCAGGCTGATAACGCATCGCCTGGCCGCCCGTGGTCATTTGCGTCGGCGGCTTCGAACCGTCCTGCGGCACCACATAAAGTTCTTCCTCGCCCGTCATGTCTGAGATGAAAGCGATTTGCGAGCCGTCCGGTGACCAGGAAGGCCACTTATCGTGCGCGCCGGAAGAGTGCGTCAGATTACGTGTCGGACCTTTCTCGATCGGCGCGGTGAAGATATCGCCGCGCGCTGAGAACAGGGCGCGTTCGCCCTTCGGACTTAATTCATACGACTCAATGTTGTTGGCTGCTGAGATGCGGCTGGGCCTGCGCGCCAAACCATCATCCGGCACGGTGATCGAAATGGGCGCAGCTTTTCCGCTCCGGGTGTCGAGGATTTGCAACTCGCCATCCATCTCGTAAATGATGCGGTTTTTGTGATCCGAACTGGGCCAGCGCACGTCCCACTGCTTGTTTTGGGTCACCTGATTCGTCTTGCCGTTGGCGACGTTGTAAGCGTAAAGGTTGAAGTGGCCATCGCGATCGGAATTGAAATATATTGTGTCGCCGATCCACATCGCATCGCGGGTGGCGCGCGGACCTTCGGTGATCGCCTTGGCGTCGTAACTTTTCAAATCGAAGATGTAGAGCCGGTTCGCCTGGCCGCCGCCATAACGTTTTTCCGGACGAAAGTCGCGAGACTGAGGTGAGTAAACCATGCGAGCGCCGTCCGGGGAGAAGTCGCCCGATCCAGCTTCCGGCATCGGCAAAGCTTCTGCCGGACCGCCATCGACCGAAACGGTATAGAGCCGGGCCACCGGCAGCGTCCATGAATCTCTCTGCGACTTGAAAATGATTTGCTTGCCGTCTTTCGTCCAGCCGTAGACCTGGTTATCCCAGCCCCAGCGAGGCGTGAACGGGCCTTTGGCCGGATAGAAAGTAAGCTGGCGGGGCACACCGCCGGTGGCCGGAATCACATAGACCTGCTCATCGCCGTCGTACTGTCCGGTAAACGCAATCCAATTGCCGTCAGGCGAGAACTTCGCGAATACTTCCATCCCGGGATGGGCCGTCAGGCGGATTGCGCTCCCGCCACTGGTGGCCGCCGTCCAGATGTCGCCGCCATACGTGAAGGCGACGCGATCGCCGTGGATGTCGGGGAAGCGCAGTAGCTTCGTCTGTCCCAAAGCGGCGGTTGAAGCAATCAGGACAAACGACACTGCGAGGCCTGATGTGAGTAGCCGGGCAAAGAATTTCGTGGTGAACAAAGCAAAATCCTCCTGTGATCCGAAAAAATAGATTCTGATTTAGCCTGATGGATAAGAACTGAAGAGAACCGATTCAAAGAGATTCCTACGCGCGACGCAGGCAACCGGTTTCAAAAAAGACTGTGGCACGCGCATCCTGCGCGTGATTTCACGGGCGGGACGCCCGGGCCACCGGACTTACCACTTAATCGAGCCTTCTTTCGAGGTGTCGATCTGGGCGAGATCGCTCGACGCGCCGTAGAAAAAACCTTTCATATTATCGATGAGAAACCCCTGGGCTTCGGGATTTGTGAGGTCGAGACCGTAGTGATTGATGATCCGTGTCTGGGTCTGGAGCCATTCGGACCAGCACGGCTGGCAAACTTCGCCGGCCATTTTCTGTCCCAACTCGGTCGGCAACGGTGCAAAACCGAGCGGCGCACGCTTTTGCTCGCATCGAGCACATTTGATTTCGTCAGGCATTGATTAATCCAGTTTCGAGTTTCGGGTTTAGAGTTTCGAGTTGATTCTAGAGCGCGAACGCGTGGGCTGCAACTTTGGAGTGCGGTCACTTGTGACCGCTTTTGGTTTCGGACAAAGCGCCGGCAAGTCGGCGCACTCCAAAATTATTGAGCCGCGCGGATTGCCTTTATCGTTTCATCATCTTTCGGCCGGAACAGACCCAACGGCCGGACGTCCCGATAACGAATCACGCCCTGCGCATCGATCACGAAAACTGATCGGGCAACTTTGCCGGGAATGAGAGACTGCGCGCCGTACATGTCCGCGACTTTGCGATCCACGTCGGCCAGCAGTCGCAAAGGCAAGTTGTGGTTTTCGGCAAAGCTTTTG
>Ga0105248_10009906_pt1 | contig 10493 bp, 7 predicted proteins | sample KBSS34metaG_FD_81524 | JGI IMG/M metagenome (GOLD analysis project Ga0105248, IMG submission 81524) | Switchgrass rhizosphere microbial communities from Kellogg Biological Station, Michigan, USA - KBS S3-4 metaG | ecosystem: Host-associated > Plants > Roots > Rhizosphere > Soil | place... | reverse complement strand
CGACCCGCAAGCGGCGGCTAAGCAGCTGGGCGAAGGCCACCTCGGCGTCGTTGCAGACGTCACCAACAGAGAATCCTGTGAGGCCGCCGCGCAAGCTGTGTTGCGGGCCTTCGGCCGCATCGATGTGCTTGTAAACAACGCCGGTATTACGCAGCCTGTGAAGACACTCGAAATCACAGGCGCTGACTACGACCGAATTCTGGACGTCAGTCTACGCGGCACACTGTACATGTCGCAGGCGGTCCTCCCGACGATGCAAAGGCAGAAGGGTGGATCGATCATCTGTATCTCATCGGTTTCGGCGCAACGCGGCGGCGGCATTCTCGGCGGCCCGCACTATTCCGCCGCGAAAGCGGGCGTGCTTGGCCTGGCGAGGGCGATGGCCCGTGAGTTCGGTCCCGAAGGCATCCGCGTGAACAGCATTACGCCCGGGCTAATCGGCACCGACATCATCAAAGGCAAGCTCACCGAAGATAAAAAGGCTGAGATCGCTGAAACGATCCCGCTAGGACGTCTGGGCCACGCCCGCGACATCGCTGGAGCCTGTGTCTTCCTTGGGAGCGACTTGGGTGCCTACTGCACTGGGGTGACACTGGATGTCAATGGCGGAATGCTGATCCATTGAATCGTCGAGTCTGCTCGGGCGGCTTGATCACAAAAAGAGACTGGATAAGGCGCCTTGTCAAGGTGCAAAGGCACTGAAGTGTAGCGGTCTCATCGCTGCAACGTGCGCCGCGGCCACGAAGCGCCAAAACGTTCACCTACTGGAGGCAACATAACATGACGCGACCGTTCAGTCCTTCACGCCGTGCCCTTCTGGCCGGATCCGCGGCGCTCCCGCTGTTCTCGATCATCAGTCATCGAGCGGATGCGGCCGAGTTCGAGTTGAAGTACGCCACCGGACAAGACCCGACGCATCCGGTCAACGTGCGGGCCAAGGAAGCAATCGACCGCATTCGACAAGCAACCAATGGGCGCGTCGACATCAAACTTTTCCCTGCTAATCAGCTCGGCAGCGATACCGACCTCCTGACGCAGGTGCGCAATGGATCCGTTGACTTTTTTAACTTGTCATCGCTGATCCTCGCAACTTTCGTCCCTGTGTCGGGCATTACAAGCGTCGGTTTTGCCTTCAAGAACTATGACGAAGTGTGGAAGGCGATGGACGGCGACCTGGGCAACTACATTCGCGCCGAGATCGCGAAAACGCCGATCTTCACCGTCTCGAAGATCTGGGACAACGGCTTTCGCCAAATCACGTCTTCCGGCCGGGAGATCAAGTCGCCTGCAGACCTCAAGGGTTTCAAGATTCGTGTGCCAGCTGCGCCGCCGCTGACCTCGCTGTTCACCGCGCTTGAAGCCGCTCCGTCCCCGATCAACTTCAACGAGGTGTACACCGCCTTGCAGACCAAGGTGGTTGAAGGCCAGGAGAATCCGCTCGCGATTATCGCGACTACTCGGCTCTATGAAGTACAGAAAAGCTGCAGCCTCACCGGCCATGTGTGGGACGGGTACTGGGTTCTTGGGAACAAGCGCTCGTTTCAAAAACTGCCTGCGGATGTCCAGCAAACCATTCAGCGAGAGGTCGACAAGTCCGCTACTGACCAGCGGGCCGATATTGCGAAGCTCAGTACGAGCTTGATAGCGGATCTCAAAACCAAGGGACTCAGTTTCGTCAACGTGCAGCCAGAGGACTTTCGTAAGAAGCTCGCGAGCACCAGCTTCTACAACGAGTGGAAGTCGAAGTACGGCGCAACGGCCTGGGACTTGCTCGAGAAAGTATCCGGGAAGCTCGGTTGAGCGATGTAGATCGCTTGCAAGCCCCCAGAGGACAAGCCAGATTTTCGTTCGAAATGTGGAGACCCGCCGATGTGGACCGACTTTTGGACCAGTGTTGCCTAGGCAGAACTAGCCATGGAAATAACCAGTGACGCTGCGCACGCTGCTCCGGCGGTGCGGCGCGATCCGATTGCTTGGCTTGAAGGACTTAACAAAGTTGTTGGCACGATAGTCGAGATTCCTGCCGCACTTCTGGTGTTGGCGGAAGTTGTCGTGCTGCTGATGGGAGTGACGAGTCGTTACGTCCTTCATCGGCCGCTGGTATGGTCCGACGAACTGGCATCCATACTGTTTCTGTGGCTTGCAATGCTGGGGTCGATCATCGCGTTTCAGCGTGGCGAGCATATGCGCATGACCGCCATCGTGGGGAAGATGGAACCGCGAGGCCGGGCATTCCTGGACCTGGTTGCCATCGCGGCTGGAATTGCTTTTCTCGCATTCGTGGTTCATCCCGCTTACGAGTTCGCGGAGGACGAGGTATTTGTCAGGACGCCGGCGATGGACATCGTGAATGCCTGGCGGGCAGCAGCGCTACCAATCGGTCTCGGCTTGATGTTGCTCGTCGGTCTCATTCAAATCTTCCGCGTCGGTCGATTGAAGGACGTATTTGTCGCACTAGGCTTGGTCGGCCTCATTGTCGGAGGCATTGCCCTGTTGGGCGACGGGGTGCTCAAGCCGCTCGGGAACTGGAATCTTCTCCTCTTCTTCGTGGTTGGGGTTGGAGCCCTGGTGCTGCTCGGTGTTCCCATTGCATTCTCATTTGGGCTGGCGACCTTCGGTTACATCGCAATGACCACGAATACTCCGTCGGTTGTGCTCGTAGGACGCATGGACGAAGGGATGAGCCACCTCATCCTTCTTGCAGTCCCGCTGTTCGTGTTGCTTGGTTTGCTGATCGAAATGACGGGGATTGCGCGTGCGATGGTCAACTTCCTCGCGAATCTGCTTGGTCATGTGCGCGGCGGACTTTCGTATGTGCTGATAGGCGCTATGTACCTCGTTTCCGGAATCTCGGGATCCAAGGCTGCCGACATGGCGGCTGTCGCGCCAGCACTCTTCCCCGAGATGCGGAAGCGGGGCGCGAAGCCAGGCGATCTGGTTGCATTACTCTCTGCGACGGGTGCGCAAACCGAGACGATCCCTCCATCGCTCGTATTGATCACGATTGGTTCTGTGACGGGCGTGTCGATTGCCGCACTGTTCACTGGTGGCCTGTTGCCGGGAGTTGTGGTCGGGGCAACTTTGGCGGCACTCGTATGGTGGCGCTATCGAGGCGAAGATCTGTCTAGCGTTCGGCGGGCTACGCGGCGAGAGATTGGAAGATCCTTCTTGATCTCGATACCTGCTCTGGCGCTTCCCGTTGTCATTCGCGCGGCCGTCGTGGAGGGGGTCGCGACCGCGACCGAGGTGTCAACCATCGGAATCGTTTATGCAGTGCTCGCCGGACTTATCGTGTACCGGCAATTCGACTGGAGTCGAATCTATCCAATGCTTGTCGGTACGGCAGCGCTTTCCGGCTCTATTCTATTCATCATCGGTGCCGCAACCGGCATGGCCTGGGCGCTGACTCAATCCGGGTTCTCGACGGCCTTGGCCGACGCGATGAAGGCGCTCCCCGGCGGAGGCGCCACGTTCATGGCGGTATCGCTGGTCGCGTTCATCATTCTCGGTTCGGTACTCGAGGGAATTCCGGCCATCGTACTGCTGGGACCGCTGCTGTTTCCGATTGCACGTCAGGTCGGCATTCACGAAGTCCACTATGCGATGGTGGTGACACTCGCAATGGGCATCGGACTGTTTGCTCCGCCATTTGGAGTTGGCTACTACGCGGCCTGCGCGATAAGTCGAATTCATCCCAATGAGGGAATGAAGCCAATCGTCGGCTACATGATCGCCTTGTTCATCGGAACGGTTCTCGTGGCCGCAATTCCATGGATCTCGGTCGGATTTATCTGACGCGAAGGTTTGCAAATCGTTTCAATCGCTCGCAATACAACTCACATTCACCGTACTCGGAGAACATCTATGTCGGACCTATCGACTCTTGAACGAAATGCCTATCGGATTCGACGCTATGCCCTGCGCATGGGTGAAGTGCAGGGTCAAGGCTACATCGGGCAGGCGTTAGGCTGGGCGGACGTTCTCGCAGCCGCATACTGCCACTCGATGGCCTACCGGCCTGCGGAACCCCAATGGGAAGGACGCGACCGCTTCCTCCTGTCCCACGGTCACTACGCTATCGCGCATTACGCCGCGCTGATCGAGGCCGGAATCATTCCCGAGAGCGAACTGGAAACCTACGGCAGCGACGACAGCCGCCTGCCTATGTCCGGTATGGCGACCTATACGCCTGGTATGGAGATTTCAGGCGGGTCGCTGGGTCAAGGCCTGGCCATCGCAGTTGGCATCGCGCTTGCCCTGAAGCAGAAAAAGAACGCCGCTTTCGTTTATAACTCGATGTCAGACGGAGAACTGGACGAAGGCTCGACGTGGGAGGCCGCGATGGGGGCCGCGCATCATCGTCTCGACAACCTTATCTGCCTCGTAGACATCAACAATCAGCAAGCCGACGGACCATCGGGAAAGGTCCTCGGATTTGAACCATTAGTTGATAAGTGGACTGCGTTCGGCTGGCACGTGCAGCGTGTGAACGGCAACGATCTCGCGGCTGTGCTAGCTGCATTTGACCGTGCGCGCGCCATCGCAGAGCGAAAACCGCGTGTGATCCTCTTCGACACACTGATGGGCAAAGGCGTCCCCTTCCTGGAAAGCCGCGACAAGAATCACTTCATTCGCGTCGATCCGCCCGAGTGGCAGTTGGCGATTCAAGTTCTCGATCAATCGCAACCCTACATGCAACCCGAAGGAGTTCCGGCATGACCACCACGACCGAAAAGAAACCGCGCCTGACAACGTCGGCGATGATCGCGTCGATCGCGGGCGAAGGTCAACGCGTTAAGGCTGCGCCATTCGGCAAAGCGCTGGTGGAGCTCGCCGAACATCGTACTGAGATCGTTGGCCTGACCGCGGACCTCGCGAAGTACACCGACTTGCATCTTTTTGCGCAAGCATATCCGGACCGCTTCTATCAAATGGGTATGGCCGAACAGCTCTTGATGGCTGCTGCCGGTGGAATGGCTAAGGAAGGGCTGATTCCGTTCGCCACAACATATGCCGTCTTTGGTACGCGTCGGGCCTATGACTTCATTCACCAGGTGATCGCCGAAGAAAACCTGAACGTGAAGATTTGTTGCGCGTTGCCAGGGCTCACCACTGGTTATGGGCCAAGCCACCAAGCAACCGAGGACATCGCGATGATGCGTGGCGTGCCCAACATGACGATTATTGATCCATGTGACGCGCTTGACCTTGAACAGGCAGTCCCTCAGATCGCGGCACATAGGGGCCCTGTCTATATGCGGCTGTTGCGCGGCAATGTGCCTGTGGTGCTTGACGAGGTACCGGGTTACAAATTTGAGCTTGGAAAGGCCAAGCTGCTGCGCGACGGAGACGATGTGCTCATCATCTCAAGCGGCTTCATGACGATGCGCGCCCTCGAGGTTGCCACGGAGATGCAGGCGGACAAAGTCGACGTTGCAGTACTGCATTGTCCGACGATCAAACCACTGGACGAGGCAGCGATCATTGAAGCCGTCCGCTACAAGAACCGCCTTGTGGTTGTGGCCGAGAACCATTCGGTGATCGGCGGGCTCGGCGAATCGGTCGCGAGCGCTCTGTTGCGCAATCGCGTGCAACCGGCGAGTTTCCAGCTGGCGGGGCTGCCCGACGCCTTCCTCGATGCCGGCGCGCTGCCCACCCTGCACGATCGCTACGGCATTAGCACCGACGCTATGGCCACCCGCATCAAGGGTTGGTTGGGATGAGTTCGTAAGACAAGAGACCACGGCGCGCAATTCAGGCGCGCACAGGCCGCACTTGTTCGGGCGTGCCGCATCTCGATTAAAAAATGAGCGAGTGCGCGATCCGATTGAGCCGTCGCTTGGTCAACTTCGCCTGTCGTTTGGCTAAACGGACGGTGTTCGCGACCGACCCTCACCGATGGCTGGAGTGCGCATGCCACTGAGAATCGGAGTGCCGCGCGAGATTTTTCCGGACGAGAAGCGGGTCGCCACCGTACCGGAGGTGGTCGAGAAGCTCGTCAAGCTAGGCTTCCACGTTGCGGTGGAGACGGGTGCGGGCGACACCGCCAACTTCGCGGACGAGAGCTACCGCGCGGCGGGTGCCGAAATCGTGCCGACCGCCGGGGAGCTCTGGGCCGAATCGGACATCGTCTTCAAGGTTCGCCCGCCAACCTCCGAGGAAGTGGCGCTGATGCACGAGGGCGGCATGCTGGTCGACTTCATCTGGCCAGCGCAGAACCCCGACCTCATGCAGCAACTGTCGGCGAAGAAGGCGACGGTCCTCGCCATCGACGCGCTGCCGCGACAGCTCTCGCGCGCGCAGAAGATGGATGCGCTTACCTCGATGGCTGGCATCAGCGGCTATCGTGCCGTCATCGAGGCGGCCAACGCGTTCGGCCGCTTCTTCAACGGGCAGGTGACCGCCGCGGGAAAGATTTCACCGGCGAAGGTCTTCATCGCAGGTGCGGGCGTGGCCGGCCTCGCCGCGATCGGAACCGCCGCCAACCTCGGTGCGATCGTGCGTGCCAACGACACGCGCGCCGAGGTCGCGGACCAGGTGGTGTCGCTCGGCGGCGAGTTCGTGAAGGTCGACTACGAGGAGGAGGGGTCGGGCGGTGGCGGCTACGCCAAGGTCATGAGCGAAGGCTTCCAGAAGGCGCAACGCGAGATGTACGCGAAGCAGGCGCGCGAGGTCGACATCATCATCACCACCGCGCTCATCCCGGGCAAGCCCGCGCCCAAGCTCATCACCGCGGAGATGGTGCAGTCGATGAAGCCGGGGAGCGTCATCGTCGACATGGCGGCCGAGCAGGGCGGCAACTGCGAGCTGACCGAGCCGGGCAAGGCGGTGGTCAAGCACGGCGTAACGATCATCGGCTACACCGATCTCGCGAGCCGGCTTGCGACACAGGCGTCCACGCTGTACTCGAACAACCTCCTGCGCCTCACCGAGGAATTGTGCAAGGCCAAGGACGGTACGGTCGACGTCAACATGGAGGACGACGCGATCCGCGGGCTTACGGTCATCAAGGACGGCGTGATCACGTGGCCGGCGCCGCCGCCCAAGCTGCCTCCGGCCGCGCCCCCCAAGCCCGCCGCGGCGGCGATGCCGCCGAAACCGAAAGCCCATGGCGAGGCGAGCGGACCCATGTCGCTGACCAAGACCTTCATGCTGTTCGGCGGCGGCGCGCTCATCTTCCTGCTGATCGGCTTCTTCGCGCCGACCAGCTTCCTCGGCCATTTCACGGTGTTCGTGCTGGGGTGCTTCGTCGGGTACATGGTGGTGTGGAACGTGAAGCCCGCGCTGCACACGCCGCTCATGAGCGTGACCAACGCGGTGTCGAGCATCATCGCCATCGGCGCGCTGGTGCAGCTCGCGCCCGATCTCACGCAGATCTCGACGGACTTGTCGCGTCCCAACCAGTGGATCCGCTGGCTCGCCGTGTTCGCCATCGGGCTTGCGACCATCAACATGTTCGGCGGCTTTGCCGTCACGCAGCGCATGCTGCAGATGTTCCGCAAGTAAGGGAAACCGATGACGTCCACAGTGATCAGCCCCTCGCTTGCGACCGTCGCTTACCTCGCGGCGACCATCCTGTTCATCCTCTGCTTAGGGGGACTCTCGAACCAGGAGACGTCGCGGCGCGGCAATCTCTACGGCATGGTCGGCATGGCGATCGCCGTGCTCGCCACCATCTTCGGGCCGCGGGTCACGCCTGCAGGCTACGCGTACATCCTGGCCGCGATGGTGGTCGGCGCCGCGATCGGCCTCTACGCCGCGCGCATCGTGCAGATGACGCAGATGCCGGAGCTCGTGGCGCTGATGCACAGCCTCGTCGGTCTTGCCGCGTGCCTCGTCGGCTACGCCAACTTCATCGATCCGGCGGTCTCCTCGCAGCTCACGCCGGCGGAGAACGCGATCCACGAGATCGAGATGTACCTAGGCGTGCTGATCGGCGCGGTGACGTTCTCCGGGTCGCTCATCGCCTTCGGCAAGCTGTCGGCCAAGATCAGCGGCAAGCCGGTGCTCATTCCGGCGCGCCACTTGATCAACCTGATCGGCCTTCTCGTCGTCATCTACTTCGGCTGGCGCTTCGTCGCCGTGCACGACTTCGCCTCGCAGATGACGGCGATGGTGGTGATGACCGTGATCGCGCTCTTGTTCGGCGTGCACATGGTAATGGCGATTGGCGGCGCCGACATGCCGGTGGTGGTGTCGATGCTCAACAGCTACTCGGGATGGGCCGCGGCAGCGACGGGCTTCATGCTCAACAATGACCTCCTGATCGTGGTTGGCGCGCTGGTCGGCAGTAGCGGCGCGATCCTTTCCTACATCATGTGCACGGCAATGAACCGCAACTTCCTGAGCGTGATCGCCGGCGGCTTCGGCACAGACAGCGGCGCGTCGGCGGCGAAGGGCGGCGGCGTGCAGCCCGCGGGCGAGGTGATCCCGATCAGCGCGCCGGAAACCGCGGAAATGCTGAAGGTCGCGAAGGACGTGATCATCGTGCCGGGCTACGGCATGGCGGTGGCGCAGGCCCAGCACACCGTGTTCGAGATCACCAAGGCGCTGCGCGAGCGTGGCGTGACCGTGCGCTTCGGCATCCATCCGGTGGCCGGCCGCATGCCCGGGCACATGAACGTGCTGCTCGCGGAAGCGAAAGTCCCATACGACATCGTGTACGAGATGGACGAGCTCAACGACGACTTCCCCAAGGTCGACGTGGCCATGGTGATCGGTGCCAACGACATTGTGAATCCTGCGGCGCAGGAAGATCCGACGAGCCCCATCGCGGGTATGCCGGTGCTCGAGGTGTGGAAAGCGAAGCACTCGGTGGTCATGAAGCGCAGCATGGCGTCGGGATACGCCGGCGTCGACAACCCGCTCTTCTACAAGGACAACAACCGCATGCTGTTCGGCGATGCCAAGAAAATGCTGGACGAGCTACTCGTGAGCCTGAAAGCGGCATAAGCCGGTCTGTTCAGCCGATCAGGAGCGGGCCTTCCGTCGAGCTTAGCCACGTATTTCCCCTGAGGGTGTCAGTCGGCGGAGCACGATCAAATTGCCCACGAACATCTGCACGGGTTCGTTGTTCTGATTCAACGTCGTGGTCCTCACCTTGATCACGCCCTGCTCGGGACGGGACGTCGAAGGTCTCACCTCGAGTACTTCGCTTTCCACATGCAGCTCGTCTCCTGGCCGCACGGGCCGCGGCCAGCGCATTTCGTCGAATCCGGCGCCGATGATGCCGCCCGCGGGCTCGAGCTCGCTATCCACCAGAAGGCGCATCGTCATTGCCGCGGTATGCCAGCCGCTCGCCGCCAATCCCTTGAAGAACGAGTCGCGGGCGCTGTTCTCGTCTAGATGAAAGGGTTGCGGATCGAATTCCGTGGCGAAGGACTTGATGCGTGCCGCCTCAACGGAAAGCCGGCCCGAGGCGAACTTCTGTCCCGGCTCAAAGTCTTCGAGATATCGAACCATCAGAGCCTCTCTCTGCGTAGGTGGATCACGAGCCGGGTATGAGCGGCATGATGCTCCCCTATGAAGTGTGCCGGCCGCTCGGGACGAAGACCGATCATCCACGCGCCGGCCGTCCGACCATTGGCCGATGGCAGCAAGGCTGCATCTGCAAGGCGCAACGACGCGCGCGATTGGGCTATACGTGCCGTTGCCTGCGCAATGTCCCGATTCTGTTCGACAGCCAGCGAGATGAAGCGCGTCAATAGAGGATCCTCGAAGCCGGTCACCAGATATCGAGGTCCGCTTGGCGCGGAGCGTCGCGGTGGGCGACGGCCTCCTGGCTGATAAAGCGGGACGAGGTGTCAATTTCGGGCGACCCGTAGTCAGGACCGACGGCGCAGCCCGTCAATAGCTGACACCCAGCATGAGGGCGAGAGGGCGGAAGTCGGTGAACACGGGAGTCCTAGGGGTTGAGCTCGTTTGACTATATCCTATAACGGTCACTAGTTGTGAAGTTCTATTAACTGAGGTATCGTTCGACTCATGAGCGAAATCACATCTACCGCCCCGCAATCGCGCGGCCCAGTCGACCACAATGTTCGGGAGCAAATCCTCGAGGCGGCCCAAGAACACTTCAGCCACTACGGCTTCGACAAGACCACGGTCTCCGATCTGGCCAAGGCGATCGGCTTCTCGAAGGCTTACGTCTACAAGTTCTTCGATTCCAAGGAGGCGATCGGCGAGGCCATCTGCGCCAAGACCTTGAGTGCGATCGTCGCGGCGGTCGAAGGGGCGATGGCCGGCGCGAGCACGCCTACTGAAAAATTCAGACGTATGTTCAAGACCTTAACGGCGACCGGTGCGAGTCTGTTCTTCAACGATCGCAAGCTGCACGACATCGCCGCGCACTCCGCCGGAGAGGGATGGCCATCCGCCCGCGCCTACGCGGAGCGCATCCGGCAAATCCTGATGGAAGTGGTCCGTGAAGGTCGAGAGACGGGCGAGTTCGAGCGCAAAACGCCGCTGGACGAGACGGTGCATGCCATCTACCT
>Ga0105248_10009903_pt1 | contig 10494 bp, 7 predicted proteins | sample KBSS34metaG_FD_81524 | JGI IMG/M metagenome (GOLD analysis project Ga0105248, IMG submission 81524) | Switchgrass rhizosphere microbial communities from Kellogg Biological Station, Michigan, USA - KBS S3-4 metaG | ecosystem: Host-associated > Plants > Roots > Rhizosphere > Soil | place... | reverse complement strand
CCGAATGTGACGATGGACGGCTGGGAAGTGACGGTCAGCTACGTCGACTACCCGCCCGGGCGTGTCGGCACCGTGCATCACCATGCGGGCTTCGTGCTGGCCTATGTCCTCGAGGGCGCCGTCATCGCCAAGATCTCGGGGCAGGGTGAGGAACAGACGTACACGAGCGGGCAGATGTTCTACGAACAGCCCGGTGCCACGCACGAAGTCTCGAAGAATGCCAGCCAGACGCAGCCCGCCAAGCTCCTCGCGATGATCTTCGCGAAGAAAGGCTCGACGCTGACGACGCAGGGGCCCGCCGGTCAGGGGCGCGGCGGCGCATAAATCACGATGACCCACAAAGAAGGATCGTGACGACAGCGAAGAACGTCTTGCGTCTACACGATTCTGAATGTCAATAGACTCTGCGCCGTCGCAACCAGCGCGTCCTCGCGCGGACGCGGCTCCCAGGCGAGCACGCGCCGCGCCTTCGCGCTCGTCGCGTTGCGAACCTTGCCCAGCATCGGCAGCAGCTGGCGCATGGCGGGATCGAAGATCGCACCGGCCCGGACGATCCAGTCCGGCAGTTCGCGCGTCGGCACCTTCTTCGCCGCCTCGCCGAGGCGCGCTTTGAGGACGCCGCCCATCTCGAGCATCGACATCGCGCCGCCGTTCTCAGCGACAGCAATGAACCGCTCGCCATTCGCCGCGGGGCTGGTCATCGCGCGCAGATGCAGGTCGGCCACGTCGCGCACGTCGACGACGGCGAAATGGATTCGCGGACATCCGGGCATCCCCGTCAGCAGCCGTTTCACCATCTGCGTGGACGAAGACGCGTCCGGGCCGAGGACGGGACCGAAGATGCCGGCAGGGTTGATGACGGCGAGCTCGAGCGCGCCGCCCTCCGCCTTCACGAAATCCCATGCCGCGCGCTCGGCGATCAGCTTCGACTTCACGTACGCACTCATGTCCCCACGATCCGGGTTCGACCAGTTCGTCTCGTCGAACGGCTCGGCGCGCGGCGGATAGCCGTAATAGACGGCGGCGCACGACGAGGTCATCACCACGCGCTTCACCTTCGCGTCCCGCGCGGCGCGGAGCACCCGCAGCGAGCCGTCGCGGGCAGGAGCGATCACCTCCGCTTCCGTCTTCCGAGCCGAATCCGACAGCGGCGACGCGACATGCATGACGTAATCGCAGCCGGCCACGGCGTGCGACCAGCCAGAGTCGCTGGTGAGGTCGGCCGTGAAGAAGATCAGGCGGCTGCCGGCGTCCGCTCCGGCAGTGCGCAGCATGGCGCGCACGCTCTCCTCTTTCTTCAAGGAGCGCACGGTGGTGCGGACGGTGTGGCCCGCGTTCAGAAGCTGGAGGACGACGTGACTTCCGACGAATCCACTGCCTCCGGTGACGAGGACCGTACTCATCGTGAGCCGAAGTCTACCGCGAACAGGGCGAAGGGACGCTTCGGCTCCCTCACATCCTCATCGTGTGTCCTGGATCGATGAGCGCGGCACGCCGCGCCGGCAACCAACTGGCAGCCACGACGACGACCAGGAGCACGGCAACGGCCGTCGCGAGCGTGACCGGATCCTGCGGAGCCACGCCAAACAGCAGAGTGCGAGCGAAACGGCTGCTGGCGGCCGCCGCAACGAGGCCGAGCCCGCCGCCGGCGGCGGCGAGAAGCAGCGATTCCATCACCATCGACGTCGCCACCCGCCGCGGTGACGCTCCGAGCGCCATCCGCAGCGCAATTTCGCGGCGCCGTTGCGCCACGGTGTAGGCGAGCAGGGCGTAGACACCACCGGCCGCGGTCATGAGCCCTCCGAGCGCGAAGAGCGTGATCAGCAGCATGGCGAATCGATCGAGCTGCACGGCATCGCCGAGCAGCTGGTCCATCGTGGTCACCGAGTGAACCGGTTGATCCGGGTCGACACGAAGCGCGTGGGCACGAGCCGCTTGCGCCACTGCTGCAGGATCCACGGCCGTCCGAGCGATTACGTTCATGACCAGGTACGGGTTCTGCGAGTGCGGAATGAAAATCTCGGGCACCGGCTCACTGCGCGGCCCGTCGTGCCGGGCGTCACCGACCACGCCAACCACTTGATACGGATAGGGGCCGCGCTGGTAGTCGAGAATCAGATTGCGTCCAATCGGGTTTTCGCTCCCCCAGGCGTTTCTCGCGAGTTTCTGATTGACGATCACCACACGGGGCGCATCCGCATCGTCGCGGTCCGAGAACTCGCGTCCGGCGACAAGAGGAAGGCCCAGCGTCCCGAAGTATCCCGGTGTCGCCATCCGAATGCTGGCTTCCGACAGCGCCTTGCCTTCAGGGCGGGCATGCTCGGGCCAGTACGGCCGGGTGAAGTCGGAGCCGATCGTGCTCATCGGAAGGGCCGTGACCGCGGCCACGGACGAGATCGCGGGAGCCTCGCGAAGTGACGTGAGCACGCGGCGGTAGTACTCGGTCGTCTGCGCGCCAGTGCGATAACGCGCCGCATCAGGCGTGATACGCAGGACGAGGAGGTTGCTCGTGCCGAATCCGACGTCGACCCGTCGTAACTCGGCAAATGTCCGAACCAGTAATCCGGCTCCGACGAGCAACATCACGGCGGTGGCAATCTCGGCAACCACCAGTCCCGCGCGCAGTCGTCCAGAGGCCCCGGCCGTCACGGCGGCGCCGTCCTTGAGCGCGCCGGTAATCGGCGTGCGGCCGGCGCGGAAGGTCGGCACGGCGTTGCCGACAGCGGTGACCAGGAGCGCGAGTAGCGCAGCGAACGACCCGACTCGCAGGTTCAGGGCCACTTCGTGCAGGCGCGGAATGTCGCCGGGCGCGATGGTCAGGGCCGCGCCCACCCACCACGCTGTGAGCACGAGGGCGATGACCGTGGTGACGATCGCGCTCAACACGCATTCCGCGATGAGCTGTCGCGTGACGCGGCCTCCGCTGGCGCCGAGCGCCAGGCGAATCGCCATCTCCCTCGCTCGGGCGACACCGCGTGCGATGGCCAGGCTGGCGACGTTGGCGCAGACCAGCAACAGCAGGCAGAACATCGCCGCGAAGACGAGGAGCAGCTCCAGACGGCTCGTGCGGACGATTTCATCGGCGAGCGGAAAGAGCCGGACACTCCAACCGGCGTTGGTGTCCGGATGCTCGGACTCCAATCCGCGCGCCAATGTCTGCATCCGCGCCTGGGCGCCCTCGAGGGTCATCCCGGCTTTCATCCGGCCCACGACCCGCAGGAACCTGGCGTCGCGAGGGAGTCCGTGCGGAAAACGTGGGCCGCGGTACGACGCCCGCATATCCCACGGCGCCCAGAAAGCCGCCGCGTCAGGCACGAAGTCTTCCGGCATAACACCAATCACCCGCCAGGCGCGGCCTTCCACGGAGATGGTTCGGCCAACGACTTCAGGATCGGCGCCCAGGGTCCGCCACAGGCGATAACTCAGTACGATGACCGGTTCGCCGCTGGACGCCTGCCGCGACGTGATCGACGCCGCACCTTCGAATTCGGCCGCCTCGAACGTGCGCCCAAACTGTGGTCGACGACGATAGACGTCGAAGAAACCTCGCGTGACGTGCACGCCGGCGATCGGCGTGCCGCCGTCGCCGGCCCGCAGGGTGGCCGAGATCCGCATCGAGGCGGCGATCGCATCGAACGCATCGTTGCGGGCGACCCAGTCGAGGACGTTGCCCGGGGACGGCCCTTCGCGCGCGCGGTCCTGCGCGGCGTTCGCTTCCCACATCATCACCAGTCGATCCGGCTGATCGTAGGGCAGCGGTCGAAGCAGCACCGCGTCGACAAACGCGAAGAGCGTGGTCGTCGCCGCCACGCCAAGTCCGAGGAGGAGGGAGACGCCCACCGTGACGCCGGGAGCCCGGACCAGCGCTCGCAGGGCCTGTGCGACATCATGCCGCGCGCCCACGAAGACGAGATCCCACACCAGCGCGAGCCACGTCGTCGCGAGCGTGAGATGGCCGTGGGTGTGAGCCGCTTCGAGCAGGCGCTCGCCGTCATCGCGGATGGCTTCACGCTCCTGGGGGTCGCGGATCCGCAGGACCCAGAGCAGCCGTGCGTAACTGCTGGCGCACCAGCGCAAGACGCGATGGCTCGTCATGCGCGATAGGCCTTTCGCAACGCACGGCTGGCGCGCGCGTGATGGACAATGGCTTCGAGACGACGAACCTCGGCGTCCAGCACGCGCTTGCCGTGCGCGGTGAGCGCAAAGTAGCGACGCCGCTCGTCGTCTTCGTCGGCGGCCGGCCGCTTATCCGACTCCACAATCAGATCGATCTTTTCGAGTTCCCGCAGCAGTCCGTACAGCGCCGCCGGCCAGAGACGGACCTGGCCGTCGGTCCGCTCGGCGACCTCCTGCATGATGCTGTAGCCATGCCGGGGTCCGTCTGCGACCGCCAGCAGGATGTGGAGCACCTTGGGTTTGAGCGGCAACAGCGGCTCGACGCTTCTCAACTTGTCAGGCATGGGATCACCCCGGCCACTAGTCTGAAGTGACTATAAACTGTTTGAGATACATACCGCAATGGCGCGTTCTGAACCAGGGAGCCTTGAACTGGAGCCATCGGTCTGCCAGGGTCCCAGGTTCGAACGTGACTCCGCCATCAGGCCGCCGATGGACGAACGCCGGGACACTCGCAACAACGCCGCTGAGTCGCCCGCCGCGCGAGCGCTCCGGGGACGACCGGACACGATGCCCGCGATGACGATTGGGCCCGATCGCGGCCGTCACAATCGGCTGCGAAGCCTCGCCACATTTTGACAGGGCCGCCGTGACGGTATCCCTTCTCTCGTGATTCCCCACCTTCGCCGGGCGGAGACAAAACCAACCGGCTGGCAGAAGTCTTGCGGCGTGTGGCCTCAGGACGTCAGCAAGATTGGCAGAGTCGGGCAGCCGCGAGCCGGCGACACGATCCGACGGTGATGGCGAGGGTGAAAGCGTGGAGACCACGAAACCAAGAGCGCACGTCGTGATCGTCGGCGGCGGCTTCGCCGGCCTCGGGTGCGCTCGCAGGCTGGCCAAGAGCGGCGACGTGCAGGTCACGTTGATCGACAAGAACAACTATCACCAGTTCCAGCCGTTGCTCTACCAGGTCGCCACCGCGGAGCTCGCGTCGAGTAACGTCGCGACGTCGCTTCGCCAGTCGCTTCGCGGTCATGCGAACGTCAACGTGAAGATGGCCGAGGTGATGGTTGCCGATCCGAAGAGCCGGACGGTAACGACGCGAGACGGCCGGAGTTACCAGGGCGACTTCCTGGTCCTGGCGGCCGGGTCGCAGGCGAATTTCTTCCACACACAGGGAGCCGAGCAGTACAGCTTTCCGCTCTACTCGCTCGAAGACGCACAACGACTGCGCTCGCGGATCCTGGCGGTGTTCGAAGACGCGGACCGCGATGCCAGCGTGGTGGAAAAGGGCGCGCTGAACTTTGTGATCATCGGCGGCGGTCCCACCGGAACAGAGCTCGCGGGTGCGCTCGCCGACATGATCAATCTGACCATGACCCGTGAATACGCCGACCTGGCCGTGAAACGGGCGCAGGTGTATCTGGTGGAACATGGCTCGGCGCTTCTGAGGCCTTTCTCCGAGAAGGCGCACGCCTATGCCGCGGGCCACCTTCAACGCAAGGGTGTGCGGCTGCGGCTGGGTCAGGCGGTCACCCATGTCGCGTCCGATCGCGTGGGGCTCTCCGACGGCACGTCGATTCCGACGCGCACGGTGGTCTGGGCCGGCGGGCTGATGGCCTCAGCGCTTGCGGACCACTCGGGGTTGTCGAAGGGGCACGGCGGCCGCATCGATGTGCAGCCCGATCTCACGGTCGACGGTTTCCCTGGCGTCTACGCGCTCGGCGACTTCGCGAACGTTCCGGGCGCGGATGGCCAATCGCTTCCGCAGCTGGCGTCGGTTGCGCAGCAGTGCGGAGTGTGGACGGCCAAAAATATCCTGGCCGAGATCGCGGGGAAGCCCCGAACCGCCTTCCACTATCACGACAAGGGCATCATGGCGATGATCGGCCGCGACGCGGCGGTGGCGGAAATCGGCAGGAAGCGTCACGAGCTCGACGGCGCGATGGCATTTGCGGCCTGGCTGGGCGTGCACGCGCTGCTGATGTCGGGCGTGAGGGAGCGCATCGAAACGTTCATCGACTGGGCGTGGGATTACTTCAGCAGGAACCGGCCGATTCAGGTGCTGGATCGAAGCGACGAAAACCGGATCGACTGGGACGAACACCCAGAACCCAGTGTCACGAAGTGAGGAGCCTCATATGTTTCTGAAGGGCAAGGTTGCGATCGTCACCGGCGGCAACAGCGGGATTGGCAAGGCGATCGTGCTCGAGCTGGCCGCACAAGGCGCCAACGTCGCGATTGACTACGTGTCTCACGCGGACGCGACCGAGGACCTCGAACGGCGCATCGTCGCCCTGGGGGATCGAACCATCGGTGTCGACGCCGACGTCAGCAAGGTTGCCGACCTTCAGCGGCTCGTCGACGCCACCGTGAAGGCGTTCGGGCGGCTGGACATCATGGTGAACAACGCCGGCATCGAGAGCCGCACCTCGGTGCTCGACACCACCGAGAAGCAATACGACGCCGTGCTGCAGGTCAACCTGAAGAGCGCGTTCTTCGGTACCCAGTTGGCGGCCAAACAGATGATCACGCAGGGCGGCGGCGGCCACATCATCAACATCACGTCGGTCCACGAAGACTGGCCGATGCCCGGCAACACCGCCTACTGCCTGTCGAAAGGCGGCATGCGCATGCTCACGCGCACGGCGGGCGTCGAACTGGCGCCTCACAAGATTCTGGTCGCCGGCGTCGGTCCCGGAGCGGTCGCCACGCCCATCAATCGCAGCACGATGGCCAACCCCGCCGAGATGGAGAAGCTGGACGCGGCGATTCCGCTGGGCCGCATGGCGCGGCCGGAGGAGATTGCCAGCGTGGTCGCGATGCTGGCCAGCGACCGAGCCAGCTACATCACGGCGACAACAGTGTTCGCCGATGGCGGCCTGATGCAGAGCAGCCCCGGGCTGTGAGGGAGGAGTCTCATGCCGCAACACTACGACGTCATCATCGTCGGCAGCGGCGCGGGCGGCGGCACGCTGGCGCGCCATCTCGCGGCGACCGGGAAGCGCATTCTGATTCTCGAGCGCGGCGATTGGTTGAAGCGTGAAGCGCTGAACTGGGACGCGAAGGCCGTCTTCGTCGACAACCGCTATATCTCGCCCGATGTGTGGTACGACGCCACCGGCAAGGCATTTCAGCCGCAGGTCCACTACTTCGTCGGCGGCGCCACGAAGATGTACGGCGCGGCGCTCTACCGCCTGAGGAAGGAAGATTTCGGCGAGCTGCGTCATTACGATGGCATCTCGCCGGCCTGGCCGATCAGCTACGAGGAGATGGAACCGTTCTACACGAAGGCCGAGCAGATGTATCAAGTGCACGGCCTGCGCGGTGTGGACCCGACCGAGCCGCCGGCGAGCGCGCCCTATCCGTATCCACCGGTCTCCCACGAACCGCGTATGCAGCAGCTGTTCAACGATCTGAAACAAGCCGGCTTTCATCCGTTTCAGGCGCCCTGCGGCATCATGCTCGATGAACAGCACATGGAGAACAGCCGGTGCATCCGCTGCCAGACCTGCGATGGGTTCCCCTGTCTGGTTCACGCGAAGTCAGACGCGGAAGTGCTCGCCGTGCGTCCCGCGCTGCAGTATCCAAATGTGACGCTGCTGCGGAATTCACCGGCCTTGAGGCTGTTGACCAACGCCAGCGGACGATCCGTCAAGGCAGTCGTCGTAGAGCGCGATGGCGAAGAGGAGTCGTTCGTCGGCGACATCGTCGTGCTCTCTTGCGGCGCTGCCAATTCCGCGAAGCTGTTGTTGATGTCAGCGAACGACAAGCACCCCCATGGCCTCGCCAACGGCTCCGACATGGTCGGCCGGCACTACATGTACCACAACAGCACAGCGGTCCTGGCGGTGTCACGGGAGCCGAATCTCACGTTCTTTCAGAAGACCGTCGCGCTGAACGACTTCTATTTCGGAACGGACGGGTTCGAGTTTCCGATGGGCAATATCCAGATGGTCGGCAAGTCGGTCGGCGAGATGTACAAGGGCGAGAAGCCGCTCGAGACCAAGCTCGCGCCGCTCGGACTGTTGAATGACATCGCACGACATGCCGTCGACTTCTGGCTCGGGACTGAGGACCTGCCCGATCCGAACAATCGGGTCACCGTGGACCGAAACGGCAAGATCACGCTGAGTTACACGCCGAACAATCAAGTGCCGCAACACCGGCTCTATGAGCAGCTCAAGTCGATGCTCGGTCACCTGGGCTTGCACCCGGACCATTTGATTCCACGCAACGCGTACTTGAAGACCGACATCCCGATCGCGGGCGTTGCGCATCAGGCCGGCACCTGCCGCTTCGGCGTTGATCCGAAGACCTCCGTCCTCGACGTTCATTGCAAAGCTCATGAGCTCGACAATCTGTATGTCGTCGACACCAGCTTCTTCGTCAGCATCGGCGCCGTGAACCCGGCGCTGACGGCGATGGCCAATGCCATCAGGGTGGCTGAGCATCTCGCCGAGCGATTGCATTCGAAAGTCGGGTCTGTCGCCGATGCCCTCGCGGTTTGACGTCCGCCTGATTTACATCATCGGGCTGGTCCAGGGGCTGGCGCTGGTCACGTTTCCAGCCGCCAGCTCGATCTTCACCAGTCCCAGCGGCTTCGGGTTCGCCGCGTCGCGCTACGGGATGATGTTCGTCCCGCAGGTCATTCTGGCGATGCTCGCCTCCAGCATCGGTCCGCGCCTCGCGCGCCGACGGACACTCAGGCTGGTTCTTCAGGCCGGTTTGATCGGCGACCTCCTGGCGATGCTCCTGCTGGCCGGAAGCCGGCTGTTGGTGGAGATGCCGGGCGCCGCGTACGGAATGCTCCTCGTTGCGACCGGATCGCTCGGGTTCGGCTTCGGTGCCACCGTGATGGCCATCAACACGTACGCGCAGAGGTTTGTTCCGGGCCACGAGGATCGCAGCGTTCTCGTACTCAATGCATTGCTCGGTGCTGGCACCGCGCTCGCTCCTCTCTTCGTCGCGATCTTTCTGGGAGCAGGCGTCTGGTGGTTGATGCCCTTGATGGTGGCCGCCGCCCTGGCCGTACTACTTCTCCTGAGTACGAAGGTGCCGATCCAGGCGTCAGTCGGTCACGTGGCCGACGACGCGACTGCTGAACGTCTGCCAGGGAGCTTCTGGCTCTTTGCCGCCGCCGTTCTCCTCTACGGAGTTGCCGAGACGCTGAACGGCAACTGGTCCGGACCGTATCTGACGCGCGAGCGCGGACTGTCTGCCGAGAGCGCGTCCTTCGCGCTCATGGCGTTCTGGGCGATGGTCACGGTCGGACGGATTCTGTTTGCGACGGTGTCCTCCGAGCGAACCGTGCCGTGGATCTATGCCGGCCTTCCGCTTATGTTGATTGCGGCCTTTCAAATGGTGTCGCATGCCAGCGGAGAAGCCGAAAGCATCGTCGCCTTCGGCTTGTCAGGTCTTGGCTGTTCGGCATTTTTTCCGCTGTCGATCAGCCTCAGCGGACAGGAGCTGCCGAAACTCGCCGCCCTGACGTCCGGAGAACTCGTCGCCTTCTATCAGGCCGGCTACGGCGTAGCCGCGTTCGGAGTCGGCCCGCTGCGCGACCTGGCGGGCCTGTCATTTCACGCCATCTACTCGTGGGGTTCGGTGCTCGGCGTCGCGATGTTCGGTGTCGCCTTCGCCGTTGGCCCGCTAAGGAGACTTGTGTATGAGCGACAACACGGTTAGCACTCTCGACGGTTCGACCTTTCTCGTCTCGAATCCCAACGGCGATGTCGACGCCAGGCCCGACCAGCCGGAGGGTCTGTTCTTCAAGGACACGCGTCACTTGTCGAAGTGGATGCTCACCATCGACGGCATCGCACTCGATGTGCTGTCCACAGACTCCATCGAGTACTACTACGCGCAGCACTTCTGCATTCCGCCGACCGGTACCATTTACAAGAACCCCACTCTTTCACTGGTGCGGCGCCGTTTTGTTGGCAACGGCTTCGTCGAAGAACTGACCGTGCTGAACCACGGTAGCGAAGTGGAGAACATTGAATTGCGTGTGGACTTCGGGTCCGACTTCTGCGATCTGTTCGAAGTCAAGGATGCCCTCAAGAAGAAGGGCGCCTATTACCAGACGACACGAGGCGGGCGCCAGGTCCTCGGCTACAAGCGCGAGGACTGGGTCAGGGAAACACTCATCGGGTCGACCGTCGCTCCCACAGAGGCAACGCCCGATCACCTGACGTTCCGTTTCGCGCTCATGCCGAAGTCTCTCTGGACCACGAACCTCCAAGTGACACCGGTGACCGGCAAGACCGTGCACAATCCAAAATTCGCCACGGAGGAAGGCGACGCGATGCGGCGCAATCTGAAGGACTGGATTGATACCGCGCCGACCCTCACGTGCCATCCGCAGATTGGCCGCCT
>Ga0105248_10009902_pt1 | contig 10494 bp, 6 predicted proteins | sample KBSS34metaG_FD_81524 | JGI IMG/M metagenome (GOLD analysis project Ga0105248, IMG submission 81524) | Switchgrass rhizosphere microbial communities from Kellogg Biological Station, Michigan, USA - KBS S3-4 metaG | ecosystem: Host-associated > Plants > Roots > Rhizosphere > Soil | place... | reverse complement strand
GTCCATGCGATCCTCGAGGACAGCGGCTGGGCCAGCATCGCGATCCGGCCGATTGATATCGACTGCACCTTGCCGGAGGTGGAGTTGGTTCGCTACCTGAGCCGGCTCGGTCCGGTCGGCCTGGCCCTCCAGGACGCCGACAACCCGACTCGCGCAAAGGTTATCGATGCGATCCGTCCGGCTTTCGATCCATATGTCCACGGATCCGAGGTTCGATTTACCGCTGCTTGCTGGGTGATCAGCGCTCGAGCGTAGATTGGTTCCGACACGGCTTTCGTGCTCGAGGCGCTGCACGGGGCGCGCTTGCGGGAGCGGTCACGCTCGATCGGTGCGCGCGGTGGGCGGCCCCGGCATCGATCAACACCGCGGCGATCATCGCGACCGAAGCGTGGATATCGGCATCGATCTCCTTTCGACAATCGCGCTCGTCGGCTGCTCTATCCCAGCCCGTGATGCCGCACGCGTCGATCCGCTCGAAGCCGTGCGCACGGGTTGATTCCTAAAGCTCAGAATCAGAGCGGATCAAGCCGGAACAGCTATCCGCAGGAAAATGTGAAACCGGGTGAATCGCCGATTCAATCAGCCGTGAATTTTCATATCATAGGCAGCGCGGCCTGGCACCCGAAAGAGGCGCGATACAGAGGAAGGCGACAATGGCAGAGCTTCCTTGGCGGCCCGCCAAGATCTTCGTGAGCTACTCGCATAAAGACGACAGGTTCAGGGCGGCGCTTTTCGAGGCGCTGTCTCCGTTGCGTCGCCGGGGGCTGATCAAGGAGTGGTATGACGGAAAGCTCACGCCCGGCGATGAATTCGATCCTGAAATCTCCCGGCAACTCTCCAAGGCCAATATCATCGTCCTCCTGCTGAGCAATTCCTACGTGCATTCCGATTACTGCTGGAACAAAGAGATGAAGGCGGCGGCGGAGCTCCGCTTTGGACGCGACGATGTGCGCGTCGTAGGTATCGTCGTTCGACCGGTCCATCTGGAGGGCACCGACCTCAGTCGCCACAAGCTGTTGCCAAGAAACAAAAAGGCCGTCGAACTCTGGCGACCGCAGTCCCTGGCCTGGGAAAACGTCTGTATTGGCATGGAAGAGGTGATTGCCGATCTGAGTTTTCCAAGTCAGGTCGACGATGCGCTCGATGTGCCGAAGACGATTGTGGCCGCGGCCTCGGACTCCGCGTTGCACATTCGTGCGAAGCGCAAACGAGCGGGGCGGATCCGTGAACTCAGGAGCGTCAGCGAGTTCTGGGAGACACGCGGTTCCGCCGTGATCCCAGGCCGAATCGTCGCCGTGCAGGGCACGTTCTCGCAATTCGCGCCGATGTTGATTGGGACGCCAAGAGCGAAGCGGGATCTTCACAAAGCATTTCGATCAGCCCTGGAGCAGGATCAATCGTTACGTAGACGGAAGGGCCGTTCGATCGATGCCTGCATGCCGGTTTCGGCAGGACAAATGGTGTGGCGTCTCCGGGAAGCGCAGTCAGCCCATATCTATTGCGGACTCTATAACTCGATCGTGCGGAACTCCATACCCGTTCTGGTCGAGCGGGACTATTATGTGGCGCACCTTGAACCCCTGTTCCGGCAGGCGCACGGCTCGAAAACGTTCGAGGCCCGGGTGACCGGGCGAGTTATCGACCTGGATAACTCGCCGACGAAGGACTTCATGATCAAGCACGGCCAGCATTTCATACCGAAGCAGGTCGTCAATGATTTGTGCCGGGATGCCTACGGCATCGTTGTCGATGGCGCTGGCACGACGGTGGAGCGACAGAGCGATGCTCGCTATCTCGACGGTGATATCTGGATTGCCACGGCCTCCGATGGCCAGGAACGCTTTCTCACGTCTTTTCTGGATGTAACGAGCCCGGCCGACCGCAAAGAGGAACTCGATCAGCTGTTTCGACGCGCCCGGAGCCAGGGCCCCAATACGCACATCATCGCGCAGTACGATGAAGAGCGCGAGTTCGTACGCGATCTGGGCCCCGTCAGCAAGAACGAGTTCCTGAATTCTGTCTGGCGCTTCGGCTTCGGGTCGTGACCGGTTCAGGCTCGGAGCACAGCAGGAGCTCAATCCAACGGTATAACAGGAGTGGCATGCATCGCCGCTGGCCTCCGACGCCAGCTGTCGCGTGACACTCACTACCGGCGCGACGGATCGACCGGCCACACGCTCCCCGATTCCTTGGGGTCGCCTGTTGATTTCCTGAAGAAATGACTCCGCGGCTTTCCGGGGCTCACACCCGTGACCCCGATTTTGCGGGTGCGAAGACCGCGAATTCGAAGCCGACCGTCGTTGAACCAGACGTGTCACTCCGCTATGCTCCTGCTTGGTCATCCCGCTATAGGTCGATGAAATAACGGTTGACTATAGTGGTTTACTGAATATGTGGACCTCGAGCTGACCGTGGAAGGCCCCAAAGCGCTGACCCGGCCCGTGCCCGTAAATAAAACGTTCTGACGGATAACGCCGATAGTAAACGTCGACAGCGAAGGGATATTGCGGCCGATTGGGTACTTTTGGACAAGTGTAAGGAGGGTCATCATGCGGCACTTCGTGCCTCGCCTGGCTGTCTCGGGGCTGACCGTCGTCCTCCTCACCGGCGCGTCGCCAGCGACCGCGACGCCCATTACCTATGCCATCGTGTTCAACACAACCTCTGGCAATCCCGCCCCAACGTCCGGGTCCTTCACCTACGATGACGTGAGCAATCTGTTCAGCACTTTTGCGGTTGATTGGAACGGATCCATTTACGATTTTACGCAGCTCGCCAACAGTGGGTCGATATCCAATCCCTTGATATGTGACGGCTCTCCCGGCCCCGAGTCCGTGTTTGATGTCCTGGAACACACGTGCATGTCACCACTCTCGACGTACGCATTTCACGTGACGACCGTCGCCATCACTGACACAAACGTGTTCAGATTTACATACTCCGATCAGGTCAATATCTCAGAGCTAATTTCATCGCAACCGACAAACGGCCATGTGGGATTCGCCAATGGAACGTGGTCTCTAGCGCCCCAACCGGCAACGACCGTCCCGGAGCCGCGTCCGATAACGTTGCTCATGACGGCGCTGTTCGGGGTGCTGGGATTAAAAGTCGTGCAAAACCGCAGCTGTCGGGTGCGCTGCGCTCGCGAGCGCGACAAGGAAGCGGACTGGCTCCGCCGCCGATTCGCACATCCTGACCTCTAGCAGCCGACCGCGCCTGGTCCAGCACTGCCTCGATTCCGTCGGTGACGAAATGGAAGACGGTGCCGCCCTCCATCTCCAGCGGCGGACGCGGATGGTGGGTCAGGACGAAGACCGGCACATGGTACGGTGGATTGGCGCCCCACCAGCCCTTCCAGTCATAGTCCGGCCAGGGTCCGCGCACCGGCCCGAACATGTTGCGGCCCATGATCCAGGCGCCGAGATTCTCGAACGAGCGTGCCGCGAAGTCGTTGTCGACGCCGGTCGTCCCGCCATCTCGACTGAGGACGTTCCGCTGGAAGGTGCGGGTTGGAAGGAACCGCTGGTAGGAACCATGATGTCACGGCGTTGCCGCAATCCAAATGGCGCGAGGAACGGCTCGCCGCGGCAGGCGCCTTTAACGCGCGAGAGTCCGAACACCGGTCGGAGAGGAAGGGACCGCCTCGCGTCGAATGATGCCACCGAGCGCGTCCGCAGCGGTCCACACCGTGGCCGGCGAGACGCGAACGCGCCGCCGCGAGGTGGGGAGCGCCTACTGGTCAGCGTATCGCTTGGCTGCCGCCAGATCCTTCCGGAGCTCTTCCGCCGTACGACGCGGGCCATAGCCCGGGGTCTCCCGCTGAATGCGCCATCCTTCCTTCAGTGGACCGGCATCCACGGTATCGAAACCGAACTGGTCGAGCAACTCGCTCACCGTGGCCTTCGCCGCGAGATCGTCACCGGCGATCACGAGCGCGCGGCGGTTTTTCGATCCCGCTGGCTGCCCGTCACTGGTCAATTGGGCAGCGTAAATATGGTTGAATGCCTTGACGACCTTCGATGTCGGCAGGTGCGCCTGCAGCAGCTCGGCGGTCGTCGTCGACTCGTTGTCGAGCTCAGGAATGTGGCCATCTCGCTGGGGATAGTAGTTATTGGTGTCGATCACGATCTTGCCCGCGAGCGGCACCACCGGCACGTCGCGGTAGTTCTTGAGTGGCACGCTGACCACGACAATGTCTCCGGCGGTGGCGGCTTCCTTCGCGGTTGCCGCGTGTGCGCTCGATCCCAGTTCGGCGACGAGCGCGGCCAGGGTGTCCGGCCCACGCGAGTTGCTGATCACCACCGCATGCCCGTGTGAAAGCGCCAGCCTCGCCACCTGGCTCCCGATGTGTCCGGCGCCGATGAATCCAATCGTCGTTGTTGCCATACGAATCTCTCCTGGGCATTAGGGTTCGCCGAAGTGCAAGCCCTGCAGCGCCTGCGGCCGCCCGCCGGCGTCTGCGATGATCGCCGGCGCAACTTTCCGTCAGGTGATGCGCCGTTCAATTTGAAGACGCGGCCTGCGCCTTACATCTTTGTGACACCTAGCCGTCGGCGCGGACACGCAATACGGACGTTACGAGGTACCGCTACACGTCCGGCCGAACAGATCGCCTCGGCACATGTTTACCGAAATGACACAAAGTTGTTACATCGCCGACGTGAAACCATCTCGTGGCCATTGCTAGAATCCGTCGCGTTCCCTGCCACTTCGTCAACCAGTCGCGGCAATCTACTCACCACAACGATGCCCAACAACAACCAGCGTCGCTCGCAGATGACCCGACGGACCGTGCTCAGCATCGGCCTGGCGGGCCTGTTCGCCCTTGTCATCCCGAGCGTGAGCGCGTCTGTTTCGCTTCTCTCTACCGTCTCATTCCTCGGCGTCGCCGCTGGCGATGCTTCGAGCACCGGAGCCGTAGTCTGGACGCGCGCCATTGATGACCTGTTGCCGACGACGTCGACGAACCTGACCGTACAGGTGTCCACGAGCCCCAGCTTCACCAACCCCGTGACGAAAACCGGCGCGACGGATCCGACGGCGGATTTTACGCTCAAGACCGATCTTGATGGGCTGATCCCCGGCACCCAGTACTACTATCGCTTTGTCGGTCCTGGTGGCGACATGAGCAACGTGGGCAGGTTCCGAACCGCGCCGGCGCCGAATACCACCGCGCCGGTGCATTTTGCCTTCAGCGGCGACAACGACGGCCTGATCCGCCCCTACGCGCTCGCCAGTGTCATCCCGGCGGAGAATCTCGATTTCTACGTGAATCTGGGCGACGTCATCTACGAGACGGCGAGCGACTTGACCGCGAGCGGCGCGCACAACGGCGCCGCGTGGCTGAATTCTCCGTCGGTCACCCTGTCGGGGGCCTCAGCCACCTTGAACGGTGTGCCAACATTCACTGGCTTCGCCACGGCCGCCCAGCTGAAGGCCGACTACGAGAAGAAGTATCGCGAGAACTTCCTGCCAGTGAACGCCGGCGGTCAGAACAGCCTGCAAATCCTCTACGCCGCGCAGGGCAACTATACGACGTGGGACAACCACGAGCTCGGCAACCGGCAGTACATCAACGGCGGCGCTCCTGCCGGCGGCTCCATCGGCGGCGCGACGGGCACTGACATGGCCACCGGCCGCGGCGTCGACGCGCGTGCCAACGGCAGCGGCAATCCGGGCAACGTCAACGACGTGAACAATTCGCTGACCGACTACATGAACCGGTCAACAGGTTTCCTGACGCTCGAGACTGTCTTCCTGAACTACCAGCCGATCGCCAACCGTCCACCCGTGAACGCGCCGGGCGATCCGCGTACGAACAACAGCAAGCAGCTGTACTCCGCCCAGCCGTGGGGAAAGAACGCGATTTACATCAATACCGACACTCGCTCTTACCGCGATCTCCGCCTCAAGACGGCCAACGGCGCCGCTGACGACACCACCGCGCCCCGCGCCAACAACCCCGGCTGTGTCTATCTGGGAGCCACGCAACTCGCCTGGCTGAAGCAGACGCTGCTCGACGCGCAGAACATCGGCACGCCATGGAAGTTTGTCTCCATCTCCGATCCGATCGATCAGATCGGGCCGATCGGCGGCGCGCTGACGTTGAGCAACCTGCCGAGCTTTGGCCCTGGCAGCACCTACAGCCCCGTCAATGCGGACGGCGGAAAGTCCTACATGGGCAACTACCGGTGGGAGCGCAACGCCCTGCTGAAGTGGATCGCCGACAACCACATCACCAACGTGGTCTTCCTGTCCACCGATGACCACCAGAACCGGATCAACGAGCTGACCTACTCGCCGACCGACACGGAAAACCAGAACAGCTATGTCAAAGTCCCGTACGTGTTTTCGATCGTCGCGGGGCCTTTGGGCGCGACCGGACCGGACTTGATCACCAATCACACGTTCGGGATGGCCCAGCAGCTGGCAAACAGTCTGGTGGCGGCGCAACAAGCCGCCGGCGTCGAGCCGTACGGCCTGCAGGGCTATCCCGGACTGCACAACGTGGTACGGGACGGAGACCCGACGGCCGGCACCAACCCGCAAGCCGTCGATTTCTACAGTCCTGATACGTTCAATTTCACGGTGCTCGATGTCAGCGCCGATGGCAAGACCCTGACAGTGAGGAGTATCGGCATGGATGCCACTACCCAGAACGCCGGCATTGAATACGCCACCGGCCCTCAGGCTCGCGAGCTGTTCAGCTTCCAGGTGGATGCCGCACTCTCGGACTCCGGCGCCTCGTTGCCCACGAACATTTCCATCGTCCGGAGCGGGTTCATCCTCGATCGGCGTACGAATCGCTTCGTCCAGCAGGTGACACTGACCAATACTGGAACCACACCGATCGTCGGCTCAGTCGCTCTGGCGCTCGACAGCCTGAGCCCGACGGTCACGCTCGCGACATCGGCGGGTGTCACCGGAGCGACCGCACCCAGTGGCAGCCCGCTGGCCCTCGTGAATGTGGGCCCCGACAACATCCTCAGCTCCGGCGAATCGGCGACCGTGGTACTGCAGTTCATCAATCCCACCCGCGTGGCTATCACCTACAGCGCCCGCATCATCGCCAGCCTCACACCTTGACCGCGCCACCTGAACCGAGCGCGATTGAGAGTCGCGGATCGCGGCCTGCGATCGGGTGGTTTGATCATCCAGCGCAAGGAAATGTCGGCTGCCGTCCTCGCCTTGGCTGCGAGAGCCAATCTCCGGGGTTGGGCGCGGTCTACGCTGAACGTCCCGGTCCGGTGAAGTGCCGGAAGAATCGCGTTGAACGCGTCGGCGGCGTCGGGTAGGTTCACCGTTGAAAATAGGCTGTCCGTCGCGCCGCCAAACGTGGTGGCGGCGTCCGTCGCGCTCCCCTGTCCACCTGCGATGCCCGCAGAATTCGCATGGTTTCGATCGAAGCGCAAAGAGGAACGAAAGAATTCAGACACAATACCCGTGCCGGCGAAATCGTGGCCAGCCGCACAAGTACGCGGGAAACACGACGGAACGACCAACAAAAGCGACGCGGGGACGGCGACGCAGGCAAGGCGTGCGGCGATCCGGGTCGCAAGACGCAAGATCCTGGCTGGTGCGGTAGTTCACGGCTGTCCCGGAGTACGCGAACGGGCGCTCGAGCCGACGGCTCCAGCCGTCGTCACACTGAAGGACGTGAGGATCACCTTGTCAATCGCCCGAGCCTTCATGATCGCCGCGGTTTGTGGGTTGGCGGCCCCTTCGGCGCAGGTTGCCGACACGCCGACCTTCGAGGTCGCATCGGTCAAGCCACACCCACGCAACGATCGGAATGCCTCGGGACCGCAAATGCGACCGGGCGGTAATTTCAGCGCGATCAACATGCCGCTGACGGTGTTGATCAGAGAGGCGTATGGGATCCAGGCCCAGTTTCTTGTTGGCGGGCCAGAGTGGCTGAACGTCGATCGCTTCGACGTGCTCGCACGGGCAGGCACGACAGTGTCGCGCGACGATGAGAGGTCAATGCTGCAGGCGATGCTCGGCGATCGATTCAAGCTCGCGATTCACCACGAACGACGCGAGACGTCCATTTATGCGCTGGCCGTGGCCAGAAGCGATGGACGACTGGGGGCGCGGCTTCGTCCAACCTCTTCGGAGTGCGTGGCGCTGATCGACGCACGCGCTCGCGGAGAAGCACCTCGAGTGCCGCCGACGGGACTGCCGTCAGGGCTGCCGAAGTCCGGCGATCGTGCGCCGTGCGGTTTCATGCGGATGGCATCCGGCGTCGTGACCGGCGCAGGCTTATCCGTGTCCGATCTCGCGATGGCGTTGACGGAGTTGCCGACCCGCTCCTCCGGCGTCGATCGAATCGTGCAGGATCGAACAGGTTTGAACGGGCGTTTCGACTTCGATCTCGAGTGGGCGCCTGATCCGACTCGCAACCGCGCGGCGCCGGATTCGACCGCCGATAGTCCGACGTTATTGGACTTCCCCGGAATCTTCACCGCCGTGCAGGAACAACTCGGACTGAAGCTCGAGTCGGCAAAGGCGCCGTTCGACTTCGTCGTGATCGATCATGCGGAACGTCCGACCGCGGATTGACTCGATCGTCGTCGCGGCGGGTGTGGCCCGATCGCTATCGCTGACATCAACTGGTCGGCATGGCAATCAAATGGAGCCGAGCAGCCGCCCTGCCACAACGGTTCGGGATCGTGCCCGCCGCCGGCGCGGCGAGCGTGCTGATCCCGGGTCATATGGCCTCGTCTGCCGCCGTCCTCGCGGTCATCGCTGACGTCCATCGTGATATCGATCCGTTGACTGCGAGCCGCTGCGGGACAAAGCACGCGAGATGGTGTCTAACCCTAGTCGAGAAGAAAGGCTTGGAGCGATGAGCAAGCGATCTAAGCGGATAGCTCTGCACGTCATCTTGGCACCCAGAATCACCACTAGTCCGATGGCCACGCGAACAGAGCCGGCCGCGTAGAGCAGAACAGGCGTAGCGAGGTACTGTCGTCGAACCCTCGTCACGCGATCTGGGGAAACGATGCCCAGCATGCCGACGACGATAGTAAGGAAGGCTACGAGCGATACGGCCCTTCTCATGGGTTTGTCCATCCGAGCACACCGACGAAAACGCGAGTCCTCTTCCGAGGCTGGCGTCTGGGATTCGAACCGGTCGTCCGATGAGCGTCGCGTCGACTTGCTGCGGCCCTATGATAGAAAGTTGGCGTTCGTCGAGTGTTAATTATGACTCCTGACGGTTGGCAGCAGGTCGCGCGCGTCTTCGAATCGGCGCTCGAGCTACCTGCGACGCGGCGCGCCGCCTTTCTGACCACCGCCTGTCGCGAGTGACGTCGCTCTGCGTGACGAAGTCGAATCGCTGCTTCAGCAGGAGCCTTCGCACGCCGTGGCGGATGACTTACCCGGGCAAGTCGCCGCAGACATGTTGAGGCGCGACAGTGGATTCCTACTCGTGACCTTCTCACCACCACATAGGTCCTGGGTGACGCCTTAGTGTCGATGTGGGCAGCAATCGGCCGGATTCCTCGGCGGCGCGCTCAATCGCCGCAGCGAGCAGGCCGGTCCGGTGGCGACCGCCGACCGAGGACTGTCTCGACGAGCCGCCCCCGCCAGCCTGGCGGGAAGATGAAGTGGAAGGGCGAGATGATCGCCCGCGCTCATTGGGCGCGCGGACCCTTCGGCCAGCTTGGTCCCAGTCCATTGCGCCAGTTTGCGTGGGTGCCGTGAGCAGGTGCCAGATGCGCTCGGCGGGACCAGGAGGACCTCGGTCGAACAGCCATCCATGGGAGCGTGAGGCTCTAAAATAGCCCCGTACTACACTGTGCGCATGGCAATGGGTACGCCAACGTGGATCCGCGAGTTCCTTTGCGCCACTCCTGAACCCGACGAATCGGCTTCGGGTGTGCACATAATGTGCGCAGCATGACGGCTAAACAGTCTAGAAAGCGCGTCGCATCGGTGCGTGAGTACGTCGCGTCGAAGCCGAAAGAGTCTCGAGCCAGCCTCGAAGCGGTACGCCGGGCGATTCTCAAGGCGCTCCCGGATGCGAAAGAAGGGCTGGCCTACCAGATGCCGGCCTACACGCTGAACGGCATCGGCGTGCTGTATTTCGCCGGATGGAAGTCACATTACTCGCTCTATCCCGCAAACGATGCGTTGGTCGAGGCGTTCGCCAAGGAGCTGGCGCCATACGAACGCAGCAAGGGGACGCTGAAGTTCCCCTTGTCCGAGCCCGTGCCCGTCCGCCTGATTGAGCGGATCGCGAAGTTCCGGGCCCGGCAACTCATGACGCGCGACGCGGCTCCGGGACGGCGCAAAGGCGGACGGGAACGACAGGTCGATCGGATCCGCCGCATCTGCGCCGCGCTTCCCAGCGCGTTCGAGAAGATCTCGCACGGCACGCCCTGCTTCTTCGTCGAGCCGGGCAAGGGCTGCTTCGCGATGTTTTCCGAGCACCACCGCGACGACGGCCGGCTGTCGCTTTGGGTGCCGGTGGCGGACGGCCTGCAGCCG
>Ga0105248_10009901_pt1 | contig 10494 bp, 10 predicted proteins | sample KBSS34metaG_FD_81524 | JGI IMG/M metagenome (GOLD analysis project Ga0105248, IMG submission 81524) | Switchgrass rhizosphere microbial communities from Kellogg Biological Station, Michigan, USA - KBS S3-4 metaG | ecosystem: Host-associated > Plants > Roots > Rhizosphere > Soil | place... | reverse complement strand
TACTCCTCGCCGTCGATGAGCAATCGCGAGATACCCGTCGTCCGGAGATGCGGCGCGAGCTCCGCGTGCGCCTCGCGCCGCAGCGTCGAGGCGAGGATCTGGCCGTCCATGCCGAACGCGACGTCGCTGCCGGTGATCTTCTTCAGCTGCGCGGCGAGCGCCGCGTCGAGCATGAAGCCGGTGCTGAAGGTGCCGAGGATTTCTCGCTGGGGCCGCTCGAACGTGACGGGAATGGTGACGACCTGGAGGATCCCGTTCGGCTGCGGCAGCAGGCTCAGGCTGTCGCGGCCGGCGAGCGCATCGCGGACCGCCGGCTGGTTCGACGCGATCGCGGCGGCGCGCGGCGATCCGCCAGCCGCATAGAGCACCTGACCGGCGGCGTTGGTCACCATCAGCAGGCTGGCCTGCATCTGCGACTGGTAGCCGCCGGCGATGTCCTGGACGGTCGGCGGATCGTTGGTGTACATCGCCGCCTTCAGTTTCGGCAGGTCGGCGATGAGGCGCGCCATCATCGTGAACGTCTGGGTGCGCTCAGCGCGCAGCTGATCGACCTGCTCACCGGTGGCGACGATCTCGCGCTCGAGCGTGCGCTCGGCTTCCTTGGTCACCGTGACGTTGACGAGCGAGATCGCCACCCCGATGCACAGCACCGCCAGCAGCGCGCTGGCCAGAAAGATTCTGCTCCGCAGCGACGAGAGAATCTTCATCGCAGCGTGAAGTCCAGCTCGGCGACGCCGCCGTCGGCGACGGTGATCGGCCGCGCCTCGGACGAGGTGCCTTCGTTCCAGGCGATGACGCCGTAGCTCCCCGGCGGCACGTTCTCGATCCGGTAGCGTCCCTCCGCGTCGGTCATCGCGAAGAACGGATGGTTGAAGACGAGGATGTACGCGTTCATGTGCGAATGGATATCGCAGAAGACGCGGACGATCCCCGCGCGGTCGAAGCGGACCGGACGGGAGGCGCCGGTCGCGTACCGTCCGAGATCGAAGGGACGCGTCTTCGAGAGCGAAAAGACGTTGTGGTAGAACTTGTCGGAGTTGGGGAAGTCGACCGTGGTGCCGGTCGTAATGGCGAGCACGTGCGGGACGAACGTCTCGTTGCGCTGGTCCATCACCGCGTGCCCCCCCTCGCTCGTCTCGAAAGCGCCGCGCGGCGCCGATTCCAGGTAGACGACCGAGCGCAGCAGATTCGGGACGTCACGCCCCGCCGGCGTGCCCAGATCCGCGACCCCCGGGCGCCGTTCCACCACTGCCGCCGGGCGGCGGACTTCGACGCGGCCCCGGATCGAGCCCGGGCGGGCCGCGATCACGATGCCCGCCTTCGGCGCCACGGACACCAAGGGCACAAAGGAAAGAACAAAGGACACAAAGATCACGGCCGGCCGTGCCACCCTTTGTGACCGATGTTCCTTCCTCTGTGCCCTTGTCATGAGTGCAGCCCTAGAACCAGAAGACCAGTTGCGCCGCGAACATGTGCGCGACCTGCTGCAGGACGCCGCCGTCGCGGTCGTTGTGCTGAACGGCGATTTTCAGCAGGAGATTGCGCTGGATCGAATAGCCGGCGGCGATTTCGACGCGCGTGACGGGCGCATCCCAGGGCAGCGTTCCCGCAGCGCCCGTTTCGTCGCTGAACCCCAGGTGATCGTACCGCGCCGCGACATACAGGTCGGGCCGCAGCTTGTAGCGCCCTTCGAGGGAGGTCGAGAAGGCGCCGAGCGGCGTCTGCAGCGCGATCTGCGAGGGCGGCGCGGCCGCGATCGGCACCTGCCAGCGGCTGACGATCGTCTCGAGGCGCAGCAGGTAGTGATCGCGCGAGTACTCGGCGTCGCCCCCCCATGCGGTCTGCATGAACTCCGCGTCCTGCGCGTCGCCCAACGCCGCGCGTGCGGCCGCCTGGCTGATGAACGGGCCGCGCGCCAGCGACGTGCCGAGGACCATCCCCGCGACGGGCCGCAACTCGACCCGCCCCGCCAGCTGACGTCCGTGGTTGTCGTCCGAGAACAGCGGGTTCGACACGGTACCGGTCGTGACCGCCGCCGTCGCGCTCAATATGCCGACTGTCGTATGCGCCTGCACTCCGGTGTCCCAGCGAAAGGCGCTGACCAGCGGCACGCCATGATCGAGGGCCGGGTCACCCAGCGAATAACGCACGAGCCAGCCGATGCTTCGCTTGCGCAGAAGCTCGTCGGCGCTCGCCGGCAGCGCGTCCGGCCGCAGCGTCGTCAGATACTGATACGCCAGCGGGTAGCCGATGAGCGGGTTGTCGTTCGCGTAAGTCCGCCGCGCAAAGGCACCGAAGGTCGGTGGCACGCGCCCCACCTGAATGTCGAAGTCGCGCGTCGTCCACGGCCGGATGCGCAGGTAGAGCGCGTAGGGGCGGACTTTGCCGAGGTTCTCGGTGCGGATCTCGCCGAGCAGCGTGAAGTGGGGCCCCGCTTTCACGGCCGCCGTCAGATCCACGCGGAACAGCCGGAGCGTGGAGTGCTCGTAGTCGGTGAAGTTGAAGAAGCCGGGATCCGCGGAGCCGTATGCCGCCGACAGGTCGCCGCTGACGATGACGCGGCCGTTCGCAAGCGCGATCGGCTCCGATGGCAGCACCTGGGCATCCGCCAGACGCACGGCGCACACGACCAGAAGCAACGCCAGCCGCGCAATCCTGCTCAACCCTGTCATGTGTTGTCTCGAAATTATAGTCCGCCGCCGACGAGCGATCTGGAACGCAAGGCCCGCAAAATCCGTGAGCAAAGGGCTTTTGCCCGCAAGCGTGGGGGCCTTGGGTTACCGGTCGAGTGTCCAGCGGATTTCCAGCGTTCCGGGCATCAGACGCGTCAACGTGGCGTCGGGGTACGGCGACAGCCGAGTGATCGACTCGAATCGGCCGCCGGTCCGGGTCCAGCCGCGGGCCACCTGCACGCGCGTTCCCCCGTACAGGCGCGAGAGCTTCGACCGATCGTAAGTCCCTGCCGCGCCGAAGGCGTCGAGCGCTTCGAGCGCCTCGACCGGCCCGCCATTGACCGGCCGCACCGGCTCGTCGGAGACGCACACCTCGTAGCGGCCGAGGCGCGGATGCGGCGGCGTGAAGAGCGGGACGAGCGCCGGATCGCACGACACTAGTATCATTAGTCCAATGGCGTATATCATTTGCGAGCCATGCATCGGGACCAAGGATACCGCGTGCGTGGACGTCTGTCCGGTCGACTGCATCCATCCCCGGAAGGACGAAGCGGCGTTTGAAACAGCCGAGATGCTTTATATTCATCCGGACGAGTGCATCGACTGTGGCGCCTGCGTGCCGGCCTGCCCGGTCGAAGCCATCTTCTCGCTGGACGAAACACCACAGAAATGGGACGCGTTCATCAATCGGAACGCGGAGTACTATTCACGGTAGGGGCTCGGCGCTAGGTGCGAGGTGCTAGGAATCGAGCGCTCGGACCAATTTGCTAGCCGCCAGCTCCCAGCTCCTAGTTCCGGTTAAGGATTTTACTAATGGGATTGATTGATCACCAGTTCGAGGACAACTTCATCACCACGAGCATCGATCGCGTGCTGAACTGGGCGCGCGAGTCGTCGATCTGGCCGATGGGATTCGGCCTCGCGTGCTGCGCGATCGAGATGATGGCGGCATCCGCCTCGCGCTACGACATCGCCCGCTTCGGCGCCGAGGTGTTCCGTGCGTCGCCGCGCCAGTCGGATCTGATGATCGTTGCCGGCACCGTGACCAAGAAGATGGCGCCGGTGCTCCGCCGCCTCTACGATCAGATGCCGGAGCCCAAGTGGGTCATTTCGATGGGCAGCTGCTCCAACGCCGGCGGTCCGTTCCCGACCTACAGCGTGCTGCAGGGCGTCGACAAGGTCGTGCCGGTCGACGTCTACGTGTCGGGCTGCCCGCCGCGCCCCGAGGCGCTCCTCTACGGCCTGATGCGGCTCCAGGACAAGATCCGCAAGGAAGGCACCGTGCTCCGTAAGGAGCGCACGATCATGTCCGGCGACACCGAACCAACGCTGAACAGCAAACGGTTCGACGCCGACGGCGAGCGGCTGTAGCGCAGTCCGGTAGTGTCCGGCTTCAGCCGGACCGTGACGCGGTTCGAGTTACTGAAACCATGCAAACCATCATCAAGTTCCTGAAGACCATCCTCCTCATCGATCTCGTGAAGGGGATGTGGCTGACGATGAAATACACGCCGCAGCCGGCGTTTACGTTCCAGTATCCGGCCGAGCGGCGCCCGACTGCGCCGCGATTCCGCGGAGTCCTGCGTCTCCAGACCGAGCCCGCCACCGGCGCGCAGACCTGCATCGTCTGCGACCAGTGCGCCAAGGCCTGCCCGGACGACCTGATCGCGCTCGGGGGCCACCGCGAGCCGGGGCAGAAGATCAAGATCCTCGATTACTTCGATTTCAACTTGTCGCGCTGCAGTTTCTGCGGATTGTGCGCGGAAGTCTGCCCGACCAAGCCGATCAAGGCCCTGATCATGAGCGAGGATTACGAATTGGGTAGTTACAGCCGCGATACCCAGATCCTTCGGGTCGACCAGATGTACGACGGAGTCGAGATCGAGCAGTACACGCGCTGAAACATTTTTCGCTTCTCGAAAGCACCCGTCGGGTGCATCATCCACTCACGCCTAAGCGCATCGCGGCCCGATTCTTGTAACGGCTGGGCCGGTTGCCGAGAGATTGGGTTCCTGGAGGGGTCATGCGTAGCGCCCGTGTACTCGCGGTGTCAGCTATCGTTGCGGCGGCGTCTCTCGTGATTCGGGCCGATGTGACTCCCCCCTCCCAGGCCAGCGAAGTGCAGCTCCAGCTTGCGGACATCCTCTTTTCCGAAGGCCGATTCCTCGATTCCCTGGACGCCTATCGCAATTCCCTGAAGACCGCGCCACCGGATAGCGTCCGCCGGCCGCGCATGGGGGTCATCGCCTCGGCGCTCCGGGTGGCGGAGTTCGACCTGGCGCGCGCGGAGGCCGAGAAGCTGTTCACGTCCGACCCCAAGGGCCCTGAGGCGATGACGCTCTACGGCGACGCGCTCTGGTCAATGGGGCTGTTCCAGGAGGCTGAGAGCAAATACAAGGACGCCTTGTCGGCGGCACCCGAACTGGCGCGCGGGCATCACGGGATGGCGAAGGCGCTCGCCGCGCGCAGCCACCTCGACGACGCCATGAACGAGGCGCAGGCGGCGTTGCGCATGTCGCCGCGCGATCTGGAGATCCATCACACGGTCGGCACCATTTACGAGCGGCTCCACAAGTACGAGGAGGCCGCCGGCGCCTACTCGAACTACGTCAACCTCCTGCCGAACAAGGACCACAGCGAGAAGGCCGACTGGTCGCGCGCGGAAATCCGCTTCCTGCGCTCGTTCGGCCAGCGCGTGCCGTTCGAATCGGATCCCGGCAGCGATGACCGGCTCTACACCGTCGATTTCCGGCTGGTGAACGAGAAGATCGTCGTGCGGGCCAAGGTAAACGACGCGTCGGCGCAGGACTTCGTCGTCGATACCGGGTCGGAGAACACCGTGATCACGCGGCCGACGGCGCAGCGGCTCGGCATCACGCCGGTCACCTATACGCTCAGCGCCGGCGTCGGGCGCGTCGGCCTGCGCGGTCTGCAACTGGCGCGCATCGACTCGCTGGAGCTGGGATCGCTGAAGCTGCGCAACGTGCCGTGCCTCATCAAGAACCCGCCGCTGCGCGACATTCCCGTGAAGGAGACCGAGGGGCTGTCGCCGATCGCGCTCGGCTACTCGATGGTCGTCGACTACAAGACGCACAAGCTGACGTTCGGCAAGCACCTGCCCGAGGAGCCGAAAGATTTCGAGCTGCCGCTGCGCCTGCACCGGCTCGCCACCGTGCGCGGCACGGTCGACGGCAGCCATCAGGCGAACTTCGTCGTCGACACCGGCGGGGAAGTCATCTCAATCAGCTCGGCGACCGCGACATCGCTGCAGCACGTGGAGACCGGCCGGCGGATCGCGCTGAAGGTCTACGGCACGTCGGGCTGGGATCCGGACGCGTTCCTGATGCCGGGCGTCGATCTGATGTTCGACACGATCAGCTACAAGAACTTCCCGGTGGTCGTGCTCAACCTGAACGCGCCGAGTGCGCTGCTCGGGTTTCAGCTGGGCGGGATCGTCGGGCACAAGTTCCTGAGCAAGTACCGGGTCGGCATTGATCTGGAACGTTCGGTGCTCAGACTCAAGAACGTGTCGTAGCAAGTCTGAAGTCTGAAGTCTGAAGTACGAACGTTCAGGCTTCGTACTTCTGACTTCGTACTTCGTACTTTTTCCTGAGTCTCGCCTCGCGCCGCCCTTGAGCCTCTGCGCAAACGCGGCGGTCCTCGTCCGTCTCCACCAGAAGCGGCGGGACCCTGACCTTCTCGCCCGCGCGGTCGATGGCGACGAAGGTCAGGAACGCCGTGCTCGTCATTTGCCGCTTGCCGGTCAGCGTCTCCTCGGAGAACACGTCCACCTGCACTTCCAGCGACGTCGTGAACGCGCAGGTGACACGCGACTTCAGGATGATCAGATCGCCGACTTTGATCGAGTGCAGGAACTGGAGGTCGTCGACGGCGGCCGTGACGAGCAGCGTCCGGGTATGCCGATGGCAGGCGATGGCGCCGGCGATGTCGATCAGGTGCATGACGGTCCCGCCGAGGATGAACCCAAGCGGGTTCGCGTCGTTGGGGAGCACCACCTGCACCATCTCGGTGGCTGAATCGGCGGCGCGCTTCGGAGTCAGGTCCATCGCTGTCAGCTCTTGGCTCTTAGCTTTCAGTGAGTTCTGAGTTCCAAGTCTACTCCCCTGTCAGCACCGCCTCTTCGTTCAACGTCTTCGCCACCTGCTTGAGGATTCCGTCCATCGTCGCGTGATGGCCGATGACGACGCGCGAGATGAAGCGGAAGATGGGGTTCGCCACCCAGCCGTCCTCGGCGATCGTGACCGTCGAACCGTCATCAGCCGGCGTGAGATCGATGGTCCACGGGCCGCCGAAGTTCTTCTCCTTCTCGGTGACGCGCGTGACGAGGTGATGCGGCGGCTGGCTGTCGAGGACGTCGACCGGGACGTCCGACGCCTGCGTGACCTGCATGACCACCGGCCACACGTCGGCGGGCGGGCGCTTCACGCGCAGCGTGCGGCTCGCTTTGTGCGTCCGCGGCAGCATGAGGCCCACTGTGGCAATTCCTGCCACGAGCACGACCAGCCCGCCAACAGTGAACGCGATCCATTTCACGCCACACCTCCGACCTTCATCTCCGGTTGTTTCTCCGACACAAATATCCGACACTCGTCTCCGACACTTAACTCCGGCCTTTGGCTCCGAGTTTCATGTGCTTCTCCGACGCCCGGGCCAGAAGATCGAGCCCCCGCAGCGCTGCGTCGCGGTCGGCGGGGGAGAGGTGGGCGAGCACCTGTTCCACGCGCACCGGGTCGAGCACCGACTTCGCTTCGCGCAGCCGGACGCCGGCGGGCGTGACCCGCAGCAGAACGCGCCGCCGGTCGCGCGGATCGCGATCGCGCCGGACGTATGCGCGCCGCTCCAGGCGATCGATGGCCAGCGACATCGTGGCCACCGTGACGCCCATGTGCCCGGCCAGGTCGGTGACGGACATCGCGTCGACCTCGTCGAGGTGATCGAGGATGCTGGCCTGATGCGCGCTGACCGGGTCGCCGCTGACCGGGTCGGCCACGTGCCGCGTGTGGCACGCGAAGTAGACCCGGGGGTAGGCGTCGAGCACCTGCCGGACGTGACGATCGCGTACTTTACTTTGCTTTGTCAAACCAAATTATTATACCAAAGAGAAGGGGCTAAGTCCTAGGCGCTCGGGGCTAGCCATCTCCGCGACAGCTAGCGCCTAGTACCCAGCTCCTAGCCCCTGAAGTTAGAAGTCGTAGCCGATCCAGACCGCGAAGCGCGGCTTGCGGAAATCGGCGGCGCCGCTCACGCATTTGCCGCTGTTGTCGATGGTCGAGCAGGCGAAGACGACTTCCTCCCAGCCACGATTCATCAGCGTCCGCCACGACCAGTCGAAATGGATCGGGAAGCCGAGCGCGAACGTTTCGAGGCCGAGCCCGTACGACGCGCGGCCGTCCTGCAGGCGGAAGCCCGACACGCCCTGCTGCGCGTAGTTCAGAACGGGAATGGTCTGTCCGGTCTGCGGATTGGTGGTTAAGACCAGCTGACCCGCCGAGTCGAGCTTGTAGCCGGTCGGCACCTGGCAGGTGGCGGTGCTGCTCGTCGAGAACTTGAACGCGGCCGCTTCGCCCGTGCACGGGTTCGCCGCCGTCGAATTGCTGAACCACGCGCCGCCGACGCCGGCGAAGAACACGCCGCGGATGCCGCCGATGACGCCGATCGGCGTCAGCGCCGCCTCGATCAGCGGGAAGCGCAGCTCCGCGTTGGCAAAGACGACGTTCTGTCCCGCGAACTGGAGATAGTCGTAGCCGCGCAGCTCCGAGTTGCCGCCGAAGTACTGGAAGTCGGGGAAGTCGCCGAAGCTCTTGAAGCCACGGATGCGCGTCGCCAGCAGCCCGGTCGATCCGATCCGCTGGTAGTAGCGCGCGTCGCCGTCGAGCGTCCGCCGCGAGAGGAAGCTCGCGATCTTCGGCGCTTCCGTGTAGGCGAGCCGCATCGTGCTGCCGGCCAGCGGCCCGAACTCGCGGAAGACTGTCGTCTCCTGGACAAACGCGACGCTGAGCGGCATCACCGTGCCGTTCTGCAGCACGGTCGTGCCGTAGACCGCCTGCTGGTAGTCCTGAGACTGCTGCTGCAGCCCCGGATCGTTGTACTGCTCGTCGAGCTGTACGAGACCGCCGGACAATTCGACCCGGCGGTACCGGCTGAACGGATAGATCCCGAAGATGCTGCCCCCCCGCACCGTCCTCGTCGCAATCGCATCGTCGCGGCTGAGGAGCGGGGCGATGGACGGGTCGTAGAAATAGCCGCCCAGCTGCCCGTAGAAGAACTGCGTCTGCGAGTAGCCCTGCAGCGCCCACTGGAAGCGGCGGGACAGGTCGACGTAGGACAGCGACAGCGTGCGGTACTGCGAGATCGACGCGGCGAAGAAGTTGACCTGCTTGTCACCGAGCACGTCGCCGAAGCTGACCTGCGTCCCGCCGAAGATGTCGCCGTTGTTGGTCACGCCGACGTTCACCGGCGGCCGGCCCTCGAGGTACATCTTCTCGAACGTCTTCTTCTTGCGGTTGTTTTCGGCGACGAGCGTGTGCTGCAGCGGCGCCTGGAAGTCGATGATCGGCCCGGGTCCGCCGAAGTCGGACGAGGCGGCGGTGTGCAGCGGCTCTTTCCGTTCGAGCGTGCGGATGCTGTACTCGTTCTTGAAGTAGCTGACAAACGCCACCCGGTTGGTCTTGCCTTCGTTCAGCACAATCGGCGACCAGTTGCCGCCGACCGCGTCGGTGTACTGGCGCAGCTCGCCGCTGGTCAGATCGAGCGTCCAGATGTTGAGGATGTTGCCGTTGCGCGCGACCTCGGGCTCGAGCGGCACGGAGGGATCGGTCGCGGTCGACGCGAAGATGATCGTGTGATCGTCGATGAACTGCGCCCCGGTCTCGTCCTGGGTGCCGAAGGTGATCTGCGTCTTCTTCTTGGTATCCAGATCCAGCCGGAACAGTTTCTCGTTGCCGCTGACCCGCGCCGTGTAGACGAGGAACTTGCCGTCGGGCGAGTAGCTCGGCGCGCGATCGCCGAACGGATCGGCCGTCAGGTTGGTGACCGCCTTGGTCTCGAGATTCAGCGCGAAGATGTCGCCGACCGCGTTCTGCAGCGCGTTGAACGCCACCGAGCGGCCGTCGGGCGAAAAGTTCGGCGACTCGGGCTCGTCCACGGTCTTCATCGGGATCCGCTCTTCGATGTCGCGTGTCAGCACGTTCTGGATGATCAGAGTGCGCTCTTTCTCGGTCCGGACGAAGTAGGCGAGTCGATCGCCTTTGGGCGACCATGCCATCCACGGATTGGCCGCCTGGTCCACACCCATCTGGACGAGATGGTCGAAGCCGAGGTCCTTGTCGAAGCCGCCGGTCAGGTTGCGCACGATCGATCCGTCCTTCGACGACACGAGGATGATGTCGAGCTCCTGATCCTTGCGATTGACCGTGACGACGGCGATCAGATCGCCGGAGGGGGACGGAGCGATCGACAGCGCTTCCGCGAACTTCGTCTTCTCCTTGTTCGGCGAGAGGTCGCGTCCGTAGTCGGCCGGCCGCTCCTTGTCGCGGAACGGCTTGAAGCGGTCCTTCAGATACCGCTCGAAGTTCTGGTCGAACTCGTCCTTCTTCATCCGCAGCGCTTCTTCGTACGCGTCCTCGCCGCCGCCGATGACGCTCTTGCGCAGCGAGAACAGGAACTGGCGGATGCCTTCCTTGCCGAACTTCGCTTCGATGTACTCGAACACCGCGTGACCGAGGTTGTAGATCAGGCGCGACGGCCCGCCGCCGCCGCCGTAGCCTTCGAGCTCGGTCATCTTCGGGATGATGTCGGCGAT
>Ga0105248_10009898_pt1 | contig 10495 bp, 8 predicted proteins | sample KBSS34metaG_FD_81524 | JGI IMG/M metagenome (GOLD analysis project Ga0105248, IMG submission 81524) | Switchgrass rhizosphere microbial communities from Kellogg Biological Station, Michigan, USA - KBS S3-4 metaG | ecosystem: Host-associated > Plants > Roots > Rhizosphere > Soil | place... | reverse complement strand
CGCAGCCGGAGCTATCGACGTTGGTGCAGGTGCAAAGATAGTAACAGGCGGCGTTGCCGGTGGTAGTGTCAGTTTGTTGATAGGTAGTGCCGGCACTACTAAAGGGAATGTTCTGCCTACTGTGCCCGGGGTCGTCTTCAATCCTGTAAATCCCCAGAAAGTTATATTCCTTGGAGCAAACGGTGTCAATTTTGCCGGTGGGCAAACTCGTATAAATGCTATCGGTAAGGGTGTCAAAGTCACATTTAACACCGGGAAATCGGCGGCAGATCGCATCACCATGCATGGAGGCAGTGCTGGAAATCCCACGGTCATTACGGCTGATCCACCTTTAAATGTGCCCATATTGGGTAACCCGTTCAGTAGTCGGACCTCTACAGAAAGTTTTGATCATGGAGAATATGTCGCGCTCAAGCAGCCTGGCGTGGTGCTAAGTGAATACGAGTCGAAGCAATCTTTATCGCCTGGTCTGGTCGGCCCTGATCTCGTTTCTGGCGACTTGCGTGCGGCAATATCCGATTTGCAATTGGCTCAGCCTGGCACAACAGTGTTGGCAGGTAGCAATAGTGTGTATGACGAATTCACTCCTGCTACCAATTCTTTGGGTGCCGGTCGGCAATCGCCGCCAAGGGCAGCCGAGTTTTCCGAACGAGTGGAAGGCAATGAAAAACTGATTACTTTAGTGAGTGGCAATATTGTGGTTGCTTCGAGCAAGTACGATACTTATGTTGAAACGAAGTTTGGAAAAGTCTTTGTATCTTCAAAGTCTGCTGCACTTGTAGTCGCTGGAAACAATGGCACTTCGATTTACAATTTGCACGACAGCCGGCAGGGAGCTGTGCAAGTTTTCGTTGGCAAGCAAGTTTTGAATACAATTCCTGGTCGGCACATAACGCTTACCTCGCGAGCCGTTAGTGGGTTTGAATTCGTTAATCCGGTGGAGTCAATCGGTCATAGAAATTTGATAACCCAAGCTTTGGAGAACGGCTTGCAATCAATTTTGTCTGAATTTTCACTGTGGCATGCGATGGGCAGTGTGAATGAGTTGAGGACGCTTTTGATTTCGCAATCGTCCGATGATAAACAAATGGCTAATAGGTTGTTTAAGACCTCCGCTATTTTGTTTCAAATTTCTGGTAATAGTAGCCCGTATGTTCTATACCGGCATCCTCAACTAACTGCTTGGCTCCATTAGTCAGAGTGCCGTCAATCCTTCATGACAACATGTGAATTGTTTTACCCATCCGCCGTAGCGCAACCAGCTGGGTTCTTCCGAATTTTACTTGTCAAGTGGTGTGTCTGGAAATTGAAGAGTCTATGCCGTCAGATATAGAATGTTTTTGCGTTTGCCAGACTAGCTGATTTCCGTCTTGCGGCTTGCGCTTAACAGCTTCCCGATTTCAGGCGTCATTGATAATGAAAAATATTCACGTGGTATCAATACTGGTGGCAGCTTCGATTTTTACCTGTGCGCCACTTTGCGTTGATGCGAAAGGTGATACGCACGATTCCTCCTCAAAAGGGAACGGCCAGGAGGCTAAAGGTGCTCCCCGTGGTTCTTGCCAGGAAGTGATCGTCAAGGCCACGCCGGAAGCGGTCTACAAAACCATTATAGGCATGCGCAACGACAGCGATGACACTGTAAAAGAACTTTCTCGCCAGGGAAATCGCTGCGTACTCGAAGAAAAATTTCCCGGACTGCCTTTAGTTGGTGATGCGAAGTGCGTCTATGAAGAGGTCTACACTCCTTTTAGTCGCATTGAATACACAATGGTTCGCTCGGATAGATTCAAGGCCTTTGAAGGACGTTGGTTGATAACGCCGACTGAAGATGGCACAGCGACTAGATTGTCGCTCTCATCTTTTGTCGATGTCGATCTGCCACTGCCGTTCGCCAAACAGATATGCAAAGTTCAAACCAGTCACGGTGTGAAAGAACGCCTGCAAGATGTAAAAGCAGCTTGTGAAAAGAGCCAGTTGGCCCAAGCGAAGTCGCGATCGGTTACGAGATAAGTGCCGCTTATTGCCCTTGTTCCAGCACGAATCCACGCGGATCTACGTCTGTACTGAGCCACTTTATCGTCGGCCGTGGAACATTCTGAAGTTCACGCCATTGCGACCTGTCTAAAGTATCTATGTGTTTGACTGCTCCATCGGGAAGTGTCACGTCCAATGTGCCGGAAATGGTAGAGCCCAATTGGTCTTGGACGATATGTTCTGTAATCGTGCCCGGCAGCGGTTTGCCTGACGAATCCATGTTTTGGATAGTTATGGTATTTCCATCGGCGGAAACAGTTTGACGACTGGTCGGCCATTCTTGCGTCGTCGTGCCGTCAACATATTTGGTAGTTTGCTCAAAATCCGATTTTCCTGTCGACAGATCTGTGACTGTTTGTTTATTTATTTCGCTTACATCGGTATTTGGATATTGTAGGCGCGTCGTTATTTGTTCAGGGTAAATAGTACCGTCCGGTCTGGTCACGTCTCTTCTAAAGTTTCGGTCGCCGTTTCGGCTGACAGACTCAGTGTAGCTGTTTGACGCTTGGGGCTCCGGGCCAAAGGACAAAAGCTTGTAGCGTAGAGACCCGTCTGAGTCGACGGTTAGATCTGAGATTTCGTTGCTTGCGCCACTGCCGTCTTTGCGCGTCCAAGTCTTGCCATCGGAGTTGCGCTCGATCCAGAGCCCTGAAGGGTCTTGAATAGAATCTATGCCGCCGAAAAAGTCGCGATGTACAACTTCTCTGCTGCGATTCGGAAGCGGCAGGATCTGTGCACCCCAGTCTTCATCCTTGCGTTTGCCGGCGAGATCTACAGAAATTTCTTGGCCATAGGTCACGTCGTCAGCGAGTGATTTAAACGTCAGGCTTTTCATGTCGCCGTTTCTATCAAATACGATTTCTGGGTGTGGGATAGATTTGACGCCGGTCTCAGGCCGCGGCGAATTTTGCTCATCTGGTGAAAGTGCATTCCGGCGCAGCACGTGTGCCATGTACATGTGTTCAACCGGAGACATGTAATTGAGCTCTGCACTTAATTTCGACAAGGTCCATTGTTGCGCAGATAATGTATCGCTGTGCATGGCGATGTCTGCCTGTCGGAGAATGTATCGTTCTTCCGCGGTTGCATCGGCAGCCGTCTTTGGATGCGAGACTGGAATTAAATCGTTGGACATTGGTGGCTTGCTCCTCGGTCGTTTCTTTTGACCATTACCCCTGACAAAAAGGAACTCTTCTGATTGAGCTCGCGAGGGGTGTAGGTTTTGGACCGCTGCATGGGTCTGCAGGTTGGAGTGGACACCAAAGTAACGGAAAGAACGTGAAACTCTCGTGATAGCGGCTTTGGCACAGCTACCCTCAGTATTTCATCCTTTTGCTTTGTTAACCTATCAACCAGCATCGCCTACTTCTTTTTCTCAACCGCGTACCTACATGAGCGTTTAGACGTGAAGTTTTCGGAATAGTGGATTTTGCCAAACCCTTGCCAAAACTCCGCCCCGAAATTGCCAGCCCCCGGTCGTATAACTCAAACACGACAAAAGTCCGCTTACCACTTAAGGCGCAGAACCATGAAAGCATTCACATCGCAGCTACTATTGCTGCTTGTCACTGCAATGCCTGCAGTGGCTCAGCCCGCCGATACTCAAAAGCTTTACCACTACGACATTGGCATGTACTCCAGGCAGCCCATTTTTGGAAATGCCAGTGTTTTCAAAGCGAAAAATCCTCAATTATCCGAGCGCTGGGGACAATGGGCACAGAATTTCTCTACGGGCCTTTCGGAAGGCATGCAGCAAACTTCAGGATGCCAGGGCAGAGGAAAATTTCTAATAGATATTTATCGTGATGGACAAACAAGAGTGACAGTCTTCGAGGCATCGTCTCCCGCCTTTGCACAACATGCTGTCAGCGCGATATACAGTATGGCGACTAAAGATCTGATGTATCCAACCGCTCCGTCAACTGACTGTTTTCATTTGTACCTGGTCCTGGGTGCTGGCCCACTGGGCGCGCGTTCGGAAGACTCCAGCCACGTTCAAAACCGCACTATTGCTATGCCGTCAGAGAATCGGCCTGGTCTCGAAAATTGGGGTTCAATTACCCAATCACCCGTTTTGTTTATATATCCGTAGTGGCCCAAATGATGCACCGCTGCTAAGCCCTCGGAAAACTCGGTGCACATGGGATACCAATTAGAAAGTTCCCAGTAGCCGTCGGTATCTCTCGGGCCGATCACAAAGTGGCCCGTTTTGTCGATATAGGCCCATTTAAGTATATCGTGGCCGTTCTCTATTTTTCTGAGGTTTACGTACGCAAGACCTTCCGAAAAATTAGTGGCATTTGAGAATTGTGGTGGTATCAATATTTTCCCAGTTTTGTCGATATAGCCCCAAAGCTTGTTCTTGCATACGGGTGCCAATCCCTCAGTAAAATATGATGCGTCTTCGTAAATTTCTTGGATTGCAATTTTTCCGCTTTTGTCGATAAATCCAATTCCGTTACGTGTTTGAACTTTGGCCAGACCCTCTCGAAAATCCTCTGCAAAAAAAAACTGCGGAGCTATTACGACATTGCCTTGTTTATCCTGATAGCCATAACGTCCGTCTTTGTTTCGTACTCGGGCTAATCCCTCACTGTAGATTGTGAAAGGATCTTGCATTGCGCTGTCTTCTGAATATGTTACGGTGCCCTTCTTGTCGATTATTCCAATTCTTCCATTCATGCGTACTTTTGCAAATCCGCCCTGGAATTCACTTGCGAAATCGTTTTTTTCTGAAGGGGCTTCTTTCGGAGCTACTTCAAATTGACTCTTGCTAAAAGTTTGGTCAATTACTCTTCTGCCTGTTCGATCAACATACTGCCATCTGCCGTTTTGTTTTACTAGCGCGGGCCATTCAGGTTGTCCTGAGAAACCGGAAAAGGCGTTTTCAAAATCTGGACTAACAACGACTTTTCCATTTCTGTCAATAAACCCCCATAAGGGCGGGCGAAGAATATATATCAAACACGTCAAGCCAAAGACGAGTCCAATCAGGGTGATAGTGATTGCAATCTGGATCTTGGACTTCAGGATTCGCATTTTGCCGCTTGAGGTGACGAGTTTCCACTTGGTCTGTTCGTGTTACTTCAATATAACATCGACCTATTGTTGACACTGGTAGCTGGTATCATTTCATAAAATACCAGAGGACGCCAACAGTGCCCAAGATCATCGTCAATGCCTTTCTCACCCTGGACGGAGTCATGCAGGCTCCCGGCGCACCGGACGAGGACAAAGAGGGTGGCTTCGTGCATGGGGGCTGGCAGTTTCCCTATGCTGATGACACCATGGGGAAACTTATCGTCGAGGGCTTCGCAGACGCCGACGGCTTCCTGCTCGGGCGCAAGACCTACGATATCTTCTCCAATTACTGGCCCAAGATCACCGACCCCGATAACGCCATTGCCACCGCCCTCAACTCGCTGCGTAAGTACGTCCTGTCGCGCAGTCTCGAGAGTGTGACCTGGAACAACGCTCGTCTGATCAAAGGCGACGTTGTCGCTGAGCTCCAAAAGCTTCGGCAACAGCCCGGCCGGACCATTCAAACCTGGGGCAGTACCGACGCTCTCCAGACACTGATGAAGAACGACCTGATCGACGAATACCGCATTTTCATTTTCCCTGTGGTGCTCGGCTCAGGCAAGCGACTCTTCGGCAGCGGTACTGTGCCTCTGGCGCTTAAACAAGTTGAGTCTGTCACAAGCGACAAAGGCGCCACCTTCCATCGCTTCGTAGGCAATGGCAAGCCGGAGTACGGGACGATGGGACCTAAGTAGCTGCGCTAAGATTGCTCTGGAATCTGCCTTTCACTCCAATTTCACCGTTGGCAAGGGATATTGATGCAACAGCTCCCCTTTCCGAGGCCTTTTCTATGGATGATTTTGCAAAGAACGCTCCCTCTGAAAAACATAATGAAGTTCCTCCTCAAGCGTCAAAAATAGCCGGAGATTTCTCTCTATCTAATTTTGCACAAGACCTGTTTAAAAAAGGTGTGGTAACTTCCATCTCTGAGCATCCCCGCGAGGCCGTTGTAGCCGCCGGTACTGCGGCTCTGGCAATCGCCGCAATCAAATCAAATACCTTTCGAGCCGTTTCTCGAATTTTTGAAGGTGGTGCCGCAGAACTCGGCGCTGCACGCGGTGTGGTAAGCGGCACCGAAGGCCTGGCATCGAGAGGCGTTCTAGCTGAGATTAAACCTCCTGGCTTGTTAGTTGGTTTGGGCAAAGACGGCACTCAGGCCTTCTACGAACCGGTAAACAAGACTTTGTCAGTCGCTGGCAACGCAAAAAATATATACACGCACGAGCTGATTGGGCCTTCACCATTCCCATATAAATCGCCAAATTTCTGACCGTCGCCACGTCTGCCTATCATTTAGAAACTTGAAGTGTTCGACCCCCTTGCACCGCCAAAATCTTGACAGGTTGGCTGAGACAGGCAATTATGAACCCTTTGCAAGAGTGCTATGGGGTACGGGTTTCAACGTGGAAGCTGGCGGATCATCAAATGGGAAATCGACGGGAGTGGCTATTGATGCGCCTCCGGTGCCCTTAATCGCGCATGCCGATACGCTTCCAGTCTCTATTCCCGCCTCCATCCCAGCTAAGTCTTATGCCATGCTTTTTGGCGCCCAGCTTGCCATTGGAGCCGCCGCCATCTTTGCTCGCTACGCCCTGCACGGCACCGGGCCGGTCGGTGTCGCTACCCTGAGACTAAGTATTGCCGCTCTGCCGATGCTTTATTTGAGTCGACGCATCAGCAAAAACAGAACGATTGCCCATCCCGATGAGATTGTCCTGGCCGCAGCCGGTCTGGCCCTGGCTCTGCATTTTGTTACCTGGATTGCATCGTTGCAGTACACATCGGTGGCGGTCTCGACTTTGCTCGTTTGCACCACACCGCTCTGGACGACCATTTACGATATTGTATTTCTCAAACAGAGGAAGTCCATCGGTTTCTGGCTGGCTCTTGCTGCCAGTGCCGTCGGCACCGTATTGGTCAGCACCGCTTCTGGTGATGCCATCAACAACGGTGAACATGCAACGCTGGGAGCCGGCCTCGCTCTTGTCGGTGCTGTCGCTATGGCCGGCTATCTGATTTCGGTGCGCACAGTTACTGATCGATACCCGACAGTCATGATCGTCGGCCGGACATATTCATGGGCGGCGGTGGTTTTACTGGCAATGATGCCGATCCTGCACGAGCCGTTTCCCATGGCAGACCCTATATCTTGGGGCGGTATAATTGCCATGGCACTCATATCTCAACTGCTCGGGCACACCGGGATCAATGCTGCCTTGCGTTGGTTTTCCTCAACCACAGTTGCTCTTACTACTCTGCTGGAGCCGGTCTTCGCCGCCGTGCTTGCCGCGGCAATCTTCAAGGAAAGTCTGCCGCTTCAGTCCCTCGTCGGATGCGTGGTCATAATGATTTCGCTGGTTTTCGTGTTGAGAAGCAAAACCGTCTGACCGGTTACAACTTCATAAGCGTCAATTCGTGCGAAGCTTCTCGTAGGATTGATTCCAGATGCCGCTCGAAAACTTCTAACGTTGCTGGTGTCAGATCCCATCTGTTTTCGCTGGCTTGTTGTTCTAGAACTTTGCAGATTTGAGTCATATTTGAACTACCGATGACAGAGAATACGCCGCGCAACGAGTGTGAAGTACGTTCCAGCGCGTCGCGGTCAAAAGCTTTGACCGCCTGTTGCATGCGATCAAGGTCTATCGGCATTTGACTGCAAAACATAGAAAGCAGAGCTCGCAAATTATCTGGGCTGAATCGCTTTCCTAGAACTTGCATATCAAGGTAAGGACCTGTCGCAAATTTTAATTCTGGAGCGCACGGATCTGTTACCACCAGTGTCTGCAGAGAAGAAGACTCCTCCGGCATCCACTTGGTCACCACACTTTTGAGTTCTTCTATTTCTACCGGTTTACTTAGATAATCATCCATGCCTGCCGCTAGACATCGTTCTCGATCACCTTTCATAGCGTTGGCGGTCATTGCTATTATGGGTATATGTCGGCCACTTAATTCCTCATTTTTACGAATGGCCATGGTGGCCTGAAAGCCATCCATTTCCGGCATCTGGCAATCCATTAAGACGATGCTATAGTCATCTGATTTAGCCGCCTGAACGGCTTCTAGTCCATTGTTTACTACCTGACAGGCAAAACCGAGTTCATCTAAATAAAGTTGGGCTACTTGTTGATTGATGGGGTGGTCCTCAGCTATCAGAATAATTCCAGATCTAATTATCTCTGGTCGAATTGATTTGCATTCTAATTTTGCGTTTGAGTCCGTGTCACTCATAGCAGATGCGGAGCCGCGCACCACTCCAAGAAGGCTATTGCGCAGTTCTGCCTGTTTTACCGGTTTCGTCAGGTATCCTGTAAAACCTGCATCAGTAGCTAATTTTCTCAATCCTATCGTAGGAAAAGCAGTAAGCAATAGTAGGGCTGTGCTTTTGAGCGCCGGTTCTATATCGACTTGTCGCGCAAGATTTATACCATCTGATTCGGGCATTAAGAGATCTATAATTACCACCCTGTATGGGTCACCGTCGGCATGAGCTTTGTGTAAAACTTGCATTGCTTCTTCGCCGCTGTTTGCTTTGCCGTTGCGCATACCCCAGGCCACTACATAATTGTGTAGAATCTCTCTTGCTTCCGCTTCGTCATCGACTACTAATACTCTTACGCCGTGCAGTTCTTGTGTACCTTCGAGCAAGAATACATCTGACCTTTGTTCCAGTGGAATAACGAAGGAAAATGTCGAGCCAATACCCTCCGTACTTTCAACCGAAATTTTTCCTTTCATCAGTTCGACAAGACGCTTACAGATGCTCAAGCCAAGGCCAGTACCACCAAGTATTTTAGTGTCTGCTGTGCTTAGTTGTACGAAAGGCTGAAATAGTTGCTTCTGTTGTTCTAACGAGAGTCCAATGCCATGATCGCGAACAGCAAACTTAACTATGACGCCACTGGAGTCTATTGACTGCACATCTGCTCGAATCACAATTTCGCCATAATTGCAAAATTTGATAGCATTTCCGACAAGGTTGGTTAGAATTTGACGCAAACGATCAGGATCACCGCACAATTTCATCGGCATGGCGGGATCAATGAAAGTCATTAATGACAGATCTTTGCCACGTGCCTGCATCGCAAACAGATCGGAGACACTTTCCACAAGCCAGACCGGATCGAAATCTACCAACTCCAATTCCAATTTACCTGTTTCAATCTTGCTGAAATCGAGTACGTCGTTGATGATGGCAAGTAGGGCATTTCCCCCTACCTTGATGGCATTACAGTAGTGAAGTTGCTGCTTATCCATTCGCGTTTTGAGAAGCACGTTGGTCATCCCTATCACGGCATTCATCGGTGTGCGAATTTCATGGCTCATTGTTGCAACAAACTCTGACTTGAGTCTCGATGCGTTCTGTGCGATGTCTTTGGCCTCAGACAGTTGGCTATTCAATATGATTAGTTCTGTTGTGCGCTCTTGTACTCTGGTCTCCAGACTTTCGTTTAGAGTGATTTGCTGCTCGGTGAGTTTCTTAAGATCTGTATTTAGCACTATCAAATCAGCATTGGAAGATGCTAGAGCAGACGTTCTTTGATCTAGCATAGAATTCGCCACAGACAATTGTTGCCAATGTTTCATGACCGAATGCGCAAATAAAGAAATGAGTGACAAGAAGTACAGTACCCAGAAAATAAAGAGATACAAAAAGGTTTTTGTTTCTGCTTCTTTAGCAATAACTGTGTTCGCCAGGATTTCCTGTTCGTGTTGCTGCATGTCGCGCGCAACGCTTCTAATCTCACTCATGTAATAGTGGCCGCTATTGTCCTTGACCCGAGCTAGTGCTGCATCACGCCGTGAAGTCTGACAAAGATGAATTGTCTCAGTCAGCTCAGAAAACTTTTTGTCAATTGCAATTGACAGATTTCTGATAAGACCGGTTTGGACAACATCCTTGGCTGCAAGGTCAGACAGCTTTTGCATGGAATGATTGATAGTTGCTTGGGCCAATTGATAGGGTTCTAAATACCGAGCGTCTGCAGTGACAAGAAATCCTCGCTGTCCTGACTCGGCGTCCTTGGCCGCTGACAGAGTCTCTTGTAATATTAATAGAGAGTTCTGACTTTGATCTATTTTACTTTGCAGTTGCTCTAGTATCACAAGCTGCTTCCATGCCAGAACTCCAAGAATCAAGGCTATGCACATCGCTATGCCGAAAATAAGAAGGGTTCTATGCTTTGTTTTATTGTTCACCATTAGAAGGCCCTCCTTGTGCTGCCCCAACTCTGAATTTAGATAAATGTAGGCGGCGCCGTGTCGGAGGCGCCGGACGTTTCTGCAGCGCCGGGTGTTTCAGGATCTAGACTCGGTAACGTTACATAAAAACTTGTTCCGACTTCAACTTCGCTTTCGCAAGAGATTGTGCCACCAT
>Ga0105248_10009896_pt1 | contig 10498 bp, 9 predicted proteins | sample KBSS34metaG_FD_81524 | JGI IMG/M metagenome (GOLD analysis project Ga0105248, IMG submission 81524) | Switchgrass rhizosphere microbial communities from Kellogg Biological Station, Michigan, USA - KBS S3-4 metaG | ecosystem: Host-associated > Plants > Roots > Rhizosphere > Soil | place... | reverse complement strand
GGCGCTGAGGTGACGGCGTTTTCTACTTCAGAGGCGAAGGAGAAAGAGGCGCGTGAGCTTGGGGCGCACCACTTTGTGAATACGCGCGAGTCGAAGGCGATGCGCGAGGTGGCGGGCAAGCTGGACTTTATCCTAACGACGATCAATGCGGACCAGGACTGGAATTCTTACATCCAGGCGCTGCGTCCGACAGGCATGCTCTGTTTTGTAGGCGTGCCGCCATCGGCGATTTCAGTCAATGCGTTTCCTCTGATCGCAGGTGTGCGAACGATTACGGGCAGCCCAATCGGAAGTCCGCATATGCTGCGGGAGATGGTGGATGTGGCGGCGCGGCATGGAGTGCAGGCGACTACGGAGGCTTTCCCGATGGCCAAGGTGAATGAGGCGATCGAGAAGGTGAAGAAGAACAAGGTTCGGTATCGGGCTGTGCTGGCGAACTAGTTACCGGGGAATACGCTGTGAAGCTGATTTTTATCTATGGCATGCCTGCAACCGGCAAGCTAACTGTGGCGCAGGAGCTTGCGAAGATTATCGGGTACAAACTCTTTCATAATCACCAGGTGGTGGATTTTCTTCTCTCGATGTTTGAGTTTGGAAGTCCGCCCTTTGTGCATTTGCGAGAAGATATCTGGCTTTCAGTCTTTGAGCAGGGTTGCAGCAGTGGTTTGCCTGGGTTGATCTTTACCTTTGCGCCGGAGAGCACGGTGAAGCCGGGATTCGCAGAACGGGCGGCCAACGTGATGACGGCGCGTGGCGGATCGGTCGACTTTGTGGAGCTGGTTTGCCCTGTTGAGGTGCTCAAGGGCCGGATGGATGCTCCGTCGAGGCTGGGGTATCAGAAGCTCAGTTCGGTGGAGTTGTTTGAGCAGCTTCTGGCAGGAGGCAGGCTGGATGCCTCGTATATGCCGGAGCCGCGGGTGAGGGTCGATACCAGCGAGGTGGATCCAGCTGAGGCAGCACGCCGAATCGCTTTGGGGCTTGGGCTGATGCCTTCCGAATCAGCCGCAGTCTAACGGCGGATGGATTCTAGTAAACTCAGCGACAGCATGAATTTGACTCGCACCTTATTGCCCTGCCTTCGTTCTGGTTGCTTTTCGCGTGATTTTTTCGTGGCGGCTGCCGTATTGGCGGTGGCGGGGAGTTTTGCGTCTGCGCAGGGGACAAAGCTCTGGACGCAGTCGAAGTTTGATGAGTTTGAGAAGGGTGTGCCGCTGGGGGTGCAGATTACCAGCGACGGCAAGCTGCGTTCGGGGCCGGTGGCGACTGAGGTGGCAACGACTCCTTCGAGCTATGTGTGGTCGGTGGCGGTGGGCAGGGACGGGGCAATGTTTGCTGCTACGGGCGCTCCGGCGACCGTGCTACGGATCACTCCGGAAGGGAAAAGCACGAAGCTCTTTGAGACGAAGGCGGTTGCGGTGCAGTCGGTTCGGATGGGGCCGGATGGGGCACTATATGCGGCGACGATGCCGGATGGGAAGATTTACCGGCTGAAGGCGGATGCCACGACTGCCGTGGATGAGACCAATGCGGAGGTGGTCTTTGATCTGGGCAAACTGGCCGGGGCTGCTGGCGAGGGTAAGTCGCACTACATCTGGGATATGATGTTTGACTCTGCCGGGCGACTGTATGTAGCTACGGGCGGGCCGGGAGTGGTGTACCGGCTGGATGTAAAGCAGGCTAAGCCGGCAGCAGAGGTTTTCTTCAAGACGGATGAGCAGCATATCCGGGCGCTGGCCGGGGACAAGGCTGGAAACCTGATTGCGGGGACGGATGGTTCGGGGCTGGTGTACCGGATCAGTGCGGATGGGAAAGGGTATGTGCTGTTCAATGCTCCGCGGCGTGAGATTACGGCGCTAGCGGTGGCTGCGGATGGGACGATCTATGTCTCCGCGGTGGGAGACAAGAGCCACAATCCTCTGCCGCAGTTGCCGGTTGCAGCGGGTGCGAGTGGGATCACGATCACTTTTGCGCAGCCGGGGTCGGTGCAGGCGGCGAATGCCAGCACTTCCCTTCCGGAAGGGTCTGAGATTTATGCGCTGAAGGTGGATGAGGCTCCGAAGAAGCTCTGGGCGGGGAAAGACGAGATTGTGTACCAGTTGGCGGCTACCGCGGACGGCATAACAGCGCTGACGGGAAACCGGGGGAGGATTTTTACCATCCAGGCTGACGGCACGTATAGCGATGTTGCGCACCTGGAGGCGCAGCAGGCAACGGCGATGGCTTCGCTTGCTGAGGGCTGGTTGATTGGGACTTCGAATACGGGTAAGCTGATCCGGCTGGGTGGGGCTAAGACTGTCGAACATGTCTATGCCAGCGATGTGCTGGATGCCGGGGCGGCAACACGCTGGGGCCGGGTAGAGGTTGAGCCTGGGGCTATTCAATACAAGCTCTGGACACGGTCAGGAAATGTAGAGCAGCCGGTGCGTTCGGCGAAAGACTGGGGCTGGAGCGAGTGGCAGCCTGTGGTGGATGGGAAGGTGGCTTCTCCGGCTGGGCGGTATCTGCAGTGGAAGGTGGCTCTGGAGGATTCAGGTCTGATTGGCGCGGTGAGCGTGAACTACCTACCGATCAATGCGGCTCCGGTGCTGGACGATGTGCTGGTGGCGCCTGGGGCGCGGATGGTTCCGCAGCCGGGACAGGCGGGGCAACCGGGGATAGTTTCTCTGGCCTTCGCTGGCAGTACGCAGAATGCTGCCGGAGCGCCGGATGCCAACGGGCCGATTCAAGCACAGAAGGATAAGACTGCGGTCACGGTTCGCTGGGCGGCACATGACGACAATGGCGATGATCTCAGCTATGACTTGTACCTGCGTGGAGATAGCGAGAAGGCCTGGTGGCCTCTGAAGAAGGGCATTACGGAGAAGTCGTATAGCTTTGATGGAGCGCTGCTGCCGGATGGCGGGTACCAAGCGCGGGTGGTGGTAACGGATGCTCCCTCGCACTCGCCGGGAGAGGCCTTGACAGCGGAGATTGTGAGCGAGCGGTTTGAGTTGGATTCAACGGCTCCGGTGATTTCCGGGTTGAAGGCTGAGGTCTCTTCGCCTGCGAAATGTGCGACGGCTCCCTGCCCGCTGAAACTGCATGTGCGGGTGACGTTTGCGGCGGCGGATGCGGCTTCGCCGATTGCGCATGCAGAGGTTTCGGTCGATGCAGGGGCCTGGCTGTATGTCGATCCGGTCGGCGGGCTTTCGGATGCGAGGGATGAGCGGTATGAGGTTTCTGTGCCGCTGCCTGCGGATGCGGAGATGGGGGCGGAGCATCTGGTGACGGTGCGAGTGTATGACCGGCATGAGAATGTTGGGGTGGGGAAGGTCGTGGTTCGGTAGGGGTGGAGTTGCTGGAGGCATAGAGCAACAGCAGATTCCCTTAGGGAATGACAACCAAAAATGCAAGAGCAAATGCAAAGACAGAAGCAGATCCTTCGCTTTGCTCAGGATGACAAATCTGAGTTTGGAACGTGAGTTTGAATGCGGTTTGAGCTTTACATTGCGGCGCGGTATTTGCGAGCCAAGCGGCGGCAGGCTGTGGTTGGACTGGTGACGCTGATTTCCGTTGCCGGGGTGGCGGCTGGGGTGGCGGCTCTGGTGGTGGCGCTCGCGATTACAAATGGAATGCGGCGCGACCTGCAGGACAGGCTGTTGGGCAACTCGTCGCATGTGGAGTTGATGCGGGTAGAGAGCGACGGCATTCGCAACTGGCAGCCTTTGCTGGCCCGGCTGCGCGGTTTGCCAGGGGTGACTGCCGCGGCTCCGGGGCTGTATGGGCAGGTGCTGGTTTCACGAGGGCCGCGGGCGGGTTTTGCGCTGATCAAAGGGGTGGTTCCGGAGCAGGAGCGGTCGGTGAGTGACCTGCTGGGAACTGTGGTGAAAGGCTCGGCGGCGGATCTGGCTCCGGCAGCTACTTCGGTGGGGGTGGCAGATGCGGCGCTGCCTCCGCTGGTGCTTGGCAAGGACCTGGCAGAAACGATTGGGGCTACGGTAGGAGATTCGGTGCTGGTGACGAGCCCCCAGGGCGAGTTGACTCCGCTGGGACTGGCGCCGCGGTATCAGCGGTTTCGCGTGGCGGGGATCTTTCACTCGGGGTTTTACCAGTACGACTCGGCAATGGCGTTTTTGCGGCTTTCGGATGCGCAGCGGCTGTTCAGCGAGCCGGACCTGATTTCGGTGATCAGCTTCAAGGTGGATGACCTGTACAAGGCGGCCGAGCGGGGGAAGACGATTGAGGCGGCGGCAGGCAAAGGGTTTCAGACGACGAACTGGATGGAGTTGAACCGGGAGTTGTTCAGGGCGCTGGCACTAGAGCGGGTGGTAACATTCATCATCATTGGGCTGATTGTGCTGGTGGCGGCGCTGAACATTCTGATTGCCCTGACCATGATGGTGATGGAGAAGACACGAGACATTGCTGTGCTGCTCAGTTTTGGCGTGATGCCTAGCCAGGTGCGGCGGATTTTTCTGATGCAGGGTTTGCTGATCAGCCTGCTGGGGACGGCGGCAGGGCTGGTGGTGGGGTACCTGGCCTCATGGGCTGGGGGGTACTATCACTTCATTCACCTGTCGGCTGAGGTATACAGCATCGATACGCTGCCCTTTGCCCCTGATTGGAAGGATGGTGTGTTGGTGGCGGTGGTTTCTGTCGGGGTTTCGCTGCTGGCTACGCTGTATCCGTCTTCGACGGCGGCGGGGATTTTGCCTGCTGAGGCACTGCGGTACGAATAGATTTGATTACAGAAAAATTTAGCCTCACTCGATGTGCACGAACTGAAATTTAGAGCTAAGATTCTCCACACAAATTCGATCAGCTGCCAGATGGTTCTATAAAAACACCTGCGACTGAGGAGGTCGTCATGCTCAGGCCGTTGTTGCTGGTTTCAGGAATGATATTTATAGGTGCTGCATCTTTGACCTGGGAGACACAGGCAGCGATGCAGGAAACTCCGGCTAAGAATCCGGTGCAGTCTACGCCTGAGGGGCAGGCACGGGCGAAGAAGCAGTATGGGTTTGAATGTGAGATGTGCCATGGCGCCACTGGAGACGGTCAGACAGATATAGCGAAGGACATGAAGCTGGCGCTGACCAATCTGGCTGATCCGAAGACGCTTGAAGGCAAGACGGATGGCGAGATCTTTGACCTGATCAAGAAGGGCAAAGGACAGATGACAGGTGAAGGTGACCGGATGAAGACGGATGAGATCTGGAATTTGGTGACCTATGTCCGAGCGCTGGCGAAGAAGTAGGTTTTGACTTGTGATACAAACTTGTGTCATGCCAATGCCAATGGACTCGTAACAGTCGGTAACGAATTGTCACAACACCCCCAAATCTATAGAGGCTGCTGCGATACTGGAGGGCGCAGAAGGATCGTGCTGCTGGAGGGTATTGTGAGGATTAGGGCTGTTGTGTCTCTAGTTGTTGTGGGTGTGGTTTGTGCGGTCCTGTATGCGGGCCGAGGTGCGGCTTCGCAAGTCGCACAGGCAGATATCTCCGGAACATGGGTGGCGAAGGCGCAGGGCCCGATGGGGGCGATGGAGATTGTCTTCAAACTCATGGTGAAGGATGGAAAGATCACCGGAAGCCAGGGGTTGCCGTTCGGGGAGTCGCCGATTGTGGATGGAGCGGTGACGGGAGATACGTTTCACTTTACGGTGGCGCTGGAGTCGTTTGGAGATATCCGGAATAAAGAAGTTACCGGGAAGATTGTTGGGGACACGCTGGTGCTGACTCCGGCGATGCCGGGGCCACCGCCTGGTATGGGGGCAGGGCTGGGTACTGGGCCGGGCGGGCCTCCGCCTGGAGATGAGCCCGGTGCTGGAGCAGGTAGTGGGCCGGGTGGGGGCAGGCGCTTTCAGATAGGCGAAGTGACGGCGCGACGCGGCACTCCAACTCCTTCGTACCGGGCACCTTCCGTCGATTATGCTTCTCTTCCGAAGGTAGAGTTGCCAGCGCTGAAAGACGTGCCATCGAACGGGCTGGCGAAGACTCCGCCGATGGGCTGGAATAGCTGGAACAAGTTTCGGACGCATATCGACGATAAGACGGTGCGGGGTATTGCGGACGCGATGGTCTCTTCTGGCATGAAGGATGCCGGTTACAAATACGTAATCATTGACGATGGCTGGCAGGGATCGCGGGATGCAAACGGGGTGCTCGCGCCCAACCCGAATTTTCCTGACATGAAGGCGCTGGCGGCGTATGTGCATGCGAAGGGGCTATATCTTGGCACCTACTCTTCGCCGGGGCCGCGGACCTGCGGCGGATTTGAGGGAAGTTACGGACACGAGGAACAGGACGCGCAGATGTATGCCTCGTGGGGCGTGGATTATCTGAAGTACGACTGGTGCAGTGCTTCACGGGTCTGGAAGGACGGAGATATGCAAGCTGCCTACCAGAAGATGGGTGCGGCACTGCAGGCAGCAACCAAAACGACCGGGCGGCCGATTGTCTATGCGCTTTGCCAGTATGGACGAGCCAAAGTAGAGACATGGGGACCGCAGGTAGGGGCAAATCTCTGGCGGACGACAGGCGATATTCGCGACCGGTACGACTCGATGGCCAAGATCGGCTTTGCCCAGACAGAGTTGGCCGCGTATGCAGGACCAGGGCACTGGAACGACCCGGACATGCTGGAGATTGGCAATGGCGGCATGACACCAGATGAGTATCGGACACACTTTAGCCTGTGGGCGATGATTGCGGCTCCGTTGCTGTCAGGAAACGATCTGCGGAGCCTTACGCCTGAGATACGAGAGATCCTGCTGAACAAGGAAGTGATTGCGGTGGATCAGGATTCGCTGGGCAAGGGTGGGTCCAAGATGGCTGAGGATGGCGATATCGTGATCTGGAAAAAGCCGCTGGCATCAGGGGATGTGGCGGTGGCGATGTTTAACCGCGGGACAGTTGCGGCGAAAGCGACTGTGGGCTGGAATCTCCTGAATTTGAAGAGAAAGGCTCCAGCGGTCCGCGATCTCTGGGCGCACTCAGACCTTGGCAGGTTTGAGGATTTGTATTCGACGACGGTTCCACCGCATGGGGTGGTGATGCTTCGCGTCAGCGGCAAATAAAGATCAACGTGGGGTGATGATGCCGCCTACGGCGTGGCGCGGCGGCAGGATGATGCCACGATGATCTATCGTGCCTGACGTTGGGTTGGCGCCGGGAGGGGTGATGAGCGCGGTCTGGCAGGCCGGGCAGAGCTTGACATCGGCCGTGGCGGCGATATGGGCATGGCACTTAGGGCAGAATTGTTCGGGCATTGTGGCCTTTCTTGCTGCTTTCAAGGATAAAGGCAATGACAGGCCAGCATTTGTTTCTCCCATCCATGCCGGAGGAGCGTCCGGCATGGATGGGGCACACCGAGATCTATAGCTGATTCCAGGTGGGTTGATGTGGTCTTCATCCAGAATTTCCTGGTGTTCTGTAGACTCAGATATATGACTTCTTCCCTACTTTCTTCCTTTCAGACTCCTTCTGTGGGGCCTACCGGCCCTGTGCGGCTGGTAGCAATCGATATGGATGGCACGCTTTTGCCGGATTTTTCCACTGTGGTGAGTGACCGGAACCGGCGGGCGCTGAAGCTGGCACAGGAGGCGGGAATTGTGGTGGCGATCGCTACCGGAAGGCGACAGGCTTTTACTGCTCCGCTGCTGGATGGGGTCGGGCTGCGAGCGGATACGCCGATGATTACGTCGAATGGTGCAGTGACCCGAGATATGACGGGGCGACGGTACGACTCGACGCGGCTGAATCCGGCGGTGGCCCGGGCGCTGTGTGGGGTGCTGGAGGGATTGGGGATTCTGGTGTTTACTCTGGACAAATCGACCCGGCCGGACCTGATTGTGGAGGATATTGCGCGGGCGCGAGGAACTCTGGCGAAGTGGGTCGAATCGAACCGAGATTCGATTGCGGTGGTGACGCCGATCGAGAATGCGCTGGGCGATGAAGTGGATCTGATCCAGGGCATGGCGGCGGGAACGATCAAGGAGATGATCGAAGCCGAGCAGCGTATGAAGGAGTGCGAGTGGGCAGGCGATTTTGAATGCGTCCGCACGGCGTATCCGGGGAATGACCTGTCGATTCTGGATCTGCTGCCGAAGGGTGTCTCGAAGAGTTCGGCGCTGGCACGGCTGGCGGATCGACTGGGGATTCCGCAGGCGGAGACGATGGCGATTGGGGATAACTGGAACGACGAGACGATGCTGGATTGGGCCGGGACCGGAGTGCTGATGGGCAATGCCACGGCGGACCTGAAGATGCTGGCTCCGGAGCGGGGCTGGGTGGTCGGGCCGACGAATCGAGAGGATGGAGTAGCTGTCATGCTGGAGAAGGCAATTTCACTCTTACCTGAAAAGGGGTCTGGTAGAGTTTGAACGTGCGACGCAAGCCTTACGGAAATGCGGCCAGGATGGTGACGGGGTTTGTCCCGGTCATCCTTGGCCTTTGCTGCGCTGGGGCTCGCGGGGCTGAGCGGCTTTCGCTGGTTAACGGCATGGAAGTGGAGTGCCACCATCACGCGCTGGTGGATGGACGGGTGCGGGTCTACCTGAAGCCTGAGGCGGCGGATTACTTTGAGCTGAAGCCGGAGGCTATTCGTGGCGTGGAGGCAGTTCCCGATCCGGTGCCGGAGATTGCCAAGGCTCCGGTTGCGGTTCCGGTAGAGACCAGACCGCCAGCAGAGGCCAAGCTGACTACAGCCGAACTGCAGCAGATGCTGGCTAAGGCTGGTTCGGAACACAACGTGGATGAGGACTTGCTGGCTAGCCTGGTGAAGGCGGAGAGCGGCGGGTATGTTCGGGCGCGAAGCCGGGCCGGAGCTCAGGGATTGATGCAACTGATGCCCGGGACTGCGCGGCAACTCGGGGTCGAGGACAGCTACGCGCCGGAAGAGAATGTGCGCGGTGGAACAGCCTATCTGGATGGGCTGCTGAAGCGGTACCACGACAATATTGCCCTGGCGCTCGCGGCCTATAACGCCGGGCCTGAAGCGGTAGACCACTATCGGGGGATACCTCCCTACCGGGAGACTCAGGTATACGTTGCTAGGGTGATCCACGAGTTTAATCGTCGTGTGAAGGCCCGTCGGACTTCTGGTATGAACCGGCCGGTCGCGTTTGCCGCGAATTCCGTTGCCGAGAAGACAGGATTGGGGACGGAATGAAGAGTGGCAAGCTGATTGTTGGCGTTATTGTGCTGGTGGTGCTGATGGGCTGTGGCATCTGGGCCTACTACCATGTAGCGTTCAGCTTTGCGAACTTCAAGGCGCAGTTGGCGATGGCCGACTGGTCGAAGATGGCAATCGGGCTAGGTTGTATCTACCTGGGTTATGTCTTTCGCGGGGTGCGATGGGTGCTGCTGATTCGCCACAACAAAAAGGTCGGGCTGTTTTCGCTGGTAGGGACTCAGGTGATCGGGTTCAGTTCGGTGGCGCTTGTAGGCAGGGTGGCGGATCTGACTAGGCCTTACCTAATTGCCAAGAAGACGGGCCTGACGCTGAGCACGCAGATTGCGGTGTACATCGTGGAGCGGCTGTTTGACGCGGGGGCGATGGCGCTAATCTTCTCATCGGCGATCTTGCTGGCTCCTGCTGGGTCGCTGCCGCATCCTGAGGTCTTCAAGAAGGTTGGCTACTACGGGCTTGCCGGGACAGTGGCCGGGGCGCTCTTTCTGGTACTGATCCGGGTAGCGGGCGGAGCGGTTGCAACGTTTTTTGAGAAGAGCTTTGGGCTACTTTCCAAGTCGCTTGGACAGGCGATGGGCGAGAAGATTCGCAGCTTCCGGACAGGCCTGGATACGCTGCGGTCGGGTAGCGATCTGCTGATCACATTGGCAATTTCCCTGGGGATGTGGGGCCTGATCACAGTTGCGTATCTGGAGACCTGCCTGGCCTTCGTCGCCAGCCCGCAACTGGCTTCGATGACGCTGGCCAAGTGCATGGTACTGCTGGTGGTGAGCGGCGGGGCGAGTGCTTTCCAATTGCCAGTGCTAGGGTGGTTTACGCAGATTGGCGTGGTGGCGACGGCAATGTCGAGCTTCTTTGGGGTTGCTCCTGAGCCGGCTACGGCCTGTGCGGCAATGATCTTGGTGGTGACGTTCCTCGGGATTGTGCCGGTGGGGCTAATCTGGGCGCAGTTTGCGCATGTGAGCCTGCGCAAGGTGGCCGAGGAGAGCGAGCAGGCGGGCGAAACTGTTGTGGTAGCGCCGGTGGAGGAGCCGAGCGAGGCTTAGGCGGCGCGCTGTATCCCGGAACGCTGAATCTTCGACATGCGGCCGTGGCTATAATGGGCGGCATGATTACTGTGTCGGTTCACTATCCCAAGGCTGCGGATTCGCAGTTTGACCATGATTACTACCTGAAGACGCACACGCCGCTTCTGCTTTCTCTCTGGTCCGGGCTAGGGATGGAGAGTGTGGAGTTGCTGCGGGGCGTTGCGGGGCTGGATGGTGGAAGCCCTCCGTTTGAGATGACTGCGCTGCTTACCTTTGCGTCGATGGAGGCGCTGCAG
>Ga0105248_10009894_pt1 | contig 10500 bp, 5 predicted proteins | sample KBSS34metaG_FD_81524 | JGI IMG/M metagenome (GOLD analysis project Ga0105248, IMG submission 81524) | Switchgrass rhizosphere microbial communities from Kellogg Biological Station, Michigan, USA - KBS S3-4 metaG | ecosystem: Host-associated > Plants > Roots > Rhizosphere > Soil | place... | reverse complement strand
TGTTTCATCGCCACGCCGTTGACGAATCGCGCGAGGCGCAGCGCGAGGTGCGTCATGTTGAGCATTCCATCATCGATACAGCGCGCGGCGACGAGCAGCTCGACATCTTCGGCGCCGAGGACCTGTGTGACTATCTCGATCGGGAACTTGTCGTGGCCCGCCGGAACCGGCGTGTGCGTTGTGAACACGCAGCGGCGTCGCACCTGGTCGACGTCGGACTCATCGAGCTCGAACGCCTTGCGACCGTCGAGCTGCCACTGGAGCAAACAGAGTGTCAGGAGCGCCGAGTGGCCTTCGTTCAGGTGGTAGAGGTCGGCCTGGCAGTTGAGCGCGCGGAGAAGTGCCGCGCCGCCCATGCCGAGCACGATCTCCTGACAGAGGCGATAGTGATTGTCGCCGCCGTAGAGATAGTCAGTGAGCGTTCGATCCCACTCGTCGTTCTCGTCGAGCTGCGTGTCGAGTAAGTAGACGGGGACTTCATGTCCTTTGACGCCGCGGACGGGATACTTCCAGGCACGGATGTGGACCGTCCGCCCTTCGATCACGACGCTCGAGCGAGCGTCGACTGGTTCGAGGTGATTTTCCGGGCGCCAAGTTACGGGCTGCTCGGTCTGATTGCCGCTCGCGTCGAGATGCTGTTCGAAGTATCCCTTGCGATGGAGGAGCGTGACGCCGACGATCGGAACGCTGAGATCGGCAGCGGAGCGCAACGTGTCTCCGGCGAGCACACCGAGACCGCCGCTGTACGTCGGGATCGCCTTGTCGAGCGCGATCTCCATCGAGAAATACGCGACCGTGCTATTGCTCTGAACAGAACTCATCAGGTCTCGCCGAACGCGGGCGTCGGTGAACGTTGTTGGCGTCGCCGGAGCGAGGAATATTCGCTACGAAACGGCGACGATTGGACGAAAAAACGATTGCTGCAGACTATTTCGTGCCACGAGACCCGCCGATCAGCCCGGTATCGCAGTACGGGAAGCTAGTTTGCGACCACGGCGCTTGGAAGCTTGCCGAGGACTTTGGCGACGCCAAACGTTGGGGTATTTCCGTCGATCTCGACGTCGGGAATAACCGATCGCCACGTCGGTGAATCGAGCTCGGCGGGAATCTCTACTGAAGTTTCGGCCCACCAATCGTCCGACATAAACGCGAGCTGCCCAGCCATCAGTCGCGAGGCGATTGTGATGCACGTCTGTCCGGAAAACGCGCGCGCGAACGCGACGACGTGACGTGCCCGCGGACCGCGCGCGACGAGCGGCCGATAATCGCCTCGCGCGAACAGTTCGATATGCGAGCGGCGAAAGTCGAGCAAGCGATGTGTCACGAGAAGCTTGACGTGATTGTCATACACATCGAGCGGCGCCGCAGCGTCGAGCGCCCATCGACCGCCTGACAGGGTTGCGAGGGCGGACGCGCGCGCATCGTAGTCGACTTGCCGGCGGTTGTCGGGGTCGACGAGCGCGTAGTTCCAGAATTCGTCACCCTGGTAAATGTCGGACACGCCCGGAGACGTAAGGTGCAGAGTCAATCGCGCCAGCGCATTCGAGGCGGCAAGCGGAGCGAGATGCGACACGAATCGCGCGACGTCGGCAAGGAAAGGCGCGTCCTCGCTCGGCTCGAGCACCTCGGCGACGAAGCTCTCGAGCGCTCGTTCGTATTCGGCGTTCGGCTCGATCCAGCTCGTGCGAACTTTCGCCTCTCGCGCCGCCTTGCGCATGTGGTCTGTGAGGCGCGTTCTCACGGCGTCACGCCAGGACCGGTCTGGAAGATCGTCGGATCGGCGCGCCGGACGCGGAGCCGGCCAGAGCGCAATGAGCGTTTGGTAAAACAGATATTCGGTGTTTGTGTCGGGCGCCATTCGGCCGCGCACCGTACGCCGATGCTTGGCGTTGAGCCGGCGCCATCGATGGACGGCGCGACGCCAATCGTGCGCCATCTCGCTCAACGCCGCGAGCCGCGATCGGACGTCACCGCTGCGTTTGGCATCATGGGTGTTCGTCGTGACCAATCCGAGCGGCCAACGCTCGGCGCGTTGCGCGTTGCCGCGATGGAAGCGTTCAACCGCGTCATCGAGCGGACGGTCAGGCGAGCCACCGACTTCGTTGCGCGACACCAGGGGCACGTAGATATAGAGCGCCGTATCTTCGACACCTTTCGCGCTCGCCGGTCCGCTGACTTGCTGGAGGCGCTGGGTGAACGCCAGTGTCGAGTCGGACTCCGCCGCGTGCGGCGCTCGGAAGAGCGCATCGGCGATGAATGTCGTGATCGCTCTGGGTGCGCCGGATGCGTCAGCGTCGTGCGACGTCTGCTCGATGACGGCGCGATCCGTTTCGAGGAGCGCGGCGTGGGACGCAACCTCCGTGCGATACACGGGAAGCGCCGAGATGAACTCGACGACGGCGGTGGTCAGTTCGGGGATGGTCCAGCGGTGGCCGGCGGCGCGGGCAACGTCGTGCAGAAGCGCGACGGTGCGGTCGACGTCGGGCCGCAGCGCGCGGTCGAGCGCCGCCTGTTTTCCCGCGCGCGCGATGTCGCGGAAGGTCGTCGTTCCGATGCGGCGAAGCCGGCGATAGTACGCATCGATCTCGGCGAACCCCGCCGGGTCGAGAAAGAGGTCGTCGACGTCATTCAAGAAGTCATAACCCGTTGTTCCCTGCACTGGCCAAGCGGGCGGCAGCGTTTCGTCAAGCGCGAGAATCTTTTCGAGGACGATCGGCAGGTCGGGACCTACAGCGGCGCGAAGGCGGCCGAGGTATTGTGCCGGATCGAGTAAGCCGTCGATGTGATCGACGCGGAGGGCGTCGATCACGCCATCGCGGACGAGCGCGAGGATGAGTGCGTGCGTCTGCGCGAAGACGGCCGGATCCTCGACGCGCACCGACACGAGGTCGTCGACGTCGAAGAATCGGCGGTAGTTGATTTCGCGCGGACCGTCACGCCAGTGCACCAGTCGATAGTGCTGCGCGTTGAGGAGCTCGCGCAGCCGTTCGCGCCCGGTGGGCCGGGCGTACTGTTCCGCGAGCTCGCCGGTTTCTTCCGGATCGAACTGTGCAAGCTGGAGCTCCGCCGACAGCGACGCGGGATCGATGGGAAGTGTCGTCGTGCCATAGGCGAGGCGCGGCGTGCGCGTGTCTCCGACTCGCACGGAGAGCTCGCCGCGATCGATCACGCGATCGAGATCGTCGCCGAGAATCGGCAGCACGATCTTGCCGCGGCCCCGGTGCCAATCGATGTCGAACCACGCCGCGTAGCGCGAGCGCTCGCCATGCGCGAGCACGTCGTCCCAGTACGCGTTTTCGGGCCCGATGCCCATGTGATTGGGAACGATGTCGAGCATGATTCCCATGTCTCGTGCGTGCAGCGCTGCGGCTAGATCGCGAAGGTCGCTTTCGGTGCCCAACTCCGGATTGATTCGCGTGGGGTCCACGACGTCGTATCCATGCATACTGCCGCGGCGTGCCGCGAGCACCGGCGATAGGTAGAGATGCGAGACGCCGAGTCGAGCGAGGTAGTCGACGCGATCGCGCGCCATCGCGAGCGTGAAGCCCGCATTCAGCTGCAGCCGATAGGTGGCCGTGAGCTGCGGACGGTTCATGGATCGCGCGGCACGCTTTCCTGTTGACGTTCGCGGCCGTCGCAGCGCAGCGCGGTGAACGCGTCGTCGCTGTTGGTAATCGCCTCGAGTGTATCGCGCATCTTGCGCGTCCAACTCGAGTATTTGTCGGGCCCGACGCCGGGAACGTTCACCGGCTGGACTTCGCCGGCGAGATCGTCGAGGGAGATGCCGACGAGCCTTGCCGGGGTGCGACAGAGAAACGCGTGAACGGCGCCGCGCAGCTCGGCCAACGAGTTGAGCGAGCGGGGTTCGGAAATCACGTGGTCGTCGACGAGGCGACGCAACAAGGCGTCGCGCTCCGTGCCGCGCTCGGCATGCGCGCGATCGGCATCGTCATTCGACGCGATGAGTCCGACCTGACGCCGAACATCGATGTCGACGCCATTCCAGAATCCTGATAGCGCCGGCATGTCGTGCGTGTTCGCCGTGGCGAGCGAGAGGGGCGGATAATTTGCCGCCGGTTTGAAATCGCCGCCGTGGTCGCGCTCGAAGTACAGGACCTTTGACGACAGTACGCCCCAACTGGCGAGCGCCGGCGGCACTTCGGCGGGCACCGTTCCGAGATCTTCACCGACGACGAGGGCGTGGTGACGCACGCTCTCGAGCGCGACGATGCCAAGCAGGTCGTCGGCCGGGTAGCGCATGTAAGCCCCGTCCGCGCCGGAGAAGCCATCCGGAATCCAGAAGAGCCGAAAAAGACCAAGCACGTGATCGATTCGCAGCGCCCCGGCGTGTCGAAATCCGCTCCGCACAAGGTTGATGAAATACTCATAGCGATTTCGGTGGAGCGATCGCGGCGCGATCGGCGGCAGCCCCCAGTTCTGGCCGGACGCGGCGTAGGGATCCGGAGGAGCGCCGATGCTCACGCCGCGGACGAACAGCTCTGGGAACGCCCAGGTGTCGGCGCCGGCTGGAGAGGTCCCGATCGCCAGATCGGGATACAATCCAATGCGCATCCCCGCCGCCCGCGCGTCGGCCGCGGCCTCGCCGAGCTGTCGGTCGAGCTCGAACTGGGCCCAGCGATGGAAGTCGACGCGCGACGCGTGGTCGCGCGCAAATTGAAGGACCGTCGCACTCTCGGGATGACGAAACTCCGATGGCCAAACGCGCCAGTCGTAGCCGCAACCGGATTCTGCGATCGCCATCCACGTCGCAAAGCGGGTCAACGCCGGCTCGTTCGCCGCTCGGTAGTTGTCGTACTCGCAATCACGCTCGTCGCCCGAACCGCGGACGCGAGCGAGAAACACGCGATGCAGCGCGTCGAGCGCGAGACCCTTGACCCCCATCACCTGCTCGTAGCGAACCGCCGGCGTTTCGCGCAGCGCGTCCAACTCGGCCGCGAATTCGGCGGAGGTCATGCGCTCGGCGAGCTCCGGTGCGTTGCGGAGCTCCGGGACACGCATGACGTCGATGTAGATCGGATTGCGGAACAGGCGGCTGACCGGACTGTACGGGCTGACGTCCGGGCCGCGATTGAGCAGCGCGTGCAGCGGATTCACTCCGACGAAGTCCGCGCCGACTGCGCCTCCCCACTCGGCCAGCGCGGCGAGGTCGGAGAGGTCGCCGACGCCCCAATTCGCGTCGCTCCGAATCGTGTAGAGATTTGCGATCAGCCCAAAGACGGAGGCGTCACCGAGTGCGTCGGCCGGCGACCAGCATGTATCGGGGACGACGATGAGCGTTTGCTCATTGTTCCATTGCCGTGTCCCAGATGACAGCTCGACATCAACGCGGTGATACCCCGTGGGCAGGTCCGAGAGGACCTCGAGCGACAGAGAGGAGACGCCGGCATAAGTGCCATCAACAACGTGTCGCTCGCCACCTTCCAGCGTCAGTGTTACCCGCCACGTCCCCGCGTCTGTGGCGTCCCCAGGTACGTGAACGTCGACTGTGCCCGCCGTCTTCGACGAACGGCGAACGACACGCACCGGCGCGACGAGCTCGTCGAGCTCCTCGCGAAGGATCGCGTCGAGTGCATCGCGTTCCGCCGCGCTCGATGAAACGTCGTAGCCAAGCGCCGAGAGAATTGCGCGGCGTGCGTCGTCGCCAGCTCGTTGCACACGACCCTCGATATCGAGGTACTCCGATATGATCCCGACGTGCGCCGCGAGCTCGTGGAGGGCTGACGGCGAGTTGTCGGATGCCTGCGATCGATCGTGATCGATCGTCGAGGTCATGACCGAACCGGCGCCAGCACGACTGCCGCGAGAGGAGGCAACGTGAGCTCGACGGAGTGCGACAGTCCGTGAAACGGAGACGCGTCAGCCTCGACGGTGGCGAACGATCCGTGACCGGTTCCGCCCCACTGCGCGTCGTCGGTCGAGAGCAGACACTCGTATCGCCCGCCTTCGGGAAGGCCGATGCGATATCGCTCGCGTGGCAGCGGCGTGAAGTTCAGCACGATGATAGCTCGTGAGTCGCCGGAGCTGCGCTCGTACGAAAGCACAGAGTTCTCCTTGTCCGCGACATCGATCCAGCGGAAGCCTTCCCACGTGGAGTCGTCGCGCCAGAACGCGGGCTCGCGTGCGTAGAGTGCAGCGAGCTGTGCCACGTATCGCCCAAACGCCGCGCGGCTTGGCTCATTGGCGAGATGCCAGGGAAGACCGGCGTCGTGGTTCCATTCCGACGGCACCGCGAGTTCCATCCCCATGAACAGCAACTTTTTCCCGGGGCGTGTGAACATGTACGCGAGGAGAAGACGCAGATTGGCGAGCTTCTGCCAATCGTCGCCGGGCATCTTACGCAGCAGCGATCCTTTGAGATGAACGACCTCGTCGTGCGACAGCGGCATGATGAATCGCTCGCTGTACTCGTAGAGCATCGCGAACGTCAGCTTGTCGTGATGAAAGCGGCGATGAATCGGATCGAGCGCGAAATACTCGAGCGTGTCGTGCATCCAACCCATGTTCCACTTGAACGTGAACCCCAGTCCGCCGTCGCTGACTGGCTTCGTCACCCCCGGCCATGCGGTGGACTCCTCGGCGATGGTGATCGTGCCGGGAGATTCCGTGAGAAGCGTCTGATTGAACTGCTTGAGGAACGAAATCGCCTCGAGGTTTTCGCGCCCCCCGTGCTGGTTGGTGACCCACTCACCGGCCTTGCGGCTGTAGTCCAGATAAAGCATCGACGCCACCGCGTCGACACGCAGGCCGTCGATGTGGAATTCGTCGATCCAGTACAGCGCGTTGGCAATGAGGAAATTGCGAACTTCGTTGCGCCCGTAGTTGAAGATCAACGTGCCCCAATCAGGATGTTCGCCGAGCCGCGGATCCTCATGCTCGAACAGGGCAGTGCCGTCGAACCGGCGCAGCGCGTAGTCGTCCTTGGGGAAATGCGCCGGAACCCAGTCGAGCAGCACACCGATGTGATGCTGGTGCAACAGGTCGACGAGAAAACGAAAGTCGTCGGGCGTGCCGTAGCGCGACGTCGGCGCGTAGTAGCCGCTGACCTGATATCCCCACGAGCCATAAAACGGATGCTCCATCACCGGCAGCAGTTCGACGTGCGTGAACCCGAGCCGCTCGACGTGCTCGACGAGTCGCGGTGCGATCTCGCGATAACTCATCGACCGGTTCGCCTCCTCGGGTATGCGCGCCCATGAACCCAGGTGGACTTCGTAGATCGACATCGGTGCACGAACCGGATCGGCCGCGCGTCGCGCGTCGATCCACGCGGCATCGCTCCACGAATAAGAATCCTCTAATTGGACGATGGCGGCCGTGCGCGGCGCCTGCTCCATCTTTGCCGCGAACGGATCGGTCTTGAGACGGATCGCGCCCTCGCGTGTGAGCATCTCGAACTTGTAGAGCGCGCCAGGTTCGATGCCCGGAACAAACAGTTCCCATACGCCCGACGCACCGAGCATCCGCATTGGAAACGCGCGGCCGTCCCACGAGCAAAAATCGCCGACCACGCTCACCCGCCGCGCGTTCGGCGCCCACACCGCGAAGCTGACGCCGGCGACACCGTCGATGACGCGAACGTGCGCGCCCAGCTTCTTCCACAATCGCCGATGCGTTCCTTCGTTGAACAGATGAAGATCGACGTCGCCAAGTGTCGGAAGAAAGCGATACGGATCGCCACGCTCCCACGTCGAGCCATCGACATAGGTGATGCGAAAGCGATAGGACAGTGGCAGCGTGACGTCCGGCAAGAACACGCTGTACAGATCTGAGAGTCCCTCGACGTCGCGCTCGAGCGGCATCGCCTGGCCGTCGTCGAGCAGACATTCGACGCGCGCGGCGTTGGCGGCGAGCGCGCGAACGATCACTCCTCTCACGCCGGCCAACGCCGCCGGGTGTGCGCCGAGGATAGCGTGCGGGTGCGCGTGTTCGCCGGCCACCAGTCGTAAGACGTCGGTGACGGCGAGCGTCGCCGAGACGGCCGTCATCTCAACTTCGGCAGCGGTCGCTGCGCGCGGTGGCGCCGGTGTATCGGACTTCCGCGCGCGCGGTCGCGGCGGGGACCGGCGTTTTCCCTTGCCGTCTTCGGGTGTCATTCAGTGCTCATTCGTGGAACGCGTGCGACGTCGAGTGACGAAAGGGTTTGTGTGGGCAACATCTACGCCCTCGAGGCGCGGGACGGACCGGTCGACGAAATCGCCGCCCGCTGCGTCTAACTATTCAGCCAATGCCCGCCTGACGCGAGCCGCGCCGAGGCTGGAACCTAGTACGGACCGGGTGGGGAGGGTCGACTTTCGTGATGACATTGGACGAAGGTGGATGGCGGAGGCCGTGGGTGACCGTCGTCGCGCCGCCGCCGGCGCTGAGCGAGATCGTCGAGCTGTTCTGGATCGACGAGTGGTCGGACGCTGAGTCGTCGGGACGGCAGTTTCGCGTTGTCGCCGATGACGCACCGCACATTCTCTGGTATTTCGGGCGAGCCGGCGCGCACCGCATGCAGCGACTGATGCTGGTGGGCTCGCGCGCGCGGCATCACGATATCGATCTCTCCGGCCGTCACCTGTTGGTCGGCGCTCGACTTCGCCCCGGAGCGCTGCCGCTGCTCACTCATCGGCCTGCCATCCAGTTCACGAACCGGTCGGTGTCACTGCTCGACGTGGTTGGTCCGTCGGCAACGCGGACGATCGGCCGCATGGAAACCGAATGTCCCGCGGTGGCGGTCGATCGTCTTGCGACTCTCATCGCGTCACTGCCGAGCTGCCGGTCCGCGGTTGACCCCCGCGCCGTATGGATCGGCGCGCTCGATCGCGACCAAAGAACGAGTGTCGCAGACGTCGAGCATACTCTCGGAATGCCGGGGCGAACGCTGCGCGCATGGAGCCTCACGCATTTTGGCATGGGACTCAAGCGACTCCTCAGAATTCGGCGGCTGCACGCGGCGCTCGACCTCTGGCTCTCCGGTGCGCAGACGAACTGGACTCGCGTAGCAGCGGCCGCTGGGTACGCCGACCAACCGCATTTCATTCGCGACTGCCGAGCATTGCTTGGTCAGGCGCCAGCCGCTTTTGTCGCGCGCGCGGGCTGAGCTCGCGGTCCTGCCGGTTTGTTCAATCCCAGCAGTGCGAAGCAGCGTAAGCTCTCGGCGTGATGAAATCGATGAGGTTCCTTGGCGTGGTCGCGATCGGAGTCGCGGCCTGCGCGCGCTCCGTAGCGACGCGCGAGGTCCCAACGCCGAGCGTTGTCGAGACGCCCCTGTTTTCGTTTCACAGCAACTTCTGGGTGAACCTGCACCACTTTCTCTACATGACGGCGCGTGCACGCGCCGGGCTCGACGCAAATCGCGCTGCCGTTGGGCTCGTGCTCGGCGACACTGTCGGATTCGGCACGCTGACACGCGACCAGCTGGACGGATGGGCTGCTGCGCTCGCGCACTACGGTCGCGCGGTGGCGCCTCGAGACATGCTGTTCGACTCGAGTCTCGTCGCTGTGAACGATCATCTGGCCGAGTTGGAGGCCGCGACCGCGGTGACGGGCGCGCCAAGACTCGATTCCGGAATCGCGGCGGCGCTCGACCGCGCTGCGTCGGCGTATCGAGTGTTGTGGTGGCCGCGGCATGATGCCGCCAATCGACGATGGACGTCCGATGCGTTGATTCCTCTGCGGGAGCACGGCGCCGAGGCGGCGCGCGTCGAGGCCGTCGCGTTTCGCACGCGGTGGTCGGCAACGCCAGTGCGGGTCGATGTATCGGCGTATACGAACTGGGCGGGCGCGTACACGACCGAGCATCCGTCGCACATCAACATCGGGTCCGTCGATCACATCGGCAGCGGCGGACCGTCATCTTTCGAGACGCTCTTTCACGAAGTCTTACACACGATGGACGACTCGCTCCTCACCGTCGTGCGCGCGTCATTCCGTGAAACCGGAAAGCGTTTGCCTCGCGACGTGACGCACCCGTTCATCTTTTTCACGGCCGGCGAAGTAACGCGAAAACTCTTTCCCGGGTACGTGCCGTTCGCCGAGTCCGGCGGGCTGTGGACACGGAACGCGGATTTCGCGCGTATGCTGCCGCTGCTTCGCGCGCACTGGGAACCGTATCTCGATGGCCGAGCCTCGATGGAAGAGGCAGCGCGACGAATCGCCGCTGGTTGGTAGATCGAGCTAAGCATTTTTCCGGCGCATGCCGATACTCATCATACCGGTACTATCCGCGACGACCTAGGTCATCCGCCGATTCTCACCGTAGCGCAGCAGCACGAGCGAAAACGGATCGACGGTGACGGTGCCTGTGACGACGCGCAGTTCGCGATGCGTCGCATCGACAAGCTCGGCCCAAATGCCCTCGCCGTTGATCGTCGGAGTCGTGAAGGTCACCTCGGTGTCGCCGGCGTTCAGCAAGAGAAGCATGGTGTCTCCCCGTACTGGACGGCCGCGATCGTCCGTCTCGTCGGTAGCATCGCCGTAGATGAGCATTCCGAGCGC
>Ga0105248_10009892_pt1 | contig 10501 bp, 8 predicted proteins | sample KBSS34metaG_FD_81524 | JGI IMG/M metagenome (GOLD analysis project Ga0105248, IMG submission 81524) | Switchgrass rhizosphere microbial communities from Kellogg Biological Station, Michigan, USA - KBS S3-4 metaG | ecosystem: Host-associated > Plants > Roots > Rhizosphere > Soil | place... | reverse complement strand
TTTTTCCCTGGCTGGGATACGTACGGGCTGCTTCAAGAATGATAGCCGCAACGGCTGGATTGTCGGCCTCCGCCCGCGGGTAGGAAAACATCCAGATCGGCGTCGAGAAGACCAGTTGCAGGCCTTCAGCCGGTTGGATTTCCGAATTCTGAGGCGGTCTCCAGTCAAACGTCATTTGTGAACTTTACCCGGCTTTGAATAATTGTAGAAGGTGTGAATAAATTCCCCTCCTGAGTCAGGAGGGGTGGCGCGAAGCGCCGGGGTGGTTCCGAAGCGAAATCCTGCAGCAGCGCGGCTTGGGAACCACCCCTCGCGTGATTGCTTCGCAATCACGCTGCCCTCCTGACTCAGGAGGGCAGACCGCGCGTACATCGGACACTTCACCTGCCACCTATTACAGTTCCTATTCGATCCGTATCGGCAAAGAATGAATTTCGAAATGCAAGGACGTCTCCGAAGTCGGGCACGCCATTACGTTGATGTTCTGCCGTACGGATGTTTTTCCGCGACTCCCGGAAGCAGCTTTGCATTTCGATGACGGTTCAGCCGGCGCCGAGCGTAACGGCGGTGCACTCCCTCCAGCACACGCCGCCTCAGGCGCCGGCTGTTATCCGGACAACCGGGATAATACTTCTGCACTCTGTTTTGAAACGCCAGTGAATCTGGATGACTACCGCGTAGGTTCTGTCCTTTTTACTCGAATCGTTAACCCACTCCGGAATGGAATGAAACGCGGAGAAAGCCCGATCCACTGAGCCAGTTCAGGGATGGAGCGAGGCTGCGATGCAATTTGCACCCAGAAACACTATGAACCGTCCATAGGATCGCTAAAGTTTTCCTGGCGACGCTAAACTCTCCACGGCGACCTTTGAAGTGATGCGGGAATCGGCTGAACTTACCGTGGCGACGCTGAATTCTACGGGGAAAGCACTGGAGCAACGAGAGCGATCACTGAAATCATTGTGGCAACCAGAAAAATACTGGGGAAACGCCTGAAGTGCCTGTGGCGCAGACTGCTACGGCTACCGCCTCTTTTAGTCGGCGCACCGGATCTTTTAAAATCGTCTCGATTTTCTCGTTTCGCTTGTTCCCCTGAACGCTACGGCGCTCTCTTTGCTGATTTCACAGCACAGCCTGTCTTCTCAACGCTTACCCGCTCGAGTTTTCGTTCGACACGCACGTTTTATCGGTCACTCTCACAACGTCAGGGCTCGCTTCGTAATCTTCGCGGCTGCCATGGTCGCGAAATCGTTCCCATGAACGCTCCACAGCGCACATGGGTGTTTTAGCGTTAACCTTGGGTGAATTTCCCTCTCCTGAGTTCGAGGACAACCGATCACTGATAGCGCGCGCTCCCTATAACCCATGGGTTTGCGGATCCGCGGCGTGAAAATTCGGTTGAAGCTATTCGCAATCGTCGCGGAGGTACCAGTGTGACCATAACCATATCGGGCGGGAGATCTTTTCTTCACCAGATTGAGCGGACGTGTGGGTAATCGCGGATCTTCTGGTCTTTCGTCACGAGCGTTGCTCCGTAATGCCGGGCCGTCGCGACGATCATTTGATCTGCGGGATCGCCGTGAAAAGGCTGGGGAAGTTGACAGGCATCGACCAGAATTGTGCGATTGAGTTCCCAAACGTGCAAGCCGCGAATGGATGTGGCCGCATCCAACCACTGGTGGATCGGGCGATCCAGCACAAGGTGCTTCTTTTCGACTTTCTTCGCGACCTCCCAGACGGAGATGAGCGACAACCACAGGTCATCCTGCGCAATGGCCCTGTCGATAGCCGTTTTCGCTTTTTTCGAGAGCGTGGTGTTCTCGGCCACCCACCACATCCAGGAATGAGTATCAAGAATGGTCGGCATCCCATTTCACCCCAGTGCTGAATGGATCTGCACTTTCCTTCAGAATGCTCCCCGCGAGTCCCTTTCCTGCTGTGGGTGCGATATATGGCACGAGTTTTGCCAACGGGCGACCGCGCTTGGTAATGATCACGGACGTGCGCGTCTTCGCGACCTCGTCAATCGTTTTCAGGCAGATGTCCTTGAATTTTCCGGCGGCAAGAGTGTTCATGGGGCGATAATAGCCATATCGACATGGCTATGTCAACGGGATCAGCCGCATGACATAAAGAGGCCTGATCTGAAATTCATTACACGGCGTTCACCGTCGGCGTAACAAGCCGAACTCTTTATTCCGCATGCTTGGGAAGAGTCGAAACTCCTCCCGACCCGCTAACTATTACAGTTCTATCGTGTGCCAATTCCGCGAAACAATGAACCCTGTTCGACAACTCCGTCAACAAGAAGGAGGGACACCTCTGCGCCGGCTTCCCACGTGGGGATTGATGGCATTGGGTATGCGCTGGATCTTCCTTGGAGAAATCCGCACCGGATGGTTCTGGCACCCCGCCCGGCAACCTTACGGTCGGGGCAGCGTTTGCGGTGGCGACTGACGTCTATCCCGCCTGCCGCTGGTACCAGCGAAATTGGGGAAATTCGCCGGCATTCACCGTTACCGGCAGCAGCGGCCTATGACCGTTCTCGATCCCGACTTCATGTTTCAGCGCGGCTCCAAATTTCGGAAGTACTTTGGCACGATGTGGTACCGGTCGTTTATTAAAGCTATCGACACGTCCCTCCGGACGCAGACCGAAGTTTTCACTTAATTTCACCGCTCGTTCATTCACGCCGCAATTGCCCTGCTACCTATTACAGTTCCGGTCGGTCGCCGATCAGTGAAGAATCGATTCCACAATCGACAAATGGGGATGGAGGTTCGCAAGCGATGAGGAGATTGCTACTAATCATTATTCTAACGGCGGTCGTCGCGGAGGCACAGACTCCGCCCCAGGCTGCGCCGCAAGCGCCGGCGACTCTGCCGAAGGAACTCAGTCTTTCTCAGGCGCTGGATATCGCGCTCACAAACAACACCACCATTCGGGAAGCCCAGGCCAACTTCGAGCAGCTCGTCGGCCAAACCCAAAGATCCAGGTCGGTGCTGCTTCCGCAGCTGACATTCGACGCGCATCAGGCATTGATGACCGTCAATCTGCAGGGCATCGGAATCGACGCGCCGAACGCACACGGGGTGCAGGGACCTTTCGGTTCGATGGATGCCCGACTCAACCTCACGCTGGACATTTTGAATATTGCGGGCAGGCAGTCCTGGAAGAGTTACAGTTCGCGCCAGGAGTCGTCGCGCTTCCAGATCGGCAATGCCCGCGAAGCCGTCACGTTGAATGTCGTCGGTGCGTACTTGCAGGCATTGCGACTCAAGGCAACCCGCGACACTTTGATTGAACAGACACGGCTGGCAAACGACCTGTACCGGCTGACGGCCGACCGCGCAAATCAGGGAGTGGCCTCTCAGCTCGATGCAAACCGGGCAAAGCAGCAGGTGAACGCTTTGGAACAGCAGCGGCTGGAGGCGGAACAGAGTTATGTCGCTGCGAAGCTGGAAATCGCAACTCTGCTGCATACCAATATTACGGACAATTTCGAAGTCGCGGATCCCGCGGCGTATGGCAGCGAGCAGGCGATGGATCGAGACGCAACTCTTAAAGCGGCTCTCCTGGCCCGTCCAGATTATCTCGCCGCAGAATCGACGATGAAATCCGCAGAACTCGAAACCAAGTCCTCAAAGTCCGAACGGATTCCGACATTTAAGATCACGGCCTCGGACGGTCAAAGCGGAAATTCGCCGGTGCACAACAACAATACATACAGGATTGCTGGAACGCTCAGCATTCCAATTATCAACAGTGGAAACATCAGTGGACAAGTGGCCGATGCGGAGGCGAAATATCGCGAAGCTACCGCGAAGCGTGATCAGCTTCGGGCTCAGATTGAGGCGGATGTGCTGAATGCAATTTCCGGGGTCGAGTGGGCTTTGAAACAGGTAGCTATCAGCGTCGAGAATGTAGGGCTGTCACGGCAGGAACTGGATCTCACGCGCGCACGCTACACGGGAGGCGTTGCGGACAACACCGAGGTCGTCAATGCACAGGACCGGCTCTCACGCGCCGATGACGCGAACATTCGAGCCCAATACACGCTGGGGTTATCCAGAGCGAATCTGGCGCGGGCGAGCGGCGGCGCGGAAAGCACGTATCGCAAAACGAAATAGCCATGAGAGAAAACAGGGAGAACGTCATGAAAGGCAGTCTGATATTCCTGGCCGTCTGTTTGTTTGCATTCAGCGGGTGCCAGCGCAGCGGCAGCGACGAACCTACCGGATCACTTTTTGTGAGCGGGCGCATCGATGGCGATACCGTCGACATCTCGTTTCAACGGGCTGGGCAGATCGTCGAGATCAACGTGCGGGAAGGCGACACGGTACAAGCAGGCCAGCAACTGGCCGTGATCTCGAGTCCTCAGGATATTGCGCGGCGCGATGTGCAAATGGCGCGAATCGTCAGCGACCAGCGACGAAAGGATCAGCTGCAACGCCAGCTGGCGACCTATGCCGAACGGGTTCGCCAGGCCCAGCTCTACCAGGATCAGGCCCAGGCCGATGCGCCCGGGCAGGTCAAGCAGGCGGAAGCCAATCTTGCGGCCGCTCAATCCGAACTTGTGCGCTGGGAGGCCGAAATCCGCCAGACTCAGGCCGATGCAGTGCGCTATGCCCCACTGGTGAAGTCGGGGGCGCTTGCCGCACAAATTGAGGAACAGAACGATACGAAGGGAAAGATCGCTCTCGCGTCCGCGGACGTCAGCCGAAAGCAGGTCGCCGCAGCGGAAGCCGAACTCCAGAGAGCGAAAGCGCAGCTGCAAAACATCCCGCTCAAGGAATCCGACCGCATGACTCTCGAGCGGCAGGTCGAAGAACTCCAATCGTCCATAGCTTCTGCAGAAGCGGATGTGGTCGCGGACCAGGCCGACCTGCGGCGCATTGATGCCGACCTCGCGGATCTGAAAATCACAGCTCCAATCGCAGGCACCATCCTCACGCGCACCGCTGAACCTGGCAGATTTGTCGCGCCGGGTCAGACGATTCTCACGATGGTGGATATGTCGAAACTTTATCTTCGCGGGTTCGTCCCGGAAGAGAACGTCGGCAAAGTAAAGGTAGGGCAGCAGGCGCAGGTGTTTCTGGATTCCAACCCGAAGGAACCCATCGCTGCCACCGTGATCCGGGTGGATCCCGAAGCGATGTTCACACCGGAGAATACCTATTTCAAAGACGACCGCGTGAAGCAGGTCATGGGGGTGAAGCTGGGGCTACAGGGCGCCACCGGCTATGCGAAACCCGGCATGCCCGCAGACGGAACGATTTCGGTTGGAAGGTAGGTCATGGCAGAGGAACTGGTTGTCGAATCCAAAGCGCTATCGAAGAGCTACGGGTCACTCAAGGCTCTCGATGCTGTGGATTTCGATGTGCATCCAGGAGAAATATTCGGATTCATCGGCGCCGATGGATCGGGCAAAACCACGGCATTCCGGATCATCGCCGGTGTGCTCGAACCCGGTGGCGGTGAAGTCAAAGTCCTTGGCACGACTCCTCGCGCGGCGCGCCCGCGCGTGGGTTACCTGACACAACCCTTCAGTCTCTACATGGATCTCAGTGTCGACGAGAATCTCGGATACGCCGGAGGATTGCGCGAAGTTCCAGCCGCCGATTTCAAAGCGCGCAGAGACAAATATTTCAAACTATTTGACATGGACCGCTTCACCGATCGCCTTGCCGGACGGTTAAGTGGCGGCATGAAGCAAAAGCTGGCATTGACATGCGCTCTGATTGCAGGACCGGCCCTGCTTCTGCTGGACGAACCCACCACCGGAGTGGACCCGGTGACCCGGCGCGATTTCTGGGATGCATTGACCTCGCTGGCCACAGACGGAATGTCCATCATCGTGGCAACGCCATATCTCGATGAGGCCGAGCGTTGTCACCGCGTCGCGTTGATGGAGCAGGGCAAAATCTACGATATCGATTCCCCGGTCCACTTTCGATCCAAGATGGGAATGACTCGACTGGAAGTCAAAGTCGAGCCGCTGGGAAAGGCCGAGGATCTGCTGGCCGCATCCCCGGAAGCATCGGATGTGCAGCGCTTCGGCGATCGGCTGGATGTAATGGCCGCCAATCCCGATGCGGCCGAAGCGGATTTGCAGCAGCGTGCGAAAAATAACGATCTGAAGATCACACAGATTGTCCGGTCTTCCCCGACATTGGAAAACGCTTTTGTGGGTCAGTTGCGCAAGATGCGAGGTGTTCATGAAATTCCTCACTTTCCAAATCCGGCTGCGGCGGAGGGGGAGAAGAATGTGGTCATCGGCGCCAGGGATCTGAACAAAACGTATGGAAAATTCCAGGCGGTGAAAAACTTTCAACTGGAAGTCCGCAATGGCGAAATATACGGGCTGCTGGGAGCCAACGGCGCCGGAAAGACCACATCCATCAAGATCATCTGCGGACTGCAGGACCCTACTTCGGGAAGCGTTACCTTGATGGGAAAATCGAAGGGACTGCGTGCGGCGGCAGTGCGCTCAAGGATTGGGTACATGTCGCAAAAATTCGCCCTCTACGACGATCTCACCATCGGAGAAAACCTGGATTTTTACGCGCGTCTTTACGGTGTGAATGAAAGTGTGCGCGAAGACCGCAAGAAGTGGGTTCTTGAATTGTCGGAACTGAAGGGAGAATCCGGCATGCTGACGAAATCCCTTCCCGGAGGTTGGAAACAGCGTGTCGCATTTGGTGCAGCGGTGATGCATGAGCCCGATGCGATCTTTCTGGATGAGCCCACCTCCGGTGTGGACCCGCTGGCCCGGCGTGCCATGTGGCGGATGATCAATGAATTTGCCGATCGCGGAGCTGGGATTCTGGTGGTCACTCACTACCTGGAAGAAGCCGAACAATGCAACCGTCTGGGATTCATGGTCGCCGGCGAAATCATCGCCGATGGATCACCAACCGAAGTGAAGGCCAACATGAAGGGCAGCCTTTCGGAAATGGAGACGGATCATCCGAACCTGGCTCAGTCTGTCCTGAAGAAGAAATTCGGCGCTTCGCGTGTTTCGCTGTTCGGTGACCGCATCCATCTTGTCACGGAAACCGAAGAACAGAAGCGCGAGTCGGCCCAGGTTCTCGAACAAGCCGGTGTGAAGGTGCTCACGGATAAGAAAGTACCGTTCTCTCTCGAGGACGTTTTTATCTCTCTTATCGAATCCCGCAGATCGGAGATTCCGCTTTGAAAAAAATCTGGGCGCAGGCGATGAAGGAGTTCAAGCTGTTCCGGCGCGACAAGCTGCTGATCATGCTGGCGGTATTGATGCCTGTTGTCATGATGTATCTCGCCGGTTCTACCGCGTCGTTGCGGCTGCGCAATATTCCGCTGGTGGTATACGACTACGACAACACCCCGCTGAGCCGGACTTATTTGGAGACCTACGGCGCGTCGCTCTCGTTTAGAATCGTGCCGCGCGACCCGAAGGAATCGCCGGAACAGGCGCTGGCCAGCTGGCGCGGCCGTGCCGCCCTGATCATCCCGCAGAACTTCGAACGGGATACCCGGAGGGGCGGCTCGCCGATCGTTCAGCTGCTGATCGATGCCAGCGACTCGAACGCGGCCACCGCACTGGGTAACTATGCACAGGCGCTCAATTCCAGTTTTGCTCAAAAAAACGCTGTCAGCCGCGCCATGCCAAGGCTGGTGAGCATGTCGCAGCGATTGTGGTACAACCCCGGACTGTCGAATCCGATCTACTTCGGTACGGGTGCGATGGGCCTGATGCTGCTCCTGTTTCCGGCGTTATTGGGAGCCCTGGCGACGGCTAGAGAATACGAGGTCGGAACAATTATCCAGGCCTACGCTTCCAGCCTGACAGCGGTCCAGTGGATCCTCGGCAAGGCTCTGCTCTATGTCGCGATCGGAATTGTGAACCTGGTCATCTGTTTCACGCTCGGCCTGCTGATCTTCGATTACAGATTCCCATCGGATCCCAGCGTCTTGCTGGTCTCCACCCTGCTTTATCTGATGGCGGGAGTGTTTTTTGGAATGATGATGGGCAACTCCACTGGCAGCCAGAGTGCGGCAATTCAGGGCGTGCAGATGTGCGCCTTCCTGCTGTCGCTTCTGCTCTCCGGGTACCTGTTTGCCATACGGAACATTCCTCCGCAAATTCGCTGGCTGTCGAGCTTTCTGCCAGCGACCTACTACATTCAGATTGTTCGAAATTCCATTCTGCGCGACGTGGGATGGAGTACGTCGCTGATGCCCGTTGTCGCATTGGCCCTGCTGGCCTTTGGTTATTTTTTCCTGAATGTCATTCAGATGCGCAAGATGCAGTTCAAGGGATAGGAGATTCTTATGCCTCCGGCAATACGACGTTACCTCGCTCTGGCGACCAAGGAAGTGCAGCAACTCCGGCGTAATCGTGTGTTGTTGATTCAGTTGCTGCTTCCTCCAACGGTGGTGCTGATTATTTTCGGATTCGCATTGAACCCGAAAGTCCGCGATCTTCGACTGGGGATCGTGGACGAGAGCTTGACGGCGCAGAGCCGGAACTTCGTCGACGCCCTGACGGAGAACGTGAACTTCGAAGTGACCCGCCGATTCCTGAACTCGAAACAGGCAGAAGACGCGATGAAGAATCTGGATCTGGATCTGTTCGTCGTCATTCCCGCGGACTTCGCGGTCACGCTGGGTCGCGCCGAGACGGCCAACGTGCAGGTCGTGATTGATGCGGTGGATGCCAACACGGCGCAGATCGCCCAGGGTTATATGCGATCGTCTCTGGATGATTACAACGCAACGGGTGGCGCCAGCTCCAACGTCGCGTTTCGCGCGCGTCGCACGCTGGCCCGCTCCACGCATCCGTCCGCACCGCCGGGCGCGCCGGATGTATACCCGGCCTATCTCTACAATCCCGGGCTGGTGACCGCGTGGTACTACGTCAGCGGTCTGATGAGCGTCATCATGTTTATCAATGCCTCGCTGGTTGCCTCCGCGCTGGCCGTCAAAGAGAAGGAAACCGGAACCATTGAGCAGTTATTGATGACGCCGGCTCAGACCGGCGAAATGTTGCTCGCCAAAACATCGCCGGTTTTTGTCCTGATGATGGTCGTGCTGTTCGCTGCGCTGGGAGCGGCGACACTGGTCTTCGGCCTGCCGGTCCGAGGAGCACTGTGGCTGTTTACTGTCGCCGGCGCTTTTGCCGCGCTCGCCGGCATCGGCATCGGCGTCATGATCGCAACCGTCTCCAGGTCGCAGCAACAGGCACAGCTGTTGACGTTCTTCGTCAACCCGCCGTTGACAATGCTTTCGGGCGCAACGTCCCCTATCGAAAACATGCCTGCGATTTTTCAGAAGCTCTCGTATATCGATCCATTGCGCTACATGGTGACAATCGTCCGCGGAGTCACATTAAAGAATGCGCCTTGGGAAGCCCTCTGGCCGAATCTCGCCGCACTGGCTGGGTTCGCGATCGTTTTGTTCGCCATCAGCGCGGTGCGTTTCCGAAAGATCTAGTTCTGTAGGGACGGTCTATGGCCGCCCCCGATGTCACATTCGCAGGATTGTGCGGTCATAGGCCGCCCCACAAGCGAACAACTGGAAAAGGAGCGGGCATGAAAAAGAAGAAGGAAGAATCCCAAGGCGACGACAGGCAGAAGCTGAAAGGGAAAGAATACGAAAAGCAGCTACGTGAACTTCAGGCGGAACTCTGCACTCTTCAGGACTGGGTCAAGCATAAGGGGCTGCGAATCATCATTATATTTGAAGGCCGTGACGGCGCCGGCAAGGGAGGAACCATCCGGGCGCTCACCGAGCGGGTCAGCCCCAGGGTTTTCCGCGTCATCGCACTCCCCGCTCCTTCGGACCGCGAGAAATCACAAATATATCTTCAGCGGTATATGAAGCACTTTCCGGCAGCGGGCGAGATCGTGATCTTCGATCGAAGCTGGTACAATCGCGCCGGCGTTGAATATGTGATGGAGTTCTGCACGAAGGAACAGCACGAACATTTCCTGAAAAGATGTCCTGTGTTTGAAGCGTTTCTCATATCCAATGGGATCATCCTGATCAAATACTGGCTCGAGGTCGGAAACGACGAGCAGGAGAGACGTTTCAAAGCCCGAATTGAAGATCCGGTACGCCAATGGAAACTCAGCCCCATGGATCTGCCCGCGCGCACCCGCTGGTACGAGTACTCCCGTGCCCGCGACATGATGCTGGATGCCACCGACACGAAGATTGCGCCGTGGTACGTCGTGCGATCCGATGACAAGAAGCGGGCGCGTTTGAACTGCATTTCACATCTGTTGAGTGTCATCCCTTACGAAAAGGCGCCAAAGGAAAAGATAAAACTTCCCAAGCGTTCCCAGAAGCATGCCTATGACGATGAGGCGCCCATGAAGAACCGGAAGTTCGTGCCTGAAAAACACTGAGGGTGACAGTCATCGAATCCCGGGAGAACTGGACGAGTCGGATGATCGCTTTGTGGGAAACTGCCCTGACAATTTGCCCGCGGCGTTCCAACACGATCTTGCGTACGACA